>Ga0302319_10009514_pt1 | contig 18668 bp, 16 predicted proteins | sample Bog_T0_2_FD_203319 | JGI IMG/M metagenome (GOLD analysis project Ga0302319, IMG submission 203319) | Peat permafrost microbial communities from Stordalen Mire near Abisko, Sweden - Bog_T0_2 | ecosystem: Environmental > Terrestrial > Soil > Wetlands > Peat | place: Sweden: Abisko, Stordalen Mire... | reverse complement strand
TGAATAACATACGCTTCATCAAGATTGATAATGTGCAAAGAATTGCCTAATTATAGCGAAGATTCTTCCATTTTGGGGCAACACACGGCCATTTCGGGATGGTGGCGTGGCGGCTTCAAACCACGCTAAACGCAGAACGGCCACCCCGAAGGATGGCCGCTGTTTTCATCTTTGAAAGGAACGCCTTAGCTCTTCTCGCTCTTCCAGTTGATCAGATCGCCCAGAGTCGTGGTGGAGCTGGAGACGGGAGCCTTGTGGCTCTCTTTCTTGTAGCTCTCGACCTGTGCGCGGCTGGCCTCGTGACCCACCGAGCGCAAACTCAAGCCCACCTTTTTCTCTTCCACGTTGATCTTGATGATCTTGAACTCGTTCTCCTGGCCTGTTTCCAGCTTGGCGCCGGCCTCGTCGCCGGCTTCGGAGATGTGGCAGAGGCCCTCGACGCCTTCGGCGATCTCGACAAAAGCGCCGAATTGCGCCGTGCGCAGCACCTTGCCGTGCACCAGGTCGCCCACGCGATGGGTGGCGAAGAAGCTCTCCCAGACATCGGGCTGCAACTGCTTGATGCCCAGCGAGAGGCGGCGATTCTGCGGCTCGACGCCGAGAACGACTGCCTTCACCTTTTCGCCCTTTTTGACGATCTCAGAGGGGTGCTTGACGCGTTTGGTCCAGCTCAGATTCGAGACGTGAACCAGGCCATCGATGCCGTCCTCGATCTCGATGAATGCGCCGAAGTCGGTCAGGTTGCGCACCCGACCCTCGACGACCATACCGGCCGGATAGCGTTCCGTCAGGTTCTCCCAGGGATTGTCGAGCAACTGCTTCATGCCCAGCGAGATGCGGCGGTCGGCCGGATTCACGCTCAGGACAACGGTATCGACCTCATCGCCGGGTTTGACCAATTTGGAGGGGTGCTTGAGGCGTTTGGACCAGGTCATCTCAGAGAGGTGAACCAAGCCCTCGATGCCCTGCTCCAGCTCGACAAACGCGCCGTAGTCGGTAACCGAAAGCACGCGGCCGTGGACGTGGGCGCCCACCGGGTAGCGCTCGGTGGCATCCAGCCAGGGGTCGGGCGTCAACTGCTTGAAGCCCAGCGAAACCCGCTGCTTATCCTTGTCGAACTTGAGCACTTTGACCTGAATCTCGTCGCCCACGTTCACCAGGTCGCGGGGATGAGTCAGCCTGCCCCAGCTCATGTCGGTGATGTGCAGCAAGCCGTCGATTCCACCCAGGTCAACGAAGGCGCCGTAGTCGGTCAAGTTTTTCACCGTGCCGGTGAGCACTGTGCTCTCGCCCAACTGCTCCAGCGTGGCTGACCGCTTGGCGTGCTGCTCATCTTCCAGAATTTCCTTGCGGCTGACCACCACGTTGCCGCGCTTTTTGTTGAGCTTGATAACCCGGACTTCAATCTGCTGGCCGATATAGCCATCGAGGTTGCGGACAGGGCGAATCTCCAACTGCGAGCCGGGCAAAAACGCCTTGATCCCGATGTCCACGGTGACGCCGCCCTTGACGCGGCTGACAACCGTGCCCATCACCGGAGTCTTGTCGGCGGCGGCCTTCTCGATCACGTCCCAGACGCGCAGGCGCTCTGCCTTCTCGAAGCTGGCCAGGTAGCCTCCATCCGTCTCCTCGCGCTCAATCACCACATCGATGGCGTCGCCGGGCTGGAACTTGACCGCTCCGGCGTGATCCAGAACCTGATCGAGCGGCACCAGCCCCTCGGACTTCAGGCCCACATCAATGACCAGATACTTGTCCGTCTGCTTGACCACTTTGCCGGAGACAACCTTGTCGCCAAAGGCTTCAACGGCGGCGGCCTCGGCGGCCTGCTCGCGTTCAAAAGCCTCCAGGGCGGCGGAGAAGTCGTCCATGGATTCCAGGCCGTGCTCGGTGTGCGCGGCGACTGCGGCGGGTGCTGCGGGAGCAACCGGCTCGGGCGCTGCCTGTTTGATTTCGGCTTGAGGAGCTTCTGTCTGCAGAACTTCGGCCTTCGGAACTTCGGCCTGCGGAGCTTCTGCGATTGCTTCTGCTTCGGCCTTCGGAGCTTCGGCTTGCGGAGCTGCCTCAGCAACAGGCGCCGCTTCGGCCACGTGCTTGGTGCGGGATGCTGGCTTGGAGCGAGCGGGACGGTGCGGGGCTGCTGGCGCGGGCACGGCCTCTGCGGCAGCTTTTAACGGGACGGCTTCCACCAGTGGCGCGGCCTCGGATTGAGGCTCGGTTGGGGCATCGGCGTCCAGCGCAGGTTCTTCGACAGCGACTGCGGTCACAGGGTTGGACGTGGATTCTGGCAACGGCTGCACTTGCTCCGTCGCAGGTTCGAGGGTTGGGCTTTCCAATAAAGTGTTCAGGGTTATGCTCTCGGGTTCGGGATTGAGGAGTTTTGCCATTACTTGCCAGCTCCGGGATTCCTTGCTCCCGCGGCGGAAGATGCCCGCCGTTGGGGGTGGCGCCTCGGATGCGATTGCCGTCAACGAGGGATGCCGTAGGCCGATCTTCCGTGCTCAACCGAATGTCTTTAACCGTGGCGTCAACCCAAGAGACAGTGCCCCCAGCCGATTGGGCTGGCAGGGAAGGCGTCTGGTCTCCTTGGGAAACGCACGGCAGGCAACGGCTGTCTGGAGGGCGGCCGCAACTCACTGCTGGAATCCTCGCAGGAAGCTACGCTTTCTAGTGTAGCAACCGCCGCATAGCCCCGTCAATGCAAACAATGGCAATGTAAAAGCAATTTCACGCGCGCTGCGGCAGCCGGCTACTCCTCGATGCGGAAGGTGAACTCTTCTATTACCGGGTTGGTGAGCACTTCGCGGGCGATGCGCTCCACCTGGGCGCGCGCGGCCTCTGTGGTAAGCCCGTCGGCGAGCGTAAGCGCAAAGTACTTGCCCTGGCGCACCGCGGTTACATCCGCAAATCCGATCTTGCGCAGGGCGTTCTGGATGGTCTGGCCCTGCGGATCCAGGACCGAGGTCTTCGGCGTGACAATAACGTGGGCCTTCATGATCCCCGATTATAGCGGCTGCGGCGGCCTGGCGGACAATCTATGCTTCGTTTGCTCGTCTGTCGTATCTTATGAACAGGGGGTTCACCCATGAAGACCTTCACTCTGGAAGAAGCGCAGTCTCTGCTGCCGGTGCTGGAGTCGCTGCTGAAGCGCGCCATCGAAGGCAAGCAGGCGGCCCAGCAGGTCGAGCTTGAGCTGGCCGAGCTGGCCCGCCGCATCTACCTCTCCGGCGGCATGAGGGTGGACACCGACAAGGTGGCGCTGCAGCGCGCGGAGTTGGATTCGCAGGTGCGGCTGGCGCGCGAGAGCGTCGCCGAAATCGACTCCATCGGCGTCCAGGTGAAAGACCTCGATGCCGGTCTGCTGGACTTTCCCTGCCGCCTCGACGACCAGATCGTGCTGCTCTGCTGGCGCATGGGCGAGCCGGCTATCGAGCACTGGCACCCGGTCGATTCGGGCTTCAGAGACCGCCAGCCGGTGGACGAGCGCTTCCGCCACCGCTCCACCTTCGGCGGATGGCCGAATTGATAAAAACAGGGAAGAGGGAAGAGGGGTCACGGGTCATTCCGGCTCTCAAACGCGAGACTTGAGACGCTGCAAACAATTCCCTTCACGATTCGCCTAAATTGACGATCCTTGTCGATAACCTCAATCCCTGATCACTGTTCCCTGTTCCCTGTTTTGCGAATCCTCACCCCCCTGGCGCGCATCTTCTCTGATGAGAGAACCCTCCGGCCGCCGGCGGGTTCATCTGCTCCATTCAGGCTTGTCGGCGGAGGCTTTTCCCGCCGCTTCGTTCAACCCATCAACCATTTCGAAGGAGATCCAGAATGATATCCGTAGGCGCAAGTTTTCCTGCATTTGAAGTGACCGCCGTAGTCGATCTCGACCTTAGCAAAGCCTTCAAGCCCGTCACCGACAAGAGCTTCGCCGGCAAGTGGAAGGTCTACTTCTTCTGGCCCAAGGACTTCACCTTTGTCTGTCCCACTGAGATTGCCGCCTTTGGCCAGTTGAACGCGGAGTTCGCCGCTCGCAACGCGCAGGTGCTGGGCGCGAGCATCGACTCGGAGTTTGTTCATTGGGCCTGGCGCAACGAGCAGCCCTCGCTGAAGAATCTACCCTTCCCCATGCTCAGCGACATCAAGCGGGAGCTGTCAACGGCCCTCGGCATTCTGGACCCCGGCGCCGGCGTCAGCCAGCGCGCCACCTTCATCGTGGACCCGGAGAACAAAATCCGCTTCGTCTACGTGACCGATCTCTCGGTGGGCCGCGACCCGCAGGAGGTTCTGCGGGTGCTGGACGCGCTGCAAAACGGCGGTCTGACCCCTTGCGGCTGGCACAAGGGCGACGAGACCATCAAGGTCTAAATAGAATTGTGTGCATTCCACCCTTGCCGCAAGAACACCCATGCGGCAAGGATGGGGCACACGCTCATCCGGTATCTTCTTTCAGTTGTTTACATTGCCGCCGCTACTAAAGCCGAAACTATACATAGACTGCATCCAGCACAACACTGCCGCCAAAAAACTCAAGCGGCAATGGAAAGCTCAGCAAGAATCTCCGCGAGGGCGGCCGCGGCAGCCTTTTCGGCCTCTTCGGAAAGCCCAATTCTGATTGGTTGGCGAGGATCTATGGTGATTGCGTAGAGCACCACTTGCGGGCCTCCGCCCTGGATGTAGAAGATGTCCAGCAGGTCTTTGACGCCGATGTCGTGAGCGGTCAGGGTCGGCGGATAATCGCGGGAGAAGCGGGGAGTGGTGCGCGTCACGGTTCCCACCGGGTTGCCGTCCGATGCGGCGTCGATCATGATCACCCGGCCGGCGTTCTGCAGTGGCTCAAGCAGCGTGAAGCCGCCGGTGCCGCCGTCGAGACATTCGATTTCGTCAGCCAGGGAGTGCTGGGCAAGTCGCTGCTCCAGGGCGCGGACGACGTGAACGCCCACCCCTTCATCACCCATCAGGATGTTTCCCATGCCCAGGACCAGAGTCTTCCTATTTGCCACGCTTCTCCCGTTCGAACTTCCATCCGCCGATAATCGAAGATACCGTCCCGCGGCCCTCGATGTAGTCATGATAGAAGGCCAGGTAGATGTGAACGATCACAAAGGTGACAAAGAACCAGAGTAAGAGGTGGTGCCAGAAGCGCACCCCGGAATCGCCGCCCAGGAGCGGGACAACCCAGGTAAACATCCGCGGAAACCACGAGTTGCTCATGCTGGAGTAAAGCGCGAAGCCGGTAATGGTCTGGGCCACGAACGCCAGGAAGGTGGCGAAGTAGATCAGGCCGGCCAGCGCGTTGTGGCCGGTCGAGATTGGCCCGTGCAGCTTGGTCTCGAAGACGTCGGCCTTGATCACGTCCACTATCTCCTGCTGCTGCGACTTTTTCAGCGGGAAAAAGGCATTCCAGTGGGAGTATTTGTTGCCGACGAAGCCCCAATAGAGGCGCGCCAGAAAATTGAAGACGTAAACGTAGGCGGCCGCGAAGTGAATGAAGCGCACCCAGCCAAACCAATACTGCTGGTAGGCCTCGCCCGCATAAAACATGCGGTTGGGCGCTCCGATCAGGTAGCCGGTGACGCACAGAGCCACCAGGGCGATGGCGTTGATCCAATGGTAGGCGCGCACCGGCAGTTCCCACACATAGATGCGCCGATATTCGACCGGCTGGTTCGCCGGTACAACGCTGCCTGCGGCGATTTTCGGTGTACTCATGGGCATCACTCGAAGGAAACCTGGGCTAGGTGCCGCCCCTGCGGATCGTACAGATGCACAGCGCAGGCCAGGCACGGGTCAAAGGAATGGATGGTGCGCAGAATCTCGACCGGCTCGTCGATCTTGGCCACCGGCGTGCCGATCAGCGCCTGCTCAAAGGACGAGCGCTGCTGCTTGGCGTCGCGCGGCGAACCGTTCCATGTGGTGGGAACGACGAGCTGATAATTGTCGATAGCGCCGTCGTGAATCTTGATCCAATGCGCCAGAGCGCCGCGCGGAGCCTCGGTGAGTCCAACGCCTTCGGCATCCTTGGGCCAGCTCTTCGGCTCCCAGAACTCGCCGTTGAAGGTGGAGACCTCGTTGATCTTGACGTGCTCCATCAACTGGCCGTAGTACTCCTTGAGCCAGATCATGGCCAGCGCCGCGTCCAGCCCGCGCGCCGCGGTGCGTCCCAGCGTGGAGAAGAGCGCCGGAACCCCAACACCGAGCTTGCCCAGGGTATCTTTTACCAAGTCCTGGACTTCCGTTCGTCCGGCTGCGAAGGAGACCACCAGCCGCGCCAGCGGGCCCACCTCCATCGCCTGTTCCTTCCAGCGCGGAGTCTTCAGGAATGAATACTTCTCATGGCCTTCGAGGCTCTCGAAGGGAGGCTTGGGCCCAGTGTAGTTCAGCTTGGTCTCGCCCGCCCAGGGATGCAACCCCGCAGTGTCGCCACCCTCGTAGTCGTACCAGGAGTGCGCAATATACTCCTTGATCTCCTGCGAATCGGTGGCGTTGACCGGATGCACCTGGCTCAGATCGCGATTCAGAACCACGCCGCGCGCATACTTGAAGGAATCCACCTGGCCGTACCCCTTGGTGGGGAACTCGCCATAGCTGAGATAATTCGACAGCCCGCCGCCATGGCCCGCCCAGTCCTTGTAGAATCCGGCCACGGCCAGCAGATCCGGAATATAAACCTGATTGAGGAACTCATCCGCCTGATCGATCAGCTTCTTCACCAGATTCAACCGCTCGGAGTTGATGGCCGCCACTTCATTCATGTTGATGGAGCAGGGAACCCCGCCCACCAGGTAATTCGGATGCGGATTCTTGCCGCCGAAGACCGTGTGAATCTTGATGATCTCCTTTTGCCAGACCAGCGCGTCCAGATAATGCGCCACGGCGATGAGATTTACTTCGGGCGGCAGCTTGTAGGCCGGATGGCCCCAATAACCGTTGGCGAAGATGCCAAGTCCGCTGGCGGCAAAAGCCTTGATCTTGTCCTGCACCTCGGAGAAATACGCGGGCGTATTCTTGTCCCACTTGGAGAAGGACTGCGCGATCTCCGCCGCCTTCTTGGGGTCGGCCTTGAGCGCGTTGACGATGTCCACCCAGTCCAGCGCGTGCAGGTGATAGAAGTGGATCACATGATCCTGCACATACTGCGTGGTCATCATGATGTTGCGGATGATCTCGGCCGTCGGCGGAATGGTGATTCCCAGCGCGCTTTCCACGGCGCGCACACTGGTCAGCGCATGAACCGTGGTGCAGACGCCGCAAACGCGCTCGGTGATGGCCCAGGCATCGCGTGGATCGCGCCCCATGAGAATCTTCTCCAGGCCGCGTACCATGGTGCCCGCGCTGAATGCGTCGGTGATGACGCCGTTTTCCACCACTGCCTCGATGCGCAGGTGGCCTTCAATGCGAGTTACCGGATCGACGACAATGCGTGTCATAGCGCCTCGGGCTCCTTATCATCTTCAGCGTGCACTTCGGCAATCACGCTGCGTTTGCGAATATTGGTCACCACCGCGTGGGTCGCCACTCCGGCCAGCGTGGCGAGGCCGACCACAGTGCCCACCGTGTCCGCCGTGCTCTCAATGCCGAAGCCGGGGAACGATGCCAGATGCTGATAGAACGGACCGTTGTCCCAGAAACCGGCTTCGCTGCAGCCGATGCACCCGTGACCGGATTGGATGGGATAACTGGTGCCCTCGTTCCACTTGACCACCGAGCAGGCGTTGTACGTCACCGGGCCGCGGCAGCCCATCTTGTAAAGGCAATAGCCCTTGCGCGCGTTCTCGTCATCGAAGCTCTCCACGAAGAGTCCCGCATCGTAGTTGGGCCTCCGATAACAGGTATCATGGACGCGCCGCCCATAAAACTCCTTGGGCCGGCCTTGGCTGTCGAGCGCCGGAAGCTGCCCCAGCACCAGCAGGTGCGTCACCACGCCCATCATCACATCGGCGATCGGCGGGCAGCCGGGAACGTTGATCACCGGCTTGTCCACGAGCTTGTAAATCGGCGTGGCGCCGGTGGGATTCGGCTTGGCCGCCTGCACGCAGCCGTTGGAGGCGCAACTGCCCCACGCCACGATGGCCGCCGCGTCCTTGGCCACGGTCTGCAGGATCGATTCGGCGGTCTTGCCGCCGATCATGCAGTAGACGCCATCGTCGCCAGTGGGCACGGCGCCTTCCACCAGCACAATGTACTTGCCCTTGTTGTTCTGGATGGTGTCGTTCAGGCTCTTCTCCGCCTGAAAGCCGGAGGCGGCCATCAGTGTCTCGGTATAGTTGAGCGACAGCACGTCCAGCAGCGCATCCACCACAATGGGGTGAGAGGCGCGGATGAACGACTCGCTACAGCAGGTGCACTCCTGGAAGTGCAGCCATACCACAGCCGGTTTCTCTTTCTTCTCGAAGGCCGAGACAACCTCGGCGACGCCGGATTGACCGAAGCCTGCCACCGTTGCGGCTGCTGCGCAGAATTGCAGAAAATCCCTGCGGCTGTAGCCCTTCTGTTGCATCGAATTCCAAATGGAAAGCCCCATGTGAACCTCGCTCGAAGTGCGGGCATCGGGGGAACCAACCGTTGGAGGCGGCCATCGACCTCAGGCTTGCCCCTAAAGGTTCGCCGATGAATGTATGGAAAGCTAATTGCGGGAAGTGTCGCCATGCTGTGACCGGCATCACATCTGTTTAGTCAACATAAACCGCTCTATGCTCTGCGGTTTGGCTAGTATTTGAATCACGCGATAAAGCGTCAGAAAGAATTGATTTAGCCAAAAAAGGGGTTGTGTCGAGAGAGGACCAATTCTGTAGGACGCGGGCCAGCCGGGCAGGATAGCTGCTGTCAATCCCGAGCATCTAGCTTGACAACGGCATGCCGTGTTGTTCGGTCCTAACTACACATGGTCCTACAGATTTCCCCCATAGTCCTTTTGGGACGAGTTGCTGCCACTTGTGGTCGACATTTTCAAGATTGCTTGTAACGTATTGATTCTAAAGTGGTGGGCGAGGCGGGAATCGAACCCACAACCCCCGGCTTAGAAGGCCGGTGCTCTATCCGATTGAGCTACTCGCCCGATTCTTTCATTCTATCGTCGAGTGGCCGCAAAGCGCATCCGCAAATCTCGCCAGCGCCGCATCAAGCGTCCGTGCTGCTTCTGCCGAAGACGCGCCGCAGGCAGTCAGGTAGGCAGTGACCCCCAGACTGAGGAGGTTTGGAGCGAGCAAGGCGCGGCGGATGACGAGATCTACGCGGCAGCAGCGCAGCGGGAGTGAGCGCAAGAGGCCGCAGAGGCGCTTGCACCAGCCTTCGGCCTGCTCCGGCAAGGCCCATAGCTGGCCGCCGGGCAGCAGATCGATATAACAGCCGAGGGCAGCATCGGCGCAACCGATTGGCGCATCCAATTCGTCCCGGTCAAATTCGTCCGCTTTGAGGCGCGGCCAACAATCGCATTTTGCCGTCCAGACCGGTGAGTCAGGCGCATTCAGCTTGGCCAGAATCGCGGCCAGAGCGGGCAGTTGCGCGGCCTCGGCCAACTCCCAGGCGCGCTCCGGCGAGCGGCGCAGATCCACAAATCCCGCCCAGCACACGTCGATGACCGGCGCGGCAATGCCCGCCGAATCAGGACCCACCTCGAACTCCCAGTCAGCTTCCATCTTCTTCACCGGCTGCGCGCCGCAAAAAGCGCACCACCGTCGCCTCGGCCCAGTGAATCTCATTGCCGGCATCAAGGGAGAGAAAGGCGCAGTGGCCGCCGTGGCGGGTTTCCACAAGGGTAACGCAAGGGTTGGCGAGCAGGCGTGCGCGCGTGGGCGGCAGCAGAGGAATAAAGGGATCGTCGAGGGCGCGCAAAACCAGCGTGGGAACGGCAATCCGGTCCACCACGCGCGCGCTGGCGGCGCGGTCATAGTAGTCGTCGGCGTCGCGAAATCCCCAGTAACGGGCCACAATCTTGTTGTCGAACTCGCGAATCGAGCGCACCGGGCCGATGGCCTTGCGTGGGGCAAAAATCTCCGGGAACAGCTCCGCCTTGCGCCTGTAGCGCGCTATCAGGCCGCGCAGAAAGCGCCACTCGTAGCCGCGGTTGAGCGGCTCATGCAGGGCATCGGCGCCGGGAGCAAGATCAACCGCCGGGCAGACGGCGGCCACGGCGCACAAGGGCGCTCGGCTGCCCCATTCGCCGGCCAGCTTGAGCACCATGTTGCCGCCCATTGAGTAGCCGACTAGCGCAACCCGCTCCAGGCCGAATCGTTCGGCAAAGTGGCGCATCACCGCGCCCACGTCGCCGGAAAGCCCGGAGTGGTAGAGGGTGGGCGCCAGCGCCTCGGTGCCGCCGCAGGTGCGCATATTCATGCGGATCACGTTCCAGCCGGCCTCCCAGGCGCGGGCGGCGATACCCTGCACGTAGCCGGAATCCGACGAGCCTTCCAGTCCATGCACCAGCAACACGGTCAGCCGCTGGGCGCGGACGCTCTCCGGCTGCCAATGGCAATGGCAGAGAACGCGGCTGCCATCCGCCGGGTCCACCTCGACCGTCTCGGCGAGAGCCGTCAGATGGAAGGCCGGCCGGGGAAGAAAATTCGCCAAGATCGTCTGCAAATGGTTGTTGGAGAGCCCTCGGCGCGGTACGAATGAAGGGAATCCCGCGGGCAGCCCGGCCGGGTCGGCGCTCAGCTCTCTCATGTCGTGGATTTTCGGGGTCACGGAGACTCGGCGATCCGGCCAGCCGGAGTGGTTGCGCCCATCGCGGCACGTGTAATTTGGGGCGGCTAGGGGGGATCGAACCCACGACATCCTGAGCCACAGTCAGGCGTTCTGCCACTGAACTATAGCCGCCGTATACTCCGATTGTAGCATCGAATGGGAGTTTTCAGCTCAACAGCTCCGCGCAGGCGTGCTTCAAGACCATGCGGAGCCTCGCCGTTGACTCAAGCTGGGTGAATGAGAAGGAAAAACGCACGGCAAGAAGGCCGCTCAACGTGAGCGGCCCTGTTGCCTTGACAGAAGAGTTTTCGCGCCTAAAACGTCGTGGAAATCGTCAGCCGGAGGGTCTTGCGCGGTTCCCGGAAAGTATCCCGCGCGCCGTACGATGAGATCACGTCTGCGTAGGTGAAGTCGCCCGCGCCGCCCGGCGGGAACATATCGCGCGTAACCAGTTGCGCCGTGCAACTGGAAACATTGCCTCCAAGGGAAACGGTGTTGCAGTAGGGCCTCTCATAAAGCCGCAGTGGGTTGTAGGCATAAAAGAGGCGGACTGGCGCGTTGATGACCGGCATGATGACGGAGATCTCGGCGCCGGTGGACATGCGCGGAACAAAGTTCGTCCCCACCACGGGCCGAATATTTTTCTGGAAGCCTACCAGCGAGCCGGGGATGCCGCCCTGGCAGGCGCCGTTGTTGTAGACCGGGCAGCCATAGAGCGGAGCGGTCAGCGTGGCAAAGCCCTCGGGGCTCTGCTTCAACTGCCCCTTGTTGAGGGCCGAGTCAATGCCGAAGTCGTTAAAGAACGACAGCGTGGCCGAACCGACAATGGGAATCCGGTACTCGATATTGGAGGTAAAATTCGTGTCGCCGCCAATGGAGGCCACGCCATAGATCGGAACCGGCACCTGAATGCACTGGCCCAACTGCGGTTGCGACGGGTCGCGCGGAACGCAGGTTCCGTCGGGATTGGTCAACTGCACGTTGACGCGGTTGGGAACGTAGCCGTATGGCATGGCGCCGCGAACATCAAAGCCGCGCAGCTCGCCCTCGCCGCCGGAGTAGAAGCGGTTGTTGGGCGGAGCCACCGCCCCGCCATAGCCCTGCACATAACCCAACTGCGCGCGAATGCCCAGCACGTTGCGCCCGTTGGGCGACACTTGCAGGTAGTGCATCGGGAAAAACTGCTTGTAAGCGACCAGCGGCGCAATATAGCGCACGTTGCCCCAGATGCCCGAAGTCTGCAACACCGCCGTAATTTCCTTGCCCATGCGCGGACGCATCGGATTGTTGACGGTGTTGTACATATAGCTGAACGAGGCCATGCTGTTGACAATGCCCGCCAGCGCATTATTTCCCTGAATGCCCGAGCGGAAGGCGATGGTCTGGAAAAACGTCTGCGAGGCGGTCGAGAACGCGGTAATCGTCGACCTGCTCAGCGAATATGTGACGCCCACGCGCTGGAAGGCGTGGCGCTTGAGCGGATAGCTGCCCGAGAATGTCAAGCCATTGGCGGACTGGTTGTAGTTCTGCGTCAGCGATTGCTGCGCCGCGCTCAGGTTCACCGATGAGCCGCTGATCGACTGAATGTTCTTGGCCGCGTTGAAGTCCTGCTTGTTGTTGAAAATCTGAAAGCCCAGGTTGAGCGGGCGGTTATGCACATAAGGCTGCGAGTATCCAAAGCTGAAGGTTCGGCTCACGTTGCCCAGGTTGCCTTGCAGGCTGAGCGTTTCTCCCAGGCCGAGAAAGTTGTTGGTCTGGTAGTTCACGCCTAAAAAGGCGCCGTTCATACCGCTGATGCCGCCGTTCATGCCAATCGAGTTCTTGCCCTTCTCCTTCACCTTCAGCAGCAAGTCAACCGTGCCCGCCTCTTCATCGCGGTGGACTTCGGTGTCCTGATCCACCTTGAGCGGCTCGAAGTATTCAAGCTGGTTCAAGCGCAAAAGGCTGTACTCCCACAGTTGCGAGTTATAAACCTGGCCTTCCTCCAGCATCAGCTCGCGGCGAATCACCTTGTCGCGAGTGGTGGTGTTGCCGGAGAACTCGATCCGCGAAACAAAAAACGGCTTGCCCTCGTCGATGTCGATACTGAAGGAAACGGTCTTTTTCTGTTCGTCGAAGATAGGCTTGGGAATGGCGGCAAAGTTGGTGTAACCATTCTGTCCGTAGGCCTTCTTGAGGTTCTCCAACCCCTTTTGGATCAGCTCGTTGTTGAACCAGTCCCCGTCCTTGGCCGCGAAGGTAGAGCGCAGCACCTTTGGGTTGCGTATCGGATTGTTGCCGGTAAAGGTGATGGAGCCCAGGCGGTAACGCGAGCCCTCTTCAATAGGCATCAGAATGTCAATGCGCTTGCCTTTATTGGGACGGAAGGTGAGGAAGTTCAACCCTCCCTGGTCTCGAATCTGCGTCTTGGGCTCTTCCACCGCCGCACTGTAATAACCCTTGCCCAGGTAGGCGAAGCGCACCCGCTCCGTGTCTTCCTCCAGCTTCGAGGCATCAAAATCCTGCGCAAATATATTCTCGAAGATAATCGAATACGGAATGCCGATGGGCTTCAGGTTCTTCATCGAGCGGCGCAGCTCCAGGCTGCTGATGTGCTGGTTGCCCGTGAACTTGATCTGGCCTACCTTCACCACCGGGCCTTCCTTGATGAGGAAGTTCAACTGCACCGAGGCCGGAGGAATCGTCTTGATGTCTTCCTTGATCACGGCGAACTGGTGGCCATGCTCGGAGAGAATGTCTTTGAGCACCGTCTCGGCCCGCTTGATCTTGGCCGGATCGAACTGGCTCTCCACCGACAGGCCGACCTTCTCCTTCTTGAAGCGGTCCAGCACGTCCGACTGCGAAACCGCGTTCAGCCCTTTGTAGTTGATCTCGCGGATGGTGGGCTTCTCCACCACATAAATGTTCAGGATGATGCCCTTCTCCGAGTCCTCGCGCTCAATGCGCACATTGTCGAAGTAGGCAGTGTTCCACAGCGAATTGAAGTCGCGCTCGATGGAGATCGCGTCGTAGGCGTCGCCGGGATGGGTAAAGAGCCGCGCCAGCACGGTCTCCTTGGGAATGCGCCTGTTGCCGATGATCCGAATCGAATCAATGGTTTGCGGTTGCTGGGCCAGAGCTGTGCCGACCATCAGCATACACGCAAACATCATCAGGCTCCGCGCCAGCCAATTAGTAAGGCGCGAGGCGCGGGGGATGGTATTGTGCTTGATTCTCACCGGGCGCAAGCCCTGCTGCGAGCACAAGAAGTACTGGTGCGGTCCATGGTTCTGCGTCACGGGAAGAATATGCACACCCTCACTGCTGAAAATCCGGTTCTGCATCGAGGAAAGATTGATTTTACCACCCAGCGACAAAAACCCGTCGCCGGGTACCCCGGTCAACTAGAACCTACTCCACAGTCTAACGGACCGGGGCGGGTTGGCGCGCATTTTCATCCGGGGAGGAGCGCAATCCCTCTTTTTGACGCAGGCCGAAGGCAGAGGACGCTCCCGCGATCCCGTTCCGGCGATGAAATCGCGCTTCCCGCCTGATTTTCACTTGTTCGCCAGCCAATTGGATCAAGTCTCTGTCCCGCTCTCACCCGCAAAATCCTCTTTTTTCTGTTTTTGTCTTTATTTCCCTATCGCCTTGCGTCTGCGTTATGCTTTCCCATGTCGGGCTTTTCCGTCGGCCGTCTTTCGTTCTTCGCGTGAGGCGCCGCCGGAGGCAGCCAGCGAAGGAAGCCGGGGCTTCGCCAACCTCTCCCCAACCACCGTCCCGGACCCCCCCCCCCCCCATGAAATGAAAGGAAAGCAGCGATGGCAAGAATGAACGTAACAAGAAGGGGATTGCTGGCGAGCGCCGCCGCCCTGGGAGCTTCGGCCCTGTCGCAAGCCGCGCTGGGAACTGAATCGTCTCCCGGCCAAAGCGCCGCCCGGAAGCGCGCCTTGCCTGCCAGCTCCGGCGCTGAACAAGCGGTTCCCATCACCATTCGCGTAGAGGCCGGACAGCCGATTCACCAGATGCGCGGCGGAATTGGCGCTTCCTTTCACATCATCAGCGCCACCCTTCCCGGCAGGAAGCCGGCGGGAAACTCCTGGTCCGGCAGCGCCTGGGGCGGCAATCCCGATCCCGCCGACGACAAGCACTGGGAAGAGCTCTTCCGCCATGCGGAGTGGCTGGGAATGAACTGGTGCCGGGTGGAGCTTGAGCAGCGGATCTACGAGCCTGGCAGGCGCGTCTTCGAGTGGGAGAACTCCGAGATGCGGGTCTTGTATCGCATCCTGGACTGGGCCGAGCGCCGCGGCGTGGACATCTTTCTACAGCAGATGTGGGGCGACGTCGCATGGAACGCCTATCCCGGCAATGGGGAGGATCCGGTCCGGCGATTGCGCAGCGCGCCGTATTCGATCCCGGAATGGGCCTTCGGCCTGGGGGAATTGCTCGATCACCTGCTTCGCGTCAAGAAATACACCTGCATCCGCTGGGTGTCGGTGGCCAACGAGCCGGGTCACGACGATTTTTCCTGGTGGCAGGACGCGGAGATGAAGGCGCTTCCCATCACTCCCGGATTGAAGGCGGCGCGGGAGGAGTTTGACCGCCGCAGTTTGGACGTGCCCATCTCCGGCCCGGACTGGACCGACCTGCCGGAACTCAACCCTGCCGAGGTGGATTTCGACGCATTTATTGGAGCATACGATCTGCACTCTTACGGCGCCATCTTCGACTCGATGGACGGCGCCTACAAGCTGGCCGAGGCCGAGCGGCGCATGGGCCAGTGGGCGCAGTGGGCGCACGCCAGGAATAAGCCCCTCTTCCTCTCCGAGTTCGGCACCATGGGCTTTGGATGGGGCCACGACGATGTGGGACCCGCCTGCTGGCAATCGGGGCTGAAGAATGCCTCTTTGGTAGTGCGCGGCATCAATGCCGGCGTGGATGGCTTCAATCGCTGGAGCTTTATCAACCGCGGCGACCTGGACGGGCAGTGGCAGTTGCTGCGCACTTGGCAGAGCGAGACTGGTCAATTGCTCGATACCTTTACACCCCAGCCCAACGCCTACTACCAATTCGCCATGCTTGGCCGCTATCTGCCCAAGCACTCAGCCGTACTGGCCACACACGTGCAGACGCCATTTGTCCAGTGCGACCGGAAGCTGGTGGCCGCCGCCCTGCGCACCCCCAAGGGAAATCTCACGCTGCTGGTGGTCAATGAAAGCCATCGCGCGGCCGACGTGAGCGTCGAGTTTGATGGCCTGCCCGCCGCCCTGCGCCTCCACCGCTATGCGCTCACCAGGGAGGCGGAGGACCGGGCCAGCGTGGAGCTTCAACCGGAGCACAGCCTCGATGTCGCCAAGCTGCTGACCGGCCACATTCCACCCAGTAGCATCGTCGTCTACTCCACCTTCAGGCTGAATGCCGGCGAGCCGGGCCTGATCGCGGAGTAGGCGCCGCATTTCACCGCATTCTGTTTGTCTGTTGCGGTATGCTCTTTCTTGTCCGGCTTGCAATTTGGCTTTTCTCCGTGAACCGATCAGGCCTTTGCAGGAAATCCAACGCGTGGAGGCATCAATGCGCCAATCTCTCCCCATGATTCTCATCCGGATGATGGTGGGCCTGGTCTTCCTGCTGGAGGGTGCTCTCAAGTTTGTTCGGCCCGAGGAGGTGGGCGTGGGACATTTTGCCGCCATTGGCCTGCCCTTCCCGGAGATATTGGCGCCGCTGGTGGGCAGCGTCGAGATCGGCTGCGGCGCGGCCATCCTTCTCAACCTCTATGCCGGCGATGCCGCGCTGGCCCTGCTCGCGGTCATCCTTACCGCCCTCGCCGCCACCAAGTTCCCCATCCTGCTGGGCAGGCCTGTAGGCTCCCTCACCCTAGAAAAGCTCAACAACTACGGCTGGCTGAGCTTCCTCCATCAGGCCCGCACCGACTTCTGCATGCTCTTCGGCCTGCTGGCCGTGATGATCGACTCCGGCCTCCACCTGGGCCGCAGAAGGCGCTGGTACCAGAGCGGAAACTAAACAGTGGACAGCGGACAGTGAACAGTGGTCATCCGACGGTGGTCAGTAGCCGGGTGCCCCAGGTCCCTCGCATTTGGGGACCTGGGAGACCACAAACCCCATGCGAGCGCAGCGAGCGGCTGCTGCATGCAATGCCCCCACCGTAGGTGGCCGCCCTCGGCAATTCAGTCCTTGGGAACAGGGCCGGCCAGCAGATAGACGTAAACCAGCATCGCCACGCCGATAAGGCCGGGAATCAGCCCAACCAGGTAGGGCACGCCTGGGTCCGAACCGGCTAGCACCTTCAAAAAAATCACCATCGCCACGCCGACCGCGATGGAGATCAGGCCGCCGAGCTTGATTCCCTCATACTTCTTGATACGCTCCCACCGGTCTTCTTCCCGTATCAACTCAAGCGCAGCCTTGGCGCCGTCGCCCGACGACTCGGTGATGCGCCGCAGCGACTCAGCCTTGTAGAAGGCCTCGCGCTCCTTTTGCTGGGTGGCTAACCAGATGACAAAGCTGACAAACGTAAACGTTGACATAATAGCCACAATCGGAATCATAGAAACCATTTCAATCCTCCTTGCCGGGGTCTTTCCCCATGCGCTTGGTACGACAGATGCGGCGGGAATCCGGTTGCATTTCTTGCAAGAGCAGTTCTTCCTCAGAAATTGCAACCCAATCCCTGACTCTTTTGTCTTACCATGCGGAGAGAGCCTGCTTTGAGCGCAACCCCCAAAAGCGAAGCGGAAGACCTGGCCGACGTAGCCCGCGTGCTGGCCGGCGAGGTTGCCGCCTTCGAGGGTATCGTCCGCCGCTGGCAGTCGCCGTTGGTGAATATGGCTTGGCGCTACTCGCGCGACCGCGGCCGCGCCGAGGAGATGGCGCAGGAGGCCTTTGTGCGCGCATGGCGCGGGCTGGCAACATGGCGGCGCGAGTCCAGCTTTTCTACCTGGCTCTTTGCCCTGGCCGCCAACGTCTATCGCTCCGAGCTGAAGCGCTTTCCCACCGAGACGCTGCCACTGGAGGCCGCGCGCGAACCCTCCGGACCCGCCACGCAATTCCACGCGCTCCTGGAAAAGTCACAGCACGAAGTGCTGCGCCGCGCTGTGCTGGCCTTGCCGCTGCGTTACCGCGAGCCGGTGATTTTGTATTATTTTCATGAGATGGACTTGAATGCCGCCGCGGCGACGCTGGGCCTGCCCGAAGGTACGCTCAAGGCCCGCCTCAGCCGCGCGCGGGCGCTCTTGCGACAGCGCTTTCCTCGACTCCAAGCCGAATGCGCCACAGTCGAACTCACTGCTCTCAATCCAGGAAAGGAGGCCACCCGATGAATCAAGCCAAGACGAACCGCACGGCTCTCATCGACGCCGAGATCGAAGCGATTCTCGCCGGAGAGGCGGAGCTGGTTCCCACTTCAGGCTTTCTGGCCTCGGTGATGGAGAGCGTTCAGCAAGAGGCCTCTGCTCCGCCGCCGATTCCCTTTCCCTGGAAGACCGCCCTTCCCGGCTTTCTGCTGGCCGCCGCTCTCTTCGCATGGGCCACGTTTGAACTGACTCGCCGTGGCCTGCCCGTCGTGAGTGCGCCGGCGGTTGCCGCGCCGCATCTGCCCGCCGCCCTTGTCGCTCCCATCGAGTCCGCCGGCTGGGTCGCGCTGGCTCTGGGCGTTTCGCTCGCCTCCTGGCTGCTCTCGCGCCGCCTCGTTGGACGCGGCGGGCTGCTGTGATCCGCGCAGGCTTTCAGCGTAATGGGATTGGAGAAAAGCTCACTCAATTGCGCTATACAACGCAAGCACGAGACGTATCGGCGTTTCAGAAAGCTCCGCCGCTGTATTTGATCGGCATGGCGGCCTCACCTATTCATATACATCGCGCCGATGGCCTATGCGTGTTACTTTCACGCTCTTGCTTTCGTCATCAATCGGCAGGTCAGGAGAAGTGTTTTTACTTGACATCCCCTTTTATAGAACCCGCCCTTCAGCAACCGGCGCGTGTTTATAGAAT
>Ga0302319_10009513_pt1 | contig 18670 bp, 16 predicted proteins | sample Bog_T0_2_FD_203319 | JGI IMG/M metagenome (GOLD analysis project Ga0302319, IMG submission 203319) | Peat permafrost microbial communities from Stordalen Mire near Abisko, Sweden - Bog_T0_2 | ecosystem: Environmental > Terrestrial > Soil > Wetlands > Peat | place: Sweden: Abisko, Stordalen Mire... | reverse complement strand
CACCATTTATTCCGGAACCAAGTTCGAAAACGTCAAACTGGAATTGAAGGGGGGAAAAATCATCCACGCCACTGCGAACAACACGCGGCGGTTGAATGAGATTCTCGATACCGACCGCGGCGCACGCTACATTGGCGAGTTCTCCCTTGGTTTTAATCCCTACATCCAAAGCCCGATGTGCGACATCCTGTTCGATGAAAAGATCGCCGGTTCATTGCATTTCACCCCCGGCCAGGCCTACGAAGATTGCGGTAACGGTAACAAGAGCGCGATTCACTGGGACATGGTGCTGATTCAGCGCCGGGAATGGGGCGGCGGTGAGGTGTGGTTTGACGGCAAGCTCATTCGCAAAGATGGAGTTTTCCTGCCCAAGGAATTAAAGGGCCTGAATCCGGCGCGCCTGAAATGATCCCGCCCGCGGAGCAGTCAACCGCCGCCGGCCGAACTGAATTAATAGCGGGGTACGTCGTGGTCAATTTCATCCGACCACGCAGTGATTCCGCCCTTGACGCTCTTCACATACTTGAATCCCTGCTGACGCAGGAAATTCAGGGCCTTCAATGAGCGGACCCCGGCTTTGCAGTGCAGATAATACTGCGTGTTGGGATCCAGCTCGGTAAAGCGTTCGTTCAACTGGCTCAGCGGCAGCAGCGGCACTCCGTTGACTTTGGCGATCTCGTATTCATCAGGCTCCCGCACATCGATGACCTTGATGCCGAGACCCGGATTGTCGAGCGCCTTCTTCATGTCCTGAACGGTCACCTCGTCCGGATGGGCGGTCGGTTCCGATTCCGGCACGATGCCGCAGAACTGCTCGTAATCAATCAGTTCCTTGATCGTAGGCTGGTCACCACAAACGGGGCATTGCGGATCCCGACGGAGTTTCAGTTCGCGAAACTTCATGTCCAGGGCATTGAACAGCAGCAGGCGGCCGACCAGCGAATGACCCTTGCCCAGCGCGAGTTTCAAAATTTCAGTGGCTTGTATACAGCCGATGATCCCCGGCAGCACGCCCAGCACGCCGCCCTCCGCACAGCTCGGCACCATGCCGGGCGGCGGCGGTTCGGGATACAGACAGCGATAGCACGGGCCGCCGAGATGCGGCGCGAAAACACTCGCCTGGCCTTCGAAACGAAAAATTGAACCGTAAACATTCGGCTTCTTTAAAATCACGCAGGCGTCGTTCGTCAGGTAGCGTGTCGGAAAATTATCCGTGCCGTCCACCACAATGTCGTAGGGCCGGATCAGATCGAGCGCATTTTCCGAGGAGATGCGCGTATTATGGATGACGACCTCACAGTTGGGATTAATCCCCTGGATCGTTTCCTTCGCCGAATCGGCTTTCGGGCGGCCCACATCCGCGTCCGTGTGCAAAATCTGCCGCTGCAGGTTGGAGTAATCCACCGTGTCAAAATCCACTATGCCGAGCTTGCCAATGCCGGCGGCGGCCAGGTACATGGCGATGGGCGAACCGAGCCCGCCGGCGCCGATGCACAGCACGCTGGTGGCCTTGATGCGCTTCTGGCCCGCCAAACCCACCTCGGGCAGAATCAAGTGCCGCGAGTAACGACGGATTTCTTCATTGTTCAATTGCATAAGTCGAGTTTCTCATAATATGTTAAAACCGGAAGAAATCAAGTGGCGCAAGCTTGCCGATTAATTTCCCGCCACCGCCCGGTGGCCAACACTGCGGGCACAGGATGAACGCGTTGATTGCGCCGGGAATGAGACTTGGCTCGCCGCCTTGGAAGAGTAACGATGTAGAGCATTGATCAGGCCAGCCTCCGCCCCGCCGCCGCGCGGCTGATAAAGTTTTTCCGGCGGCGGCGAGGGCGCGTGAAAGCGCCGCGGTGGCTTGTTTCCATTTCAAGGTCGGAACGGAGCTCCTGCCGGCGAGCGGACGGGTGGCTGGCGGCGTCAATGTGGCGAGTGCCAGATACGAGCCGCTCTTTTTCGACGAGCCGCTCTTTTTCGCGGAGCACGTGGCGTTCTTCAATGCGCTGCGGGCCGGCCGGAAGCAGTTCGTTCCTTGAATTTTATGAAATGGCCTGTAGTTTCGATTCATTAATTCACGTTGTCATATTCGCGGGATGAATTCTGAAGTCGTAATTGATCTAGAGCAATTGGCCTGGCCGGCATTGCTGATTGATGCGCACGGCTCCATCCACCAAGCCAACGGGGTGGCGAAAAAACTTTTCGGCACGGTCTTGCATCAGCCGGTTCCGTCCCTGGTATCCCTTTGGTCCTCCGAGAACCGTGTCAGCGCCCGGGATTTTCTCGGCGGCGGGCGGCCAACCCCGGCTTCCCCGGCGTTTGTTCCTTTGAAATTCAATGCGGCTTCCGGGGTCGCCACCCAGTTCCTGAGCGCGCTCTGCCGCACGGGTGATCCCGCCCAGGCGCAATGGGTGTTGCAACTGCTGCCGGATGCCGGAGGCACTGCGCCGGCCGGCGAAACCGTCAGCGACGCGACCATGTTGAAGCAAAAATTGGACTGCATGTTGCAACTGGCGCAGACCGTTTCCCTGGATTTCAACAACGCCTTGACGGGTGTGCTGGCGCATACTTCGCTGCTCCTGGGCAAAACCGACCCCGCTCATCCGTGGCGTTTTTCCCTGATGGAAGTGGAGAAATCGGCCGTGCGGGCCGCCGAAATCGTGGAGGAGCTCGCCCGCTACAGCCGCCAGCAAAAAGACGTGCGGCTGGTGCCGGTGGCTAATTTGAACGCGGTGGTGACCCGTTGTATTGGTTTTTTACGCAAGACCCACGGGACGCGTTTTGCCTGGAATCTCATGTTGGAACGCCACCTTTTTGAGGCCCGGTTTGACGAGACCAAGGTGGAGCAGGCGGTGGCCAAAATTCTGGACAATGCGGTGGAGGCCTTTGGCCACGCTGGCACCGGCCCCATCATTGTCCAAACCCGCAACATTCAACTGACCCAGGCGACCCAGGATCGTAACGTGCGGCTGGCGGCGGGGAATTATGTTTGTGCGGAGATCGCCGACGGCGGCGCGGGTATCGATTCGGAGGTTCTGCCGCGGATTTTTGAGCCGTTCTTTACCACCAAGCCAACGCCGCATCGCGGACTGGGGTTGGCATTGGTTTATGGCATCATGAGCAATCATGGTGGTGGCGTGGCGATTTCCAGCCAGCCAGGCAAAGGCACCTCTGTCCGGATTTATCTTCCTGCCGAAACGTCCCTGACCCAGGAAATCACCGTGTCCACTGATTCCTTGAAAGGCTCCGGGACGGTGCTGGTGGTCGATGACGAGCACCTCTTGCTCACCATGGCGGAAACGATTTTGACGGATTTCGGCTACCAGGTATTGACTGCCAGTAGCGGCACCGCGGCTTTGCGCCACTTGTCGAATCCCAAGCTCAAAATCGATCTGGTGTTTACCGATATGGTTATGCCGGGCATGGGGGGACGCGAATTGATGGACCGCATCCGGCAGTTGGGTCTGCCTGTGCCGATTCTGTGCACCAGTGGCTATGTTTTGACGGAGGAAGCCCCTCCGGCCGCTGGCTATCTGCCCAAGCCATTCACCAGCACGGAATTTCTGACGAAGATTAAAGCCACCCTTTCCCAGCACGAGGGCAGTTGACGGAACGGGATACTATGTTTAATTTATCTTATGCAAATCGACAGCCTCAAGGTGTTTTGCGATCTGGCTGAAACGGAAAGTTTTACCAAAGCAGCACAAATTAACAGCGTTACCCAGTCCGCCGTGAGTCAGCAAATCAGCGCTCTGGAACGCGCCTTTAAATCCCTGCTCATCGAGCGCAGCAAGAAGAAGTTCCGGCTGACCCGCGAAGGTCAGGTGCTTTACGATTACAGCAAACAGATCATTCAAACTTACGAGTCCTTGCACAGCCGCCTGCAGGAGCTGAAGGACATTATCTCCGGCACCATCCGGGTCGCCACCATTTATTCCATCGGCCTCCATGACCTTCCGCCTTACATCAAGCGGTTCATGAAGAGCTACCCGACCGTGAATATCCACGTCGAGTATCGCCGCGCCAATCAGGTTTACGAGGATGTGCTTAGCAATGTCGTTGACCTGGGCCTGGTGGCCTATCCGGTGCGCGATTCCAAGCTCGAAATCGTGCCGCTGCGCAAGGAGCAACTCATCCTCATTGCGCATCCGCAGCATCCCTTCGCCAAACAAAAGAGCATCAAGCTCAAAGCGCTGGCCGGCCAGAAAGTAATCAGCTTTGAGCCGGACATCCCGACGCGCAAAGCCCTCGACAAAATCCTTAAGGAACACGATGTCGAGGTGAACCACGTCATGGAATTTGACAACGTTGAAACGGTCAAACGCGCCGTGGAGATTGACGCGGGCATCTCGATCGTGCCGCAGGGCACGGTCACCCAGGAAATCGCCAAGCAAACCCTGATCGCGGTGACCATTGAAGATGGCGAGTTTTACCGGCCGCTCGCGGCTATTTTCAAGAAGAACAAGGTTCTTTCACCCGCCATGAAGCAGTTTCTGGCGATCCTCAAGGAAACACCTTGAATCGTATGGGCGACGGCGCCGGAAATATCTCCCGCGCCGGTAAGGCCCATTGGCCGTTTTAAACCTCATGACTGAAGACTTGCAGCAGCGCATTCAAGCCGCTCTCGCCAATCCCCAAAACATGGGTGAGATGGCGAATGCCGATCGTGTCGGCACCGTCGGAAATGCGGATTGCGGGGAAATGCTGCGCTTGTGGGTGAAGTTTAAGGAACAAAACGGGCGGCAGGTGATTGATCGCGCCTCGTTTCAGTCATTTGGGTGCGAGACGGCGATCGCCGTCGCCAGCCTGGCCACGGAACTAATCCGCGGCAAAACGGCCGAGGAGGCGCTTGCGCTCAAGACCGGGGAACTGGCGGGGGAGCTCGGTCCGCTGCCGCCCATGAAAATTCACTGCGCCCAGCTGGTCGAAGGCGCTCTTCGCGCCGCTTTGGAACCGCAGAAACCGGAAGTAAAATTGCAACCACCTGGCGTTTCCACGACCACTGTCGGCACTGCACCGACCCTGCTGGATAGTTTTGCCAAACCTGCTTCCGGCGTGAAGCTGACTTTTTTGGACGAAGTCAAGTTGTCCAGCTGAGGTCGCCCGCCGGTATTCGTGGTGTGTCAAGAGGTTGGATTTTCCCGCAGTTTTTTCAATGCCGCCAGTGCGGCGTTGCTTTCGGCGGCCTTTTTGGTTTTCCCCGAGCCCCTCGCCAGTTCGGTGCCCTCGTGGCAAACCGCACATTCAAAATCACGGTCATGATCCACGCCGCTCGCAGTAATGAGCTGGTAATGCGGGGCACGAGGGGAATGTGCTTGCAGAAGCTCCTGCAGCTCGCCTTTCGGATTGTCGATTCCGGCCGGGGTGTTCACGAGGCTGAAATCGCCCGCAAACTCCCGCACGATAAAGGCCCGGACCGCATCAAACCCTTGATCCAGAAAGATGGCGCCCAGCAATGCCTCAAAGGCGTCGGCCAGGGCGGAGGCGCGGTCGCGCCCCCCTGAGCTCTCCTCGCCGCGGCTTAGACTCAAATGTGAGCCCAGGCCGAGCGAACGGCTGCGGTTGGCCAGTGAGTCCCGATTTACGAGCCTGGCCCGCGATTGGGTGAGCAGGCCTTCGTCCGCTCCGGGAAAAGTGTCGTAAAGCTCGCGGGAAAGTACCAGTCCCAAAACGGCATCGCCCAGAAATTCCAGCCGCTGATTATGCCTCGAAGTGTGGTTGATTTCGTGCGCCTTGGATGGATGCGTCAGCGCCAGGCGGAGGAGGCTCTCGTCGCGGAACTGGCAGCCTAGTCGTTCTTGGAATGCGGCAAGCTCGGACACGGAGTTTGATGGAGGTTTAGTTGGCTGCCGCGGGTTCCACCGGGGCTGCCGTTGGCGCGGCTTCGGGGGCGTCGGCGATTGGCGGGGGCGGATTCAGACCATATTCCAGCAAGGCCGCCACGTCCTTTTGCACCTGTTCCAACTGATCCAGATGCAAATCCGGATCGGCGATCGTAAAGACGTCGCCTTGGCCCGGATGCTCGTAAACAAAGATCCGCCGGCCATCGCGTTGCAGGGTTTCCTTCACTTTCAACAATCGCTTGCGTTCCAGCATGACCGCCAGAATGAAAGCCGCCGGGGCGTGTTGCGGGTCGTTTTGTTCGATCAGCTTGCGCAGCAGCGTTTCCGCCGTCTCTTTTTGAATGGCTTCCACCACGGGGGGTGGCACCTGATAAATTCCCTGCCAATGCGAGATAAACGCGGCCTGACTGGCAGAGTTGGTCGCGAGATGCTTTTGCCAGCAGGGCTCGCACACATCCGAGCGGCGCAGCCCCTGCTTCTCGTCAAATAACAGGGTGTGGTATGCCTGTTTGTCGGCAAACGGCTGGTGGCAGGCTTCGCACGCGTGGGCGCGGGATTGAATATTCCATTCGTTCATGAACACGAAAAGTTACCACGAATCATCCGGCAGGGCATCACGAAAATTTCAACGCTGGCTCTGGTACATTGCCACCAGCGCCGCGCCGATGGCTTGGGACAGGTCGCCCATGGCGGCCGGTACAATCTTGATCCTCTCCCGTTGGGCTGGCCACAGATATGGCACTGCCGTCGCACGGACAATCCGGAGGTACCGCTCGCGAAACTCCACCGTGGTGGATTCGTGATCCATCAAACCGCCGCCAATAACCACAATCCCGGGATCCAGCGTCATCGCCGCGTCCGCCACCAGCAGGCCCATCACACGGGCCTGAAAGTCGAAAATGTCCACCGCCAGCGGATCCCCTTTTTGCGCGCGGGTGCGAAGAGACAGCACCTTCTCCTTGTCGGGCGCATTGGATTTTGCAAATTCGTGATCGGGATACTTCAGGATTTTTATAGCCAGCAGGCGGGAGAGGCCGGAAATGGCGGTGTAAGCCTCATAACAACCCCAGTTACGGCCGCAACCGCACGGAAATGGAGGGATGCCGTCGAGCAATTGCAGGGGCGCCGGCGCATGGCCGGTTTCCAGTCCCGCCAGCGTGTCGCCGTCCAGCGACAATCCATCACTGCCAATGTAGGCGCAGCCCAGGCCGGAGCCGGGCATGAACATCAGCACGCTGGCGTTGGTATTCCCGCGCGCGAGCTTGGCCTCGGCCACACCGCCGTAATTTCCGTCATTGCCCATCACCAAAGGGATGGCGCGACTGGTTTTCGCTGCCAATGCCGCGCCATATTCCTTGTGCACTTCCCAACCCTCGAAATTGGCCGGCAGGTTCGGGGTGCGTTCCATCACTCCATAACGTTTGTATGGTCCGGGAATCGCCAGCCCCACACCTTGGACCTGAGCCCAATCGAGCCGGTTTTCCGCCAGAAATTCGCCAATCGCGTTTACCCAGCCGAGAAGCACGGCCTGCCGCCCGTTTTGAGCATTCGTCGGCCGCTGGAGCAGCTTGGTGGTGATGGCCTCGCCGTTTTCCCAAACGGCCGCAATCTTCGTGGTCGTGGCGCCGCTGTCGGTGCCGATGAAAATTTTCTGGCTCATGGATATGAAATTGGTTGTGCGTTAAATTGGGGATTATGCCGTTAAAGGCAAGATTTATTCGTGATTGCGTGGCCAACTCGTTTAGATTGGGGTCGCGTGACGCCGCCCGAAACATTTTCCCTTTTGCTCCGCGCCCCGGCGCCCATGCTCTCGCTCGCGCCTATGCAGGACGTGACCACCCTCCAGTTCATGCGGGTCATCGCCCGGTATGGCGGACCGGACGTTTTTTGGACGGAGTTTTTCCGTGTCCACGGTGATTCGCGCCCGGAAAAATGGATTCTGGATTCCATCACCAGGAATCCGACCGGCATCCCCGTCGTCGCCCAGCTCATCGGCAACGATGTCCCCGCGCTGGTGCGTACCGCGCGGGAATTGCAGCGCCATCCCGTCGCGGCCATTGACTTGAACCTCGGCTGTCCCGCGCCGATCGTCTATCGCAAGTGCGCCGGCGGTGGCCTGCTGCGGGAGCCCGCGCGCATTGATGCCATCCTGGGGGCGCTGCGCGACGCCGTAACCATTCCCTTCACCGTCAAGACACGCATCGGATTTGATTCTCCCGACGAGTTTGATGCCCTGCTTCCAATCTTTGCGCGGCATAAAATTGACCTGCTGACCGTTCACGCCCGCACGGTCAAGCAGATGTATCGGCCGGGCGTGCGCTACGATTTGATTGCGCGGGCGGTGCGCGAATTGCCCTGTCCTGTGCTGGCAAATGGCAACGTCTTCAGCGCCACCCAAGCCGGGGACATTCTGGCACAAACGGGTGTGTGCGGACTCATGATCGGCCGCGGCGCCATCCGTAACCCATGGATTTTCGATCAAATCCGCGCCGACCGGCGCGGCGAGGTTCCGGTCCGGCCAACCGGCCGCCAGGTCCTGGAATACCTGCGCGACTTGTGGGCGAACGAGATCACCCCGGGTGTGCGTGAATTGTCGCAGGTGCAGCGGATGAAAAAGTTCACCAACTTCATCGGCGAGGGGATCGGCGCAAAGTTTCTGCACGACATCCGCCGGGTGGAAACCACGGTGGATTTTTGGCAGGTTTGCGAAGCCTGGCTGCAACATGACCAGCCAATGAGCCTGGAGCCGGTGGAAGCGCCCTTGCCGGCTTTGTAGGCGCCAATGATACCCTGCAACCGCGTGGCGAAATCAGTTCGCGTGGCGTTTGCCTTAAGCGTCTGTTCCAGTTTGTTGCGGACGATTTTATCGCAGAGGAACGGGCGGCGTTCCTTGGTGGAGAAAACGACGTGGATGTAAACGGCGGGAAGCGATTGTGGCATTGGGCCAATCGGGTGGGTCGGCCTGCCTACTCCGCCGGGGTGCGAAACCGGCTGGCTTGGGTGATGTTTTCCAGGTCGCCATCATAGAACAGGGCGCGATAGCCTTCCGTTTCCACCAGATGCTGGTCGGATTTATCCTGGTCCCGCTGCACGATATATTTCAATTCCTCGAGATTATCCGACCAGCGGAAACCATTAAAAAACTCCACGCCGGCAAATTGCGTCTTGTAAAGGGCGCGTCCGGAATAACAGGTGCCGAGGTACAACTGGCTGACGCCACGGCTGGCAAACAGTTCGGCCGCCGAAGTCATCATGAACATGCCAAGGCTGCGGGCCGCATACTTCAGGTCATAAAAGGCGTAGTAATAATACGCCAGGCGACCGCCCTCCACATAAAGCGTCGCTGCCCCCACCTCCTCGCCACTTTGGGCGTCGGTAAACACCAGCAGGTGCGAAATGATCGGCGAGCTGAAGAGTGAATCAAGGCGCTCAAAGGTCATCACGTCTTCGCCGAATTTGGCGTCGGTATAACGTTTGAAAAATTCGCGGCGTGCCGGGGTGTAATCAAATTGTGCCCGTGGCACGAGGGCGACCTTAATGCCCTCCCCCTTCCGCAGGATGCGCCGGTTTTCAGAGGACAATTCAAAGCGCTCCAGGTTCACCCGGATTTGGCGGCAAAGGTAAAACCGGTCGAGTTGACGCGAAGAAGGCAGGAATCCAGCCGCAAAAATGTCCGCCGGAGTTTCGCCGGCCTCTGGAATCGCCCAAATGGCATAGCCAAACTGGTAATGCGCGTAATCGACGGTTTGTTCGGAAAATATCAGTTTCATTTCGAAATCACTGCCGGAAACTTTGGCCGCCTGACGAGCAGGCACCTTAAATCGCTCCCGTTGGCCTAGGGCATACAATGCAGCCCTCTCGAAAGCAAGTTTTGGCTCAGGGGCGTTGGCGGAAGACCAAACAATCCTTTCGGGAGCGTTTCAAAAAAGTTCACAAATCTCCAACTTGCCCGGGCTTGTGAATTGGCTGCCCGGGAGTTCCACCGTGTCCATGACCAACTCTTTTCGCATCCTTGCGCCAGCCAACCTCACTGCTCCGGTACAATATTTCCGCGGCCATAAACTATAATCTTTGCGGCACAGTGCCCTTGTCCCACTCCGCCTAAAAATGGATGGGATCCGCTCCAGTCGCAGTCCTCTCGCATTCGCTGGGAGCCCCCCGTGAGTGCGCCTTTCCAGCTAAAACGCTTAGCGCTGCTAGGTGGTTGCCTTATCTAATGTTAAGACTTCTCGCCTATTTACTATTTGCACCCGTAATGCTTAATTACTTGCGATTCAAGAATTTTGATGCCAACCCTTAGTCCTCGAAACGTGGCCGGTCGGAGTCGGTTTAGTCGGTCTCATCAGAAGTGAGCGCGCCGGACAGCGAAAGCTGTCCGGTGTTTTTTTGGTTGGGCATCGCGCGCGATATTGTTTCAAGACACCGCGTACTGGCTTCCCTTAAATCTCACCGGTGGTCGCACGCCTGATCTTCCAATGTTTTTTGCGGGTTTGGCATTGCATCAATTTCGTGTATATTTTGCTCATGCTGGCGACTTCGGAATTGATTCGCGAAACCGGTCAACGCGGGCGGTTGGAGGAGCTCCTGCCGCGCTGGCGTAACGTGCCGCTTTACCGCCCCGCCCTGTCACATCCGGATTTTGATTTCAACCGCCTGCCTTTGATCGCTAAGCACGAGATGCGCGCCGGTTTTCCCGGGAACTTTCTGCCCGAAAACCAGTCCCTCCAAACGTTGCTGGATTCCCAGGCCATCGAGCTCGAACATACTTCCGGCACCTCGGAGGAACGTTTGCCGGTCATCTTTGCGCGCGGTTGGTGGGATGAGCAGGAAGACCGCGCCTTGCGCTTAAATGAGTTCATCCGCCCGGTTTTGGACCAAAACCCGAGGCCGCGCCGCGTCACCCTCACGGCGCCTTCGTGTAACGGCTTGACCTGCCCGACCGTCTGGATGTCGCGCGAACAGCGCATCATTGGCCAGACGTTGTTCGTGAATCTCGCCCGCATTCCGTTTCTTCTGACCGACAGTGAGTTGGCCCGCATGGCCTCGGAGATTGCCGACTGGGCGCCCGTGTTCCTGGATCTTGACCCGGTCCATGGGATGCGCTTTGCCCTTTACTGTGAGCAACATTGCCTCCGGTTTCCCTCCCTCAAATTCATCATTTCCAGCTACGAATTCACCAGCGTCATTCACCGCCGCATCCTGAAGCGCGTTTTTCAGGTGCCGGTCTTCAATCTTTATGGCTCCACCGAGACCGGCCATTTGTTGATGGAAAATGTGGCGGGTGAAATGAAGCCCGCCCTGGATAACGCTTTTCTGGAAATGGCCGGGTTGGATGATCAGGGCATCGGGGCGCTGGTCGTCACCACTTTGACTAATGATTTCATGCCGTTGTTGCGCTATCGCATCGGCGACCTCGCGCAAAAATTCACCTCCCCTTACGGCACGCACTATCTAGTCCACGGCCGGGCCCGTGATACGCTGCGTGGCCGTGACGGCCGGCGCGTGACCACCTGGCAGCTGGATCAATGCCTTGCCGGAATCGAAGGTGTCGCACATTACGAGGTGCGTCAGGAAGTGGATGGCTCGGCGACGTTTCGCTTCGTGCCGGAACCGGTGGGTCCATCCGATGAAAACCTTGCGTCCGCGGTTGGCCGCGTCGAGGCGCTGCTGGGTTTTGCGGTCAAGGCCGGGCCGATGCCCACCCTGGTCCCTGCGGCCTCCGGCAAATTCCGCCTCACCGCCCCCGCAACCCCGGCTGCTTGAAGAATGTGGATTTGCCTCGGGCGCGGAAAGAACGTGCTGCCGGCCTCTGGCCGGATCAAACTTCTGAAAATTCACTGAGGTGCCGCTCAAGTTTAACCGAGAGGCCCAGGTTTTTTTAAGCGTTAAACGTAAATAAACACGTACACGGAGAAAGAGACCGCGGCCAATCCCGCCACGGCTGCGACTGACCACAGGAAATTCCGTTGCCGCGCCGCAATCGCGAACGTGGCGATGATCACGGCCAGCTGCGCGGCCAGCATCCCGAAGAAAAATTTCTGGCTGCGGGAATGGTGCTTCTCGGCGGAGGCATTGCTCCGGCGCACTTGTAGTTCATAAATGCTGGCGATGGTGTAATTCAAACGGGATTCGGCGTCGTACCGCGCCGCCGTATAGCGCAGCCGACCCGCGCTGAAATCGCGGAAGGTGTTCTGATCCCCGCTCATCAGGGCGTCATCCAGCTTGTCCGAATTCTTGTTGATGGGTTTGGTGGCGTTGTCAAAATCCAACGCCGATTGCTGGGCGGCTTTCAGCGCCAGCACCAGATCGGCGTCCTTCAGTTTTGCCACGTCCGCGGCCAGCTCTTCCTCCGGCGCGGAGTTGCCCAAGGCGTCCAGCGCGGTCTGGACCGCCGCTTCGAACCTGGGCGGGTTGGCCGCCGGCAGCGCGTTTTGCGTCAGCGCCGCCACCGTGGCGGCATCAACGTCACCCAGTTCCCCGGACGTCAGGGGATGCGCTATTGTCGTGGCCGCCAGCAGATCCAGCGTGTTGCGGGCGGAGGCGCTGCGCAGTTTTTTCGCCTGGAAATAACTCCATTGGTCGCCAGCCTTGGACTGCAATTGTGCCGCCAGCGAGCGGTCATATTGGGCCTTGGTCATTTCGCTCGAGGCCAGGCCCGCCAACATCGTGGCGATCACGGCCATGACTATCGGCGTGGATGCCAGCAGTTTGCCCCAGGCGTTCGGCGGCAGATCAGCTTTCAGACTTTGGGGAATTTCAATTTTTTGTGCCATGGTATGTTGGTTCCTGATTTCCGACCGCAGTTTAGCAATTCCTCGACGATTGGCCAGTCTGCAAAACGCATTGCCCTGCGCACGGGAAACTTTCACCCTAAGGAGGTGATTGCGACTGAGTACCGCGAATTTAACCTGCGACACGCCCAGATCCTGGTGAGCAGTTATAAACACTTCACGGAGCGTGACCTCCTGCCCATGAATCTTTCTCCGCTCGAACTCGCCGAACGATTGTTCGAAGCCCCGTTTATCTTGTTGTCGCATGGCACCGAGGTGGACCCGGTATTGAATTACGGCAACCGAGCCGCCCTGACGTTATGGGAAATGTCGTGGGATGAATTCACCCGCCTACCCTCCCGTTTAACAGCCGAGGCTCCGGACCGCGAGGAGCGGGCCCGCCTGCTGGCCGCCGTGTCGACGCGCGGCTTTATCGAAGATTATTCAGGCGTGCGCCGGTCGCACACCGGTCGGCGCTTTAAAATCGCCCGGGCCACCATCTGGAACCTGCTTTTGCCCAACGGGGCCTTTTACGGCCAGGCCGCCATGTTCGATCATTGGGGAAGGATCTGAGAGCCTCTGGGTTGGGGCGGGGAACCCGCCTGGGGCACGGATTGATTCAGCTTTTGCGTGCGCTGCCGCAATTTTCTGTTATGATCCGTGATTCAAATGGAAGACACGAATTCATTGATTGAACAGCGCCGCGCCAAGCTCAAATCGCTTGAGGCCAAGGGTATTTTCCCGTTCAAAAACAAATTCACGCCCGATATCGGCGCCGGCGTGGCGCGGGCCAAATTCGAAACCGGCGAGCTGGCCGAGCTTACCAAAGTATCCGTGGCCGGGCGCATCACCGCGCATCGGGACATGGGTAAATCCATGTTCATCGACGTGCGCGACCAGAGCGGCCGCATCCAGGTTTACGCGCAAAAGAATACGCTCGGTGACGATCTATTCCACACGTTCACCCACCTGGATCTCGGTGATTTTGTGGGCGTTTCCGGCACGCTGTTTCGCACCAAGACCGGCGAACCGAGCGTGAAGCTTGAGTCCTTTACCATCCTTGCCAAGGCTCTCCGCCCGCCCCCGGCCAAGTGGCACGGCTTGGAGGACACTGAGATCCGTTACCGTCAGCGCTACCTGGATTTGATCGCGAATCCCGACGTGAAAGACGTCATGCTCAAGCGCAGCGCGATCATTCACGAAATCCGGGACTTCTTTCACGCCCGCCATTATGTGGAAGTTGAGACGCCCGCAATGCAGGCAATTCCCGGCGGCGCCGCGGCGCAACCCTTCAAGACTTTTCACAACGCGCTCGGCTGCGAGTTTTATCTGCGCATTGCCCTGGAGCTCTATCACAAGCGGCTGCTGGTCGGGGGCATTGATAAGTTGTTTGAAATAGGCAAGAACTTCCGGAATGAAGGCCTCTCCCGCCGGCACAACCCGGAATTCACCATGCTTGAGGCTTATTGCGCCTTCGGGGATTATGATACCATGATGGAAACGGTTGAGTCCCTCATCACCACCGTCGCTCAAAAAGTCTTGGGCACCTTGAAAATTGAGCACAAAGATGCCGCCGGAGCCGTGCTTAAAACAATTGACCTCACACCCGAATGGAAGCGAGCCCGGTATAAGGATTTGGTTCGTGAAAAAGCCGGCGCCAATTGGTTTGAGCTTTCCGCGGCCGAGCGGCGGCAGCGGGCTCATGACCTGGGCGCGGAGATCGGCAAGGAATATGAGGACTTTGAAGTCACCGGTGCCGTGTTTGAGAAATTGATCGAGCCCACGCTCATTCAACCCACCTTTGTCACGCATCTGCCGAAAGAGCTGGTGCCGCTCGCCAAGTTGTCGCCCGACGACCCGACGACGGTGGAAGTTTTCGAATGCTGCATCAATGGCCAGGAGATTTCACCCGGTTATACGGAACAAAATGATCCCATTGCGCAACGCGCCACGCTCGAACATCAGGCCGGCGGCGAGCAGCAAAAACTGGACGAGGACTTTCTCGTTGCCCTGGAGCATGGCATGCCCCCGGCCGGCGGGATTGGTATCGGAATTGACCGGCTCTGCATGATGTTGCTGGGTCAGGAAAGTATCCGGGATGTCATCCTGTTTCCCCAATTGAAGCCCAAATGATCAAGTATTTCCGTTCTCGTTTGCCCGGCCGCGCCACGGTGAATCTTTTGCTGACATTATGCTCATCGTAGCCGGACTCAGTAAATCATTTGGCGGACGCGAATTGTTTGATGACGTTTCGCTCAACGTGATGTCGGGTGACCGCATTGCCATCGTTGGTCCGAACGGCGCCGGCAAATCCACCTTGATTAAGATTATTCTGGGTCAGGAAGAGCCGGATGCCGGATCGGTGACTTTTATCCGCGGGACTCGCGTTGGCTATCTGCCGCAGGAGAGCGAACCCGCCGGCAACGAGACCGTCCTTGAGGTCGCCATCCCGCACGAGCATGAGCACGACGGTCAGTTCGTTGCCAAGGTGAAGCAGATTCTCAATAGCCTCGGTTTCAAGCTGGCGGATTATGAGCGGCCGGCTCGCGAAATGTCGGGCGGCTGGATCATGCGCGCCCACCTGGCGCGCCTGCTGGCGGAGGAGCCGGACTTGCTGCTGCTCGACGAGCCCACGAATCATCTCGACCTGGAGACCCTGATCTGGTTTCAGGATTATCTCAGCCATTACCCGGGTGCGATCCTGTTGATCTCCCACGATCGCGAATTTCTCAATAATCTCTGCACGCACATCGCCGAATTGCGCTCGTCCCGCATCCTGCGTTACACCGGCAATTACGATGAGTATCTCGAGCAGCGCGCGGCCACCGAGGCGACCTTGATCGCGACGGCCAAGTCGCAGCAACGCGAGATCGACCGCATGCAATTGTTCGTGGACCGTTTCCGTGCCAAGAATACCAAGGCGGCGCAGGCGCAAAGTAAGCTCAAGCAAATCGAGCGCATCAAAGAAGATATGGTCGAGCTGCCTGCCGGGCCGGATGCCACGGTCGGCTTTCGCTTTCCCCAACCGCAGCGCAGCGGACAGCGGGTGATCACCCTGGAGAAAATCAAGTTCGGTTACGGGCTAAAGGTGATCTACGAGGGAATGAACTTCGAGGCTGAGCGCGGTCAGCGCATTGTGCTCGTCGGACCCAATGGCGCCGGTAAATCAACCTTGATCAAACTGCTGGCGGAAGTGCTCCAGCCGCAGGAGGGTGTCCACAAGCTGGGACATAACGTCAAACACGGTTATTTTGCCCAACATCGCGCCGCCATGCTCAACCCTCGCCACACGGTCCTGCAGGAGGCCCTCGACACCCCGCAGCGGGTTACCGAACAAGCCGTCCGCAACGTGCTCGGCAGCTTTCTCTTCCGGGGCGATGATGTATTCAAACCTGTCAGCGTGCTAAGCGGCGGCGAAAAGAGCCGGCTCGCTCTGGTCAAACTACTCCTCGATCCGCCCAATCTCCTGTTGATGGATGAACCGACCACGCATCTGGACCTGGCCAGCGTCGATGCGCTCATCGTCGCCTTGCAGCAGTATGAGGGCACCTTGATTTTCATCAGTCACGATGTCCATTTCATCCGCGCGCTCTCCAACCACGTCGTCCGCGTCGAGGCGGGTCAGTTGCGGCATTTCGGTGGAGGTTACCAATATTATCTCGATAAAACTTCCCAATCCGCGCGCGCCGCGCTGACCAGTTCCAGTTTCAATGGCCGGGAGGCCGCGCCCCCATCCGCCAGGCCGGCCGTCCCTGCCCTTGATCGGAAGGAACAAAAACGGTTGGAAGCAGAGCATCGCCAGGCCCGTTCACGCAAAAAGTCCGAGATCCAGAAGCGCATTGCCGCCTTCGAAAAGGAAATCGCGGAATTGGAAGTGAAAGAAAAAGAATTGGCTGCGGAATTGGAAAAGCCGGAAAGTTACGCGGGCGGCCGCGCCATGCTGATCAACCGCGAGTTGCTGCACGTTCATGACCGTCTGCCCGAGGTAACGGCCGCCTGGGAAGCCGCCTCTCAGGAGTTGGCTGGTATGGAAAACGAATCCTAAAGCGGTTCCGTTAAACGATTAGCCGTTTATGGGCGGACTTGCCTTCAATGTGCTGCCGGCATCTCCTGTCCGCCGTAGCCTCGGCGAAGGCCTATGTCGGCAGGTCAAATCGTCTTACTCCATTCCACCCAACTTTTTCTCCCACATCGCCACTTTCTTTAACAAATCCGGCAGCCGTTGCATGGCAATCACGATGCGTTTGGCTTGTTTGTCAGGTTGCGCGGGCATGCCCAGCCACATTTGGCCATCAGGAATATTATGCATCACCCCCGCCTTGGAACCCACCGTCACCTGGTTGCCGATATTCAGATGTCCGGCAATGCCCACCTGGCCGGCCAGCACCACGTAATTACCGAGTTTGGCGCTGCCCGCGATGCCCACCTGGCCGCAAAGGATGCAATGTTCGCCAATCTCCACGTTGTGCGCCACGTGCACCTGATTATCTATTTTCGTGCCTTTGCCGATACTCGTCGACCCTAGCGCGCCGCGATCAATCGACACATTCGCGCCAAGTTCCACATCATCCCCGATGATCACATTCCCAATCTGCGGCACTTTGCGGTGAATGGCTCCGTCCAGCACGTAACCGAAGCCGTCTGATCCGATGACCGTTCCGGAGTGCACTCGCACCCGCGCCCCGATTTTGGTGCGGGCATAAATCGTCACGTTCGGAAACAGATTCGTTCCCTCGCCCAGCATGGAGCCGGCACCGATGGCAATGTGCGACTGCAGGACGCAATGCGCCCCGATTGTCACCTCCTCGCCCACGGTGCAATAGGGGCCGATATGTGCCGTGGGATCGATTTTGGCCGAGGCTGCAATCACCGCATAGGGATGAATGCCGGGAGCAAATTTAGGCTCTGGAAAGAAAATGGCAACCGCCTTGGCGAAAGCCACGCGCGGATTGGCCACGTGAATCAGGATCTTCCGGCTCGAAACCGCATTTTTTCCGGCAATAATGGCCGTGGCGGTACTGTTTTCAGCGGCAGCAAAATAATCGTCGTTTTCGGCGAAGGTCAGGTCGCCTGGCTTGGCATGTTCGGCGGGAGCAAACCCGTGAAGCGAGGCGTTTGAATCGCCGACAACCTCGCCGGCGATGAGTCTGGCGATTTCAGCAGTGGTAAATGAAGCCATTCAGACAGATGATACGCACAAACCCACCCAGTTCAATTCGCAATTCGCGGGCCGGCTTGAGTTAACGCACCCACCCCTCGCCCATTAGATGGGAGCGGGGTGGGGGTAAGGGCCGGTCAAATCATCCCTCCAACTTGGCATCCAAGGAAACCTTTGCATTCAACAAGCGTGAAATCGGACATCCCGCCTTGGCGCCGCTGGCGATCGCCGTGAATTTTTCCTGATCTATGCCCGGGATGGTTGCGCGCATGTCCAAATGCGACTCCGTTACGGTGAAACCGGCGTCAGTCTTTTCCATCGTGATCGTCGCCGTAGTATGAATGGCCGTGGGTGTGAAGCCGGCCTTGCCCAATTCCGCCGAGAAGGCCATCGAAAAGCAGCCTGCGTGCGCGGCCGCGATTAATTCCTCCGGATTTGTGCCGACCCCGTTTTCAAAACGTGTGCCAAAGGAATACTGTGATTCCTTGAGTACTCCGCTTTCCGTGGAAATACTGCCTTTGCCACTTTTGAGGTCGCCTTTCCAAACTGCCGATGCTTTGCGTTTCATATGTTTGTGAATATCCTTTTAATTGTTAATGTGAACAGTTTAATGCCGATTGCATTCAGGTGAATAACGTGCTCCAGGTTACCCGTGAGATCAAATAGGATTCCGCTGATCCTCACCCCCCTCCCCAGGGTCTTTTTTTTCTTGGTTGGAAGTGGTTGGCACTCAGGGTCAAAAGATTTTGCTAGACAAACCGCCTGTTTTTTGCTGCATTAGGGTGGGATGAAAACGGATTCTGACTGTGTGTTAACGAAATCGAACGCTGCGATCATTGAGGTGCGGGTGCCGCTGGCCGACGAGGTTGGGTGGTTTGACGAGCAACTGGCGACCCAGCATTACT
>Ga0302319_10009511_pt1 | contig 18676 bp, 17 predicted proteins | sample Bog_T0_2_FD_203319 | JGI IMG/M metagenome (GOLD analysis project Ga0302319, IMG submission 203319) | Peat permafrost microbial communities from Stordalen Mire near Abisko, Sweden - Bog_T0_2 | ecosystem: Environmental > Terrestrial > Soil > Wetlands > Peat | place: Sweden: Abisko, Stordalen Mire... | reverse complement strand
GACAGCCGTAGCCCCTTGCGCGACGAGAAGATCGCAGCAGTGACCCAGGGCCGGGTTTGCGGTAATACCGGAGAACGAATCGGAACCGCCACAGTTCAGCCCCAAAATGATTTTCGATAGAGGCACTTCGACACGCTTTTGTGATGCGGCAACTTCTATATATTCGCGGATACTTTTGCGTGCGGCATCAAGTGTGCCGAGCGTACCGCCCGATTGCTGAAGTGTCAGACCCTGCAAGCCCGCCGGCGCACCTTTAGCGCCTTTCGAACTACGGCCAAGATAATGATCAATTTGATTAACCTCGCAACCGAGACCTAGGATGAGAGCGGCTGAAATGTTAGGGTGATCAAGAACCCCCTCGAGCGTGCGCTGCAATTGCTCGGTATCGGCACCCGTCGCTTGCCCACAGCCCTCGCCATGTGGGAAGGCGACGATGCCGTCGACGTTAGCCGGAAGCGCTTCATTAGCGAAGCTTTGAGCGATGAGTTCTGCAGTGTGTGCAGCACAATTGCTGGCAGCCACAACTGCTATGTAATTGCGTGTACCGGCGCGCCCGTCGGGACGAGCGTAGCCCATGAAAGTGGCATTAGAAAGTCGGCTGGAACGGGGAGGAATCGATTCGGGACGAACTTCATTGGCATTACGTTCTTCGTAGCCCAGGTTGTGGACGTGGACATGGTCACCAGTCTGAATAGGTGCCGTAGCGAAACCGATGATATTGCCGAATCGGTAAACGGCCTCGCCTGTAGCTAGCGGACGCAGCGCAATTTTGTGTCCAGCGGGAATTGCCGCGCGCGCGGCAATCGCTTGACCGGCAACTTGCACCGTTTGGCCGGCAGAAATCGGAACGCGCGCGATGGCGACCGAGTCAGCGGGGTGCAGGAGGATGACAGAGTTGTCGGGAGTCGGCGGCGAATCAATTTCGTAGAGCATTGGCTAGTAATAATGTACGCCGTCGGCATTTAGAAGACGCCACAACAAATCACGCATAAGCTGCGCGCGTTTCTGGCTCTGCTTCGGAATAGCAAGCCCATAGCGTGTTTGCACTCCCTGACGCTTACGCCTAAAGTCGATTCACGACGGCCTGAGCGATTTTGGGGAGCGGATGAATTTCCTCAGCCCCGCCGCAGGCGATAGCTTCTTTGGGCATACCGAAAACAACCGAGGTTGCTTCATCCTGTGCGATGGTGGCAGCGCCAGCTTTGCGCATAGCTAGAAGGCCTCGCGCGCCGTCAGCACCCATACCGGTAAGGATCACACCAATCGCGTTGGCGCCCGCCTGAATCGCGCAGGAGTTAAAGAGAACGTCGACCGAAGGTCGATGGCGATTGACCGGTTCTGTTTGGCTTATCTTGACTATATATTCGGCGCCTTTCCGGACCAACTCCATGTGATGATTGCCGGGAGCAATCAGCGCATGGCCGATGAGGAGACGATCACCATCAGCAGCCTCCTTGACGCTAATTTTGCAGAGCGAATCCAGACGTTTTGCAAACTGGCCAGTGAACTTCTCCGGCATGTGTTGAACGATAGCGATGGCCGGGAAATCGGCCGGAAGAGGCTCCAGAAACGTAAGCAGTGCCTCCGTGCCACCGGTTGAGGCGCCGACTGCCACGATCTTGTTCGAGGCTTTGATCTGCGAAAAGTTGGCTTGCGCCGCGGGGGCAGATGACCCATTACTCGTGTTTCGCGGCATGACTCGCGCACCGGCGGCAGCCTTAACTTTGGCGACAATTTCTTCGGAAATGCCAAGGGTACCGCTGGCGATGGAGAGCTTCGGCTTTGGAATATAGTCAATGGCTCCTAAACTCAATGCGCGTAGGGTGGTATCGCAGCCCTTCTCTGTAAGCGAAGAAATCATCACAACAGGCAGCGGATAAGCGCGCATCAGCTTTTCAAGGAACGTCAAGCCGTCCATCCTGGGCATCTCAACATCCAAGGTCAGGACGTGGGGTTGGTGCGCTTTGATCAGGTCGCGAGCGATGAATGGGTCCGCGGCGGCGCCGACAACCTCTATCTCAGGGTCCGAACTAAGAATTTCCGTGAGAAGTTCACGCATCAACGCGGAGTCATCAACAATCAAGACACGGATTTTAGGCATGCCCACATCCACGACTCGCGAAGGAGGACAGATTTTGTTCAATCATCGGTAATCTAAGCTCCATCTTTTACCCGATATGTGGTAGTTCCAACTAGTTCGAGAACGTCTGTCATCCAGTGCAATTGTTCGGAGTGACCCACCATTAGGTATCCACCTGGTCTGAGGTAACTAATGAGGCGGCGCAGGATCCGATTTTGGGTCTCGTGCTCGAAATAAATCAGAGCATTACGACAAAAGATTGCATCGAACGGGCCCGTAACGTCCCATGCGGGATCGATAAGATTCAGCGGCCGGAAGTCGACCCGGTCACGTAGTTGCGGCTTAATGCGATATCGGCCGGTCTGCGATCCCGAACCGCGCAGAAAGAAGCGTTGACGAAACGAAGCTGGGACGGGTTCCAGGTCAGCTTCCTGATAAATGGACGCACGACCGAAATCCAAAACCTGGGTATCAATGTCAGTCGCGAGAATAGAAAATTCGCGGCTCGCGTTAGAACTATCCAGAACGTTGCTTAACGTCATGGCAATGGTGTAGGATTCGTCACCCGTCGAACACGCAGCACTCCAAACGGAAAAGGGGCGCACCAGGGGAGCCGAATCGATGGCCTTTTGAAAGATCCCAGCGAGAATCGTAAAGTGGTGCGGTTCACGAAAAAACGAAGTCTTATTTGTTGTGATGCAATTAATGAGTTCCCGGCGCTCAGCGCCGCTGGCATCCTGATTGATAAGGAATTGATAGTAATCGCCAAAATTCGGGAGATTGAGTTGCCGCAACCGCCGCTGCAGACGGGCGCTCAGCATGGGGCACTTCGTACCGCGCAGCGAAATGCCCGTTTTTGAGGCGATCAATTCCCGAAAGAGGAGGAACTCTCTATCGGTCAACTCCAGTTTGGAAAGTTCAACGGGATTAGCGCTGATAACGGAATTATGCATGAATGGGCAACTCGGCTCCAGCACGCGGGTCTTTGGGAGATTCCACGGTCACTTCACTCTCAGATAAGAGTCTGTCCAGATCAAGCAGAATAGACAGGCGATCCGAGGCTTTGAGCAGGCCCACAATAAAGTTCCGATCTACCGCGAACCCAAAGTCTGGTGGCGGGCTAATTTGCTGAGTCGGAATGGAGAGTACATCGGAGACGGAATCGACAACCAAACCCACATTCTTCTCCCCGGATTTGGCAATGATGATGACGGTGAACTTTGTATACGGCTTTTCCGGCATCGAGAACTTGAGCCGGAGGTCAACCACCGGCAGAACCGTGCCGCGGAGATTCATGACACCTTTGATATGCGCCGGCATGTTCGGGATATTGGTGATGGCTGTAAATCCCCGAATTTCCCGAACTCTGAGTAGATCTAAGCCGTATTCCTGACCATTCAGCCAAAAAATCAAATATTGTTTGATCTCCTCTTTCGGCTTTGAAGCGGCGCTGGAAGTTGCAGTTGAAATGGAAAGCATAAGGTGGTGTTCCTGAACCGTTAAAACTCTTCAAACTCCTCATCAAGGGCGGCGATGGAAACCTGCTGCCCCAGATTGGCAGCCAATCCAGTGAGATCGGCGTTTGTGCCGGCCACAGGATCCCGAAACGGAACCTCCGGAAGTGGCGGAGTAACCACAGGCACCGACGGAGCGGATGCGTCTTTGTTGACTACAAACCGGCCGATAAGTCGCTCCAGTTGGAGAGCGTTAGATGCAAGCATATTGGCAGTAGCGGACAGTTCTTCCGTTTGGGAAGAATTGGATTGCATCACTGCATCCATTTGCAGCATCGCGGTATTGACTTGTTCAATGCCCACAGACTGTTCTCGAGACGCAGCAGCAATCTCACTGACGATATCCGTGACGCGTTTAACGGAGGCGACGATATCAGTCAAAGTTTGTCCCGACCGATTGACCAGACTCGAGCCATTTTCTACTTTGCGCCGCGAATCGCTAATGAGTGCCTTGATTTCCTTGGCAGCACCGCCGCTTCGTTGGGCGAGGGTCCGAACTTCGGTTGCGACCACTGCGAACCCTTTGCCGTGTTCACGAGCGCGCGCCGCCTCGACGGACGCATTCACGGCGAGAAGATTGGTCTGAAAGGCGATTTCGTCGATGACACGAATAATCGCGGCGATTTTGACGGACGCGTCGTTAATCTCATCCATCGCGCCGATCGCATTTTTAACAACGGTCCCGCCCTTTTCGGCTGCGTCGCGCGACGAGAGCGCGAATTGGCTAGCTTGGCGTGCATTATCGGAATTCTGCCGAACAGTGGCCGTAATCTGTTCCAGGCTGGCCGATGTCTGTTCCAAACTGGCGGCCTGTTCGTGCGCACCGCTTGCCATGATGTCCGCTGACTTGGCCAATTGAGCGGATGCGCTCGTCAATCCACGAGACGCGTCGCTTACTTCCGATATGACACCTCGAATATTGTTGAAGGCGGCATTCATGGCTTGCGCCAACCGTCCGATTTCGTTTTTCGAATCAATTTCGAGTTGTTGTGTCAGGTCGCCTTGTTCGATTCGATTGAGTGCGAGTATAGCCTGCTGCAAAGGACGCGAGAAGCTTCGGGCCACTGCTAGGCTTGTCACGAATCCAAAGGCACAAGCCAGGCAAACGAGCCATGAAAATTGAATGCGCGCCCGACTCATCGCCTCACTATGGCTGGCTTTAAAGAACTCCAAATTAGACTTCTTGATGACCGATGCCTGATGAATGGTCTCCCGCAACTGATCAGCCGAAAGCAAAGCGGCCCTTAGCAAACGGGAGGTGCTGGCGTGGTCTTGTGTTTTGGCGCTAGTGAATACTTCCTGAGCACGTGATTCGACACCTGGAATCGCCGCCACTGCAGATTGCAACTGGTCACGAAGGTTCGCTCGAATTGAGCGGGAATACGCGCTATCCAAAGACGCCCGCAGATCCATCACGAGCGCGGCGAAGTCATGTTCGGCAAACCCAACACCGGCAGGGTTCCCCTGGGAGAGCGCTGCCATCGCTAGAGTTCGCGACATGATGGCTTGATCCACCTCTGCCTGTTTTATGGCGTCGATCCCACCAACATCACGCTGGAAAATCTGTAGCGTCAGGTCACCGAGTTGAGAGATCTCCCGCGCCGCAACGATGCCCATTAATAGCAGGAAGACAAGCACGCCCCCGGAGGCCGCCATGATCTTCGGCACGGCGTTCAGATTTTTAAACCATTTCATGATCGATACTCAAATCCATCTAAAAGTCAGGCAACCAAACTGATCCTTTTGTTTTCCTTGCTAGTCCTATCGGTTTTGGCCAGAGAATCAATTAGTGTGCCAACGTCCAGAATCAGACCGGCGGAGCCGTCGCCGAGGATTGTCGCCCCCAACGTCCCTTCAATGCGGCGAAAGTGCTTTTCAAGGCTCTTGACTACCAACTGCTGTTGGCCGAGTAGCTCGTCAACCAGCAAGGCAGCCTTGAGGGAACCGCGCTCAACGATAACTGCCAGTTCGGGCATATCTTCGTCACGCTCAAGCTTGCTTTCTTCCAAATGGAACATCTTTTGCAAGCGGAGGAATGGAATAACCTCATCCCGCACTCGCACGGCCTCCCCCCTCCCCGCCACGTTCAGAAGTTGCTCCGGTCGAATTGCCACGGTTTCAATAATGGAAATAAGGGGCAGCACGAAACGATGATCGGACACGCGGACAATCAAGCCATCCATGATGGCTAGCGTGAGCGGCAATAGAATTTTGACGTAGGTGCCACAGACTTCGATCGTGCCGTTCAGCGCAGTGACATTTCGCTTCACAACATCCATGCCGACTCCGCGGCCAGAAAGGTCACTGACTTCGCTCCGAGTGGAGAAGCCCGGTTCGAAAATCAGTTGCCGAAGTCGCTCCTCGCTCAGTTCGCTAGTGGGCGGAATGAGCCCTTTGGCGATGGCCTTTTCACGAATGCGTTTCAGGTTGAGCCCGCCGCCATCGTCCTCAATCTCAATCAAAACGCTACCGGCAAGGTGGGAGGCAGAAACTGAAATAGTTCCCATTTCGGGCTTACCCAATGCGATACGCTCAGCGGGCATCTCGATGCCGTGGTCGGCGGAATTGCGAATCAGATGAGTGAGCGGATCGGCAAGCAGTTCAAGAACGCCGCGATCCACTTCCGTTCCTTCGCCCGACGTCAAGAGATTAAGCTTCTTGCCGGTTTTTTGCGCCAGGTCATGCACTAACCGCTGCACTCTCGAAAAAAGTGTTCCCACCGGCAACATGCGCACCGAGAGTGTACGTTCGTGCAGTTCGCGGACACAGCGGTCCAAGGTGGCAAGGCATTCCTTCAACCGATCTTGCGTATCCAGAGAAAAGTTTTCGACAAGTTCGGAAGCCATCGACTGCGCGATAACCATCTCTCCTACCAAGTCGATCACTTTGTCGATCTTCTCCGTGGCAACTCGGATCGAAGATTCGTGGACGCTCTTCTCTTGTGCACCAGTCGCCTCTGGACGCGCGCTGACCGATTCTATAACCGGATTTCCGGCAAGGGGAGTAATCTCAACTCGCGCCAGCTCTTCTACAAATTCGAACACTTCCCGCAAATCCCCAATTGGATTTCCGGTTCGGATGATGATTTCCCAGCTCAAATAGCAGCGAGACGTTTCAAGTTCCGCCAGAGACGGCAGATCCTTAGTCTCAATTCTGGTAGAGAGTACGGTACCCGCATAGCTAAGATTCCGCAACAGCAGCAACGGATTGCAGCCAGTCGTAAGCAAGTCAGGGTGTGGTTGGAAAACGACTTTATAATCGGCTTCCCTTTGCTCGGAGACTGCGGCACCCAGAGCGGACGCACTGCTCGATTCCACCGCTGGCGATTCCGAAGAACCTGCGGCGGAGTTCAAAGCGGCAATTGTTTCGTCCATCCCCGCCGGACTCTCCGCATCCCGATGGGCCGTCAGAATCTTCAGAAAATCCACGGCCTGAAGCATCGTGGCGACCGAGTCAGAACTCGGTTTAGCCAGACCGTTTCGCATCCGATCCAGAAGATTTTCGAGCGCGTGTGTTAGCTTCACAACATCGGAAAGGCCAAATGCGCCAGCTCCTCCTTTGATGGAGTGGGCTGCACGGAAAATGCTATTCAGCAATTCCGCATCGCTTGGTGAGGCCATGAGCTTCAGCAAGCCAGATTCGATCGTGCTTAAGTGCTCCGCGCTTTCCAGGAAAAATGTATCCAAAAAATGGGAAACATCGATCTTCATGGCTAGGGAAGCACCTTGGCGACAACTTGTAGAAGCTTTTCCGGATCAAAGGGCTTCACGATCCAACCCGTAGCCCCCGCAGCTTTGCCTTGCTCTTTTTTAGAAAGCTGCGACTCCGTTGTCAGCATCAAAATGGGAAGAAATTTGTGATTCGGCATCGCTCGCACGTTCTTAATGAATGTGAACCCGTCCATCACAGGCATGTTCAGATCAGTGATGACCACATTCACTGGTTGAGCACATATCTTGTCAAGCGCATCCTGACCGTGTTCCGCCTCAATCACCTGGTATCCGGCCTCGCGCAAGGTAAAGGCAACCATCTGGCGCATAGTTGTTGAATCATCGACTATTAATGCAGTTTTCGCCATTTCAATTGTTCCCTCTTCGAATAAACTTTCTTGTCTGCGACACCTTAGAAGAGCTCCACGTCACCTGCGGAAGTTTCCTGCGAGTCGCCGCCCAACACATTCCTTTCCTCTTGCATGGTGTAGGATTCCGACAATTGCCGTAAAATTGGCCTATCATCAAAGTCCATATCCTTGCAGTGGGCTCCTAGGTCCGTTTTGATGCGATCCAACTCCGCAATTACATGGCCGATCCGCTGGCTGATCCGATCCTGAAACTGTAAGCTACGCACCGCGCCAGAGATCTCTTTGGCGACGCTCTCGCTTTCCGATTGCATTTTGCAAATGAACTCGCGGGTCGAGTTATTCATGAATCGAAAATCAGCTAGGACCCGATCAACCTCAACCTTACTTCTTACATAGGCCTTCTGGTCTTCTACAACCATGCTCTGAAGATCCGTCAAGGCGGAATTCGCGATGTACCGGAGTTCACCGGAAACCGAACGAATCATCTCAACAATTTCAGCTGAGCGCTTTGCCTGCACCCCGATCTCATTCGCCACGCCACCAAATCCGGCTGCTTTATCGCCAGCATAAACCGCCTGAATCCGTGCATTCACCGCTAAAAGACGATTGCCGATCGTAATATCGTCCAGTTGTGTCAACGACTTTGAGATGTGATCGGTCGCTTCCTGAACTCTTTTGATACGTTCAATCGCACTGTTTGAAACCGCAGCCGAGTCTTGCGTATGCCGCAACAGCGTCTCGATCGTGCGAGATGCTTCCGCGATAAGCGCTTCCACCGAGTTGGTAGATTGAGAGTCGTTTCCGCCAGACAGTAGTTCGGCGGCTCCCGATACTCCAGCCCGTGATCGGTCCGCCATGCTCTGGAATTTGGCACAAACCTCCACTACCGCCGATTCAATTTGGCTCGCAGTCTCCTTAAGTTGCATCCCCATCACACCCAGAATCGGGAGCGCAACGGCAATTTGCGCCTTTAACTCCCCGTCAGAAGTTGGGTCGACTTTTACTTGATGATCCATCATTAACCGTTTCGAATGCCTGTCCAACCTAGTCGCTATCGCCGCAAAAATCAAAAAGTTCGTCAGCGCCGGCCGTACGAATCCATTGCCGAACTGCGGGCGCCGCCTGCTTAAGAATCAGTTTTTCCTCTTTTTTTGTGAGCGTTACCGCCAGTAATACCTGCAAACACGAAGCATCCAGATGATCAACCGCCGTCATATCTACAGAAAGTCTTTGCCGTTCCTCGCGCGGAACTGCGGACGCGTTGAGCAACTGCTCCTTAAGCGACTCGGCCTGATACTGGTCAAGCGCACCTGATAAAAGGACACAGGTTGGAGCAACATCTGGAACTAAATGATGGATGGGGCTTCGTTCGTCCACAAGGAAGGTATCGGTCTGAACAGCAAGCGAGATTAGTTCTGCCCCCACTTTACTCGTCGTAAACCACATTCCCTGCCTAAATGAAGATTCTGACCTGACTTCCCTTGGGTGTATGCCATGATAATCGAACAATGAGGTGGACTATCTCCCGCCAGTCATTACTTGGCCTCGCCTGGGTCGTCTGCATCACTCTATCCACGGCAACTACACCAGGCCAATCCCCGGCAGAGGCGCTCGGCGTCTTTGAGAACCATCGCGACATTGGCGTAGTGCTCCGCCCCGGCTCCGCTACCTTTGACAACGCCCTTAGCAGCTACACGATCAACGCCGGTGGAGATAAAATCGACGGCTCCGCTGACGCATTCCACTTTCTCTGGAAGAAGGCCTCCGGCGACATTTCGCTCACCACCACCGTAACTTTTCCTACGAATACAGGGAATTCCGGAAAAGAAGCCGTTCTGATGATTCGCCAGAGTCTCGACGCCGATTCACCATATATAGCCGCTAATTGGGGTGTCGCCGGCCTAAAATCCATCCAGTCACGTCAGGAAAAAAGCAGCGTTACTCAGCAGCTGAGTATCGACGGCGAAGGAACTACCCAGGTCCGCCTCGAAAAGCGCGGCGCTCACTTCTTTGTATATCTGGCCCGTAAAGGTGAAAAACTGCATCCGGCGGGCGCTGCGTGGCGCCTCGAATTAGCAGAACCCTTCTATATTGGGCTTGGCGTCTGCGCCCACGATCAAGACAGCCTCGAATCTGCCGTTTTCTCGAAGGTTAGCCTCGCTGCGCCTTCCAAAACGAAGCTCAAACTTTACAGCACTTTGGAGACGATTTCCATATTGTCGACCAATCGTCACGTCATCGCCGTAGTCCCTGGCCGTATAGAAGAGCCCACCTTCACGCTCGATGGAAACGCTGTGCTTTTCAAACAGGGCAGGACGCTCAAACAGATTCCAATAACGGGCGGCAGCGTCGCACCCTCTACGTACCCGTCCACCGCAAACATTCGGAAGCCCGGCGACAAACCTTCACCGGACCAACAGTATCGAGCGCATTTGTCATATTGGGGAGCAAAGCCACAGGACGCCACATTGAGCCTACTCACGCCAGGCGGCGGCAACAACCGAGCGCTCGCCGAAATCATCGGCGGAGGAGGAACGCTCAGCAATGCGCCATGGTCGCCCGATAGCAAGCTCTTGGTCTTCGTCAGCTATCAGCGCGTTCCGCCAGAATAGACTTATGGCACGACTCAAACAAAGAATCGCGGTCTTGGGCGCAGGCAACATGGGCGCATCGTTGATTGGTGGCATTTTGAAAGCGGGCCTCACCTCGCCAGATCGCTTGCGTGCCACCACCAAATCACAAGAGCACGCCGAACAATTAGCCCAACGCTTCATGCTGCCCGTAAAGGCCGGCGGCAACTTATCCGCGGTGCAAGATAGCGACATCATTATCGTAGCCGTAAAGCCCACCGCCGTCGTAGGTCTGCTGGAAGAAGTGCGGCCCGCATTTCACCCTGGTCAAATCCTCGTCTCCCTGGCGGCCTCTTTGCCCTTGCCGGTCATTGAAAAACACGCGGGTAGCCCAATGGCCGTTTTTCGAGCCATGCCAAACATCCCCGTCGTCGTCGAAGAAGGCGCTACCGGTATTTCCTACAATGCCGTCGCCACGCAAGCAGATAAGGACGTGGTCGAACAGATTTTCCGTTCGGTCGGTATCGTGTGTTTCGTGGAAGAGGACATGATGGACGCCGTGACGGCTCTTTCCGGTAGTGGTCCCGCGTACATCTACATGGTGATCGAAGCGCTCATTGCTGGTGGCGTGAAGATGGGCTTGTCGCACCAAGTCTCTACTAAATTAGCTGAACAAACCGTACTTGGCGCGGCCAAACTTGTGCGCGAAACAGGCCTGCATCCAGCCGTCCTGCGAGATCAAGTAATCACCCCCGGCGGAGTGACGATATCCGCCATTCACGAGTTGGAACGGCACGGCCTTCGCGCCATGCTCATTTCAGCAGTCGAAACCGCCACCGTCCATTCCCGCAAAAAGACAGGCTCCCTAATAGCGTAAACAAAGAAGCCCAAAAAGAAAAAGGAGACCCATCTGGATCTCCTTCCTTTGTAACTTGATTCAGCAGCTCTTAAGTTGAGCTCTGCGTCGTATGCGCACGCCGATTTTTCTGCCAGCAATCTTCGTTGTGGTCAGTGCAAACCGGTTTCTCTTTGCCGTAGCTGACTGTGTCCAACTGGTCCGCCGGCAAACCTAGTCGGACAAGGTACTCCTGCGCAGCCTTGGCGCGCCGATCGCCCAATGCCAAGTTGTACTCATCTGAACCCCGCTCATCGCAGAAACCTTCAATACGCAGCTTGTATCCCGGATACTGCTTCAAAATCTCACGCAACGCCGTGGCGTTCGATTGCAACGTGGCGTCCGCGTCTGGGCGGATAGCATTCTTGTCGTAATCAAAATAGATATCTTGGATCTTAGCTAGCAGATCTTCTATGCGCACCTTCACCTCGGGCGGCGGTTGGGGCGGTGCCTCCACTGGCTTCACCTCGGCAACCTTGGGCTCAGGCTTCGGCGGTTCAGGGGGTGGTGGTTTCGGCGCTTCTGGAGCGGGCGCCGGTGGCGGCGGAGCCGTCGCAACCTGCTTCGGATGACATCCGGCCAACAACACAAACACGGCAACTAGACCTATTTTTCTAATAGCCTCCGACTTCATAAAGTTCTCCTTTGCGAATCTCATACTTTTAAGATAAATCAAATTCCCCGCGTGAAGTGAATCACACCCCAAGAAATCTGTCTTACCTGTATGACTGATTGGTAAGTATATCTGGAGAACCTACCGCTTGGCAAGAAAAGTTAACCCTATACGCCCGCACTCACCACAGATCCTGTCTGTGTCGCGCAAACCCCATGCTCCAGCGTTGTTCTGTATCGCAAGTGCCGCCAGCGCGTCAGCTCAATAATAGGCGACCAAACCGTATGCACCAAGTCATTCCGAATCAAAAAGTGCCAAAACCGGTTTGAGCGTTTATACAAATACGACATAAGTAGGTACGGCGCCCAAGCCCCCCAATCCTCCGGCCTCCTCTGCCAAATGCTGGTGTGGGAAAACAGGCGCTGGTACATCCACCCGTAACCATGTTCTAGTTCTTCCGGGCTCATCTGCTTCGGCCGGAACACCGCATGCGCCGTGTCATACCGCGACCAGTCCCGGTGCAACAGTCTCCCTTCCGCCTCCATTTGCCTGAACAATGGCGTTGCGGGATAGGGCGTCAATATGTGGAAGGTGGCGCATTCCAAGCGGTTCTCCTCCACCCACTGCGCCGTCTGAGCAAAAACATCTTTGCGATCCTGATCGAACCCCAGCACGAACGACCCGTTCACTTGGATCCCGTGCTCATGCAGAATCCTTACCCGGCGCGCGTAGTCGCTCGTCTTAGGTGTTTTCTTTCGAGCGGCGTTCAGGTTATCGTCCGAAAGCGATTCGAACCCAATAAACACGCCCATGCAGCCAGCCAGCGCCATCTCCCGAATCAGCGCTCGATCATCCGTCACATCAATCGTCACCGCCGCGCTCCACACCTTTCGAATCGGCTTCAGTGCTTGACACAAGGCCTTCAGGTAGTCTCGCTTCGACCCAAGATTGTTATCAATGAACACCGCATACGGCTCGCCGCTCTCTTCAAACTCCGCCACAATCTGTGCCGGGTCTTTCATGCGATACGGCATGCGCAAACCCTCCGTAGCCAAATAGCAAAAGCTGCAGCGATTGTGACAACCCCGCGTCGCAATCAAGCTCGCATTAGTTAAGAAACTGCGGTGCGGCAAAATAGCGCGCCGCGGCGCCGGATCCTCCCGGTACTCGGTCTCATACTGAGCTGCATAGAGTTTCCGCAAGCATCCCGCTTCACAGTCGGCCAAAATCCTCGGCCACAGTTGGACTCCATCGCCCATCGCCAGCGCATCCGCATGCGGCGCACATTCTTCCGGGCACGACGTTACATGTAACCCGCCCAACACAACTTTGCTGCCCAATCGCCGAAACCAATCAGCCAGCGCAAACGCACGCTTCGCAAACGTGAGGTGCACCGTAATGCCCACTAGCTCCGGCAACGGCCGGCAAGGCGGCGCCCCATGCAGCAGATTCTCATCCCAATACTTCACCGCCCAATGCGCCGGCGTAGTCGCGGCAAAGCTCGTCAGCGCCAGCGTAGGCGTCAACACATGCTTGCCATAACTCGCATGCGCATCCTTTGGGTAAAACGGATTAACCAAAAGAGCCGTCCGCGGAACACAAGCACCAGCTATGGCGTTCTCGTCAAACGCCGGTGCCTCCCCCATCGCCCGCGGCTGCCAAAGTTTGCGAAGAGGGTGGGCAAACGGTTCGTCAGGAAGAATCATGTCAGTACTTTACTATATAAAGTACTTTCAGTCAACCCTCAATCTCTCACTCACCGCACCGCAAACGCTCTCTCTTTCTCCCCGCCGGCTTGCCTGTGCAATGCCAACCCACCTTTGCCAAAGTTATAGAAGCACGCCCCACCCGTTTCGCACTCCGACGCTGTCCAATAGAACCCGTGCGCATCCCCTCGCGCATACTCGCCATCCACACCACGCCCACCGCAATCACAAACGCAATCGCTAAAATGCCCCGCGCCAAACCCCACATAACCGTCATTCATCCCGCAGCGCCACCAGCGGATCAATCTTCATCGCCCGCCTCGCCGGTACATAACACGCCACCAGCGCAATCCCACTCAGCAAAACCACTACCACCGCAAACGTCGCCACATCCGTCGGCCTCACCCCAAACAAGAGGCTCGCCATCACCTGCGTCAATCCCAACGCCGCCCCCACCCCAATCGCCACCCCCGTCATCGTCATCCACGCCCCGTCCCGCAGAATCATCCGCAACACGTCCCCCCGCGCCGCTCCCAACGCAATCCGTATCCCAATCTCCCGCGTCCGCTGCCCCACCAAATACGACAGCACCCCATAAATCCCAATCCCCGCCAGCACCAGCGCCAACCCTGCAAACACCGCCAGCAGCGTCATCGTAAACCGCTGGCTCGCCACCGACTCCAGCACCACTTCCTCCATCGGCCGCCCCTCATACGCCACCAATTCCCCGTTCACCCCCTGCAGCCTCTGTTGCAGCAAACCGAAATCCGGCAGCCGCCCGCCAGCCCCGCGCACAAACACCTGAATCCCCTTCACCATGCTCGGAATGTCCGCTTCCGACATCTGGTTTAGCGGCAAATACACCTCCGCATGCAACGAACGCGCATTATCATCTAGCCCCCACTGATTCACATGCCCCACCACTCCGACAATCCGCGCCTGCGGCCGTCGATCCGCCCGCCGCCCCGGCTCATTATCCAAATCCAAATACTGTCCAACCGGATCCTGCCCCCTAAAATACCGATTCGCCAAACTCTCATCAATCACCGCCACCGCCGGCGCGCTCTCGTTATCCGCCGCACTAAAAAACCGCCCCCGCTTCAACGGAATCTGAAACGTCTTCAAATACTCCGGCTCCACCACATAAATCAGCGACATCGGCAGATCCCCCGGATGCGCCGGCTTCGGCCGCCCCGCAAACCAAATGTGCCAGTCGTAATCGTCCTGCATCAGGCTCGACGCCACACTGATCGTGGCCTCCGTCACCCCCGGCGTCCGCGCCAGAGATTCATGGACCCGCCGCAAAAAGGCCCGCACCCCCGCCGCGCTCTCCTTCGTCAGCGAATCAGGCGGCGCTATCGAGAACGCCATCACCCCACGTGCCTGAAACCCCGGGTCCAACTGCCACAACGTAAATAGCGTCCGCACCATCAGCCCCGCGCCTACCAACAGCACCAGCGCCAGCGCCATCTCCGCAATCACAAACACCCGCTGCGTCCTGTGTTGCGACCCCGCAATCGACCGCCCCGTCTCCCTCAATGCCCCCGCCAAATTCGCCCGTCGCAACCGCATCGCTGGCGCCAAACCAAACGCCGCTCCCGCCAAAATGGAAGCCACCGCGTTAAACAACAGCACCCGCAAATCCAACTGCACATCCTCCGCGCGCGGAATCGTATGCGGTACCGCCGCCAGCGCCGCCGCCGTCCCAAATTGCGCCAGCAACAGCCCCAAAAGGCCGCCCACCAGCGCCAGCAGAATGCTCTCCGTCAACAGTTGCCGCACAATCCGCCCCTGCCCGCCGCCCACCGCAATCCGTATCGCAAACTCCCGCTCCCTTGCCGTCGACCGCGCCAGCAGCAAGTTCGAAATGTTCACGCACGCAATGAGCAGCACAAAAAACACCGCTCCTAAAAGGACCAGCAAGGGCCCCCGCATATCGCCCACCATGGCGTCTTTCAACGACACCAGGTTGGCCATCTCATTCGTATCAGCCTCTGGATACTTCCCCGTGAGTTCCCGCGAAACCCGCGCCATATCCTGCCGCGCCGCTTCGAACGGCACCCCAGCCTTCAAACGCCCCAGCGCCTTCATCCCCCAACCCGCGCCTCGGTCATCATAAAAGCGCGCCTCATCATACTGCCCCACCGGCGTGTAGATGTCGTTCACTCTCGATCCCTCTTGGAAGTTCTCCACCCGCAAATGAAAGCTCGAGGGCACCACTCCCACCACCGTTCGCCCCACGCCATCCAAAATCAGACGCTGCCCAATAATGTTCCGCGCCCCGCCAAAATCACGCCGCCACAGCCCTTCTGAAATCATCGCCACCGGCGTCACCCCTCGCTGATCGTCCTCAGGCCGAAACGTCTGCCCCAGCACCGGCCGCACGCCCAAAATCTCAAAGAACCCCGCCGAAATCATTTCTCCATGTAAATGTTCCGGCACGCCGCCCGTGCCCGAAAGGTTGTACCCGTTCGGCCGATACGCCGCCAGCGCCGAAAAGCTCTCGTTCATCCGCTGCCAGTCCAGAAAGTTTGGATACGAAATCGACGCATCCTCAAAGTTCGGCAGCCGCTCATACAAAACCACAATCCGATCCGCATTCGGATACGGCAGCGGGTTAATCAAAACGCCGTTGACCACGGAAAAGATGGCAGTGTTCGCCCCAATCCCCAGAGCAATCGTCAAAATCGCCACCACCGTGAAAGCCGGCGATTTCACTAGTTGCCGCAACGCATATTGGATGTCATTCAACATAAACTTCTTAGAAGCACTTCCCCGGCCACCGCGCGAAACGCCCAGAATCAGCTAGATACAAATGTCCTCAAAGTCACCCCTCTTCGATGTTGGTAACGAGTGTCCGAAATCGAACACCGTGCGGAGGGCGGACTTTAGTCCGCGTCGAACTTTAGTTCCACACTTTTGTTTGAGAAGCCGTACAACCCCGACTCACCATCAATTCGTATCATGAACCCCTATCGTCGTCGTTTGCCGCACTGGGACATCCCCGATGCCCCAGTGTTTGTCACTTGGCGGCTCTGGGGAAGCCTGCCGCAGGAACGCGCCTTCCTGCCTGAACATCTCACCAGCCGTGCGGCCTTTGTCGCATTGGATCGGCTGCTGGACACCACTCGAATAGGACCGGTCTACTTGCGGCAAGACAAGATCGCCGGGATCGTCAGAGATCATCTGCAAGCGCTCGTGGCCGAGCGTCTCTGTTCCCTGGATGCATATGTCGTTATGCCCAATCACGTACACGTACTTTGGACGCCCCACATCCAACTCTCTCAACTGATGCACCGGACCAAGGGACCGACCGCCCGTTGGGCCAACAAACTGCTGGGCCGTGTCGGCCAGCCGTTCTGGCAGGAAGAGTACTTTGATCGGCTTGTGCGTAGCGACGCTGAGCTCCTGCAGATTCAGCACTACATTGAATGGAACCCGGTGAAGGCTGGCCTGGTGGCGCATCCCTGGGAATTCCCTTGGTCCAGTGCCTCAGCGGAGGGCGGACTTGAGTCCGCGCGGGTCTTCAGACCCGCTTTCGTGCCTGATTGATTAAAACCGACTTGCCCAAAAACTCACGAATCTCCCCGCCGATTTCCTCCGCATGCGTCTCCAACGCAAAGTGCCCCGTATCAAAGAACCGCACCTCCGCATCCGGCAAATCCCGCTTAAACGCTTCCGCCCCCGCCGGCAAAAAGAACGGATCGTTCTTCCCCCAAACCGCCAACAACGCCGGCCGCTTCGTGCGCAAATACTCCTGGAATTTCGGATACAGCGCCACGTTACTCGCATAATCTAGAAAAAGATCAAGCTGCGCCTCATCAATCCCCGGCCTCGCCAACTGCGCCGAATCCAGCGTATACGCCTCCGGAGCCACCAAACGCTCGTCCGCCACCCCGTGCAAGTACTGCCATTTCGTCGCGTCCGGCTTGAGAAACTCCCGCAGCGCCGCCCGGTTCTCCTCACTGGGCTCTTTCCAATATTTCTGAATCGGATTCCAACCCTCGCTCAGCCCTTCCTCATAAGCATTCCCGTTTTGCGAAATAATCCCCGTAATCCGTTCCGGATGCGCCACCGCCAGACGAAATCCTACCGGCGCACCATAATCGAAAACATAAATCGCATACCGGTCAAGCCCAACCGTCTGCGTGAAGCCATCAATCACCGCCGCCAAATTCTCAAACGTATAGCGGAACTTTGTTCGATCCGGCGCATCCGAAAATCCAAATCCCGGCAGATCCGGCGCAACCACATGGTATTGCTCGGCCAACTGCGGAATCAAATTGCGAAACATATGCGACGACGTCGGAAAGCCGTGCAGCAACAGCACCGTCGGCGAGCCTTTCGCCCCCGCCTCCCGGTAAAACACTTTCAAGCCATTCACATCCACGTACTGGTAAGTTGTCATGATCAATCTCCTTTTAAATTGGTAAATCGCCAAGGTCAGCGTTCGTTCCATGAGATTCTGCTAACCGGTAAAATGATTCGTTAATGGTGTTATGCTTTTTGAGTGGCCGAATCAAATCGCGACGGGTTCTTCTTCCTCGGCAACCACCTGGTTCTGGATTTCCTGAATACTCGCCCCGTGCAGAATGGCGAACCGCTCGAACTGCTCCCCGATTTCAACGCAGTTTTGCGCTGGTTTCGCGCAGCCGGCCTGCTCACTGGGTCTCAGGTAGACGACCTCAAGCAGCAGTGGGACGGCTCGACACGCGCCCGCGCTTTGACATCGGTCCTGCGCCGACTCAGAGAAACTCTGAGGAGCGACGTCCTCACTTGGGAAGACTCCGGCAAACTGCATCGCGGCGTCATCGACGAACTCAACCGGCTCATGATCGACCACCCCATGCTCACGAGAATGAAGCGCCATACCAACGGTATTGCGACCGAGCTCTGGTTCAAAGCCACCGAACCGGAAGACCTATTCGCGCCCCTCGCCCACAGCGCCGCCATGTTGTTTTCGAGCGACCACCGCAGCCGCGTCCGCAAGTGCGCCAACTGCGTACTCCACTTCTACGACGACAGCAAAAAAGGCACCCGCCGCTGGTGCAGCATGCAGCTCTGCGGAAACCGATCAAAGGTCGCCGCCTACGCCGCACGTCAACGATCTTCTAAATGAGCTCACTCCATGCAGAGACATACGGCGGTATGATGTCGGTATGACCACGTCGAAGATCGCCATCAGCTTACCCAAGGATCAAATCGCCCGCGTCCAGC
>Ga0302319_10009509_pt1 | contig 18676 bp, 13 predicted proteins | sample Bog_T0_2_FD_203319 | JGI IMG/M metagenome (GOLD analysis project Ga0302319, IMG submission 203319) | Peat permafrost microbial communities from Stordalen Mire near Abisko, Sweden - Bog_T0_2 | ecosystem: Environmental > Terrestrial > Soil > Wetlands > Peat | place: Sweden: Abisko, Stordalen Mire... | reverse complement strand
GCTGCCGTCGGCGGCGCTATCGTCACTCTCCGGTCGAGCACCGGAAAGACGGTGACCGCGCACGCCGATTCCGACGGGCAGTTCCATTTTTCGGGCGTGCTGCCCGGCGCATACCGGGTTGAGGCCGCAAGCGCGGGATTTCGAACTGCTTCGTGCGAGTTGGATCTCAAGGCTCGCGATCGCGCGGTGCTTTCCGCGAGGCTGGAGGTTGGCGCGACAACCGAGAGTGTCACGGTAACGGCGGCGGCGTCCGCGTTGATTGCCACGGGATCCGGCGGCGGCGGCGGCATCGGCGACGGCCGGGTCTTCGGCTTGGCCGGCGGCGTGGCTGGTGGCGTGATCGGTGGCATCGTGGGCGGCATTCCCTCGGCCGCCCCGCCACCACCGCCCGGCGAATTCGCACGGCTCGAACAATATGGCAGCCTTCAGAAGAGCCCCATCCTAAAGCTGGATGGTATTGCCGCGGCGCCTCACGTGCGCTCCTGGTTCCCCGAGTCGCTCTACATCAACCCCGAGATCATCACCGACAAGAACGGCGCCGCTACCATCGCCATCCCCATGGCCGATTCCATCACCACCTGGCACATGGCCCTGCTGGCCTCCACTACCCACGGCGCGCTGGGCAGCGGCACGTCGAGCCTCAAAGTCTTCCAGGACTTCTTCGCCGATCTCGACCTGCCCGTCACCCTCACCCAGGGCGACCGCGTCTCCATCCCCGTGGCCCTCTACAACTACTCCGGCTCCCACGGCGACGTGCACCTTCGCCTGCAACCCGAGGACTGGTACGCGCTGGTCTCCGACACCCCCGAGAAAACCGTGGCCGTGGAATCGGGACGCGTGGGCGCCTCGCAGTTCACCCTGGAAGCCCGCCGCATCGGCAAATTCAAGCTGACTCTGGCCGCCCGCATGACCGGCGGCGTCACCCGCGCCGATGTCCTGGTGCGCGAAATCGAAGTGGTCCCCAACGGCCGCGAGCAGAGCGTGGTTTTCAATGGCCGCCTGGAGAACGCCATCGAACACGCCGTCGACTTCCCCGTCACCTCCATCCCCGACGCCAGCAAAGTCTTCGTGCGCCTGTATCCGGGCCCGTTGAGCCAGGTGATCGAAGGCATGGACAGCATCCTGCGCATGCCCGGCGGCTGCTTCGAGCAGACCTCTTCCAGCACCTACCCCAACGTGCTGGCGCTCGACTACATGAAGCGCACCAAAAAGCTGACTCCCGAAGTCCACGCCAAAGCCGAGGGCTTTATCGCTAACGGATACCAGCGCCTGCTGACCTTCGAAGTGCCCGGCGGCGGCTTTTCCTGGTTCGGCCAGGCGCCCGCCAACAAGATCCTGACGGCATACGGTCTGATGGAATTCTCCGACATGGCGAAAGTCTACGACGTGGACCCGCGCCTCATCCAGCGCACCCAGCAGTGGCTGGCGTCGCAGCAACAGTCCGACGGAAGCTGGAAGCCCGACATTCAGTTCATCAACGAAGGCGCCACCAACCGCTACAACTCCGACGTGCTGCGCATTACCGCGTACCTGGCATGGTCGCTCGAAAACACCGGCTATCAGGGCCCCGCGGTGGAAAAGGCGCACCACTATATGGTGCAGCACATGGCCGGCGGCATGGACGCGTACACGCTGGCGGTGCTGGCCAACTTCGCGGTGGATTTCGGCAAAGATCGATCCTTCGCGGCGAACGCCATCCGCCTGCTGATGGACGCGGCGCGTACCGAAAACGAGCAAATATCCTGGACGGCGGAGGAGACCGGCGTATACGGCCGCGGCGCCAGCGCCAGTGTGGAGACCACGGGACTGGCCGCGCAGGCGCTGCTGAAATGGGGCGAGGAATCGGCCGCCGCCACGAAAGCGCTCAGTTATATCGCGGCGAAGAAGGACGCGAGCGGCGCCTGGGGCACCACGCAAGCCACCATCATGGCGCTGCGGGCGGTGCTGCTCTCCACCGAAAAAGGAGCGGCCGACGTGCGCGGCACGCTCGAAGTCTCGCTCAACGGGAAGCCGGCGCAGAAACTGGAGCTGACGCCCGCGAACAACGACCTGCTGCACCAATTTGTCTTCAAAGCCGCCGATCTCCAGGGCCACAACGCCGTGGGGATCCGTTTCGACGGCAAGGGCGCGCTGGCCTACCAGGTGGTCGGCAGCTACTTCCTGCCGTGGGATGCCAAACCGGCGAGCGAACCGCTCTCCATCGACGTAGCCTACGACCGGTCGCTGCTGGCGCAGGACGATATCGCCACCGCCACCGCGACGGTGCGCAACAATCTATCGAAGACGGCCAACATGGTGATGGTCGACCTGGGAATTCCGCCGGGCTTCGACCTACTGAGCGAAGACCTGCAAACCTACCAGGAGAAAAGCGCCGGCCTGAAGAGCGGACGCCTGCAGAAATTCAGTCTGACGGCCACGCAGGCGATCCTCTATTTCGATTCCTTCGCCGCGGGCGACGCAGTCAATCTGAGCTTCCGTCTGCGAGCCAAATACCCGATTCGCGCGCGCACATTCCCCTCGCGCGCGTACGAATATTATGAGCCCGAAGTGAACGCGGTGGCGCGTCCCGTCGAGTTGGAGGTGCGCAAGAAGTAGTGGTATCCTCACCAGCGGATGGCTGCCAAGGGTTTGGACGCTCGCCGCTGGTTGGTGCGCGGACGGGTGCAAGGGGTAGGATACCGCTACTTCGCGCAACGCGCCGCCGTATCGCTGGGTCTCACCGGGTACGCGCGGAACCTGGATGACGGCCGCGTGGAAGTTTACGCCGCCGGCCCCGCCAATAAGGTGGCGGAACTGGCGCCGCTATTGTATCGCGGGCCGCGATGGGCCGATGTGCGCGGAGTAGAGGAGCAGGAAGCGGCGGTCCAGGTTTCCGGCGCGTTCCGGATCGATTAGCCCGCATATCTCAGTGACTCCACTGCCACGCTGTGGCGCAGACACTCAGGTGGGGCAGGCGGTGCTCGCCTGCCCCACCTGCCGGCTCACCGCAAATTCCATGACATCAGGAGTTCTGAAATTGCGGGGCGACATCAGGAGGTCTGACCTTGGTCTCCGCGCCCAGGGACGGCGACTGTCCGCCGTAGTCTCCGTGTCACTCCTCTTCCAGTTCCTCTACATCTTGCCGCGGATCTGCCGGCGAGGAGATCCGGTACTTCTCCGACGACCAGTTGCCCAGGTCGATGATGCGGCAGCGTTCGCTGCAGAAGGGAAAATCGGAGTCGCCTAGTTTTACATCCTTCTTGCATATGGGGCACTTGAAGTTCATAGACCGATCTGAATGAGCGGCGAGGGAGCCAGGCGCGGCGGCGGTTCGGTGGGCGCCAGCAGCGTCCCCACCACATCGTAATCGTGCGCTTCGGTAATCCGCAGGGTCCGCATTTCGCCGCTCCGCGGCTCGGCGCCTTCGAAATCGTTAATCAGCGTGACGCCGTCGATTTCCGGCGCTTGCGTCGACATGCGCGCGGCCCACAAAAGGTCGGTCTCCGGCGACGGGCCTTCCACCAGTACGGGCACTTCCGCGCCCACCAACCTGCGATTGCGCGCGCGTGCAATCTTGCGCTGGATGGCCATCAGCCGCCGCTTGCGATTCTGAATGGTGCGGCCGTCCACTTTGCCATCCAAGGCGTAACTGGCGCTGGTATCTTCGTCGGAATAGGCGAACACGCCCAGATTGTCGAACTTCGCCGCTTCCACGAACTGGCACAGTTCCGCGAAGTCCTCCGCCGTCTCGCCGGGGAAGCCGACGATGAAACTGGTGCGGATGGCCACGCCCGGAATGGTGCGGCGGATGCGCTCCAGCAGTTTCAGGAAAATCGCCCCGGAGGAGCCGCGCTTCATGCGCTTGAGGACCGAGGCGCTAGCGTGCTGCAGCGGCATATCGATATACTTCGCCAGGTCGCCGTGCTCGGCCAGGGTGTCGAGCAGTTTCTGGGTAATTTTGTTGGGATAGGCGTAGAGGAAGCGAATCCACTTGCGGTGCGCCGTCTCGATCCGCGCCAGGCGGGCAAGCAGATGAGCCAAGCCGTCGTTCAGGCCGAAGTCTTCGCCGTAGCAGGTGGTATCCTGCCCGATCAGGTTGATCTCGCGAACTCCCTGCTCGAACAGGCGGGTGGCTTCCGAGATCACCGATTCGAAGCGCCGGCTGCGAAATTTTCCGCGGTACTGCGGGATGACGCAGAAGGTGCAGGGATGGTCGCAGCCTTCGGCAATTTTGATGTAGGCGAAATGGCGCGGCGTGGCCAGCACGCGCGGCGTGAGGTCGTGATAGAGATACGGCTCGGCAACGCCGGCGGCCGGTTCCATCCCCTCGCACAGCGCCACGATACGGTCCAGTTCGTTGGTGCCGATGAGCGCGTCCACCTCGGGCATTTCCTCGCGAATATCGCCGCGATAGCGCTCCACCAGGCAGCCGGCCACGATCAACTTGCGGGCGCGGCCCACCTTCTTGTACTCCGCCATCTCCAGAATGGTATCGACCGACTCTTTTTTGGCGGGGTCTATGAAACTGCACGTGTTGACCACCAGCACTTCGGCCTGGTCCGGATGGGAGGTCAGTTCGTGGCCTTTGGCCACAAGCTGGCCCATCATGACTTCACTATCGACGAGGTTCTTGGGGCAACCCAGACTTACAAAACCGATTTTCAAGCGAATGTCCAAACCACCGGAGTGCTTCCTTCAGGATAACATTGCGGCGACGGGATCATTGTTCGCGATTGCCGGCTGCCGCTCCGTTCATTCCGCCCCAAGCCTCGTTGCGCACAGGAGCGCGCCGGCGTACCCCGGGCTTGCGCGCGGCGGCTTTGCGAGCGTCGGCATCGGCGCGGGCAGTGACGTAAGCCAGCAGATCGTCGTTGGTGAGAATGTGCTCGCACTGCGTCAAGCCCTCCAGATCGGAGGTCAATTTGCGCGCGCACAAGGCGGGGCCTTCCTGGATGCCGATGTGATGCTTCAGAAACAGCGCCAGATCGGCGGTGACCGTATAGCGAACTGTGGGAACGCGTTCTTCAATGCGGTCAAATCGATAGACGCGGACTGCCTTGGCCTGCTCGAATCCCATGTACCGTAACTGCATTACTACCTCCGTCCTTGCAGGCGGCCCGGATTCCCGCAACGCCGCCGGTCTGACGGCATGGTGCGAATCCTATTCCGCCGGCATGGAAACTGCGCCTGGCTGCTGATCCAACTGATCGTCCTTCGGATCGGACAGCTCCGGATCGGACAGATCGCCTACCGGTTCGCCCATGTCATCGACAGGGGGGCCATTCAGCCTCTCCGCCTTACGCTGTTGTCTCTTGGCAAACTTGTCGCGCTGCTTTTCCATGCGCGCGATCTCTTTTTGTCTTTTCTTGAAGGTGGTACCCGACCGCATACCCATGAGGATGACTCCTGTCTGCGACCGGAATGTGGCAACCGGCCGCGAAAACTGCAAGATTTACCAGCGCGGCTCGCGCCGCTGCCGGGGCCCGCCGCCAGAACCGCCGCGGCCTCCGCCGCCGCCACCTTCGCCCTTGGGACGTGCTTCGTTGACGTTGAGTGCCCGGCCCCCTAAGTCAGAGCCGTTGAGCGCGGCGATGGCACGATCCGCCTCGGCGGAATCGCTCATCTCCACGAATCCGAAGCCGCGCGGACGACCGGTGTCCCGGTCTGTTACCAAACTCACCCGGGTTACCGTTCCATGCGCCTCAAATAGAGCACGCACGGACGCCTCTGTTGCCGCGAAATCCAAATTGCCCACGAAGATATTTTTCACAGTGAATCCTGCTCCCTGCTTCAAGATTGTTCGGCGACGCGATGGCGCAGATTCGGGCCAGGTTTCGCGGGACACCAAAAGCCTTTCCCATTCTAGCAGATTCAGGCACTCTTGACGTTTGTACCCACAACGCGATATCTTCGGGCCAAGCCCTCTCGCTTGCTTAGTCGGTACATGAAACGTCTAGTGTTGGTCATTTCGCTCTTCGCAACCGCGGTTGCCATCGCTCAAACTCCGCAGTGGAGCCCCAGTGTCGCGGCCGATTGGTACTCTCGCCAGCCTTGGATGATGGGCGCCAATTATATTCAGAGCAACACCGTCAACCAGATTGAAATGTGGCAGCAGGAGACCTTCGATGCGGACCGCATCGATATGGAGGTGGGTTGGGCCGAGAGCCTGGGAATCAATACCCTGCGCGTGTTCCTCCACGACCTGCTTTGGGAACACGATTCCGGCGGACTTCAGAGGCGCATGGACAAGCTGCTGAAGATCGCCGACAAGCACAAAATGAAGGTCATTTTTGTGCTGTTCGACTCCTCCGGCGATCCCTATCCGGAACCCGGCCGGCAGCGGCAGCCCAAGCCTGGGGTGCGCAACTCCCTCTGGGTTCAGAGCCCCGGCGCGAAGGGCCTGGTGGATCCCAAGGAACAGGAAAAGGCCCTCAACTACGCGAAAGAGCTGGTGGCCGCCTTTTCTATCGATAAGCGGGTGCTGGCCTGGGATGTTTGGAACGAACCCGACAGCGCCAACGGGGGGCACTTCAGCACTTCCGAGCCGCCCAACAAGGCGGAACTGGTGCGCGTGATGCTGCCCAAGGTTTTTCAGTACGTGCGCGCCGGGATTCCGTCCCAGCCGGTTACCAGCGGACTGTGGAAGGGCGACTGGTCGAGCGACGCCAAGCTCGGGCCCATCGAAAAGATCCAAATCGAGCTCTCGGATTTCATTTCCTTCCAGAATTACGACGGTCCGGAAGAGTTCGAGAAGCGCGTGAAGTGGCTACAGGCTTTCCACCGTCCGGTAGTGTGCACAGGATTCCTGGCCCGCGACCAGGGAAGCACCATCGAAGCCATTCTGCCGATCGCCCTGAAGTACGATGTTGGGGCCATGGTGGGAGATCTGGTGTGGGGGAAGGTGCAGAAGTGGCTGCCAGTGGATTCCTGGCAGAACCCCTACGTCGGCCGCGAACCGCCCGTCTGGTCGCAGGATCTCTTCCGCACCACGGGACCGCTTTACCGGCCGCCGGAGGCCGATGTGATGCGCCAGGCGATTGCCAGCGCCCCTAAGCCTGTTTCGAGCAAGCCTGCTTCGAAGAGGAACGGGAAGTGATTCCGAGGGCTTAGCGCCGGCAGCGGATGCCCCGGCCTCTTCTGCCCACGGTCTGCCGCACCAAGCCACTGCCTGACCAGTCTCAGCGGCTTCTGTCGCGAAACTGCCTTAAAGTTCAAGTGGTAAAAACCGCTTGCTGGCGCGCGCGGCTCGGAAAACGCTCAGAACTCCTGATGTCGTGGAATTTGCAGTGAGCCATCGAAAGGAATGGTCAGCCCATTTTCCCCGCCGGGCTGAAATTGCGGGGCGACCTCAGGAGTTCTGACGCTGCGATGATTCCACGGGACTTGTTACCGAGCCGTGACCGCAAGGGAGCGGTCTTGCCGTTACGAGCCGGAGTTTCGCGACAGAAACTAACCAGGCCGGCCGAAGAATTGGCGAAAATGCGCGACCAATCCAGACGCACTCGGTTACTGGAACATTTCCGCGGGACAACCCAGACTCCCCACGGCACTGGTAACGGTGGCTACCGCATCGCTTTCCCGGTGCATCTGACGATACAGCAGGGCGACATTCCGGCCGGCGAAACAAAGCTGATTGCGGACCAGCGGACAATTGAAGTCGATCGCCGCCGAATCCCCGCCGCCTGCCAGAGCGCAGCTTTCGGGCGCGGTTCGCTTGTACAGATCCACTACCTCGGCAGCCAGCCGCACCTGATCGCTGGAACCCATGGTGATCCCTTCCAGCAGCGAAATGGCCGCCTGCGGAGCATCTCCCATGGCCTGATAGGTCTTGGAGATCTCCTCGAAGAACTCGGCTTGCGGATCCACCCAGCGCCCGATTGCGAGTGCGTCCAACGCGTTCTGGAACTGCCCCACGCGGCGGTAGGTGCGGCCCAGTTCCAGATACAGCGGGACCCATAGGGAAGGGCCCACCGTCTTGCCGGCCAGGCGATTCTGGCGCGCCACCTCGTGATCGACGGCCTGGTCCACCTGCCGGCCCTCGATCAACGTATCCAGGGACTTCCGATACCAGGCGGCTCCGGCATCCGGCCCCAATGCATCGCCCTTGAGGCGATAACAGGAACCGGCGACGGTGTAGGCCGCGGCCACTCTTTGCTCCATAGGCAGCGTCCGGATGATGGCGAGAGATCGATCGGCTTGGCTATCGGCGGCATCCAGTTCATTGGCCGGTGGGCCGGATAATATGCCGGCCAGGTGGTTGTACGGCTTGTAGCTGGCAGGGGTCGTCCGGAGGGCGCTGGTCCACAGGCGTCGCTCGTCGAACCAGTCGAAATTGCGTGCGAATGTCCGGCCGCAGAGAGCCAGACAGACTAACGCCAGCGCGGCCGGGGCCGCCACGCGCGCCGCCGGCCAGCGCGGCCGAAGCCGCCGGTATGCGGCCCAACCAACCCAGGCCAGGCAGCCGGCAAATGCGACCGACGGCAGGTACAGCACGCGTTCGGCCATGATGGTGCCGATTACCAGCAGCAGGTTCGCGGTGGGCGCCATGGCGGCGAAAAAGAAGCCGATGAAGAAGAACAGCGGCTTCGACCGGCGGTAGCAGGCCACGGCCAGCGCGGCCGCCGCGGCATAACCTGCCAAGGCCAGGAGCGCCTGCCAGTCCTCCCAGCGGCCGAAGCTCCAGGAAAATAGGGGGATCTGGTTGTAGGAGTAATCGCAGGAGAGATGCGCCGGCCACAACAGCAGCCACAAATACTTCCCCAGGACCTTTATCGCCGTGAGGCGCGCCGTCCAGAAATCGGCTCCGGCCAGCGGATTATCGGTGAAGGCCACAATCGGCTGCGGGAGGTTGGCCAGCACATGGCTGCGCACCAGCAGGAAGACTGCCACCGGCAGCCCCGCCGCCAGGTAGCCGGCGGCCCGGGCGCGCCGCGGGGCGTTGCGGCAATACGCCATGTCGTACAGAAACACCGCTGCGATCACCACTACGCCGCTCTCTTTGGAGAAGACTCCAATGGCACTGGCCGCCAGCAGGCCCACCTGCCACCCGATGGCGCGCCGCCCGCCGGCCGTAATGCCGCGGGCATAGCAGAGCAGCCCCGCCAGGACTCCGAACGCCGCCAGCAGATCGGCGCGTCCCACAATATTGGTCACCGACTCGGTGAGAACCGGATGGAGTGCCCAGATGGCGGCCATGGCGAACGCCGGCCAGAACTCCTCCAGCAGGAGCCAACCCAGCAGGTAGACCAGAGCGATGTTTACCGCGTGGAGCGCCAAATTGATCCAGTGGTAGCCGGCAGGGGCGGCGCCGTTTCCAAGAATGGCGTAGTTGAACAGATACGAAAACGTGGCGGCAGGACGATACAGCGAGCTGGCGGTGGTTTTGTACCAGTAGCTTTGGTTCAGAATCAGCCGGGCATTCTCCGCGGTGGCTTGGCGGACGCGCGAGTCTTGCGCAATTACAAAATAGTTATCGAACACCAGGCCGTCACGGAAGGAGTTGGCATAAGCCAGCAGCGCCATGCCCCACAGCACCAGCAACGGTACGGCGTGGCGGCGCCAGGCCGGAATGGCCGGCGCGGGATTGACGGACGCAGGCACATCCGCGGCTGCGGGCGGACGGCTGAGCTTCTCTTTGTCGCGGTTTGGTTTGGATCGGCGAGCCACGATCCACCATGATACCCGCTACCGTCGCGGCTCGGAAACGGCGGCAGTGATTGGGCAGCGCTACCGAGCCGCGCGCGTAAGCAAGCGGGGCATTCCCGAAAAGGTACAAGCACCCGGCGGGGAGCCGCGCGCCCCTGGCAAATTGCCCTAATTACGCTCAGGCCATTTTCCCCGCCAGGCGGAAATTGCGGGGCGACATCAGGCTATGGAAACCAGCATGACAGGACTGACGGAATTCGAAATGGCCGGCGTGGACTTGCGCGGGGCCGGTCGCTTTCCCATGCGTTCTATCGTGCGGGTGTGCCGCTTTGAAAAGGGCGTGACGGAGCGCAGAGCTTCGCAGGTGGGGCAGGCGGTGCCGCCTGCCCGGCCGCGCTGATTCGGCCTGCTGCTCGAATCGGATCGCGGGCAGGCGAGCACCGCCTGCCCCACCTGCGGGCTCACTGCAAATTCCACGACATCAGGAGTTCTGAAGTTAGACCTTCCGTTCGTTCAACAGTTTGCCGCGGTTCATACCGCTGGCGCCGTGGCCATAATGGGATCTATGCGGCTCTCGTGGATGCTTCTTATTTGCGCGCCGATTGCCCTGGCGCAGCCGGCCATCGACTTCTCCTTTGCCGGCTACGCGGGCGGCGGCGTCCCCGCGCCTGTTGTGCCCGCCGCAATCTCGGTGCGTCCGTCGGGTGGAGACGATACCGCGCTCCTGCAAGCCGCGCTCGATCGTGTCGCCGCCCTCCCGCTCCGCGGCAACGGATTTCGCGGCGCCGTTCTATTGCGCTCCGGCAACTATCGCATCGCCGGCCATTTGGAAATGCGCGCTGGCGGGGTAGTGCTGCGCGGCAGCCAGGGCACTACCATCGTTGCCACCGGCACTTCGCGCCGCACCTTGATCGAAATCGGCAATATCGCCGACGCTCAGACCGCGCCGCCAGTCGACGTCACGGACGACACCGTTGCCGCGGGCAGCCGCACCTTCACCCTGGAATCCATTGCCGGACTGCGCCCCGGCGATCGCATCGTCATCACACGTCCGAGCACCGCCGCCTGGATCTCCTCACTGCACATGACCGGCCTGTCCGGCACGTATGCCAATCAGCGCCTCGATTGGGCGCCCGGCTCGCGCAATCTGATTTGGGACCGCACCATCGTCACAGTCGACGCCGCGCGCAGGCAGATCGCCGTGGACGCGCCCATCACCACCGCCCTCGAGCGCCGCTATGGCGCCGGCACCGTGGCGCGAGTCGAGTCGAACCAGCCCGCGGCGCATATCGGAATCGAAGGCCTCACTCTGGAGAGCGAGGTCGACCCCGCCCGCCCGCGCGACGAAGATCATTCCTGGACCGCCGTGGCGCTCGACCGCGTGGAGGACGCCTTCGTACGCGGTGTGACCACGCGCCATTTCGCTGGGTCCGCCGTGCGCGTCGGCCAGCGTGCCCGCCGCGTCAGCATCGAAGCTTGCCGCAGCGAGGAGCCCATCTCCGAAGCGGCCGGCTATCGGCGGCAGAGCTTCCTGGTGGAGGGCCAGCAGGTGCTGGTTCGCCAGTCGACCGCCGAGCAGGGCATGAACGACTTCGCCAGCGGACTGCTGGCCGGCGGCCCCAACGTGTTCCTTGATGACACCGCGACCGCCGCGCTCGGTCCCAGCGGCTCGTTCGAAAGCTGGGCCTCCGGAGTACTCTACGAACGCGTGCACGTCGAGGGCGCGGGCATTCGACTTTCGAACGACAGCTCGCGCGCCGAAGGGGCGGGATGGACGGCCGCGAATTCCGTGGTGTGGAATTGCGAGGCTCTCGATATGGAAGCGGGCGGCCCGGACGGCGCCGGGAATATCGTGAGCCGTTCCACCGATCCGCTCTACGAGGCGCAGCTAGCCAAACGCACCGGCGCGAAACTCGTGCCGCCGTCCGCCGTCGCGGCCGACACCGTACGCGTCCCTGAGTTCCATCTCCCGAAAACCGCCGCGCCCCCGCCGCCGCCGTCCCGTGCCGTCGAAATCGTGAACGGCCGCTTCGTGGTGGATGGCAAGGTTCTCTGGGGCGGCGTGGTGAACGAAGGATGGTGGCGCGGCCAGGAAGTCTCCGCCGAGGCGCTGGACGTGGGCGGCGTGTCGATCACCCGCTTCGTTCCCGGCCGAACCGGGCCCGGACTCACCGAGGACCTCGACGCGCTCGCCGCCCGCATGGCCGCTCAGGCCACGCCGTTTTACCAGTCGATTCCCGGCCTCTGGTACGACCGCCGGCGCGACGAGCACTCCACCAATTCGCGGCCCGACGCGAACGTCTGGGCGCCCTTCTACGAAATGCCGTGGGCGCGCAGCGGCACGGGAACCGCGTCCGACGGCCTCAGCCAGTTCGACCTGGCGCGCTTCAACCCCTGGTATTACCAGCGTACGCGCGAGTTCGCGGCCCTGTGCGACCGTCAAGGCCTGGTCTTCTACCACAACATTTACAATACCCACAACGTGCTCGAAATCCCGCCGCATTGGGTAGACTACCCGTGGCGGCCCGCCAACAACATCAACGATACGGGGCTGCCCGAACCGCCACCTATCGAGCCGGGCAACCATATTCACGTCGCCAACCAGGTCTACGACGTCGCCAACCCCGTCCGCCGCGCGCTCCATCGCGCCTTCATTCTGCACGAACTGGACGAACTCTCCGCGGCCCACAATCTCTTCTTCAGCCTGGGGGCGCAATTCGCCGGGCCGCTCTCATTTCAGGAGTTTTTCCAGGACACCGTGGCCGCATGGGAGCGGAAGACCGGCCGCACGGTGCGCCTCGAACTGGCCACCAGCAAGGACATCACCGACGCCATCCTCGCCGATCCGGCCCGCGCCCGCCAGGTGGCCGTGGTCGACATGCGCTACTGGCAATACCGCCCTGATGGCTCTCTCTGGGCGCCGCCCGGCGGCAGGAACGTGGCCTTCCGGGAGGCCATCGTCGCCGATTTCGGCAGGTCGGCCGACAATCCTCCCGATACCACCCCGCAGCAGGTCTACCGGCAAGTCCGCGAGTATCGTGACCGCTACCCCGACAAGGCCATCGTCGCCTGGAACGGCGGCGCGGGCCCGATTCCCATCCTGATGGCCGGAGGAGCGGAAGCCCTGATGCTGAATCCGTCCGCCGGGCAGGGCCAGGGCCGCACCGTTGACCGCACGCCTCTCGACGCTTTCGTGCGCGAGCACCTGGCGCCCGTCCTGATGAAGATGAGTCCTCGCGACGGCGTGGCGGCCGACACCTGGTGTCTGGCGGACGATGCCGGAGAGACGGTGCTGCTCTACTCGCTGGCCGGCGATACTATCCGCTTGCTGCACCCCGGAGTTCGCTACCAAGGGCTCTGGTTCGACCCGCGCACCGGCGCCACGCATTCCGCCGGAGCGATAAACGGCGAGATCCGCAAGCCTTCGGCGGATGCGTGGCTGTTACTGCTGACCAAAGGCTATTTCGGGGACAGGCTACATAACCTCGAAATACAAATCGCCGAGCGGAACTGAGTTTCGAGGTTATGTAGCCTGTCCCCGAAATACGACGCGCCTACTTTTTATCGATCTGCGCCAGCAGTTCCTTCACCGCGACATCGAGCTGAGAATCCTTCCCGCTGTACGATTCGCCGATCGGCCGGCTCACCGCGATATCCACCGGACGCGGATTGTTCTCCATGACTTTGCCGTCGGCCCCCCTGATCACCGTTCCCGGCATGCGCATCACGGTACCGTCGACCAGGGTCACCGACCCTGTATAGATGATCCACCCCGCAGTGGGCTCCCCCACCACCTCGCCCAACTTCAATGTCCGATAGCCTTCCGTGAAATCCTCCGCGTCGGAGAGCGAATGCTGATTCACTACCAAAATGGTCGGCAGTTCCAGCGAACGTTGCCCCAGCGCGGTGCGCGCGGAGGCGGACGGACCGTTGCGGTCGGTCATCGTCAGATACGGGCGCCGCGTGAGCACGTCGAGCGCGTACGCATTGACGAAGCCGCCGTTGTTATTGCGGATGTCGATCACCACGCCCTGCCGCGCGCGGTTTTGCTGGTCCAGGTCCAGATAGAGCTGCGCCAGCGCCTGCTCGGACATGTCGCGAACATGCACGTAGCCCAGCCGGTTGTTACTGATCTTAGCCACGTAGCTGCGATTGTCTTCCACCCACTTGCGGTAGATCTGGTCGGCCAGCGACGCCACCGGTTGCACCGTAACCTGCCGGCCGGAAATGTCGAGCACCACGCGCTTGTCGATCTTATACTGCAGTTGCTCGTCCAGATTGACGCGCGGCCCGATGGCCACCCCGTCCACCGCGCGCAGTTCTTCGCCCACCTGTATCTTCGCCAGTTCCGCGGGCGAGTGCGGCAACACATCGGCGATTTTCAACTTACCCGAAGTCTCGTAAGTGGCGCGGTCGAAAGAAAGGCCGAGTTGCCCGACTACGCCGCGGCCACCGCCCGCCGCCGCCGGCGCCGAGATGCCCGAGTGTGAGGAATTGAGCTCGCCGATCATCAGCCGCAGGATGGCGCGCATCTCATCCGGATTGCGCGAGCCCTCGATGAGCGGCGCATAAGTCTTGCGGACCGCGTTCCAATCGGCGCCATTGTAATGCGGGTCGGCATACTCGTCGCGCTGGGCAGCCCAGGCTTCTTCGAATACCGCCATCTTCTCCTGGTTGAAGTCGACGTCCATTTCGGCATCGATATTCACCGTCCGGGTCTGGCGGTTTTCCACCCCGATCGCCGACACATGGCCGCCTTCCAGGTAATAGACATCGCGCGAATCGGCCGAGAATTGCGCGTGGCTGCGCGCCGCGGGAGTGTTGGTCAATTGCCGCGCCGTACCGCCGCCGCCGCCGCGTCCGCCAGCGCCACCACCGCCTCGTCCACCGCGTCCGCCGACCGTTTCTTCCAGCGGATAGAGATACAGGTTGGCCTGTCCGCCGGCCGTGCCGTTGTACAGCAGATTGCGGCCGTCCGGGCTGATGACGGGGTTATTGATCGTCAGCCCGGCGGTGTTCAGTACGGTCAACCGCTCGCGAATGTGGTCGAACTCGAACTCCACTTTCACCGGCGGTTTGGGCTCGGCGGCGGGAGTGCCGCGACCGCCGCGTCCCCCGGTTTCGCCATCGACGCTGGCCGCCGCCGCGCCCCGTCCGCCGCGAGCGGGCGCCTCGGGTTTAAAAAGGTCGTCGAAGGTATCCTCGGTGAACTTGGGCTGTTTCGGAACCAGGTCCACGCGCACCAGTTGAGGCGTCTCCGTGCGCTGGCTGGTTTCGAAAATCAGAAACTTCCCGTCGGGGCTCCACTGCACCGAATTGAGGTTGCTGTTGGCCAGAAAGCTCACCTGGTGCGTGGCGCCCCCAGCCGCGCCCACTACGTAAACATTGCGCAATCCGCGGTCATCGTCGCCCACATAAGCAATCCACTGATTATCGGGTGCCCAGGCGTACGACCCGCTGACGAATCCCGAGGCCAGCAGCCGCTCCTGCCTGGAATCCAGGTCCACCGCGCGCAGCTCCTTGTGATTGCGCACGAATGCCAGGTTCTTGCCGTCGGGAGAAAACTTGATGGCTTGATCGGGCTGGGTATCCTTGGTCAACTGCGTTTCGGCGTGGTGGGCAAAATCATAGAGGAAGACGTGCGTCACCGCGTCGCGCTCGCTGAGATAGGCCACGCGAGTGGAGTCGGGCGCCCAGACTACTTGCGTCTCCGGACCCGGCGTGTGAGTCACCCGGAACGCGGCGCCGCCATCGCGGGCGGAGGAGGCGAAGACCTCGCCGTGCGCGATGAGCGCCACTTTGCGGCCATCCGCCGATACCGCCAGATCGTTGAACTGACTGAGCGCCAGGTGCGAGACTTCGGGAGTGGCCGCGGAGCCCACCAGCGTGAGGGGCAGCGGAGAGGCCTCGCCGCTTTTGGTGTCGAGCTGCCAGATCTTGAAATCGCGCTCAAACACCACCGCCTTGCCGTCATAGCCGATGGTGGGCCAAAGCACGCGCCCGTCGGTGAACTTAGTCACTTGCCGCATCTTTCCGCCCAGCGTGAGCGTCCAGAGATTCTGCGCGCCGCTGCGATCCGACATAAAATAGAGGCTCTTGCCGTCGGGCATCCACATGGGCCACACGTTGCGCCCGTTCAAATCGACAATCTTCTCGTAAGTGGCCGGCGGCCCTTCTTTGCGCAGCCAGATCTCGGATTCATCCAGGTGACTGTGGCCGTGCCGCCACCATTGGGAATCTCCGTTGCCGCGCGCCGCGAAGGCCACCGTCGAGCCGTCCGGCGCCGGTGTGGCCTGGAACTCGTTGGTGAAACGGTCGGCGCTCACCGGCATGGGTGTGCCGCCCTCGGCGCTCACGCGGTATAGATCGTTCTTGTTGCCGACATCCTGCGTGCCATTGGAAAAATAGATCCAACGGCCATCGCGCGACCAGGAATCCAGTTGGTCCAGCCTGTCGTCGAAGGTCAACCGCTTGAGTTCACCGGACGCGAGCGTGAGGATGTAAATGTCGCCGCCGCCGGTCCGCGTGGAGACGAAGGCCAGCCTGGTCCCGTCGGGCGAGTAAAGCGGACGCGACTCCTCGGCGGGATGGGAAACCAGAAGGTGCGCTTCGCCGCCCTTGGCCGGAGCCACCCAAATGTCGCCGCCGGAAACGAAGGCGATCTCCGGGCGCGTGGGGCAAAGCGCCGGTTCGGAAAAATAGGACACACCCGCGGAAAACGCGGCGGTGGATAGCGAGAGCAAAAGTGCCAAGGTTCGCATAAATTCGGATCTTGGCCGCCATTATACTGCAATCGCACTCCGCGGCCGGCGGCGTGCTGTATGATAGACCCATGTTTCGTCTGAATCGGCTGTTCCTGCTCGGCCTCTCCGTTGCGGCTTGCCTGCCTGCACAGACTCCGCCGACCCTTGAAAACGACCAGGTGCGCGTGCTCACCGTAACCGACCAACCGCACGTCAAGCACGCCCTGCACGAGCATCCGCTGAACCGCGTCATGGTCTACCTGAATGCCGGCCGGCAGGACATCGTCACCCAGGACGGCAAGAAGACCACCCTCACAGTCAAAGCGGGCGACGTGAAGTGGAGCCCGGCGAGCGGCATGCATACCTCCGAGGTGACCAGCGCGTCGCCGCTGAGCATCATCGAACTCGAGGTGAAAAAGCCCGGCGACCCCTCGAAGACTGCGACCACCGCGCTCGACCCGTTGAAAACCAGTCCGGGGGTATATCATTTGGAATTCGAGAACGCCCAGGTTCGCGTGATGCGCGTCAAATTCGCGGCGCACCAGGCGGTCCCCGAGCACGAGCACATGCTGAATCGCGTGGTGGTGTATCTTACCGCCCAGGACAGTAAGTTGACCACGCCGGATGGCAAGGTGGAGGAGAGTAAGCATCAGGCGGGACAGGTAAGTTGGGGCGGACACGCCAGGCATAAGGAGCAGAATGTATTGGATACGCCCATCGAAGTTATACTCGTCGAGTTCAAGAACTGATTAGTTAGTTTCTGTAATGAAACTCTGGAAAATGGCAAGGACCGCTTGCTTGCGCGCGCGGCTCGGAAAACGCCGCGATGATTCCACTGGACTTGTTACCGAGCCGGGCCCAGAGGGCGTCCCGTTGGGGAGCGTTCACCGGTGACGGACCCTCCCCGGATCGGTTAAGCACTTAACCGGCTAATCCTCGGAGCGGGAGAAGCCCATTCGATGCCGCTCGATGCTCAGGCCTCCGGGAACAGCAGGACTTTCAATGCCTGCTTTTGGATGCACATGTCGAAGGCGGCCTCCCACTCGGATAGCGGCTTGACGGCGGATATCAGGTCGCCCAACCGGACGCGGCCTTCGGCGAAGATCCGCATCATCCGCTCCCAGGTGCGAACCGTGTAGCACATCGATCCGGCCATCGTGAGCTGTTTCAAAATGAGTGCGTCGATCGGGAATTCGATGTCGCCGCCGCAAATCGCAACCTGGGTATAATGCCCCAACGGCCGGAGCGACTGCATGCAGGCCCGGACCGAATCCGGATGCCCGGCACACTCGAAGGCCACATCGACGCCCGCTCCGCCGGTCTCCTCGCGGATGGCTTCCGGAAAGTCGCGCTCTCCCGCGCGAATGGTGACAGCCGCGCCAATCCGGCGCGCCGCCTCGAGCCGCGCCCCATCGCCGGCCGCACCTGCGACGATGGTCCGGATGCCTTCGGCGACGAGCAGCTTCAGGCACAAGAGGCCCATCGGACCGGGCCCGGAAACCAGCACGGTGTCGCCAATCCGCACCTTCGTAACCTCGGTCACGGCCTGCACCGCGGCCGCAAAGGGCTCGCTCAGCGCGGCCTCTTCCATCGAGAACCCCTCCGGAAGCCGGAACAACTGGTCCTTGCGCGCGGTCACGTAACGGGCAAAGGCGCCATTGACACCGTGGCCCATGCCTCGGCGATTCGGGCAGAATATGAAGTTGCCGGACCGGCAGTATCTGCACTCGCCGCAGGTGACCGTTGAGGCGCCCAAGACGGTGACACGATCGCCGAGCGTTACGCCCTTGATATTGCGGCCGGTTTCCACTACGGTGCCGGCAAACTCATGGCCGAGGATCACCGGCGGGTAGTTGCGAAACGTATCGTGCAGCACATGCAGATCGGTCCCGCACACGCCGCAGTAGGCGACTTCGATCTTCACCTGGTCGTCGCGACAGACTGGCTCCTCCACGTCCATCACGGCGACATTGCCCCTTCCGGGCGCAAACTTAACGAGTGCTTTCATAAATCCCCTTCATTCCCACGCCCCCATACGGACGGCGTATTCGAACGCACCAATCGATTATCATCATGGCAGCGAGACCGGGAGTTTCGCCGGCGCCGTATTCGGGATGCCATATGCAATCTCGCCTTCCCGTGGCGGCGGCCAGGGCGCCTGCGTGAATAGACCGCCATCCACAAACAGCGTTTGCCCGGTGATGAACGACGCCTTCTCACTTGCGAGGAAAGCCACCGCGCGGGCCACATCCTCCACCTGGCCGACCCTCTTCAAGGGCGCCATGGGTCCCCAAGTGCCCGCATAGTCG
>Ga0302319_10009504_pt1 | contig 18679 bp, 12 predicted proteins | sample Bog_T0_2_FD_203319 | JGI IMG/M metagenome (GOLD analysis project Ga0302319, IMG submission 203319) | Peat permafrost microbial communities from Stordalen Mire near Abisko, Sweden - Bog_T0_2 | ecosystem: Environmental > Terrestrial > Soil > Wetlands > Peat | place: Sweden: Abisko, Stordalen Mire... | reverse complement strand
TTGATGCCTGAGGCGTTGCCGGCCGTCACGGTGCCATCGGGCCGCATGACGGGCTTGAGTTTCGCGAGGCCCTCGGCGGTGGTATCGGGGCGGGGATGCTCGTCCTGAGTGACGGGGTCTTTTTTCGGGATCGGGACGGGCGTGATTTCTTCGGCGAACAGACCGCGCTCCGTGGCGGCGGCGCAGCGCTGCTGGCTGCGGAGCGCGAAGGCGTCCTGGTCGGCTCTTGAAATGCCCCATTCGGCGGCCACGTTTTCGGCTGTTTCACCCATCGAATCGACTCCGTAGAGATCTTTCATCCGAGGGTTGACGAAACGCCAGCCGAGCGTGCTGTCCTCGAACTTCTGATTGCGCGAGAACGGACCGTCGGATTTTGAGATCACGAAGGGCGCGCGGGACATGCTTTCGACTCCTCCGGCGAGCAGGAGGGAGGCTTCGCCCGCGGCGATGGCTCGCGCGGCTACGGATACGGCTTCCATGCCTGAGGCGCAAAGCCGGTTCACGGTCATGCCTGGGACTTCCTGAGGGATTCCGGCGAGCAGGAGGGACATGCGGGCGACGTTGCGGTTGTCTTCGCCGGCCTGATTGACGTTGCCGAGGATCACGTCGTCGATGGCGGCAGGGTCGAGCGTGGGATTGCGGGCGAGCAGGGCTTTCAGCGGGTAGACCGCGAGGTCGTCGGGGCGCACGGCGGCGAGGGCTCCGCCGTAGCGGCCGAAGGGGGTTCGGATGGCGTCGCAGATGTATGCGGCCTGGGTGGATTGAGTCATAATTTGCCTGTTATGATGGGACCGGTTTGAAGATCGCCTGCGCTTCGGTTCCGATTCTTTTTGGGTTGCTGCTGCTCGTTGGGTTGCTCCTGATGGTTCCGCAGAGCACTTCCGCTAAGCCCGAGTATTCCCGGATGACGGATCAGGAGTGTGGTTATTGCCATGTTCCGAACAGCCGGAAGCTGACCGACGCGGGGACTTATTATCGGCAGCATCGGACGCTCAAGGGGTTTGTTCCACCTAAATCGAAGTGACAACCTAACCACCGGCGTGGGCCTTTGCAGTTCTCTCCTGCAGGTCTCGCAGGACTGCCAGTTCGGTCTCAGTCGGCGGCGGGGTTGTTTTCAGTTCCGGCGCTACTTTCAGGGGCCAGCCGGTGTTTTCGATGACCTTCTCTACCGCGACCCCGGGATGAATGCTGGTGAGCGTGAGTTCTTTCGTTACGGGGTCGGGCGTCATGATGCCCAGGTCCGTGATAACGGCTATAGGACCCTTGCCGGGGAAACGCATTTTGGCCCGGCTGTCGCCGCCTTCCATGTGTCCGCCTGAAGTTCGGAAGTCCAGCTTCTGAACCATCGCTCGCTTGTTGTGGCGCAGCGTGATCAGGATCTCTCCGCAGGATGCGGCAATGGCGGGCGCCCCGCCCGCGCCGGGCAGACGCGTCGAGGGCGAGCGGTAATCACCAATCACCGTTGAATTGATGTTGGCGAATTTATCGATCTGGGCCGCGCCTAAGAAGCCAAGATCGATGCGCTCGCCCTGCAGCCAGTAGGTGAAGATCTCGACCAGCGATACCAGCACGTCGGCGGTATCGGCTAACTCGTCATCGCCGATCGAAAGCGGCAGCACCTTCGGTCTTGTTCCGATGGTTCCCGATTCGTAGATGAGCACGGCGTCCGGCGCGTGAGTAAGGCGCGCCAGGTTGGTGGCCGCGCTGGGCAGGCCGACGCCTACGAAACACGCGGCCCCGTTGCGCACCATGCGGGCCGCCGCGATGGTCATCATCTCATCGGATGTGTAAGCCGTCTCAGACATGCAATCCCTCCGCTTCGAGACTCTGCAGGAACTCTGAGAAGTCTTTGCTCCGCATCACGTGCTTGTCCATCCACGCGAGGAACGTCTCACGGTCGCGGGAAACTCCGTCCCAGTATTTGTAGTAAGCGTTGTTCCTGCCGTAATAGCCGTGCGCATAGGAAGGAAAAGCCCCGCGCTTCACTTCACACACCGCGGCGATCACCCATGAGGGGATGATGGCGGCGTTCATGGGCGCATGCAGATCGTCCACAATTTCTTCCACCGTGACGATGGCGCGCTTCGACGCCAGCACCACTTCCTTCTGAGCGCCCAGCAGGCCCCACATCATCACGTTGCCTTTGCGATCGGCCTTCTGCGCATGGATCACGGCAACATCGGGACGAATCGCCGAGACTGCGGCGAGACGCTCGCCCGTAAACGGGCAGTCGACGAACTTCACGGTCTCGGTGTTGAACTGCGCAAGGTCCGTGCCGAGATAGCCGCGGAGCATGCCGAAGGGCAGATGCGAGGCTCCGGCGGCATAGCGCGTAGCCATGCCGGCGTGCTCATGCTCGTCGATTTCGAGCGGATTGGGCCACCCTTTTTCGACGGCTTCTCGAAAGCGATGCAGCGAGCCCACGCCGGGATTGCCGCCCCACGAAAAGACGACCTTCTTAGCGCAGCCCATGCCGATCATCTGGTCGTAAACGATATCCGGCGTCATGCGGATCAGCGTGAGATCGCGCCGGCCCTGGCGGATGATTTCGTGGCCCGCCGCGCACGGCGCAAGATGCGTGAAGCCTTCAAGCGCCACCTGATCCCCGTCATGAACAAACTGCTCGATGGCTTCTTTTAAAGAGAGAATAACTGCCAGTTTCTTTTCCTCCGGAAAGTTTTATGACACATGCGATTCGATCCAGCCGCGAATGGCATCGAAGACCCTGCGGCGATTGGGTTCGAACATCATGAAATGGCCGTTGCCGAGGATGCCTTTGTCTTTGAGCTGAAGATCGTCGGCGGGACAGCCCATTTGCTTTAAGAACGCGACTACGGCGGGTCCCTGAGTGCGTCCCGATTTTTCGGCGGTGACGTAGACCGAGGGGATTGCTGTCAGATTTTTGAGCACGCGCGGGGTTCCGTCTTTCAACTGCGCGGGATCGGTTACGGCGGGCCGGTACATGAGCGGGATGTCGGTCAATCCCCACGGCGTGGCCGCGCTGAAGGGCGCGCCTCCGCCTTCGACGTTGACGATGGCTTTGACGAGTTGCGGACGTTCGTTGGCGACGAGATAGCCGAAGGGCCCGCCCGCAGAATGGACCATCACGATCGCCGGTCCGGTCCTGTCGAGAAGTTGCGCGCCCCCGCTGGCCCAGAAATAATGCGCCTTCACGGCGTCCTGCGGCGCGGCGTTCTGGCTGGCCATGAACTGATCGATCGCGGTATCGCTGACGGGAAACGCGGAGCGGTGGAAGTCGGCTGCGATGCCTTCGTAGGCGGGGTTGGGGCCGATGGGGCCCAGGGCATCGGGATGATAAGGGGCGCGGCCGTGCCCCGGGCGGTCGACCAGATAGACCTTATAGCCTTCGCGAACGAAGTAATGCGCCCAGCCCGCGACGTTATCGCCGGGTCCCATGTAATGCAGCATCTGGCCGGTGCCGCCGTGAACCAGGATTACGGGGTAAGGATGTTTGACTTCAGCGGGCGTCAGATACTGCACATACATCTGGCCGGAGATGACGGTGCCATAGGGCATCTTCTTCCGGTAAACGCCGATCCAGAAGAAGCCCTGATCGGCCAGCTTCAGATCCGTGGGGTCGGTACTGCGCGCTTTCGCCGGCGCGTGCGCGGTCTTCGAAACGTTCTTCTCAATCCAGGCGACGATGGGTTCGAGCACCGCGGCGTTGTTCTTTTCGACCATCATCATGTGGCCGTTGCCGTGGATGTTGTGGTCGACCAGGCGAAGCTCTTCGGCGATGCAGCCGGCTTGTTTGAAGTAAGCCACGGCGCCAGGATTACCGGGCGAGGCGAACGAGCCTTCCGAGGTGACCACGACAATCGGAATGCCTCTGAGGTTTTTCAGTTTTCGCGCGGGTTCGGTCTGCAGCTTATAAGGCGCGATGCCGTTTTCGGTGGGCGTGACGGTGACCGTCTTCAACTCGGACGGATCGGAAACCGGCGGATCGTAGACGACCGGAATGGTCGACATACCCCACACATTGGCGCCGCCGAAGGGCTGTCCGCCGCCTTCGATGGCGACGATGCCCTTCACCAGATTCGGACGAATTTCCGCCACCAGCCAGCCGAACGGGCCGCCCGCCGAGTGCGTCATGATGACGGCGGGTCCGATCTTATCGAGCAGCATCGCGCCGCGCTCGCGCCATGCGGTGTGTGCGAGGACGGAGGTTGCGTTGTTGTTGCCCGCGACCGTTACGTAAGACCCGCCCTGAGATGCGACGAACTGATCGAGATCGTCCGAGCCGACTTCGCCCGTGCCCGGCCACTGATTATGAAAATGCTGGAAGGGCAGAGGCTTGTTCGGTGTGGTCGGGTTGGGCGGAGTGAAGCGGCCTGAGATGTTTTCGAGAGTGTTAGCCTGTGCGGGAAACGGCCCGTGGATATCCGGATGAAACGGCGAGCGCCCGTGGCCTGGCCGGTCGACCACATAGACCTTGTAGCCTTTCTGCACGAGCATGGCGGCCCAGCCGGGGCGGCCATCGGGCGTGCCCATCCAGTCGGCCCCCTGGCCTCCGCCGCCATGGACGAGGACGATGGGTACGGGATGCTTTATGGCTTTGGGAATCCAGTACTCGACGTACATCTGTTTGCCGCCGGCGTATGTGCCGCGAGCAAGCGGGGCCCGCTCGACGCCGACCCAGAAGTAACTCCATTCGGCGAGGTCGAGCGCGGCGGGGCTTGCGGCGGCGGACTCGGCGGCGAGCGCTTGAGAGAGGGCGAATGCGCCTGTGGCCGCGACGGTGAAATCGCGGCGGCTGATGTTGCTTGAGGTGTCGCGCTGAGGCAAACTAATCATGATGTAACCGGCTGGCGAGTCAGTATATCGGAAACGGTACTTCCGTTGTTAAAAACGCGCCCGGTCGAACCCCGGGGCCGACTTACTGCGAGCAGTCGATGCGGGCCGTCGGATCACGTTATCCGCCGTTTTGGCTGGAGCATGGTGGGCGGCTGTTGATGGACCGGCAGAGTTTCCCGCTTGCTTCCGCCTAAACCACCATAGGCTATCCATCGGCTAGAATTGAACACCGGCCGGAACGAAGCAGTTCCGGCAGAAAGAGGCAACTTTCCTTGCCGGGCACTCGCGTCGATTCGCATCGCACCCTGCTTCGCATCGTGCGGCCAGCTTTCCTCTGGCCCGCGCTCCTCGTCACGTTAGCAGGCATGATCTTCCTCACGCCCGGACGCGGCTGGGATGCCGACGTTTCCTGGCGCGCCATGCAGGCGCTGCGCGCGGGTCAGGACCCTTACGTTTCCGTCCTCGCGCTTCAGCAGCCCGCCGGGCAGGAAATCAACCGCTACGTCTACCCCCCTGCCACACTGTTCGCGCTGCGAGCCTTCAATCTCCCTCCCGCATGGGCCGCGGCTGTGCTCTACTGGGCGATTTACACCGCCGCCTGCGCCGCGCTGGCCTGGGCCGCCGCCAAATGCTTCCGGCCCGAAGACAGGCCCTTTATGCGTTCCGCCATCCCGCTGGCCGCATTCTTCCCCGGCCTGATGGTGGGCGACGCCATTCTGAGCGGAAACATCGCCTGCATCTTCTACGGTCTCACCTTCCCCGCGGCTTTCCTCGGCTGGAAGTACGGCACCTGGCGATGGTTTTACATCGCCATCCTTTTCGCCTCGGGTTTCAAACTTCCCCTGCTCACTCTGCTCGCCATCCCGGTGCTGGCCGGCGAGCGCCAGTGGCTCCGCGCCGCCGCTGTGGCAACCGCCGGCACTGGATTCCTCGCCCTTCAGAGCTGGCTCTGGCCCACTTTGTTTCAGGAATACCTGGCAAATGCAGGCCTCAGCTCCTTCGGGTCGAGCCCCGCAGGAATCGTCGGTCTCATGCTGCACCGCTTCAATCTGCCCTGGCGCACCCCTTCTGTTGTGGCTTACCTGATCTGCGCACCGGTAGTGTTCGCCCTGCTCCTTCGCTTCAGCCGCCTCTACGCGGCGCGGCGAATCTCCGCGCTGAGCTGGATTCCCGTGCTCATCGTCGGCGCCGTCCTGCTCAATCCACGCATCATGCAATACGATTTGCTCGCCATCACAATCCCCATGGTGCTGATCGTCCTTCGCTCGGTGGTTTCGTACTCGAAGGCCGGCATTGCACTCGCCGCCGCCGTGGCGCTTCTCATCGCGATCGACCTGGCGGGGCTGAGCCCCGTACGTGCCGACAACCTTCGCAACATGCTCGTTCTTGTCGCCGTCGTGGCCTGTGGGCTCAACTATCTCGCCGAGGAATCGAAATCCAGCCCTGTCCGATCGCCAGGCTGATTCGGCGCACTTCCCATATCTCCCGGGAGCCCGGAGTGGCGACGCTTCACCGAGATGTTTCTCAAAACCGATCGTGGAGGGTCGGTAGCCGGCTCCCTGAATGGTGTCAGGGCACAGGCCGAGGTAACGTCCGCCGCTTCCCGTGCGTCCAGCAGCAAAATGGAGGATGGTCCGTGAAGCCGATTTCTAAGTTCGTGTGTCCCCTGCTTATGCTTTCGGCGCTGGCCTCAGCACAGACCCAACTCGATATACTTCGGCTGGTGGCGCCGCGCTTCCTCGAACTCTCACCCGATGGATCGCGGCTCTGGTACAAACTCGGCAACAACTGGTGGGAGATCGCGACCGCGCCGAACGCCAAACCCAAACACGCGACCCACACCGCCCCGCAGCAGGAGGCTCGGAATCTCGCGCTCATTACTCAAACACACCGCTCGAAAAACGAGACCTCGCCCGATGGAAAACGCTTCGCATATCTCGGCGGCGAACGACCCTACGCACCCACCCTGGTTTTCGTCGCCGAGACCGGGTCCAGCATTGCGGCCAGGCCCATCTCCCGCATGCCGATCACGTCCTTCCACTGGTCCGCCGATTCCAACTCCCTCTGGGTCACCGGTTCGGATGGCGCTGACGAGCCCATTGGCCGCCTCCACCTCGACGGCCGCTTCGACGTCATCACCCACGGTCCGGCACTCCGAACGCTGTCGCCGCTTTTGGTGGAGGGCGACCGCGTCGTCTGGGAACAGAGCGACGAGAAACATCTCGGCGCCATCTGGATGCGCGATCGCTCCGGCGAAGTCCGCATGCTCATCGATCCCAACCCCCAGGCCGCCAACCTCAATCCCGGAATCCAGGAGGTCATTCGCTGGAAGAATGCACACCAGGAAGAAATCCAGGGCATCCTCGCCAAACCCGCAGGCTCCGGACCTTTTCCTCTGGTGGTCGATCCCTATTCGGCCTGGCGCAATCGCTTCCTCAATGCCGCCTCGTGGGGGAATTATGTGTTCGTCGAGAAAGGCTTTGCGGTCTTCTTTCCCGATCACCGCGCCTTGCAGGGCTTCCCTGCCAACGTGTTCGGTGAGTCCTACGTCGGTGCCGCGAAAGACCGCGACCCCGTCGACGTCCTGACCGACGACGTTATGACCGGCGTCAACGATCTCATCCGCCGCGGCATCGCCGATCCCGCTCACCTCTACCTCTACAGCTCCAGCACCGGGGCCAGCGCCATCGATCAGTTGCTCACCGTCACCACCGTCTTCCGCGCTGCCGTCGCCCATGGTGGGGTCGCCGATTGGCAAGGCTATTACAATGTTCGGCACGCGCTCGGCGACGAAACCATTCCCGGCTTCCTCGGCGGAAGAACCCCCGTCGATTCGCCCGCTCTCTACCGATCGATCTCGGCCATCAACCACGTCGACCGGATTAAGACCCCACTGATGCTCGTGGTCGGCGAGCAGGATCAGCCGCGCTTCGACGATACCCAGCACTTCTACGACGCCTTGATCAAGGCTGGCAGTCCCGCCAAGCTGGTCGTCTACAAAGGTGAAGGGCACCAGATTACCAGCGTGGAGTTAGGGGTCAAACACATCGGGCAGGCGATCGACTTTTTCCGGGCCGCGCCGTCGCTCCCGAAATAGATGGTTGGACGTGTAGCTCGCTAACTGCCGAAGTGGATCGCGTTTCTGTCTATATTGTCCCGATCCGGGAAGCTTGGCCGGTACTCCACAGCCCTCTGGTTGCGAAGCAACCTCGGCGCACTGCGATGCGGCCGGTCGCGAACGCCGCAACCCGGACGCCTCGGTGCCGCCCGAGGCCTCACCCTTTGCTTTGAACTGTGGACTCAACCTTCTGCTTGGAATTAGACTTTGCCCTCTACTCATGCCCCTTCGCATTAGGGTCAGGGGCCGGCGTGGGGATCCGTGACAGCATTTCCGCGCGCGTAGCTGCGTTGTAAACAAAATGCGCTTCGATCATGGAACTCTGCATCACATCGTCCTTCTGCACGGGTCATAGGTATCCGCGTTGGAGTGCATTTTTGTAGGGCTCAATTACGGATGATCGGCACTGGTAAAGCCGGCCTGTAATGCATTTGACTACACCCCTCCGCAGCCTCCGGTTGAGGAAACCGATTCCGGAGGAGGCTTATGGGTTCAACCTGATTTTTACGGCCTGCTTCCTTGCGGCCATGCGCAAGCTTCCATCGGGACGTGGATCCATGTTTATCTGAACAGTATTACTGCGAGAGCTCAAAAGGAATCGCGAAATTCCCGCTGGGCGTCGCTCGGTGACCAGCCCCCGGCAGCGTTCTAACCCCCAGTCATCTTCACCAATACTGGTCCGGACAAGGCACCGGGCATAGATGACCGGGGTGCATATTCCCGACCAACGGCCTGCTCCCGATACCTCGTGGGAAATTCGCGCAGTGAAGACCCATTGGGAGGCACATCGCCCCATAACACCCGGGCCGGTACTCCACAGCGCTCTGGTCGCGAAGCAACCTCGGCGCACACAACGATGCGGACGGTCTCGAACGCCGGAACCCGGACGCCTCGGTGTCGCCCGAGGACTCACCCTTGCTTGAACTAAAGCCGCGCTCTACTCGTGGCTCTTCGCATTAGGGTCCGGCGCCGGCGTTGGAATACGTGGGAGCATCTCCGCACGGGTGGCTGCGTTGTAAGCAAACCACGCTTCAATCATCGAACTCTGCATCACATCGTCCTTCTGCACGCGGTCATAGGTATCCGCATTGGAGTGATGCGTCCGGGTACCGTACTCTAACCCATCCTGCTGGAAACCGATGCCGTTCAGGCCGATCCACGAAAAGGCGGTCGAGTCCGTGCCGCCGGGGCTCGCGGTGGGTCTGAACTGATCCCCGCCGGAAACGGCAACAATATGCTGGTCCTTGATCGGCTCAATCCAGGACTTGAAGATTTCCGCCATCTGCGGACTGCCCCCCGCCGAGACTCCGCGGAAGCGCCCGGAGCCGCCGTCGTCGTTAAAGTACACATCCAGCTTGTCGTACTCGGGGGTTTTCACCATAGCCTTGCGTTCAGCGAAGTGCTGCTGCACGTAGGCGGTTGAGCCGTAGACGCCCTCCTCTTCACCCCCCCACAGCGCAACGCGAACGGTACGCGCCATTGGTTTGATCGACCCAGCCTTTTGCAGCGCGGCCAAAATGCGCACTGCCTCCATCGCCACTGAAGATCCTGTTCCGTTATCCGTGGCGCCGGTGCCGCCCTGCCAGCTGTCGAAGTGACCGCCAACCATCACGACTTCGTCCGGTTTCGCGGTCCCCGGAATCTCGCCGATGACATTGAATGCGTTCTGGTCTTCCTTCTGATAGTCGACACCGATATCGAAGTTCAGCTTCGGCGTGACACCGTGCTGAAGCAGGCGCACCAGCCGGTTATACTGCTCTGCCCCAATGGCGACGATCGGCGACGGAACCGGATCGTTGGGATTCTCCGAACCGCCATACGTGGAAAAGATCGTACCGCCGTCGCCGTTGTAACCCGGCGTGATCGAAATGGCCACCCCCTCATCCCTCAGGAAAGCGTTGACCTCGTTGCGCAGGCCCCCGTTCTTCTCATTGGCCAGGGCCAGCGACGTCGGCGTGTACTCCCATTCGCCTTCACCGGGCCGCCCCCGCCCGCTGGGGTCCCTATTGGCTGCTGCGCCGGCTGCCGCTCCCCGCCCACCGGCACCACCGCCGCGCGCGCCTCCGCGTGCCAGAATCTCCTCATCCGTCGGGGAAGGCTGCGCGTCCGCCCGTGTGTGAAGCGTGAGCGGAGCCGGGTCGAACATCAGCAGCGCCTTGCCCTTCAGCTTGCCATGGTATTTGGCGAAATCTGCTTTGGAATGGATCGGCGCCCACACCGGTTCGACCGTGATCGGGCCGTTCGTCCCAGGCGTCCATGCCAGCGGGAACCCGGTAAACGCCGCATAGACCGGCGTCTCCATCGCGGCGTAGAAATGCGTGATCTGCCACCCATAGCCGAAAGGCCACTTTTCCAGATGGACGTTCTGAAGTCCCCACTCTTTCATCTGCTTCATCGCCCATTCGGCGGCGAGCTTGTGATTGCGGCTGTTAGTGACGCGCGGACCGTACACTTCCGACATCCAGAAGAGGTTTTCCATCGCTTGCGAATGATCGAAGGCCTCGGTCTTGATCCGGGCCAGGGCGTCGAGATCGACTTTGTCGCCTCCTGTTCCCTGCACCCCTCCTGTTCCCTGCGCAAAGCAAGCCGGGATGAGGAAAAGGGCTGTGACCATTGCGGTAGCCCGCGTGAAGCGGAGCAGATTCATGGAGATTCTCGCTTTCATGAGGATTCCGGCAAAGCTGAAAGCGCATTCAGCAGGGAATCCGCAGCATTCCGGGAATTAGAAGTCATTCTCGCACGCTTGTTGTGCAGAAGTCCGATGCGAGGAAGCGTGGCCCGGCACCCTCGGATCCTGATGCTGCGCGAATGTGAATCACGGCCTCCCGACCCCGCGACGTACCTGCCGATATTGCCGGGTATCTTTCAGAGGTAGCGTCGATGGTGCGAATGGCTGTTTTGGTTGGCTATCGGTCAACGCTGCGCGACGAGACGACGAGACAAGTCCGGTGCCCCGGTTATCTTTCCGGGTGTATCGTTGGTTCGCTGCCCTGGCCAGGCTGCCTGGTCGCCGGCGCGTTAATCGTGACGTCGAGCGCGCGCCGTTCAAAAGCCACTCGCAGTCTTCCGTCTTCAAACGTCTTCTCCGTGGTGGATTTCAGAGTGGCGCAATGCAGGTCCGGGGCCGACCATTCAGTGAGCCGGACGAGCTTACCTTCTTCCATTCACACTTTCTGAATCCCTTTAGTCGCATAATTCAGGATCGTCTCGTCGCCTGCGGCAGTCCATGGGGGGCCAGGCATGCAGGTCCGTTCCCGCTCGGCGATAAGCCTGGCAGCGGGTCCAGGATTCTCTGTTCCGCGGTCCTCACCGGATCGCCGGGAAATTCGCTTGACAGAACCAGTCCCCCGCCGACAGATGTGAACAATTCACGAATGGCAGATGAGCCGTCGGCTTTGTACTCGATCTCCTCGTAATCCACAGTGATCGGAGACCTGGCGCCCGAAAGTCCCGCAAGCGATTGCGGGAAAGCCTCGGCCATCACCAGAAGAATCATAACGGCGCCCGCCCCAAACGTCCCTGCAGCCGGCGCTAACCCGGAAACCCAACGAGTCCAAACTCCCGGCGCATACCGGAACCAATGCGCCGTTCGGGCCCGGGTCCGGTCGCGCCAGGCGCTTCGCAAGCGGCCCTCCAGAGAATCCGGAGACGGGGGCACCGGCCATGCCTTCAGCAGACAGCTGAGATCTTCGTCGGACGGTATCATCGCGTGGTACTTCCTTCAAAGTAGGTGTTAGAATTCGCCTGAGCCTCGCCCGTGCCCTGTGCAACCGGGATTTAACGGCTCCAATATCGATTCCCAAAATATCGGCTATCTCTTCGATCGACAGTTCCTCGTATTGAAAAAGAATCAACGCTTCGCGTTGTTGTAGCGGGAGCGTGGAAATGGCCTGCTGAATCATCTGTGATTTCTCCTGTGCCAGAAACACCTGGGATGGCTCCGGCGCTTCGTCGATCTCCGTTTCGTCGATGTCGATCTTCCCCTCGCGCAGCCCGTGATATTTCCGGGCTTGATTTCGGACGGCGCCATAGAGATACGTACGCAGCGCGCCTTTGGTTGGATCGAAACGCCCACTGGAATTGAGAAGCCCAAAAAAACATTCCTGTGTTATGTCTTCCGCTGCGGCGGTTGAGTTGGTCAGGCGGTACGCGACGCGAAAAATCACCTCCCGATGTCGCTCAAACAACATCATGAATGCGGCTTCGTCCCCACCTGCCGAATCGAGTAAGGCTTCATCCGTCTTTTCCCGCATATCCGTCATTAACCTATTACGGGTTCAGTCAAAAAAGATACGGGCACGGCACTTTTGTTTCAACCCGGTCCGGCCGAATTCCTTGTCCGACGAGAATGTGCCTTATGAGTCCCGGTGCGCAGCGAGGCCACCGCCACTGTAGTCGGCTCGCAAGTCAGCCCCTGCTCCCGGCCTGCAACTTGCATGAGCCGAGTCGCCAGCCTTTCTCAGATCGATTGGTCTCCGCGCTCGTCTTCCTTTGCCGCTGCTTCGGCCCCAGGTGGTTCACGAAACGGTTCCACAGCAATGCGCTCGTAACGTACTTCCAGGACCGTCAGGTCTTCTCTGCCGCCCGGCGCTTCCAGAGCAACGCGGTCCCCTGCGGCCGATTTCAGCAACGCCCGCCCCAGAGGTGAGACCCAACTGATGTGGTTACGTTCCAGATCCACCTCGTCGGTGCCCACGATGCTCACCGATCGTTCCGTTCCGGCGCCATTGGCAAATCGGACGGTAGCTCCGAAGAAAGCTCGCGTCGCCGCCTGCCCCGCTCTTGGCCTTTCCGGGTCCACCACCTCCGCGTCTTCGATGCGCTTCGTGAGAAAGCGAATCCGCCCATCGATCTGACGCAGCCGCCGCTTGCCGTACTGATAGTCGGCGTTTTCACTGCGATCGCCGTTGGACGCGGCCCACGTCACCACCTTCGTCACGGCCGGACGTTCCCTGGTGAGCAGGAACCGGTGCTCATCTTTGAGGCGCTGCAGGCCGCTCGGCGTGATATAGTTCTTGCCTCGCGTCGCGGGGTCGTCTGCTTGCGGCTTTCTCGTAAACCCTTTTCGCATATATTGCCGCCTCGATTGCTGCTCTGAAGCCGGCGCGGCAGCATAGAGAGTTTGCCGGCCACGCGCAAATTTCGGCCCCCCAATTCGATTCCCGCCGTGAACCTACTTATGCAATGAGAACCCGGACGGCAAAGCTGCCTCAAGATCAATTTCTTCTCCCGTGATCGGGTGGTGGAATTTCAAACATTGCGCGTGCAGGAAATATCCTCCATCGCCGGGTAGGCCGGGGAGATTTTCAAGAGGCTGGCCGGTTAGGCCATACAGTGGATCGCCTGCCAGGGGATGGCCTATGGATGCCAGATGAATTCTGATTTGATGAGGGCGGCCCGAATTCAGGCTTACCTCAAATGTTGTCGTGCTGGTGTTGCGTGAGATCACCCTGGCCAATGACCTTGATGGTTTGCCGCTTGATTTGGCCGCCCACACCGAACCGATCAACGGGTGCGGTACCAGGCCGATAGGTGTGGCGATTTCGTAGGAGTCGTGCTGTGCAATGTTTTGAGCCAGCGCCCGGTAGATTTTTTGAACCCTGGGTGTGTTCCAGTTTGCGAACAGATGAGAGGCCGCCTGCGATGTTTTGGCGAAAAGTACGATGCCGGTGGTGGCTCGGCCCAACCGGTGGACAGGGTTTGCATCGGGGGTTTGCTTTTGCACCAGCCGCAGGAGGGTGTTTTCCATGAAGCCGCCGCCGGGCAGAGTGGGCAGCCCGCCAGGTTTATTGACTGCCAGCAGCCAGCGGTCTTCAAACAGGACTTCGAAATGCTGAGGGGCTTCTGGCTCCATCCAGGGCGGACGGTTCCAGACAAGCGTTTGGCCTGAAGTGACCGATTCGCTTCCGGTAACGGTGACACCGTTGAGCGTGACTTCGCCATTGTTCAGTTTTTGTTGCCATGCTTGTGGCGTTGAGTGGGGGTAGAGGCTTGCCAGGTGTGATAGCAGGGTTTGTCCATGATACTTGCTGCTGATGATTGTGGTGTAGGCATAGCCCCGGTTAAGCATGTAGTTTGAGTTTAAGTTATGGGATCTGCGGCAAGGCGCCCGGAAGGTGTTTTGCCATCCAATACTCGGACTGGCGCGATCGGAGTTCCACTTACGACGAATCCTGACCGCCGCAGAACCAGATCGGTCAGAGGAAGCCCTGAATATTCAGGGGGACGAAATCGTGCAAGCGGCTGGCGAGGTCGTCGTCGAGCGCAAATTGCTCGTGATGCGCGTGACAAGACTAACCCACTTACGGACCAGCCTGCCATTGAGCGGGAACACCGGATTTGCCTCCTTCAGGAAGATGACGTCAGACAGCGCGAAGTAGCCTGGGGTTCTTTCGGGCTTCCCAAACGGTAACCGCGACCACGACGCTTACCACACCCTCACCGCCAACCTCAAGCGACGTCATCGGCTCGGCTCACCGTTATGGACCGGAAGAGCCTGTCTTTCCTCGGGCTGGCCTGTCTGAGTCGCGGCGCAAAGATGCATGGCGGCGTAAGCACGCCATGGTCGCCAGCTTTCGGCGGCACGCTGAACCTCAAGGCTGGAGACAGGGTTCTCATCGTTTCCGAGTCTGCGCCGAAGCCCCAGCTCGGAGAAAGGAAGCGCATCCGGCTCGCTCAGCGCCCGCATCGCAATGTAGTGGGCGGTGCCTTCTTCAATGCCGCTGACTCCACAGATGCGTGAGATCGCCTCCTCCAGGGTCTTCGAGGCGCTGAATGTCAGTTCGTTGCCGGCGACTGCCCTGGCCAGCGAGCGCAGAACCGCGGCGCGGGCGCCCCTGATACCTGCCGTTGCCAGGTCAGCCTCTGCCAGGTCTTCGGGCCTGGGAAATAAATGCGTGAGGCCAGGGCATGCGGTCTGTATGGGCGATCCAAATGCCTTGACCAGCCGCCCGGCCAGCGTCGTCGATTCGTTCGTCGATTCGTTCCTCGAAAGCTGCTCGCCAGGCACAGCGTGAACTGCCAGCTCAAAACCGTCCCAAACTCCTGGAACTCGCAGCCCCGGACTGTAATTCAACAGAGGCCCAAGTTTCTCATCTCTCGACAGGTCCCCTGCAATTCGCAGCGGGTCGGCTCCCAGATCGAAAATACGCCGGACGCGCTCAACAACCTTCATAAGATCCTGATACCGCGGTAACTCTATCCGTACCGTCAGAGATGGCTCAATATGGTCCGCGCGAACATGGATGATGCCGATCGAGTCGCCGATTCGTATTGTCCGCCGATAAACTCCGTCCCGGATGACCTCCACTCCCGGAGTCGCCCGGAGCTTCAGGAACATCAGCAGCGCCCCCCAGTCGAGAGGCGGCCGATAAGGAAGTCGAATGACCAGTCCGCCCTGGTGCGATCCGGCGAATTCGCCGCGTACTCGGCGAAGCTCGGTCGGCGACTGACCACAGATCGTCCGCACCGCGCTGTTGAACTGCCGAATGCTGGTGAATCCCGTTGACAGTGCAATCCTGGTAACGGGTAAATCGCTCTGCTCGATAAGATTCCGGGCAAAATGGACCCGGTTCGTGATCGCGATCTTCAGAGGCGACGCTCCCAAATGCTCATTAAACAGGCGCCGCAGTTGTCTTGCCCCAATACCCACTCTCTCGGCGAGATCGTCGACATTGCCTTCGTCCAGAGCGCCTTCGGAGATCAGCCTGAGCGCACGGGACACGATTACTGAAGTCCCCAGCCAGGCCGGCGTGCCCGGGGAAGTTTCTGAACGACATCGCCTACACGCCCGGAATCCGGCCGCCTCCGCAGCGGCGGCACAGGAGAACCAGACAAGGTTATTGGGTTTTGCAAACGGAACCGGGCAAATCGGCCGGCAGTAGACTTTCGTGGTCGTCGCACCCACGAAGAACCGCCCGTCGAAGCGCTGATCGCGACTGTAAAGCGCTTGCCACCAGATTGACGGCCGAGGTTCCGGTTCACCTTTCGGATTCTCCGGGAAGACTGCCTGAATCGATGTCACGATGCCGTGAGAGAGGTAATCGGAATCAGGCTCCGCAGCACCCATAATTTCTATCGTAGAGGAGATAAGGTTGTCCTTCCGGCAGTTTTCGGACACGACCTGAACGGCGCCCCCAGCCAGCGATTCCGTCGGTATCGGTGGCTCAGTGTGCTTGCCATATCGATTTCATGAGGATCTAATGTTGGACCCGGCAGTTTTCGGACACGAGGAGTAGTCGGCACGCGTCCGCTGTGCAAAGAGGCGGCGTGCTCACCTTCAGCTTCGGCATCATGTCCGCTTTTTGCCAGACGAACCTCCAGAGGCGCGCCTACTCTCGAATCTGATCCTATGCAACAATTTCATGAGAAAACCCCGAAACCAGGCAGAGCGGGCGGCCTCCGCGCGAGAGGGGCCCTGGCGCTGACGTGCGGGGTTGTCTGCCTAATGGGTCTGGCTGCCGTCAGCCGTGCCCAGGTTTCCAGCGCACCTGCGAAGGCGCCCGGCGCGTCTGCAACAGAGCCCGCACCGGAAGGAACCAGCACAGACCTCTTTGTCATGTTCGGTTCCGACTTCGATCGCCCCGGACTGATCCCAAGAGCGAACTACAACATCGGGATCGGTCACACGTTCGGTTTCCTGAAGAAGGACCCGCTCGGCGACGAACTCACCTTTGCGTACACTTACGAGAACAGCGGATCTCACGGATTTCTCCACACTGCCTTTGGTGAACACACTGAATCCGCCGGATTGATGAAGAACTTTCCTCTTCCAAAGACGAAGCTCGTCACAGGGTATACCTGGCTTCAATCGGGGATCACCAGCTATACCGGCAACCCGCGCGTGCAGAACCGCCTCGACAGCGGCGTTTCCCTGGGCGCTATCGTTCATTTCAACGACCACAGCTCGATCTGGATTCAGGAGAGCTACAACAAGGTCGTCACAGTTCCGTGGTACACAACCTCAAGCATCGGCTACACGTGGAGTTGGTGAGCAGGATGAGAACCCGCCACCGAATCGCGTGTCCGCCGGATCTCGGGCCATTGTACGAGTCGCGGACGATCCGACCTCGCGGACGACACTTCCTGGATCCCGTATCTCGGCCAGCCACGCCGGAGGCCTGTTGTCGCCGGGAATCCTGGTGACGGCGAGAACGGCAACTCCGCAGTCAGCCGACGACCACGGCCAAGGGTTGATGGGCAGACCGATTACAATGGGAAGGCAAGGTATGCCTCAAAACAAGACAGTGCACGTTATTCCGAGCGACGGCTCGTGGGCTGTGCGAAGCGAGGGCAGGCGCAGCACCGTTCATTCGACTCAGGCCGAAGCGATAACCGCCGCGCGTCAAATGATGAAGAATGGGCCTTCGGGTCAGTTTGTTGTCCTGGAACGGTCTGGACGCATCGTGAAGAGTGAGACATATCGTTTGCCAAAGGTCAGGACTCCGCCCCGGAAGAGTCGTCTGGGCAAGAAAAAGATCGAAGAAGCAGTCGGCAGCGTTGTCCTCGATCGGCTGAACTCGGATTCTTTGCCGCCCGGTGCGTAGCCGTGTTCGAAGGGATCACGTCTTCATCAACTGCCCGTTCGATCAAGGTTACCGGGCAATTCTCGACGGGATAGTGTTCGCCATCTACGATCTCGGCTTCGTAGCGCTGTGTGCCCTCGAAGATGACGACGGCGGCGAGATCAGGCTCTCAAAGATCGAGAGAATCATAGAAGAGTGCGGGTTCGGCATACACGACCTTTCCGCAGTTGCGATCGATCCGGCTACAAACCTGCCCCGCTTCAACATGCCTTTGGAGTTAGGCCTTTTTCTGGGGTGCAAGCGGTTTGGAGACGAACCACAGCGAAAGACGAAGTGCCTGATCCTCGATAATGATCGTTACCGGTACAGGAATTTCATCTCAGATGTTGCCGGTCAGGACATTCACGCCCACGGAGGACAGGCACGGGAAGCGATCATCGAAGTTCGCAATTGGCTCGCCGGTGCCTCGGGAAGAAAACTCCTGCCGGGCGGTGCCAAAGTCTCGGCTCGATACGAGAGATTTCAGGCCGATCTCCCCCCTCTGCGCCCGTGTTCATCGCGATCCCGCCAACCTCATTTCGTTGACTTTTCGGAGATGGTATCGATCTGGCTGAAGGCAGATCGCTAACGAATTCCCGGCCCGGTGGCCGACGTGCGGCTCGGACGCAAGTTTGCCGATGGACCAGCGGTCATCTTGCAACCATGCTGCCACCGATTTCGGACCGGCGGCTTATGGCGATAAATCCCCTTCGCACCGCCAGGCGCCCAGGAAGTCCAGTCTCTCTCCAGTCGCTCGCCGGCATTAACCGCACAGCCGGGCTCGCCGCCGAACTTCTACTTGTGCCGTAGCTGCGCTTCCCAGATCCCCGTTTGGGGACCGTCGAGGCCCAGATATTGCTTTGTACGAGTCGCGCGTGATTCGACCAAGGCGAGGACCCGAGTTAGTTCGTCATGACGCACCGTCTGACTTGGCACGTGCAAGGCGCCGCGCCAAGTGCAGTAGAATGTTCTCTTAGGTCCGCGCTTGGGAAATCCTGACACTGGAATCGCACAAATCCGGATGATCGCCTCCGAGTTCGCTGAATTTTGCTCCGGGCGAGGAAGCACAAGCGAGGCGGACACCAGGGTAAAGCTTATTGATCGCATCCTGAAAGAGGTTTGCCTGTGGCCAGAGGGAGCTATCGCTCGTGAGGAAAATGCAACCATTGGCTTTATCGACTAC
>Ga0302319_10009503_pt1 | contig 18683 bp, 16 predicted proteins | sample Bog_T0_2_FD_203319 | JGI IMG/M metagenome (GOLD analysis project Ga0302319, IMG submission 203319) | Peat permafrost microbial communities from Stordalen Mire near Abisko, Sweden - Bog_T0_2 | ecosystem: Environmental > Terrestrial > Soil > Wetlands > Peat | place: Sweden: Abisko, Stordalen Mire... | reverse complement strand
CACGGATGAAAAACGGATTGGGAACCGCAAAAGGGGTTCACGCGGAGGCGCGGAGAGGACTCGGAATTGGTAGCGGCAAAAGAACTCAAAGCACCCAGAAACTGATTAAGTTCCCGGAACCACTTTGGGTTTCATAATTCATACTTCATGCTTCGCAGGTGGCACCTTCTACCCGGGGGAGCAGGCTGAGATGAGGGCGGCCAAAATCCTTGCGCCACGCGCCCCAAATTCCCGCTCCGTCGCCTAAAACCTCCCTCTGCTTTCTCCCCTCCGCGCCTCCGCGTCTCCGCGTGAAATTTTTCCGGCACCCAATCCTTTCGCCACCCCGATTTGCGGGCAAAGTCCGCGCAGCTCGCATCCGGCACAGTCCGGCTTGCGGGCCATGCAGCGCCGGCGACCATGCCAGATCAGCCAGTGACTGAACAGCGTCCACTGCGGTTGCGGCACCAGCTTCATAAGTTCCTGTTCGAGCTTTACCGCATCCGTTCCCTTGGCGAGGCCCAGCCGGTTCGACAATCGCGTCACATGCGTGTCCACCACCACCCCCACATTGATGTCGTACGCATTGCCCAGCACGACATTGGCCGTCTTCCGGCCCACCCCGGCCAGCGCATGCAGTTCCTCCATCGTCCGCGGCACTTCGCCACCGAACTTTTCCACCAGCATCGCGCAGCACGCCTTGATGTTCTTCGCCTTGTTCCGAAAAAATCCCGCTGTCTTGATCGCCGCTTCAATCTGTGTCACTGGCGCATCCACAAAATCCCGGGCGCTCTTGTATTTCTTGAACAACTCGGCCGTCACGATATTGACTCTTTTATCGGTGCATTGCGCGGAAAGAATGGTCGCGATTAACAGCTCCAACGGATTCGAAAAATTCAATTCGCAGTGCGCATTCGGATACGCCTCCCGCAAAATCGCGATGATGCGTTCCGTGCGCTCGACTTTTCCGGAGAAATTTTCGCGTGGCATTGCAAATCAGAATAAACCATCAATTCCAATAAAAAAGCCCGGACCCACTCGCATCCGGGCGTTGATCAAAAATTCTATTTTGCGGGTGCGTTGGTCGCCGCGCTGCCGGCCGCCGCTTCCGGCCCCTTGGCCGTTTTTTGCGCGTTGGCTTTGTCCAATTCCGCCTGAACCGATTCTGGCACCCGGCCGTGTTTTCCATCCGTCCAGCGGTACAAGCGACCCTCACTATCATTAAGGAAGGCGTATATCCACCAAATGAAAAAGGCAACCACCAACAGTTTCGGCCAGGCAACCGATTTTTGGGCAAAACGGTCACCCATATCGACCACCGAACCCGGGGGAAGCTTCGCGATGTCCGTCAGACTCGTGCCAAAGGGAATATTGATCTTCGCCTTCGCGTTGACCGCCCAGCCATTCGCATCCAGAATCGGCCCCAAATTGCGCCGGCGCAATTGCATGAAAGCCATGATCATGGATGGTCCGGAAATCGCCATGATGACGCCACCGACAATCAAGGGAAGCTGCCAAGCCTCAAATTTTCCCAGATAAACCAGCACGGAGGCAAAAGCGGCGCTGATGCTGCCCAATGCCAAACTGATCAGCGCGATCACGCTGGGGTCAAACGACGCTTTCTGGGGGACCGGCGGGGTCCCGGCCGCCGTGCTCGCGACCGTCGTCAGATTCGTGCTTACTTGTGCCTCCGCCGCCGCCGCCCGCTTGGCCACCTGTTCTTCAATCAACCGCGCCAGCTTTTTGTAGGGCGCCCAAAATGCCTGCCGGATGCTGATCGGATTCGTAATGATCTTCGTGATCGTGGCGTCAAAATCGAGTCCTTTTCGGTCATAAAAAATTCCGTTCCGCCCCACCATCAAATTGTCATCATCGCCCTGCGAAACAATCGCCAGAATGCTCAGCTTTTCCCCCGTCGCTTTGCGAATGCAGTCCGCATAAACCAAGTATGCGCCCGCCAGACCTGCCATTACCGCGTGCTTCGCCGGGTCCTCAACCGTCAAGCAAAGATCGCAACTCCTTTGATCCAGGAACAAACGCCCTGCCTGAAAAATCGCCGGCGTCGTGCGATTATAAAAGTTCTTGAAGCTGACGAAATTAACGGTAAACGTGTACAGGTCGCGATAATAACGAATGAGCTTTTCCACATGGGCGATCGCGTTGGCTTCCGGTTCGAGCGCCTGGTCCTTGGCAATCAACGCCGTGACTTTCTCTTTCGCGTCCGTGGCCAGAATCTCGCGCACCCGCTTCAACCCGAGCTTCTCCACCGTCACGCCCACCTTGCTGACGGACCATTTCTCGTAACCCGCCAGCCGCCCCTGCAACCCCTGCCATTCCCCTTCTGCAAGCAAAGCTCGTTCACCCAGCAGCGGCTTGACCACGGCGGTGCTAAACGCAGCCATTGCCGCAGCCCACGCCGGATTGAGATTTTCCGCCAGCAGCAGAGGCTTGCCGGCGGCGACCATCGCGAGCGGAAAACCCGCAATTTCCACGCCACCCGCCCTCATGTCCTTGGCGGCAATGGCCGCGTATTCTTTTTCATCCCGGTTCAGCGAGGCAACCGCCCGGGGATCAAAGGTCGCCAGCTGGCACCGCGCAAAATAATCGTCAATCTTCGCTTTGACCGCCTGCGTTGCCGCAAAAGCCGTCGGCGTCGCCTCGCCCAACGGCAGGATGCTCTGGTTGCCCTCCGATTGCATCCACCAATCCGAGTACGCCTTCGCTTCGGTGAAAAACGTATCCGCCTTGGCCTGGCCGATACCCGGTTTCCCGCTCCGGTCCGTCTCGATGCCCATGCAGGCCATGATGTCCGTGATGACGCCTTTGGTGAAATCGTCCGGCGCGGCATCCACAGGAATGATGCCGTCACCGTTGAAATTGGTGGCTGCAAAAATTTTTGCGGTATCGGCCGTGTCGTCTAAATTGATCGTCGTCGCGTCGGTCTTTCCCAAATTGATCAAGGTCTGCCGGGCGGAAGCCAGGATTTGTTTGCCTTCCAGCGTGCTGTCATTAATGGCAGCCAGCGGAAGCGCCGGCGAGCCTTTTAGCAGATCATCGGGATTCTTTATCAGCGAGGTGGTCCATGCCGCGGCAGCGATCACCTCCGGCACCCGAATCCGGCCATCTTTGTCCGTGTCCAGCAACGCCAGGGTTTTGCCGTCAAATTCCAAACCGGTCGTGGGACACGCCAGCGCCACCCAGAGCTTCTGATCCAATTCATTCAAATGGGCCAGATCGGCGCCGCTCTGTAGTTTTACCTGGTTAAAGTCCCCGGCACGGAAAAACTGCCATTTGTAGTTTGTGTTCATGCGCTCATTTAGATTCTGACCGGGCCGAAAACTAATCTAAAAGACTTGACGATACCAACCCAAAAAGCAGCCATACCAAGCCAGACTGATTGCGCGGCCGCCTATTCCTGTTACCTTATCGGGATGCGTGGCGCGATTTCCCTTTTTCTTTCCGGGTGCTTTTTTGCCATCATGGCGATCGCTTTCCCGGCATTGGCGCAACCCGGGCCCGTCCTCACGTGGGTTACTAATTCCTCCATCAAGCTCGAGCAGATTATCGGCGATGTCGACTGGGCGGCCGCCGCGCAAGGCAGCAACGTGCTGACGGCCAGCCAGACGGTAACGCGGTTTCATATATTGGGAAATGGGCTCGGATATTCGTTCGAGGATAACGGGAAACTGCTCTTTCTTTTCGGCGATACCATTAGCGAGAATGCCGCGACAACGAACTATCACGCCGCCGACCCGCTGGCGTGGTCGACGAACACGGACGGAGAAACACCTTTGGTCCTGAATTTTTTCACGAACAACCTCTCGGCCACCAGTCCGGGCACCAACCGGCAGGGTGTATTTACCAATTTTCTGCCCATTTTTGTTCAACCCATCGGCATCAAGCTGGGACCCGATGACGTGCCCAACTCGGGCATCAGCCTTTCCAATGGAGTTTTTCTCGTTTGCAACACCGGCTCCGACACGATCGACACCAACATCTCCCCGCAAACCAACGATCTTTCCGAACTGGTGACCTTCCAGGAATCAAACACGCCGCTTTCCAGCACCGCCTCTTTCATCACGAACCGCGTTGTGTCGGCCCTGAATACCAATCTTCCTCCCACCAGCCCCACGCAGGGGCATTTCATTAACGTCTCCTCCCGCGAATATGGCGCCAATGTGGTGATGTTCGGCACGGGCGAATACCGGTCCGGCGATATTTTTCTGTGTCTGATTCCGATCGCAAATTTCTCGACGGGTGCTGGAACCCTTTACTTTGCCGGCCTCACCAACGGATTGCCGGTCTGGAGCCGTGAAGAATCCAACTGTGTGCCCGTCGTACAGGATAACCCCACCAACGGACCGCCCTGGCCCCACGATCAAGGAAGCGCAGGGAATGTCTCGGTGATCTATTCGACCAACTTGAACCTTTGGTTGATGACCTATGATGGCGGCAGAAATACCGGTCCGCTCAAAACTCAGACGACCGGAATTTACTTTGCCAGCGCGCCGCAGCCATGGGGCCCTTGGAGCCAGCCTCAACTTATTTTTAATAAGTATCGCGATCACGGGGCGGGCGTTTTCATCTATGATCCGGCCACCAATGATGCGGCGCTGGCCGGGCCGGTGATCGGTCAAAACGTTGCGGCCAACACCCCGGGCGGAGAATTTGCCCCCATCATGATTGAAAGGTTTACCCGCATCGCCACCAATACTCTTTTTATTTATTACACCATGTCTACCTGGAATCCTTATACCGTCGTGAAGATGCGTTCGGCGTTTGGCATCGCGCCAGTCATTGATCCGGGATCGTTCGTAAAAACGAAAACGCAAGTCAGCTTTGCCTGGACAGCTCCGGCCAATTTTAGTTATCAGGTGGATTATGGCACCCACCTCCCGGGCGGTTGGACCACATTACCTATGGTCATTAACTCCAGCAGCCACCAGTTCAATTTTACCGACGACGGATCGAATAGTGGCGGCTTGGTAACGAACAAATATTACCGGCTAAGAAGCTACCCTTGAAACACCGCCGCTCCGGAACCGTGCCCCGGAACACTCGAGGGTTTGCCAACATCAAAATCTCCCCGGCCACTTTCTGGTTTTTTCCGGGATGATTGGCGGCAGGGTTTTTCACGCTCCATCAGCCAGTCAGCTCCGAATGTATCCGCCCCCTATTACAACTAGCTCACCAGACTCATGATCTCCAGGGCCCGGTGCCGGTAAGTGTGCTCTCGCAATACCCGCCGTCTGGCGCTGGCGGCGAAAGCATTGCGATCGTCCGCATGCGTCGAGAAGTATTCGATGGCGGCCCGCATGGCCTCCCATTGCCCAAAGGCGGGAATTTCGCCAGCCGGGTCAAAGTGCAGCGGCAGCAACTGGCGCGTGTCCGTGAGTTGGAATGCGCCCAAGCCGGCGATTTCAAAAGTGCGTGGGTTCACAAAATCCCCCGTTCCAAAACCCTCCGGATCCATGGAAGAGTGAAGGTTTATATTGACCAGCGAACGCCCGTAAATGTCCCGGCATTCCGACTCGCTGACCCGCCGGTTGCCGATGCGCACCGCGGGATTTTGGTGCTGGTCCCAGCCCTCGCCAAAAATTTGCAGGGAATGGCAGTCCAGTTTTTCAAAGAAACGCACGCGATTGGGATAGGGCGCCCCAACGAAGGAAACGGGAATGGCCGGCTCACTGGTCGCGCCGTTCGGAGCGGCCAGATCGTCAAAGGCGGTGGGAAGATAGTAAGGGTTCGCACCGCCCGCCAACTTAAGTTCCGTGAAAAAAGGCTCTTGCTGGATCGTGAAAAAATGATCAAAGGAACCAGCAATGGCTTTCCAATAAGGGAAAAGTTGGCCGTCCTCCACAAACCAGTAGCAAAGTTTGATCCCGGCCCGTCGAAACGCCGCCAGCAGCCCGGGGTTGTTCAGCGGCGACTGCGCCATTCCGAGAATCATCTCCGGCTGATAGCTAATGATTTCATCCAGAAGCCGCTTCCTGACGCTGTCCATGAACACTTGAATCCGGGTTGGATCCGGCGAAACCCTCAGTTCCAAAAACTGCGGCTCGAACGTTGAAAAATCCAACAAACTCGCCTCCTGCCCGACGGCGACAAAAGCGTTGCAGATGGATTTACCCATCGGCACAGTTCCGCCGCACACGGCGCCCACCACTAAAATGCGCATGCCGGTTTTCCCTTGTTTTGAATGTCCTGCCCGCGGTTCATCCAGCCATGATTGCGGCCCCAATTGACCGGCGTCAAACTTTTAAGGGACGCGGTGAGGATCCCGGAATTTCGCCCGCAATTGCCCCTGATTTTACGACGCCAGGCTCGTCAGACCATTTCTATGGGCGCAGATTGTTCCGGCACTTTGAACAGCGGCGTGCCGTCCGACGTTTCCGGATACTCGAAAATCTTGCCCTCGTAATTCCGGATCAGGACCCGCCCGGCATTGCGGCACAGGACGTATTCCGGATTCACCGGCACCTTGCCCCCGCCGCCGGGAGCATCGATCACATACGTCGGCACCGCGTAGCCCGTGGTGTGGCCGCGCAATTGTTCCATGATCTCGATCCCGTGCTGCACGCTCGTGCGCAAATGCGATGAACCGGTGATCAGATCGCACTGGTAAACGTAGTACGGTTTCACCCGGCACATCAGCAACTTTTGCACGTGCGCCTTCATGACCCCCGCGTCGTCGTTCACATGCTTGAGCAGCACCGATTGGTTGCCCAGGGGTATTCCGGCATCGGCCAGCCGGCCCAGCGCCTCGCGGACTTCCGTGGTCAACTCCCGCGGATGATTCGAATGAACACTGATAAATAAAGGATGATACTTTTTCAGCATCGCGCAGAGCGCGGGCGTGATTCGCTGCGGCAGGAAAATCGGGATGCGCGTGCCGATTCGCAAAAATTCCACATGCGGAATCGCGCGCAGCCGGCCCATCAAATTCCCGAGCTTTTCATCGCTGAGCAACAGCGGATCGCCGCCGCTCAGCAGCACGTCGCGAACTTCCGGATGCGCCGCAATATACTCAATCTGGCGGTCATATTCCGGATGAAAATCATAGCCGCTCGCGTTGCTGACCAGCCGCGAGCGCGTGCAATAGCGGCAATACGAGGCACAGCGATCCGTCACCAGGAATAACACGCGGTCCGGATAGCGATGCACCAAGCCGGGAACCGGCGAGTGGGTATCTTCACCGCAGGGATCGCTCATCTCCCAGGAAGCCGTCGTGGTTTCCTCAATGCGCGGCACCACCTGCCGGCGAATCGGACAATTCTCATCCACCGGATCAATTAAATTGAAAAAATAAGGCGTGATCCCCAAGGCCAGTTTATGGTTGGCCAGCCGGGCGCCGGCCACTTCTTCGGGGGTGAGCAAAGGCAGGAAACGCTCCAATTGCTCCACGGTGGTAATGCGATGCTTGAGTTGCCAGCGCCAGTCATTCCAATCGTCCTCCGGCACGTCATGCCAGAAACCACGACCGGCAGATTTGAACTGTTTTAAAGATTCCGGGGCAAGTCCCGAAGGCGGCTCTTCCTTGCTTGTGGTTGAATAATCAGCCTGCATTGTTCAGTAGCGCACTATATGACCGTTTTCGGCCCTGTCAAGTGACGCGAATGGGGTTGTTTATGGGGTTTAACTCAATTCAGCCCCGAATTCCAGACATCCGGTTTGATCCGGGCTTCAATCACCCGCCGCTGGTTATCCAGCGTGTTCAGTTTGCTCAAGGTCTCCCGGACGCCCGCCCGGGACTTGATCGCCCGGCCGGATTGACGAACCGTCCTATCGCCCGCTTGTCCCAAGTAGGCGGCCAAAACCTGCCGATAGCTGTACGCAAAGCCTGCCAAATTGGGGGTTAACCGTAACTGCGCGATGCCCAGTTCCCCTAATTTCGCGCTAAACACCGCATCCTGTTGGCTATAGCTGACCTTTAAAATCGCCTCCTGGAACGATAAATCCGCATGCGCCGGCAGCGAGTTCGAATTGGAACGAATCTCCACCGGAATCCGAAGGATGGCGTCCAGCTTTTCGCGGCTCACTCCCGGGGTCCACGCCGGTCCGGGATCATGCGACAGAAAGTTGATTGACCGCAAACTCCACCACTTCTCCACATCCAACGGGCGCGGAAAATATTGCTGGTAAACCGTTTGGAACGCCGTCTGCCAGTTTTCATGCTGCGGCAGTTGGGTGATAAATAAATTCAGGCGCGCCGGCCCATCCGCCAGCGACAGCAGCTCTTGCACAAACACCTGCGCACTCGCCAGATACTCTCCACCGTCATTCCCCGAAAACTGATCATCGGTCGGCCAACTCATCTGCGCATAAGTCAACGGGGGCGATTGCTTCAAAATCTGGCGCGCCGCCATTAGGGGATCCAATCCGTGCTGTTTGGTGTCTTGTCGGCTTTGCGGCAGACCATTCAACAGGCGGTCGGGCGAGGCCACCAGCAAGTCCCGCACTTCCCCGGAAATCAATTGTTGGGTGAGCCCGTCTACCAACCATGCCGGCAACTCAGGCACGCGCGCAGACCCCGTTGAATTGTGCTCCGCCAGTTCAAACAAAACCGCACTGGTCATCGCCCGGATAAATTGGGCTTTCGGCAAAACATCCGGTAAATCGAGGCGATAATTCCAACCCCGGAGACCTGGCGTCGCGCTCACTGGCGTCGGCTCGTTCCACCGACGCGCCGGATGCAAGGCCAGCGCGATATTGCCCTGCCATTGGGCGCCCACCGGCACTCCCAATTGATGCCAGAGGGAATCCTTGATGCGTTCCGCCGTCACCGATAAAAACGCGGGTTCCAGGCGAATGGTCGACGCCTCGGAACTATTGCGCGGCAAAGGCAGATCCGAGGTGTATGAGGAACCACTGGAGCTAATGATGAACTGACCGGAAACACTTTGTACGAACTGACTCCGCGGCGATTGCGCGGGATACGCCGGCGAGGTGGCCCCATAGTTGTGGGCCGAAGTGCCGCCGACCGCCGGATCAAAAGATTGCGCCCCCGCCCGCCCATAAAAAAAAAACAGTCCGACCGATAACCAGCCGACTGGTTTCAACCACCGCAACGAAGCTGAAGCGCAACGCTGCATGATCCTTTTCATTTTGGCGAACGCTTCGCCGGAGGGGTTTTGGTTTCAGACTTCGCGGCGGGAGCCGCTGGAGCCGCCGCAGCGGCCGGGGTCGCCGGAGTTCCCGGGGTCGTTGGCTTGGGCGCCACGTCCTTGAAAGAATCCGTCTTGGCTGATTGCTTATAGCCCTCGCTGCGATTGTCCGTGATATAGAATCCGTCGCCCTTGAACAGCAAGCCGGAGCCGGCGCTGATTTTTCTTGTGACCTTTCCTTTGCCCCACTTTTTCTTCGGGCACTGATCCTTCGGACAAACCTTCAGGGCCGGAGACAAAATGGAGTGGACCACCTCGAACTCGTGACCGCATTTCCCGCAAACGTACTCGTAAGTCGGCATTGGATCGAAATCAATTGGTTGTGTGCGAACGCGGCCCTCAGCGAGCCGGCGCGTTGGTTGGCTGCGCACCGCTGATCGGTTGGATTGGCGGGATCACGCGCACCGATCCGTCCGATCCCACTTCCACGTTCAGGTCATAATGCGGGGCGATTTTGGCGCTGGAAGAGTTGGTTTGCGAAACTCGCTGAATCAGCAGTTCCGCGCCTTTGCGTTCCGTCGCGCTGTTCTTCATCAACTGCAAGCGGCGGGCCACGAAGGCTTCGTCTTTCAGTTTTTTCACCTGGGCCCGGACTTCATCCAGGTTGTTAAACTTACGTTCCAACTCCGCCTTCAGCGCCAGCTGCTTTTGCAGCTCCGCCGTCAGGAAGGCGTTGTTGGTCTGCGATTCCGACAACTTCTTCATCGTGTCGGCAATTTGGTCGTTCAGCGCCGCGATCCGCGCCGTCAAACTGTTGGCCTTGTCATCCAAAACCTTGTTCTGCGATTCCAAGTCGCTGATCCGGCCGTTCAGATTGCTGATCTGGTCCTGGGCGGTCTGGAGCGACGCTTTCGTGTTGTTCAAGTTGCTCGCGGCCGCGATCAGGCTGTTGGACGTGCTCGCCAGCACCGTGTTGAGCTGAACCACTTCCTGCTGGCTCAAGGCCAGGTCATTCGTCAGCTTCAAATTGACCTGGTTCAATTCCAGAATCTTCGTGTTGGCGCTGCTCAAATCATTGGAGAACTGCGTCATCGTGTTCGACGCCGCCGTCAATTGGTCGCTATCCTGATTCTTGACCACAATCAGCGTGATGGCCAAAACCACAGCAACTACCGCCAAAACAATAATTATAATTTTAGGTTTCATACCGTTTCTTCGCGGGTCGGAATTGCGGGGGTTTGCCTCGGGTCCTCAATTATTTGTCGGGCGTCGACGCCGGACTGTTCGTGTCGGCGGACTCGATTGCGTCCGCCATTGTCTTCAGGGTCGGATCAACAATCTCCACGTTGTAGGACTTCTTCAACTTCTCGATAAAGGGCGGCGCCAGCTTGGCCATCTGTTGCTGGGCCAGCATCTTCTTCAAATCGTCCGAGACCGTCGCAAGCTCCAGCTTCTTCGCCGGCGTCTTGTCGATCACCTTGATCAAATGAAAACCATATTCCGTTGTCACCACTTCGCTGACCTGATTGGTCGGCAGGCTGAACGCCGCGGAGGAAAACGCCGGAACCATCTTTTCGCGGGGGAACGGGCTCAGCTCGCCACCCTCATCCTTGGAGCCGGGATCTTCGGAATATTGCTTGGCCAGCGTGGCAAAATCTTCCCCCGCCAGCAGGCGCTTCCGCAAATCATCAATCTGTTTGCGCTTGGCCGCAATCTGGTCGGCCGGCAACGGTTGATGCGTCGAGGGGTCAATCGTCAGCAACAGCAAATGCCGCGCATGCACCAATTCCGGCTGTTCGAAATCGCTCGGATGGTTGGTGTAATATCCCAACGCTTCCGCATCCGTAATGTTCACATTCAATTCCCGGCGCAAGGCCGCCTTCGCCGTGGCTTCCAGGATCGCCTTGCTCAGCAATTGATCCACGGTCATGTTGACCGCCTTCAATTGGCGCTGAAACGCCTCCTCGGAACCGAAGTGCTTGACGATGTTCGTGAATTGGATTTGCGCCTCCTGCTTGCCTTCCGCGCGATCCGCATCCGTGGCCAGCTGCTGCAGCACCTGGATGTAAATCAATTGGTTCAGGATCTGCACCTCAAAACCGGGCGGCAGATTCTGGCCCGCCGCGGCGGCATTGGCTTTCGCCGCCGTCACCACCTGGTCCAATTCGCTGCGCTTGACTTCAAATCCCTTGCCCTTGGCCACCACGGGATCGCCAAACAAGGCCGTCATGGCATCGGTCGGCGCCGCGTTGCTACCCGCCGTCGCGGCGGGTGTCGTGGGCGCGGCGGCAGTTTCAGTGGCTGCCCGGGCACTGACCAACCCGAGAATCAGGACGGCCGATAAAAACAGTTTCAATTTCATTTGGTTAATTCTAGTTCGTAATCAGAAATACTTACAACGTTACCACTTTTATATTGCTAATGTCAGTGTCTTTTTTCAATTCATCCAACACCGCCTGCGGCGGCACGCTGTCCAGACTTAATACCGTCAACGCCAGCCCGCCAGCCGTGTCGCGCGAAAGACTCATGCTGGCAATATTCACATGATGCTTCCCGAGCAGCGAGCCCAGCTGGCCCACAATGCCCGGCTTGTCCGAGTTGTTAAGCAAAAGTAAAGTGCCGCTGGTGGGCAATTCCACCGACTGGCTGAACAGCCGCACAATGCGCGGGTTGTTGGGCGAGCCAAAGAAGGTACCCCCGGCCGAAACCAATTTCCGGCCATTGCTGAATACCTGTACATGCACCCACTCGTTGAAGGTGACCGGTTCCTCCGACTTCTTTTCCTCAACGGTGATGCCAATGCTCTGAGCGACACTCCTGACATTGACGTTGTTCACGTCCGGGAGGTTACTGCGGGATAAAAATCCCCGCAGCACCGCGCGCGTGATGGGATCCACGTTCGGCAACAGCCGCGCATTCCCGCCATAAGTGATATAGATCCGGTCCGCATTCGCCGGCGCCAGTTGCGACAGCAATTTCCCCAGCGCTTCGCCCAGCGGCAGATATGGCTTCACCTGCTCGTACGTGTGCGCATCCAGATACGGCAAATTCACCGCATTCCGCACTTCCCCGGTGAGCAAATACCCCGCGATCACTTCCGCCACTTCGATGCCGCATTTTTCCTGCGCTTCCTTGGTGCTGGCGCCCAGGTGCGGCGTTAAAATCAAATTCTCCTGCTTGCGGTACGGATGGTCCGCCGGCAGCGGTTCCACCGCGAACACGTCGAGGGCCGCGCCCGCCACTTTCTTGGATTCCAAGGCGGCCAGCAAATCCGTCTCCGAAATAATCTCGCCGCGCGCGCAATTCACAATCTTCACGCCCGGCTTCATTTTCGCGAACGCCGCCGCATTCAGCATCTCCTTCGTCTCCTTCGTCACCGGCATGTGCACGGTGATGAAATCCGCCGCGCGATATACCGCGTCCAGGTCCGGCGCAAACTCCGCGCCAATCGCTTTCGCGCGATCTTCCGTCAGGTACGGATCGTAACCGATCACGTGCATGCCAAATGCGATCGCCCGCTTAGCCACCTCGGTTCCAATGCGACCCATGCCGAGCACGCCCAGCGTCTTGCCCTGCAGTTCCACGCCTTGAAATAATTTGCGGTCCCACTTCCCCGCCACCATCGTCGCATGCGCCTGCGGCACTTTGCGCGCCAGCGACAGCAGCATCGCAAAGCTCAGTTCCGCCGTCGTGACGGTATTCCCGCCCGGCGTGTTCATGACCACGATCCCATGCTTCGTGGCCGCTTCCACATCGACATTGTCCACGCCCACGCCCGCCCGTCCGACCACGCGCAGCTTCTTGGCCGCCTCGATCACCTTCTGCGTGACCTTCGTTTCCGAACGAACCACCAGCGCCGTGGCATCAGCGACCAGCGGAAGCAGCTCGGCTTCGGTCGGCGGTTTCGGCAGCACCACGACTTCAAATTCCGGGCGCGTTTGCAGCAGAGCAATGCCTTTGGGTGAAATTGGATCGCAAATAATGATTTTCATGTTGAACGAAAAATTGACAAGCAGCTTAGAGTGGCGTTCAAGCAAGGTCAAACAGTGAATCTTGTTTTCGCGCCCGGCGGGCACAGGACAAAATTCTTCGAATCGATTTTGGGCTGGTTCAGGGGCTGCGTGGAATTTTCTTAAAATAATGGTTGTACTGGGTTAAATTGGGTTCACTCTTGTCGGTTTTCGGCCTCTCCATCACATAACAATCTAGTAATCAGACACTTGCCTCCAGCAAAACCACACCACAAAATCAGCGCCTTCCCTTGATTTCATTGGTCTTTTCCGCGTTGATGCGCGCGAGTGAAAAAAATTGAATCCAAACCGGCCGGTCGCTGCATCTCATCTTCGAACCGGCCGCGAACCAAACAAAACCCGCACAAATCAATGAACGCCAATACCAAAACCTCCGCACGGATCCCCGCCGCGGGAAATGCTGCCCCGGCCGCTGAAGACGCCCGCACCCCGGACGCCGGCATGACTGCTCAAAAGCCCCTCCCAGCCGCAGCGGGAAAAAAATCGCCACTGGCCAAATGGCTGTTGCTCACGGCAGGCGTGGGCGCGGCTATCGTCTTTGTCAAGGCGGCCTGGTTGCTCGGCGAGATTTTCGGGATCTTAAATTCCGTTTACGATAGCTCGCTGACCTGATAACCAGCACCAGCCCGCAAACCAAAATCGCCATGAAAAAAACATCTTCCCGTGCGGGGCGGCTGGCCAAAGCAGTGTTCGCCGGTGCACTCGCGCTCACCGTCCTGGCTGCCACTTCGGCATTTGCCGATGACGCCACAAACCCCGCGGCCAGCCCCATCAAACATAGTCTGCGCCTGCAGTTCAATGTCGGCCCCGAAAATTCTGAGGGAACCAACTACCACGGTCTGCCGAAAGAGGCGTTCGACCGCCTGTCGCCGGAGCAAATCGTGGAATTGGTGAAGTCCGACCAGCCTCCGGCCAGCGTGCTTATCATTGCGCCGGTGGCGATGTTCGCGATGGTCATCGCCTGCGTGTGGCTGCGCGTCAGTCAGAGGTCGAAACGCGCCGCGCTCTTGCACGACACCCTGCGGCTGATGATTGAAAAGGGCCAGCCCATTCCGCCGGAACTGCTTCAGCAGCCAGACGGCGTCCGCCGCCCGCGCAACGACCTGCGCAACGGCCTGCTATTCATCGCCCTCGGCGTAGGACTTGGCATATTGTTCCTGGCGCAAAGGGACGACGCCTGGCCCGTGGCCCTGATCCCGCTGCTGATTGGCGTGGCCTTCTTGGTTACGCGGAAATTGGAACAATCCGCCAACGGCCAGCCCAAATAAACCGCCGTGTCGTTCTCCGATGCCGACCTCATCGCCCGTGTCCTATTGCGTGAAGACCAAAACGCCTTCGGCGAACTGGTGCGCCGCTACCAGTCGCCGGTGCGCGGCTTTCTCGCCCGGCTGGCCAATGGCGACGCGCATCTGGCCGACGATCTCGCACAGGAGACGTTTGTGAAAGCGTGGAGAAAAATCGGCACGTTCCGCAGCGACGCGAAATTCTCCACCTGGCTGTTCGGCATCGCCTGCAACGAATGGCGGATGCACGCCCGCAGGCGCAAGGAACTGGCGCTGGAGGAGCTCGCCGAGCCGTCCGCCGGACTGGCGGAGGCCGAAGCCGCCACCGCCAGCAACCTGCGCCTCGACCTGGCCGCCGCCATGAAATTGTTGACGACGGCCGAACGGGCGGCGATTGTCTTGTGTTGTCAAAACGGACTGTCGCACGACGAGGCCGCCCAGGCGCTCGGCTGCCCGCTTGGCACCGTGAAGACGAATGTGCTGCGCGGCCGGGAAAAATTAAAACGCGCACTTGCCGTATGAAAAACGAAATGCCCCTTCCGCCGGAAAAGAACGATCCGCTCGACGAACTGTTGCGCGGTGCGGTTGAATATTTGCCCGACAACGGCTTCACCGCGCGGGTGCTCACCGCGCTGCCAGCGAAACGGAGTCATGCCTGGCGGCGCTTGGTGGTGCTGACAATGGCGGTACTGGCCGGCGCGGCCCTGGCGGCCTGGCAATTGCCAGCCATCCTCGGCGTCCTCCATCAGTCTATTCCGAAACATTGGTCCGCGATTCAATGGCCTTGGCTCGCCACTTTTGCCGCACTGGTGGCGGCGCTGGCCTCGCTCGTCTGGGCGATGTTTGCCATTGTGAACGAAGAAGAATGACCGGCGCCGCCGGCTGGCGAATGGCGGGCAGCCGCCAGTCCCCGTTATTTTCATAAAGTGAACAAACGGGCCGCACCGTCAGGATGAGGTCGCCCCGCGTATCCCAAAGGCGCTGGAAAATTCATTGGGCACTCGACCGGATTCGTCTATGATGATGAAATGAGCAAGCTTCTGCTGATCGACGACGAAGAAGATGTCCGTTATTCGCTTGAGCGGATTTTCCATTCGCCAGAAATTGAACTCGCCACCGCAGGAAGTGGCGAGGAAGGGCTCAAGGTGATCCCCAAGTTCAAGCCGGACCTCGTCCTCATGGATGTTCGCATGGGCGGCATGAATGGCTTGGAAACACTGCGCCGCATCCGCGTCACGGATCCCAAACTGCTCGTCATCCTCATGACGGCCTATGGCACCACCCAGACCGCCATCGAGGCCATGAAGCTCGGCGCCTATGATTATCTGCTAAAACCGTTCGATGTCGGCAAACTCAAGGAAGTCATCGGCAACGCGCTCAAGGCCGCGCGCGACATGAAACAGGTCGTTTCCTATGAACCGCTCCTCCAATCCGAAGATTATGAGCTCGGTATCATTGGCCGCAGCGAACAAATGCAGCAGGTTTTTAAACTGATCGGCCAGGTCGCCGTCACCGACGCTACTGCCTTGATCACCGGCGAAAGCGGCACCGGCAAGGAACTCGTCGCCCGCGCCATCTACCACCACAGCGATCGCAGCCAGCAGCCCTTTCTTGCCGTCAATTGCGCTGCCATTCCCGAACAACTCCTTGAAAGCGAATTGTTTGGTCACGAGCGCGGCGCCTTCACCGGCGCCACCGGCCAGCGCATTGGCAAGTTTGAGCAATGTAATAACGGGACCATTTTCCTTGATGAAATTGGCGATATGACCCCGCCCACGCAGACCAAAATCCTGCGCGTCCTCCAAAGCGGCACGTTCGAACGCGTCGGCGGCAACCAACCGCTCCACGTCGATGTCCGTGTCATTGCCGCCACCAACAAACCCCTCGAAGCTGCCGTCGCCGCCCGCCAATTTCGCGAAGACCTGTTTTACCGCTTGAACGTGGTCCGCATTCATATTCCCCCGCTGCGCGAACGCAAGGGCGATGTGCCGCTCCTGGTAAATTATTTCATCGAGAAAATCGGACGCGAACATACGCGCCCGCCGAAATCCATCGCCGCCGGTGTCGTGCGCGCCCTGGAAAAATATCATTGGCCCGGCAACGTGCGCGAATTGGAGAATGCCATCCGCCGCGCCCACGTCCTCGCCAAGAGCGACGCCATTCTCATGGGCGATTTGCCGCCCGAGATCGCCGGAACGGTGGGCACCGCCCTGAATCAGCCGCCCGCCGTCATCGGCGCTAGCGAAGGTAGCACCACCGACGCCGCCGTGCTTGCCCGCCAGCTCTTCCAGCTCGCCCGCCGGGATCCTAAACTCAAAGTCATCCCCACCATCGAGCGCGAATTGGTCATCCAAGCCCTCAAGGAGACCAACGATAACCAGGTCCATGCCGCCAAATTGCTCGGAATTACCCGGGCCACCCTGCGCAAACGCATTGAAAAATTCGGGATTCAGCGGGAGCTGAACGTCAAGTGAACCTGCAAGTGGCCTTGACAGTAGGCCGCAGATTGATATTCTCCCACGCTCCGGTTTTTGCGCCGGAAACAATTTATTTTAATTTATGAAACGCCAGTATCAACCGTCCAAAATCCGCCGCAAACGCCAACACGGCTTTCTCGCCCGTAAATCCACCAAAAGTGGCCGTGCGACGCTGGCTAACCGCCGCCGCGAGGGTCGCCAACGCCTGACGCCCGTATAATCAGTTTACCTAGCGCCATGCCCGCCGCCGCGCCAAAACGTCTGCGCTTGGGCCGCTCCTCGCGTTTCCGCCAGAGCCGCGATTTCGCGCGTCTTCGCCTGCAGGGCGAGCGCCTGGTGCAGGGCTGTTTGATCGCCAATTGGAATAAATTGCCCGAAGGCGGCACTTCCCGTCTCGGCGTGGTGACCAGCCGCAAAGTCGGCTCCGCGGTCATTCGCAACCGTGCCCGCCGCCTGTTGCGTGAGAGTTTCCGCCTGCATCAACATGAATTCGGCCAGCCCTTGGAATTGATCCTCGTTGCCCGGCCGTCCATTGCCAACCGCCCTTTCAGTTCCGTCGAAAAAGATTTTCTCGCCACCCTGCGCAAAGCCGGTTTGCTCAAAAACTAACTGTGAACGTTTTGTCCCACATGTTGGTTTTTCTCATTCAACTTTACCGTTGGACTATTTCACCGGCGCAACGTTTTTTGTTCGGCCCCGGCGCCGGCTGCCGTTTTACCCCCACCTGTTCCCAATTTGCCCGTGAAGCCATTCAGGTTCACGGTGCCGTCGCGGGCTCGGCCCTGGCCGTCCGGCGCATCTGCCGCTGCCATCCGTGGGGTGGTTGCGGCCCTGACCCCGTTCCAGGCCCCAAGCCCGCCGCCGGTCTGCTTTTAAAAACTGAGGATTTTCATGGATAGAACTGGAATTATTGTCATTACGCTCTGCATTGGTCTCTTTGGTTTCTGGCTCTTTGAACAGCATAAGTACGCTGAAAAATTGCAGGCGTATTATCTCGCCCATCCCGCGGCGCAGGCCTCTGCCGCCGGCACCAACGCTGCCGTACCCTCCGCCTATCCGGCCTCGACCCCTTCCGTGCCGACGGCTCCCATCTTCAATGCCAATGGTCCCGAACAATTTCTTGTTCTCACCAACCATTTTGCGCGTTACACCTTTACTTCGCACGGCGGCGGCATCAAGTCGATCGACCTGTTAAGCTATCCCGAAACCATTTCCGCCCTCTGGCGCAACCACGGCGACAGCGGCAGCAACGGCGTCGCTTCCCTCAACACCCGCGCACCCGTCCCCGTGATGGCTGTCCTCGGCGACTCGACCCTGACCGGCGACGGCAATTTTGCCCTAACCACCACCAACGACACGGTCTGGGCCGAAAAATCGTTGGCCGGTGGGTTGAAACTGATCAAGACGTTTCAGATCACTTCCAACTATCTGGTGAACGTCAATATTCGCTGGGAAAACACTTCCGGGCAGCCCGTTGCCCTTCCCGAACAGGAATACGTTGTCGGCACCGCCACCCCCATGGATGTGGACGACACCAGCATCATGAACGAAGGGGTGATGTGGTATAACGGATCCAGTTCCTCGGACACCCCCGTGAGCTGGTTTACCGGCTCCGGTTTAGGCTGCATGCGCGGTGCGCCGCGGACCGAATTCCGCGCCGGCGCCACCAACGTCGTCTGGGTGGCCGCCCACAACCAGTTCTTCGCCCTCCTCGCCATGCCCAAGGACCCCGCGCAATCGCTGGTCGCCCGGCCGATCACCCTGCCCCAATTCCCCAACCTCGGCTCCATTACCAACAAGCCCCTGCCC
>Ga0302319_10009500_pt1 | contig 18686 bp, 17 predicted proteins | sample Bog_T0_2_FD_203319 | JGI IMG/M metagenome (GOLD analysis project Ga0302319, IMG submission 203319) | Peat permafrost microbial communities from Stordalen Mire near Abisko, Sweden - Bog_T0_2 | ecosystem: Environmental > Terrestrial > Soil > Wetlands > Peat | place: Sweden: Abisko, Stordalen Mire... | reverse complement strand
CGCGGAAATCCAAGCCGCCCGCAAGGAAGCCGCCGAAGCGGCAGCCGAAGCCGAGGCCGAGAAGGAAACCTCAGTCCCCCAGAAGCCGGCCTCGGCACCCGCAACCGGGGAGCAAACCGGACCCTCCAAAATTGGCTTCGAATTTTCAACTGCCCCAAAGCCCCCGGAAAAGGCCGCCTGACCCCCTAAAAAACGATGAAAAACTGATTTGTAGGGCAGGTTGTTAACCTGCGGCGGGTTGTTGACCCGCCACGCCGTGTCGCGCCAATTCATTCCACCAACCGCCACACCAGCAGTGTGCCTCGGCGCAAATTTGCCCCCCACACCGCTCATCAGCTATCCTAATAAGGTAAATCTAAATCATTCAGGTTCAATCAGGTAAATGGCAAATACAGTATCTTCGTTGAAGCGCGTGCGCATAGCTGAACGCCGCACCGCGATCAACCGTCTCCGTAAGACCCGGCTCCGCCACCAGATCCGCACCATGCGCCGTCTGCTAGAAAAGAAGGACGCCGAGGGTGCCACCAAGGTAATCCCCGCCACCTTCTCTATTGTGGATCGAGCCGCCAAATGGGGCATTATCAAAAAGAACACGGCGGCGCGCTATAAGAGCCGCTTGACGCTTCGTTTGCGGGCTATTGGCAGCGCCAAATAGTTCCAGTTCAAGCAGGGCTATTAGCTGGTAGACTGGCATTCATGCGTTGTCCCCGGCTTTGCCTATCGTTAGTCTGCTCGTTATCATTCGCTTCCATACAGGCTAAGGAGCCGGTGCGCGCCCAGCACGGCATGGTCGTCGCGCAGGAACCATTCGCCAGCGACGTCGGTTTAGCCGTTCTCAAGAGCGGCGGCAATGCCGTCGATGCGGCGGTTGCCGTGGGCTTCGCCCTCGCCGTCACGCATCCCCAAGCCGGCAACATCGGCGGCGGTGGTTTCATGCTGGTGCGCATGGCCAATGGCCAAACCACCTTTCTAGATTTCCGCGAATGCGCCCCGCAGAAGGCCAGCCGCGACATGTATCTCGACGATAAGGGCAACCCAACCAAAGAGAGCATCTTCGGCTGGCGCTCCTCTGGCGTTCCCGGTTCCGTAGCCGGCTTCGCGCTGGCGCATAAGAAGTTCGGTACCCGCAAGTGGCAGGAACTGGTTGACCCGGCCGTCAAACTGGCCGCCGACGGCTTTCCGGTCAGCAAGACGCTCGCCCAATCGTTAGGCAGCGATAACACCGCTCTGGCCACCGATCCCGAATCCAAGCGCATCTTCCAGCGCGGCGGCAACCACTACCAGACAGGCGAAGTTCTCAAGCAGCCGGAACTCGCTGAAACGCTCACACGCATTGCCCGGTTCGGCGTCAAAGGCTTCTACGAAGGCCCAACCGCCAAGCAGTTTGCCGCTGCTATGCAGCAACACGGCGGCCTCGTCACCGAAGCCGATCTCAAGTCATATAAGGTACGCGAACTCGCTCCGTTGGAAGGCCAATACAAGGATTTCCACATCATCACTTCCCCACCCCCCAGCGCCGGCGGCGTCGGCTTGCTGCAGATGATGGCCATGCTCAACGGCACCAACTACGATAGCGACGGAGCAGACTCGGTAAAAGCCGTGCACTACGAAGCCGAGGCCATGCGCCGCTTCTACGCCGACCGCAGCGAATATCTGGGCGACCCAGCCTTCTACAACGTCCCGGTAAAAGCTCTGCTGGACAGCGCCTACGTGACTTGGCGGCGTCAGACCATCGACCCGGATCATGCCACCCCCAGCGATAGGATCGGCCCCGGCCTCGCCCACGCGCAGGCTGCCCATATCTCGCAATTTGAAAGCAGCGAAACGACTCACTACAACGTGGTTGATTCCCATGGCAACGCCGTCGCCGTGACTTACACGCTCAACAATACTTTCGGCAATAGCATCACCGTTCCCAAACTCGGCTTCCTTCTCAACGACGAGATGGACGATTTTGCCGCCAAGCCCGGCGTCCCCAATATGTTCGGCGTAATTGGCGGTGAAGCGAATGCGATAGAACCGGGCAAGCGCCCACTATCTTCCATGACGCCAACGATTATTACCAAGGGCGGTAAACTCTTCATGGTGACCGGCGCTCCCGGCGGTTCGCGCATCACGACAGGAGTAATGCAAGTAATTCTGGATGTTCTGGACTTTCATATGAACCCGCAGGATGCAGTGGATCTGCCGAGATTCCACCAGCAATGGATGCCCGATGTATTGTACTTACAGAACGGTTTCCCGCCGCCGGCAGCGGAGGCGTTGCGCGCCATGGGCTACGACATCAAACCGGTAGGCAGCGTAGCAAGAGTGGAGGCCATTGTTGTGAACAAAGGCACTCTCGAAGGCGGCACGGACTCGCGCCTTGATGGAAAGGTTGCCGGTTACTGAGGCACGCACGGCGCCAAAAGAGAAACGACATCAAATCAACATGCAGCACGTGCTTTCCACTCATTTGTTTGTAAACCAGCGGCTAACCACCGCCGGCCTCGAACGCATTCGCAACGCCGGCTTCGATGGTGTTGAGATTTATTGCGCCCGCCAGCACGTGGATTATCACGATGCAGCGCAAATTGCCGAATTGGGCCACTGGTTCCGCGATTCGCCGCTCAAAATGCATGCTCTGCATTCGCCTGTTTATAACGACGATGTCTGGGGGCGTAGCGGGCCCAACGCCGTGCTGGACATCACCGAAACCCTGAAGGCCAAGCGCATCGCCATTGTCGATGAGATCAAGCGCGCCATCGAAATAGCCGAGAACGTCCCCTGCCGCTACTTGATTCAGCACTTGGGCGTTGCGGACCAGGATTTCGAAGAACGGCGCATCGACTCGGCCTTTTCCTCGCTCGATGAAATCCGCGTTTTCGCGGGCCAGCGCGGTGTGGAAGTGCTCTTGGAAAATATTCCCAACGGCATGTCGTCGGCCGAACGGCTCAACGAATTTCTAGCCGCCACGCATCTGAAAATGAACTACTGCTTCGATATCGGCCATGCCCACCTGACCAAGGGTGTTGCCGCCGAATTCGAACTGATGAAAGAGCGCATTCGTTCCACCCACATTCACGACAACGACGGCAAAAGCGATTCGCACCTGTTTCCCGGACAAGGCACCATTGACTGGAAACACGCCATGGGATTGCTGCGTTCGCGGCCCGATCAATATCCGTTGCTCTTGGAATTAAAGGCCGTGGCAGCCGTGGAGCATCCGGCCGACGATGCCAAGCGCACGGCCGAAGATTTGGACAAATTCGAAAGCTATTATGAGCAGCAATGAAGCTGTCATCGCCATCGCCGATGCCCACGCGCATGTAGGCGCACGGGTAACCATTCAGGGCTGGCTGTATAACCTGCGCAAGTCCGGCAAGATTGTCTTTCCGGTGGTTCGTGATGGCAGCGGCATGATGCAATGCGTGGCGGTAAAAAGCAATTTGCCGGAGCCGGTTTTCGAGGCGCTCAAAAACCTCACGCAAGAGAGCTCACTGAGCATCAGCGGAACCATCCGTGCCGAAGCGCGCGCCCACGGCGGTTATGAATTGGACGTCGAAGATGCCCACATCGTGCAGCGCGTGCCGGAAGTGCATCCCTATCCGATTACCCCCAAAGATCACGGCGTAGACTTCCTGATGGATCATCGCCACCTGTGGTTGCGCAGCCGCCGCCAGCATGCGGCCATTCGCGTCCGCCATGAAGTAGTCAAGGGGATCCGCGATTACTTTGATTCGCACGGTTTCACGCTGGTGGATACGCCTATCTTCACGCCCGCCGCTTGCGAAGGCACCAGCACGCTCTTCGAAGTCGATTATTTCGAAGACGAAAAGGTTTATCTCACGCAATCCGGCCAGCTTTATAACGAGGCCAACGCCATGGCCTTCGGCAAAGTGTATTGCTTCGGACCCACATTCCGCGCCGAGAAATCGAAGACGCGCCGCCACCTCACCGAGTTCTGGATGGTTGAGCCTGAAATGGCTTATGCCGATTTGGAAGAAGTGAAGCGCGTGGCCGAGGATCTCATCGTGTGGCTGGTCGGCCGGGTGCTGGCGAATCGCCAGGAAGAGTTGAAGGTGCTGGAGCGCGATATCGGTAAGCTCACAAGCATCAAGGCGCCCTTCCCGCGCATGAGCTACGACGACGCGGTGAAAATTCTGGCCTCCAAAGGCAGCGAAATCAAATGGGGCGGCGATTTCGGCAATACCGATGAAACGCTGCTGACCGAGGGCAGCGACCAGCCGATTATGGTTGACCGGTATCCCACCGAAATCAAAGCCTTCTACTTTCAGCCCGATGAGTTACGGCCCGAAGTGGCGCTCGGCGTCGATGTCATAGCTCCTGAAGGTTACGGCGAAATCATCGGCGGCGGCCAGCGCATTCACGATCTGGCTCTTCTTGAAAAGCGTTTGGATGAGCACAAGCTCCCGCGCGAGGCCTTTGAATGGTATCTGGACGTGCGGCGCTTTGGATCAGTGCCGCACGGCGGTTTCGGTATGGGCGTGGAACGCTTCGTCGCCTGGATGTGCGGCGTCGAACATCTGCGTGAGACGATTCCGTATCCGCGTATGCTGTACCGGACGCGGCCTTAGCCGCGCGGAGAAATGGCAGTTGGACCGCCCCAGGCAAATTACAATCATCGGCGCGCCGTTGGATTTTGGCGCGGGACGCCGCGGCGTCGATATGGGTCCATCCGCCTTGCGCCTGGCCGGCCTGAATGCCAAACTCCAAGCCATCGGCTACGGCGTACGCGATCTCGGCAACGTGCAGGTCGCCCAGCAGGAGACGATCGACGAAGGTGCGCCCGACGCTAAGTATCTGCCGGCCATCGCCAAGTGTTGTGCGGAACTGGCGCAAATTGTAAATGACGTAGTGGAAAAAAGGCAATTCCCGCTGGTGCTGGGGGGCGACCACTCGGTGGCCGCTGGCACTGTGGCAGGTGTCGCTCACTCCTTCCGTCAGCGGCAGCAGAAAATTGGCGTGATTTGGATTGACGCTCACGCCGACATGAATACGCCGGAAACCAGTCCCAGCGGCAATGTGCACGGAATGCCCTTAGCAAGCTGCCTAGGCCTTGGGCCTAAGCAACTCACGGACATTTTCGGCTATGCTCCCAAGGTCGCCGGCCGCAACACCGTCCTGATCGGTTTACGCGATGTGGATGAACGCGAGCGCCAGACAGTACGCCAGCTGGGAGTAGTGGCCTTTACGATGCGCGATATAGACGAGTTGGGACTGCGCAAGGTTATGGAGCAGGCCATTGCCGCCGCGTCCGACGGAACGGCCGGCTTCCATCTCTCCCTTGATATGGACGCTGTTGACCCCGACGAAGCGCCGGGAGTGGGCACTCCGGTGCGCGGCGGCATGAGTTACCGGGAAGCGCACCTTTCCATGGAGATGGTTTGCGATTCGGGCCAAATGCTTTCCATGGAGGTGGTGGAAGTAAATCCGGTGTTGGATAGCGCCAATCGCACGGCGCTCTTGGGCGTTGAATTGGTTACCTCGGCGATGGGAAAGAAGATCTTGTGAGTTTGCTGAGCGGACTGTTGAAATTCTACGCCTATGCATTCCATTTGGCGCTGAGCGGCTTCTTGCTTGGGATCGCGATTTTGGCAAGAAAGAGCCACCAACCGCTGCAGATGGAGATGGTGCCGTTTGACCAGGCGCGCATGATTTCGCGGGTGAGTATGCTTAGCTTGCTGGGCCTCATCTGCATTTTCCTCGCGCTGGTGAGGATTTTTGAGTTTGTGTTTCCGCTGTGGAGCTTAGCCATAGTGGTTTTGATGGTGTGGGGGTTTTTTTTCACACCCTACTCATTTCATGGGCTGGGCGGTCTCGAGCGGGCGCTAACCTTAATCGCAGCGGCGGTGGTGGCGTTTTTCGGGTCAATTTTGATTTTGCTGCCCCAAAGACCAAATCCCTGGTAGAAAGTACCTGCGTTTCTAGCCTTTCGTGGACTGTTATTTTGGTGATTTAACCTCGCGAGCCTCCTAATCTCCGCGTCCGTTTCAACCGATATCTTCCCTGTGGACGCACAAACCCCCATTCCTAATTCCGTTTCGGGAGTTGGCGTAACTCCAGTAGTTTTGTCCGGCGCGCTCGACCAGTACATGGCGGATTCTCTGAAGGAACAACTTGTTGCCGCCATGGCCTCGCCTGGGGTTCTCCTGGATATGACCGCGGTCGAGCATATCGATGCCGCCGCCCTTCAGGTCTTATTGGCGTTCAGAGAGGGTCTTCAGCAGGAAAAGCTTCAAGTAGTAGGTGCCGAGCTCGGCATCCGGCAATGGCTCAAAATTGCCGGCGCTGACTCGCTATTTGAGTTTTCGAATGTGAAAAGTTAGACATGCAGCAAGAAGAACAAGTCCACACCATTCCTCTTGGAGACCTTAAAGAGGCGGTTGCCTATACCTTGCCCGTCCTAAGTGTTATGGGAACACAACTCAAGGAAACCGCCAAACAAGTGGAAGCGGCGGTGGGCGAAATTTGTGGAAAGTTTCAAGGCATGGCCAATCGCGCGCGCGCAGGGGTGAGCGGCGCATCTGAACTTCTCTCGGGCGGCGTTGATTCACGCGGTGGTTCAACTTCCGTGGAGTCGTTGATCGGCGAAGCCTCGCGCACGATAGAGGCGTTGCTGCTCCACACGGAGGATTCGGCGGCGGTTTCGACTAGCGCCATCGAGCGCATTCAGCGGGTCCAGGAAGCAACCGATCGTATCGACAAATCTTTGACCCAACTGGACGATATCACCGTTGGCAATCGTCTGTTAGCGGTCAATGCCCGCATCCAAGCCGTTTACGCGGGTGATCGAGCAGCGGGTTTTGGCGGCGTGGCCAACGAGATTTCAGTGCAGGCGAAGCGCTCTGCCGAGATCGTGGAACTGATCCGTTCGGTCTCTCGCGAACTGCGCAAGATTGCCAGCTCTGCCCTGAGTGACCTGCAAAGCATGGTGGTAGAGGATCAGAAGGCTTATCAGCGCAGCAAACTTGAGGTGGATCGAGTGCTGGAAGATTTCAGACTGATGCACAACTCAACTAGAGAGTTCATTGCTCGCATGCAGGAAGAAAGCCAAGGCGTGGCCAAGGAAATCGCCGGCGCAGTCCACAGTCTGCAGTTCCAAGATCGCATTAATCAACGGATTGGCCACGTCGTCGAGGAATTGGATCGAATCAAATCGGAGTTAAGCGTTCATTGCATGGACGTCGACCTGGATTCCCGCCCCATATTGAATCATTTATCCAACACCTACACCATGCAGGAAGAAAGGAATGTGCTTGGCAGCGCAGCGCAGGAAACCGCGGCCGGTGATGTTGAGCTTTTCTGACGCCTCGATCTGCCAGAAGTTAAGGTTACACAAAACGCATGGAGAAAACAAAGAAAAATGGCCAAAACTGCTTTAATTGTCGATGATTCCACCACCATGCGCCAAATGGTTGCGTTCACCCTGCGGGAGGCCGGCTTTGAAGTCATCGAAGCGGAGAACGGTCAGGATGCGCTCAATAAAATCGGCTCGCAAAAGATCAACATTGTCATTACCGACTTGAATATGCCGGTCATGGATGGGTTCACTTTCATCAAGAACGTGCGTGCTATGCCAGCCCTCAAATTCGTCCCCATTTTGATGCTCACAACCGAGTCGCAGCTTTCCAAGAAAGAGCAGGGCAAGGCGGCAGGCGCCACCGGTTGGATCGTGAAACCTTTCGAGATAGAAAAGCTGCTGCAAACCATCGCAAAGGTACTGCCTTAGCCATGAAAATCGATCTTTCGCATTTTCTCGATACCTTCCTGCAGGAATGCGCCGAACACTTGGAAACCATCGAATCGGGACTATTGAGGCTGAAGACTTCGCCCGCTGATTCGGAATTATTGAACAATATTTTCCGGGCGGCGCACTCCATGAAAGGCGGCGCGGGAGCTTTCGGCCTTGCCCATGTGGTGAAGCTCACCCATGCGCTCGAAAACCTTCTCGACCAGATGCGGAACGGCGAGGCGACGGCTACTCCGGAGTCGGTTTCCATAATGCTCCAGGCGACCGATTTTCTGAAGATACTCACTGCCAGCCGGAACGCCGATTGCCCGGCGGGCATGGAAGAAACGATTGCCAGTTTGGAAGCGATAGCCGCAGCCGCGAATCCCGGGCAAACGCCCACCGGGCCAAGCACGCAGGCGGTGAAATCCGCTGACACAGCACCGGACATAAAGCCGGAAAAGGAATACAGGGTTATCTTTCAGCCGGCAGCGGACTTGTTCACGACGGGTTGCAATCCGCTGCTTTTGCTCCGCAATTTGGGCGACGTGGCCACGGTGGTTTCTACCAGACAAACCGGAACACTGCCCGCCCTGGCCGAACTGGATACCGCCAGTTGTCACCTTGCCTGGGAACTGATCGTACGCACCGAAAACAGCGTTGCCGATTTGAAGGAGGTCTTTGAATTTGTCGAAGATCAGGCGCGGGTCGAGATTACGCCGATCGTTGCGGCGCCGGTCGCTTCGAACGAGCCTACCCGCCCGCCGGATGTGGAGAGACGGCAGGACGGCGCGCCCGCAGACAGGCGGGAGTCCTCCATCCGCGTCGCCACCGAGAAAATTGACAAAGTGATCGACTTGGTCGGCGAAATGGTCATCGCCCAGGCGATGACTTCTGAATTGGTCGATCATTTCACGCCCGAGTCGCATGATCGTCTAAAAGAGTGCGTTTCCACTTTAGAACGCTGCATTCGCGAATTGCATGAGCGCACCTTATCGGTCCGCATGCTGCCGGTGGGAACGATCTTCGCACGCTTTGATCGGCTGGTACATGATTTAGCCCAGAAAACCGGCAAGAAAATTTCGCTGACAATCTCCGGGCAGGATACGGAAGTGGACCGCGGCGTGCTCGAGATGCTGAGCGATCCGCTCACCCATCTCATCCGCAATTCAGCCGACCATGGTATTGAAACGCCGGCCGAGCGTGCCGCCGCCGGCAAGCCTGAAACCGGCTCAATATTTCTATCCGCATCGCATCTGGCGGGCAACATTCTGGTTGAAATCGACGACGACGGCGGCGGTTTGAATTTGGCGAGAATTCGCGAGAAAGCCATCTCCAAGGGACTTATCTCGGCCACCGATGACCTGTCGGATGACAAAATCCGTTCGCTCATTTTCGAGCCTGGATTCTCCACCCGCAATGAGGTCAGCGACATTTCGGGGCGGGGCGTGGGCATGGATGTGGTGAAACGCAACGTCGCAAGTTTGAACGGTACGATCAACGTTTCGAGCGAACTAGGCCAAGGCACGTCCGTCAAAATTCTGCTGCCGCTGACGCTCGCTATTATGGATGGCCTGATTGTACGAGTAGTAGATCACCGTTTCGTCCTCCCGCTTACCTCGATTATCGAAACCATCGCCGTTCGCGAAGAGCAGGTACTGAACGTGGCGGGCAAGGGCGAAGCGGTGCGCGTGCGCGATCAAGCCATCCCGTTTCTCCGCCTCCATCAAATGTTCCGGCTGGCCAAAGCGACTCATGGCGGCGAACCCATGCCGGAAGATGATGAAGAACGGCCGCAACTGGCGGTGGTCGTTGAGCGCGGTTCCCTTAGAGCCGCTTTATTGGTGGATGAGCTTCTAGGACAGCAGCAGCTTGTTGTAAAGAATCTGGAAAAGAACTTCCGGCGCATCGAAGGAACTTTGGGCGCAACGATTTTAGGCGACGGGTCCGCCGCCCTAATCCTTGATGTCGCAGCTCTAATTAATTCGTTGTCAAGAACCGATATGACGAGCAAGGAACTCAGACCGATCAGTTTAGTCGCTTAAGTTGCGGCCAGGAGTCTCGGTTTGGGAATCGGGCATAGAACATGAAATGGTTAAAGAACTTGAGCGCCATAAAGAAGCTGATGGCCGCCTTCTGCGGCATGCTTCTCTTCAACCTGCCAATTGGCTACCTGGCACTAACGCAAATCTCTGAATTGAGCCAACAAAATACTCAGATATACAACCGCGATGTCGCTGCCATAGACTCGCTCAGGCAAGGGGAGCGCGATCAGGCGCTGATTGATCGTTCTTTGAGCGCCGCTGTGTTGTCTCAAGGAAACAGCCTGGCTATTCAATCCGCCGAACAAGATTTTCAGTCATTGGTAAGCACCGTCCGCGGCAACTTGAATCTCGCTTTTTCGAAGACTTCTCGCGCCAACATCCACGAGCAGATTCAAAAGGCGCTCGCGCTGATTCCAGTGGCGGAAACTAGCGGGCAAAATCTGTTTGCGCGGGTCAAGACAAACGACCGTGCCGCTGCGCAGGCGGCGTTGAACGCGGCGCTGCTCTCGTCCGGACAAGTCCGCGCGGCCATCCGCCAAGCAGCCATCATTAAGAACGCAAATTCAGAACTTTTCAAAATCGGTGGAGCGCAAAGTATCAGAACAGGCCGCGATCGCCTTACCTGGCTTTTCTTCACGGGGGTTCTCATCGATCTTCTGATCTGCCTGGTTATTGCGCGCAGCTTTTCCCAGCCACTCAAACAAGCCGTGGCGGTTCTCGCCAAGGTCGAAAGCGGCGATCTCACGCAGCGCCTGAAGATCGATACCACCGATGAAATTGGACAGTTGGCGAAAGCCTTAAATGCCGCCTTGCAAAACATCGAGGAAGTCATGGCAAGCGTGAACCATGCTTCTAAGAATCTGACCGGTGCCTCCAGCCAGCTGGCTAAGTCGGCGGAGGTTTTGGCTAGCGGAACACAGGAACAAGCCGCCAGCCTCGAACAGACTTCGGCCAGTCTCGAGCAAATCACCGCCTCGGTGCGGCAGAACTCCGATAACGCCAAGCAAGCGAGTCAATTCGCGGTATCTTCGCGCGACACGGCGGAAAAGGGCGGCAGTGTAGTGCAGAGCGCGATGAGCGCGATGACTGAAATCAATGAAGCATCCGGCAAAATCGCCGCCATTATTCGCGCCATTGACGATATCGCATTCCAGACTAATCTTCTCGCCGTCAACGCTTCGGTAGAAGCAGCCCGCGCGCGCGAACATGGCAAAGGCTTCGCGGTAGTCGCCACCGAAGTCCGCACGCTCGCGCAGCGCAGCGGCGCCGCTGCTAAAGAGATTAAGGCTCTCATCGGAGATTCGCGCCGTAAAGTCGAAAACGGTTCGACGCTCGTCAACCGCTCCGGTCAAACGCTGGCGGATATAGTCACTTCCGTCAAACGCGTAACCGATATTGTCGGCGAAATTGCTTCCGCCTCCCGTGAACAGTCCACCGGCATTGAACAGGTGAATTCCGCCATGATGCAAATGGATCAAGTCATGCAATCGAACTCCTCGCAAACCGAGGAGCTTTCCGCAACCGCCGGCGTTCTCGCTTCGCAAGCAGCGCACCTCGAAAAAATGATAGGCCGCTTTGTGGTGGGCGCCCACGAAACTCCTTCCGGCGAGCCGGTGCGGGAGGCTCAAATCCGGGAATCGCCGCTGTCGAGGGCTGCCCCCGCCGTTTCACAAGCCGATGCGGGGTCCGTCACAACCGCCGCATTAGGCAGCTTGGCCGCGAACCTCGGCCACCCGGTGTCAACCGCCGCGCTCGATGAAGAGTTCGAGGAATTCTAGATCGCAAGGAATACCCGTCCATGCTCTCAACACCTACAGCTACTCAAAGCCAGAATCAACCCAAGCAAGAAGAGATCAAACAGTACTTGACTTTCTGGTTGAACAATCAGGAATACGGCTTGGATCTCCTCCGTGTTCGTGAGATTCGCGGCTTCACGGCCATCACCGCCATTCCAAACATGCCCGCGCACATTAAAGGCGTCATGAACCTGCGCGGCACTGTCTTACCCGTAGTCGATCTCCGGCTCAAATTCAACATGCCGGAAAAGGAATACAACAAGTTCACCGTCATCATCATTGCCCGCTCAGGGGAGAAAAACGTCGGTCTCGTCGTCGATTCCGTATCCGACGTTCTCTCGATCCCACTTCAGCAAGTCAATCCGCCGCCCGACTTCGGCACCGCCGTCGATCAGAACTTTGTGCTCGGCCTTCTCAAATCCTCCGATCGGCTTTCAATCCTGCTGGATCTCGACAAACTCCTGATCGAAAGCGAAATCACTGTGCCGGATCGCGCCGAAAATACCGTTAACTAATGAAAGTCTCCTCTTTTGGTTCGAGTATCATCGAACCGGCCCAAGCCGAGATGACTGATGGCCAGTTCTTGCTCTTTCGCGATTTGATCTCCGCAAGAACGGGCATTTCTCTACGCGAAGCGAAATGTCCCATGCTCAGCGCTCGACTGCAGCGGCGCTTGCGCGCCTTGAAAATCTCGAGCTTCGAAGCCTATTATCAGTTTCTCCTCAAACAAGACCCCGCGGGTGAGGAGCGCCGCGAGTTGGTCAACTGCATCACTACCAATAAGACTTCCTTTTTTCGCGAGTCCCATCATTTCGAATTCCTCGCTAAGCTCTTTCAAAGTTCGCTTACTGCCAGGGCGATGGAATTCAGCGCTTGGAGCGCCGCTTGTTCCACCGGTGAAGAGCCTTATTCCATCGCCATGACTCTGCGCAATGTTTTTGATCCCTCCACAACCACGCGCGACATCACAATCCTTGCTTCCGATATCGACACGCAAGTACTGGGCCACGCCACATCGGCTATTTATAACGAAGCGGACCTCGAACCAGTGCCGACGCCACTCAGGCAGAGATTCTTTCTGCGCGGGTCTGGTACTCAGTCCGGCCGCTACCGCATTAAACCCGAGATTCGCAATCTCGTCGACTTCCGTCAGCTAAATTTCGTCGATCCCGCTTGGCCCGTCACTGGCATGTTCGACATCATTTTCTGCCGGAATGTGGTGATCTATTTTGAACAGGCGACGCAGGACCGGATTTTGCGCCGCCTCGTCGGCTACCTCAAGCCGGGTGGACATCTCATCGTCGGCCATTCCGAACATCTGCATTGGATGACTGACATAGTTCAGCCCGTCGGCACAACAATTTACAAGGTGAAGCATGGCTAAATGTCGCGTTCTGATAGTTGACGACTCAGCGCTCATGCGCGAGCTCCTTACCGAGATCCTGAGCTCCGACCCCGACATTGAGGTCGTGGGCGCGGCGTCCGACCCGTTTGTGGCTCGCGAAATGATTAAAACACGTCAGCCCAACGTTCTCACTTTGGACGTCGAAATGCCGCGCATGGACGGTCTCACGTTTCTCGAAAAACTCATGCGCGCCTATCCCCTGCCTGTGGTAATGATCTCCTCCCTCACCGAAAAGGGCTGCGACACTACCTTGCGCGCGCTTAGTCTAGGCGCAGTCGACTACGTCGCCAAACCGAAACTCGACCTTCGCACCGGCACTCTCGATCTCACGGAGGAAATCATCGAAAAGGTGAAGGCCGCAGTCGGCGCGCGCTTAATTCCACGCTCCCCGGCCAACGGCGCTCACGCTCACGCCTCGGCCGGTTTCAGGCCTATTCTCGTGGGCTCAAACAAAATCATTGCCATCGGAGCCTCCACCGGCGGTACGGAGGCATTGCGCGACTTCCTCGAACCGCTACCCGCCGATTTTCCCGCCATCGTTATCGTTCAACACATGCCCGAGAAATTCACCGCCCAGTTCGCTAAACGCCTTGATTCACTCTGCAAAATAGGCGTCAAGGAAGCGGCCGATGGCGACCGCTTGCTTGTGGGTCACGCCCTTATCGCTCCCGGCAACAACCACATGGAACTGGTCAGGAACGGCGCTGGCTATTGTGTCAGGATCACGCAAACCGAGCCCGTCAACCGCCATCGGCCGTCCGTCGACGTGCTTTTCAACTCCTGCGCCACGCAAGCCGGGGCAAACGCCATCGGCGTCATTCTAACCGGCATGGGCGCGGATGGCGCCCGCGGCCTGCTGGCCATGCGCAAAGCCGGTTCGTTCACCGTGGCCCAGGATGAAAGCACGTGTGTCGTCTTCGGCATGCCCAAGGAAGCAATCGCCTGCGGCGGCGCTGAGGAGATTCATCCACTACTCAAAATAGCCGCCGCGGTCGCCAATCGCCTATAGTCGCGCAACTTTAACGAGGGCGGCGTACATTGGAACTATCCAATGCTTTACGAAATCGATTCGCCGCCCACCCCCGACAATTCGCTTATCCTGCTTCACCCTGCCGATTCCGTCGCCATCGCCCGCGTCCCCATCCCCGCCGGACAAGCGCTGCAGATTAATGAAAATACCGTCACCGCGCGCGCTTCTATTCCAGCCGGCCACAAAATCGCCATTCGCGCGCTGCAACCCGGCGATCCCGTCTACCGCTTCGGTAATGTCATCGGCTTCGCCACGGCGCACGTCACAACCGGCGAGCACGTCCACGTTCACAACCTGGGATATGAAGAACGCAATGTGAACGAAATTCGCCCTGAAGCGGTTCCGCCGCGCGCCAGCCGCACCGCGACGTCTACCTTCCTCGGCTATCCGCGCACCGATGGCCGCGCCGGCACGCGCAACTACATCGCCGTGGTCGCTGCCAGCAACTGCGCTGCCTACACCTCCGAACTGATCGCGCAGAGCTTCGCCGCCGAAAAGCTTCCCCCGAACGTTGATGGTATCGTCGCTTTCCCGCACGGCGAAGGCTGCGGTCAAGCGATGGGTCCCGACACCGAGCAACTGCAGCGCACTCTCGAAGGCGTTCTCGATCATCCCAACATTTCGGCCGCCCTCATCTTGGGCCTCGGGTGCGAAGTCAACCAGATCGATCATTATCTGGGCCGCAGTTCCAACGGGACCTCCGGCGCGCCCGCCGGATTGCAGGGTCTTACACTTCAGGATTCCGGCGGAACGTTGGGCGCGGTAGAAGCGGCTCGCAGGAACATTCACCAATACATCGAACGCGCTGCCGCGCAAAAACGCGTCGAAATCCCGCTTTCCAAAATAGTCCTCGGGCTGAATTGCGGCGGCTCCGACTCCTTTTCCGGCATTACCGCCAACCCTGCGCTTGGCCACTGCTGCGACCTCCTTATCGAACAGGGCGGAACCGCCGTGCTCGCCGAAACCACCGAAATCTTCGGCGCGGAGCATCTCCTGTTGCGCCGCGCGCGCAACCCGCAAATCGCTCAAAAACTGCTCGCCTGCATCGAGCAATATAAACGCTACCTGCGCCAATTCGGCGGCAGCTTTAACGACAATCCTTCGCCGGGCAACAAAGAAGGAGGCCTTAGCAATATCCTCGAAAAATCGCTCGGCGCAGTCGCCAAAGCCGGCACCAGCCCGCTCGAAGACGTCGTCGATTATTCTGAGCGCGTCACCGCTTCCGGCTTCGTCTTTATGAACACGCCCGGCTACGACCCCGTTTCTCTCACTGGACTGGCCGCCGGCGGCGCCAATCTCATCGCCTTCACCACCGGCCGCGGGAGCGCCATCGGCTTCCCCAGCATTCCCGTCTTGAAAATCTCCAGCAACACCAACACGTATAAACGCATGAGCGGAAACATGGACATTAACGCCGGCCGGATTGCCGATGGCGTCGCCACCATTGAACAAGTGGGCCGGGAAATCTTTGAAGCGCTCATACGCGTGGCCTCTGGTGAACGGACGCTCGCTGAAAAACTCGGCCATCACGAATTCGCTCCCTGGCGCATCGGACCCGTTCTTTAGCCCCTCCGCAATTCAGCGCGGCGCAATGTAGAAAAAGTAAGCCGTCATCGTCACGCCAACGGTGATCACCAGGCCGCGAATTGCAGCCGGCTTCATCCTGCGTGCCAGGCGCGGACCCGCATAACCGCCGCCAATCGCCGCCACTGCCATCACCAGCGCCGGCTTCCACGCCACCTCGCGGTTCACAATGAAAATGACCGCCGCCAGCGCGTTCAGCGTGCCGCCCAGTATGGTTTTTATGCCGTTCATCCCATGAATTTCGGTCATGCCATACAGCCGCAGCGCCGCCAGAAACATGATGCCGATCCCGCCGCCAAAATAGCCGCCATACACGGCAATCGGGAAAAGCAGCAGCAGCATCCAGAAAACATTCCCATGCAGCCGGCCTTTCATCGCCACGCTCACTTGATTGCCAAACGCAAACAGCAACGTCGCGAACAACAGCAGCCAGGGCGCAACCTGACGGAAGGTTTTGTCGGAAGTAATCAGCAGCAGCCAGGCCCCCGCCGCACCCCCAACTAAGCTAACCACCAGCCACAGCTTCAAATATTTCTCGTTGAGATTCCGCACATCGCCTTGGTACGCCAAAATGCTCGCCACCGTCCCCGGCACCAGCGCCACGGTGCTCGAAGCATTCGCCATCACCGGCGTCACGCCGCTAAAAATCAACGAGGGAAACGTCAGGAAGCTGCCGCCGCCCGCCACCGAATTAATCGCCCCTGCCGCGAAGGCCGCCGCTATCAAAAGTAAGAATGTCATCCCGTCTTCTCAGTTTCATACACTGATAGTGTGTATATTTATTCGGCAACCGTACGTTTAGCCCTGCTCGCCTGTTCTTTTTCTCCTCTTTTCGCCCAAACCGCCGCTCAAAAACCCATCACGCTGGACGACGTTCTCAAGCAGCCCTACCCGCGCTCGCTCACTCCAATTTGGTCGGCCGACGGCAAGCGCTTCGCCTACCGCAACCAGGAATCCGTTTACCTGTACGATGCCGATAAGCAAAAGTCGAAAGAATGGTTTCAGCCTTCCAAGCTCGAAGCCGACGCGGTCAAAGTCACCGAAAACAAGGCGTTCGGTTGGCAAAATCGCCGTGTGTCTTCCGGCTCCATCGAATGGTTTCCCAACAACAAAGATCTGCTCGTAGAGGCTGACGGCGACCTGTTCATCGTTCGCACCAATGGCAAACACCAGCAACTCACCAAAACCGATTTCGCCGAGGAAGATCCCAAGCTATCGCCCGATGCCAGCCAGATTCTCTACCGCTCGCGCTCAAATCTGTACGCTCTCGACATCTCTTCCCGTCAAGTCCGCCAACTCACCGCCGATGGTTCGCCCACTCTGCTGAACGGCCAATTGGATTGGGTCTATCCCGAAGAACTCGATCTGGGAACCGCCACCTGGTGGTCTCCCGATTCCAAGCAAATCGCCTTTCTGCAATTCGACGTCTCGAAAGAATTCATCTACCCGCAAATCGATCTCACCGGAGAACGCGCCCTCGCCGAGCCTGAACGCTACCCCCAGTCCGGCACGCCCAACGCCCGCGTCCGGCTTGGTGTGATCACCTTAGCTACGGGTCAGATCAAGTGGATGGATGTGGGTGACACGGAAGACGCTCTACTGGCCCGCGTGATTTGGCTCCCCGATTCCGCCCAACTCGCGGTGGAGCGCCTCAATCGCGTGCAAAACCGGCTCGATCTGCTCTTCTGTAATCCGGCAACCGGCGTCGTCCATCCCGTGCTCCACGAAGATTCCAAAACCTGGATCAACTTTCAGGACAATTTGTACTTCTTGAAGAACCGTCCCGAGTTCCTGTGGACGAGCGAACACGAAAACGGCTTCCGGCACATTTATCGCTTTTCGAATAACGGCGAGCTACTCAACAAACTCACCAACGGAGATTGGGAAGTCAAGCGCATTGAGGCCATTGATGAATCAGCCCAGCAGATTCTCTTCACGTCCTCCGAATTGAGCCCGTTGGAGTCTCAACTGTACTCCGTTTCGTTCAACGGCGGTGCCCGTACGCGGCTGACTCCCGAACCCGGCGTTCATCACATTCAGGCGAACGAAGATGGCAGTTATTTCCTCGACTCTTTTTCGAACGCGACCACGCCAACCTCGCAGTCACTCAAGAATGCATCCGGCGAACTCCTGAGCGTCTTGCATGAACCGGACACTAAGCCGGCCGCTGAGTTTAATCTCTTGCCCAGCGAGATACTGACCATCACCTCCGACGATGGCACCGCGTTCTATGGCCGCCTTACCAAGCCCGCCGGCTTCCAACCGGGCGTCAAATATCCGTTGATTGTTCAAGTCTACGGCGGCCCCGGCGTGCAGACCATCCATAACGAGTGGCAGGGAATCAGCATCGCACAAGTCATGGCCCACAACGGTTACTTGGTTTGGCAGATGGATAATCGCGGGTCTTCCGGCCGCGGCCACAAATTCGAAGAACCTATTTTCCATGAAATGGGAACGCGCGAGGTACAAGATCAGAAATTCGGGGTCGAGTATCTCATCAAGCAAGGTTTCGTCGACCCGGAACGCGTCGGCATCACGGGTTGGAGCTATGGCGGATATATGACCATTCACTCCATGCTCCTTGCCTCCGATGTTTTCAAGGCGGGTGTTGCCGGTGCACCCGTCACCGATTGGCACAACTACGACACCATTTACACCGAACGCTACATGGACCTGCCGGTCAATAACAAAGAGGGCTACGGGAATTCCTCAAACGTCCAGAATGCCGTTAAGCTCACGGGGCATCTGCTCATTATTCACAACTTTGAAGACGATAATGTGCTGTTTCAAAACACCATGCAAATGGCGAGCGCACTCGAGAAAGCAGGCAAAGTTTTCGTGATGCAGATCTTCCCGCAAAAAACCCATGGCGTCACCGGCCCTTACCGCAGGAGCCTGATGGAGGCGGAGATGTCGTTTTTTGATCAGTACTTGAAAAAGAAGTAGCAACGCGTTGGGCCTACAAATATTTCACTAACACCACTTCGTTTCCGGTTTCGTTGTAAATCAACTCGTCCGCAATCTGCTTCACAAGCATAATTCCAAATCCGCCGGGCCGCATGCCTTTCTCGTTCCGGTAATGCGCATGCTTTAG
>Ga0302319_10009498_pt1 | contig 18688 bp, 18 predicted proteins | sample Bog_T0_2_FD_203319 | JGI IMG/M metagenome (GOLD analysis project Ga0302319, IMG submission 203319) | Peat permafrost microbial communities from Stordalen Mire near Abisko, Sweden - Bog_T0_2 | ecosystem: Environmental > Terrestrial > Soil > Wetlands > Peat | place: Sweden: Abisko, Stordalen Mire... | reverse complement strand
GATCCTGCCCGTCCGTGCAGAAATTAATGTGAGGGAAATGAGCCGCTAAGGAAGGAAAGATTGCGGCCCGTTACAATAAGAGCGTCAAGTAGAATTGGACCATGCGACTTCATGGAATCAACCGATGGCTTCTTGTTTTTGGGGTAGCCCTTTCTTATTGGTTGCTCGGACTTGGCAGGTCTCTCAACACTATTCCCTGGAGCGACGAGGCGTGGTATTCTTCGCCGTCCTGGAGCCTCATTCATAGGGGCACCACAGGCACACCACTTCTAGAGACGGTTGGCGAATACTGGCGGGGTATCAATCTTTGGACTTATTGGGTGGTTCCATTGCAGTTCTTTGTTCAGGTGCCATGGTTCAAAGTCTTCGGATTCAGCTTACTTTCCGCACGTCTGTTCGCCCTGACCTGGGGATTTGTCGGGCTTATTTCTTGGGCTTTCATAGTTAGGCGTTTTACCGGAAACGCAATCATGGGTTTCTGGACTTTCCTGCTTATGGCGTCCGACTACCAGTTTGTTTCAAAGGTGGCTCTTGATCGTATGGACGCTATGAGTCTAGCCATGGCCGCACTTGCCATTTTGGCATATTTGGAACTGCGGGAGCACAACCTAACGACGGGTTTGGTCGTTAGTCAAGTCTGTGTCGCAGCTTGCGGACTGACTCACCCGATGCCCGGAATCCCGGCTTTTTGTGCGGTCGCGTTTCTTGTCCTCTATTACGACAGGGCGCGTATCAGTTGGAGATTGCTTGTCCTGGCGGCAGTTCCTTATCTTGTATTCGCCGTCGGCTGGCTTTGGTATATCAGCGTTGCTCCAGATCTCTTTCGCGCTCAGTTTTTCGGAAATGTGACTGATGTTGACAGGCTAGGGGGATTCGGTCACCCTTTGGGCGCGGTCATTGGCGAGTTTCGCCGTCACTTAGGGATGGGAGGATTCGAGCCTGGTCTGTCGGCGCTCTACCGGATCAAAGCAATTCCGCTGGTTGTCTGCCTTTTTGCGGGCTTCGATCTGTTACTGGATCGTAAAGCAAGACTCAATCCCTCTATTCGGCCTGTTCTTGGACTTTGGCTCGTTTATATCACAGTCATTACGTTTTATGACAACACGAAGGAGGTTAAGTACGCAGTCCACTTAGTGCCTATTTATGACGCTCTCGTCGCTATCTGGTTGGTCCGATTGTGGGGGAGCCGACCAACGAAGCGCTGGATTGCAATAGCTGGTGCCACGCTATTCTTACTCGTAAATATTTTCGGATTGATTTACACAATTGTAAAAGATGACTATCATAAGCAATACGTCCCTGTGGCTGACTTCTTGAGGAATCATGCTAAGGCAGGCGATCTAATTCTGGCTGATTCAACATTTGGCTTCGCTCTTGGCTTTGATGGAAATATCGTCGATGACAGGGCGTTCACATATCTTAGTCATAAAACGCCGAAGTTTATCGTGGTGACTCCAAAGTACCAAAAGTTCATTGAGGCTGATCGGGTGAGGTTCCCGTCCATGTACACATTCATCCAGAATTTGTTTACTAGACATTATGAAGAGGTCTTTTCGAATAAAGACTACAGAGTCTTGCGTGCTAGGAAATAGTGAAGTTGCTTCCGGGCTGAAGAAAGGCCGCCTGTTTGTTTCGAATATCGAATCGGCGGTAAACCGTCAAACAGCGGAAGGTGGTTCCCCATGAATTCGTGCTGGATGCGCTCACCGACCTGTCGCCGGTGACCCGCTCTGTGTTTGGCTGCCTTGCCGTCTATATTGAAGAAAAGATCGTCATCATACTGCGCGACAAGCGCGACGGAACGCCAGATAACGGCGTATGGCTTGCGACCACCAAGGAGCACCATGAGAGTCTCCGCCGGGAGTTCCCCAGCATGCGCTCCATTCAGGCGTTTGGCAAAGCGGTAACCGGCTGGCAGGTCCTCCCGGTAGATTCGCCGGATTTCGAAAGGGACGCGCTACGTGCTTGCGAACTTATTTTGTCCAAAGATCCGCGAATCGGCAAAGTGCCGAAGCGGAAGGCAAAGCGGACCGGTAAGCGCCCCAAAGTTCTTTAAGGCCGGTCGTGACAACAACGTGTGATTCATGTGGCGCTGGCGCTGTTCTACTTCGCCGCCGCTTTCTTCGATGCCCAGTATTTCCTGACTCCTTCTCTGATTTTCTTGATGGCCGCCGCGCTCATCTTCTTCTTAGCGGGCGCTACACTGGGCGCTGCGCCCCCACTGTTCATAACCGTTTGGCCTCGGACCCCGTAATACCGGCCATTCCGCAATTCGAGTCTTTTCTGTGCCGCCAGATAGCTGAGCGTTTTTGTAACGAATTTTCTGCTCCGCTTGATCTTTCTAGCTGTAAAGACCTGGTCCACTTCCCTCGAAGATGCCCCCACACTGCCGTAGCGATTCACGATTTCAGCCGCCAGCGCCGTCTTGTTGCCAGTGAATTCGACATTGGTCGAATCAAACTTTGGGGTAACGGGAGCTAGAACTGAGGCTGGTCTATGGTGAGTTTCACTCAGGCTACCTTCGGCGGGTGTACTTCCTTTGGCAAGTTCAAGGTGGAGGACTCGCTCATAGGCCGCGAGCTCAGCGGTCTGCGCCTCAATGGAGGTTATGAGGTCTTCGATCCGAGTCCCCAGGAGGGTTGTTAACTGTGACATGACTTACACATCATACTCTTCCAATCGGGGGCTCAGTTCCAAGGTCCTTCATCGTCGATTGAGGGGATAGTTTTTGACAGGTGGCTGCTGGTGTGGTGTGCCTCCCTCCTGGGTTGGGATAGAATTGCACACTGCGTCAGCTAGCTCGGTGGTGATTGCACTTCTGCTGGCCTAGTGCTTGGAAAAAATGAACACGCCATTCCTAATAGTCGCCCTGACCCTTGAAAAGGCGGTGACTTCCTTTGCAGGGTCTTCGTCCAGAACAGTGAGATCAGCATCCATACCGGTTTCGATGCGCCCGTTCCGCTTTGCAAAACCGAAGCGTTGAGCGGGAACGGTGGTCAGTGAGGCAAGAATCGCCCGGTAATCCATTTCCGCGCGGGACATAAGTTCGAATTCGAGCAGTGTATCGAAATGATCCGTGTAGCCAATATCTGTTCCAAAAAGCACCTCACCCCCGGCGGATAAAAACGTGACCAACTGACTGACCACGGTTTTGATCCAGGTCTCACGCTCAGTATCGGACAAGTGACCCTTATTGGCTTCAAAGTCGTACAGGGTCAGTGTGGGAATGACTGCCATATGCGCGGCTATGAGGCGAGGAACAAACACCGAGGCCCAGTCAGGCGCGTTAGGGGCCGTGTGCGCTAGCAGCCTGTGTCTTTAGTAAGTCCTGAGCGAAACCACACGATTATTGCCGATTCCTGGGGGATTCAAAACTATCAACGGCCCGTCAACAAAGCGTTGTAGCGCGTCTGCGCGGGTCGGATTTTCCGGCGAGATGTCGCCGTCTGTGAATAGTTACTAAAGACACAGGCTGCTAGGATATCGACTCCGGCCTCAATCGCAATGTTGACGCCAGCCGAGTTCTGTGGATGAGCGAAAACCGGAACGCTGTGGCGATGTGCTTCGCCGACAGCCGCTCTGGCGATGTCAATCGGCATGTTCGCGACACTTCCGGCCTGAACTGATCCAGTAAAAAGCTTGGTTCCGTCGGCACCACGGTCGATCTCAGAGGCCACCTGCCGCTGAGCTTCAAGCGGGGAACGGATCACCGGCATTGGTAGGTGATGATCTAACAGGAACTGTTGGATATACACCGGCTGCACGGTCCAAAGCGGTTCACCGGCGGTTAGAATCCGGGGCCCACGCACATTCCCCTGGTTCACCCGATTACGAAGCGCGAGCGTGTTCTCAAGGATGGAGGCGATGTCGAATACACTTGTGAAACCCCAGCGATTAAACATACGATCCGTCTCGGTATCTAACTGCGCCGCTGATGCTTGTTTTGCATTCAGCGAAGCGGGGGTGATTATATGGACGTGACTGTTCCAGAATCCTGCCGTTACGTAGGCTCCCGTGTAGTCCAGACGCTGGGCTCCGCCAGGAATATGTACTGAGGCCCTTGATCCGATTGCCGCTATCTTTCCAGCATGGACGATGATGACTGCGTCGGAGATTGGAGGGTCCTTCGGCGAAGGATAAACGGTGGCCCCGGTAATCACCAGATCGGCACTCCGAACAAATTGGATAGAGAGCAATATTAAGGCGAGCCCCGGTAACGTCCGCATGATTTCAAGTTTAGTTAAGGCATGGAGTAGCGAAAGCGCACCCAGAATAACAGCAAGCGGAATCGCGAAAAGCGTGGGGCTTCGCACGCTTAGGATTTTGGCACGAAGCCGTAAACTCATCGGCGCATGAATGACGCCGTGAGTCGATTCGCTAGCAAAGTCGCAGAATCATGTGGTCCTCGTCAATGTACGTTGAGCCTACTTTTAAATTATGATCCCAAATTCAGCGCAGTCCGACAGTCCGGGCCGTATTTCGCCTCTACACTCGCCAGATCGAGGCGCTCACGCCACCACGCATCCACGTGGGGAGCGGAGAGCCACTCTTGAAGCAGAGGAAAGTCAGATCGGCTCAGCGGTCGGAATGAGATGGAAGCCTGCACCAAAATGTGTTCGGTTTCTAATTGTTGATTTACACCGTCATCTTGAACTGTTTCGTGCATAATTGCAACCCGACTGCACAAGGATTTGGATGTTGCGGACACCAAGGACGTGCGGGCCTTTCCAATACCCCTGGTGATTATGCGTTTCGATTAGCCCCGGCGAGTGTTTCATCTTGGGTAATTCACTGGCCAATCATGATGCCCAGCAGAAGGTTTGCTTGTCACTTGTGTCACGCAAGGTATCGTCAGTTGGCGGTTGGGCGTCGTAGCGCTGCCGCGCAACCAACCGTCAGTTCGCTAAGCCTCCCGGCACGGTGGCAAAGGATGAATAGCCATATCCTTGTGTCGGTACATTACGTGACACCTATCGACTGAAAGGCACATCCTACCCCTCTTTTAGAGGCGCTGTACTCCGAGCGAAGATCCGGGCATCGCTCGCCCTTTTGCGATTACACCTTCGATGGCTTGAAAGAGCTGCTGCGCCTGGATGGGCTTCGTGACATATGAGTCCATACCAGCGTTCAGACATCGCTCTTCATATCCCGTCAGCGCGTGAGCCGTCAAGGCGATGATCGGAATACGCTGGCCGGAAATCTTTTCCTGTTGTCGGATCAGTCCAGTCGCCTCGAATCCATCCATCTCCGGCATCTGCACGTCCATAAGAATGACGTCAAAAGGCCGTTGTTCCCATTGCTCAAAGGCTTGCCTGCCATTCGTCGTAAGCGTCACGGAATGGCCGCGTCTTTCGAGCAAAGAGCGGGTAATTCTCTGATTAATGGCGTTATCTTCCGCCAGCAAGATGCGAAGTTTCTTCGGCTCGGTTTCGGCGGTTAGAGAGTAACGGGTGAGCAAAGGGGGAGGTTCCGCGCCATCCAGTGTCTCTCTAGAAAGAACGCTTACGAGCATAGCCTTCAAGTCAGACGAGCGCAGCGGTTTGGTCAAGTAAGCGGTCACACCCGCTTCGCGGCAGCGTGCCGCATCCCCTCGTCGTCCGCCTGAGGTAAGCATCACCACGCCAAGGGGCGCAAGAGTAGTGTCAGGCACCGCTTGTTCCGCCAGCGCGAAGCCATCCATTTCCGGCATGCGCGAATCGGTAACGAGTAAGCGGAACGGCACCCCAGCGCGGGCAGCCGTTCTGAGCAACATCAGCGCTTCCTGTCCGTTACTCACCGCGCTAGCCAGCATGCCCCACCGCTGCAACGTCTCCGTGAACATTCGGCGATTCACCTCATGATCGTCAACGATGAGAGCCCTAACTCCGACGAGCGATAAATCAGCCGTTTCCCGAGGCACATCTGCGCTGTGCGAACGTCCCAAGTCGGCTGTGAAATGAAAGGCGCTTCCTTTTCCCACCTCACTCTCGACCCAGATCCTTCCACCCATCAGGTGAACCAATCGGGTAGAGATGGTGAGCCCGAGTCCTGTGCCTCCATGCTTGCGAGTGGTGGATGAATCAGCCTGCGAAAACGGTTTGAAAATCAGGTCCTGCTTTTCCTCAGGAATTCCAATCCCTGTGTCGCGTACTACGAAGTGGATAGCAATTCGATCACCCTGGCATTTGCAGTCCGCGCAGAGGGCGATCTCTCCCTGTTCGGTAAACTTCAGCGCGTTGCCCAGCAAATTGGTAATTACTTGTCGCAGGCGGCCAGGATCGCCATGAACCAGCGCTGGGATATCGTGGCTAAAATCCGAGATGAGTTCGATGCCCTTCCCACCCGCCTGTAAAGCGAAAGGTCGAATCGTCTCTTCCAAGCTGTCGCGCAAGTCGAAGTCGATAAACTCTAACTCCAGTTTGTCAGCCTCTATTTTTGAGAAGTCCAGAATCTCGTTGATGGTGCTGAGTAGCGAATCGGCGGAAGCGCGTGCCATCGTCAGGAATTCCTGTCTCTCGCTCCGGTCTGTGGTGTCGAGGGCCAGGTCGATCATTCCCATTACGCCATTCACGGGTGTACGGATTTCGTGGCTCATGTTGGCTAGGAACTGGCTCTTGGCAAGGTTAGCGGCATCTGCTGCTTCTTTGGCGGCCAGCAACTCGACGGTGCGTTCCTCTACGCGGCGCTCCAATTCTGCGTGGTAGCGGGTCAAAGCTTGCTGCGCCGTTCGGCGTTCGGAAATGTCGAGGAAGGTCACTACTGCGCCGATGACCGAAGTTTTGGCATAAACGGGATACGACCAATATTCGACCGGGAAGCAGGTGTGGTTTTTCCGCCAGAAGACTTCTACGTCGCGATGGACCTCCACGCCCTGCCGGAACGCTCGGTAAATGGCGCAATCTTCTACAGGACTTGGGACCAGATCTTCCTGGGAATAGTGGCAGCAGTCGTGCATATTCAGTCCCAACAACTCACTTTCTTTGTCGTAGCCTAATAGCCGAACACAGGCACGGTTGGCAAAGGTACAGTTGCCGCGCATGTCAATGCCGTAGATCCCTTCGGCAGTGGAAGAAAGCAGCAGTTCCAGTTGCTGCTCCCGCTGGTGCAGCCGATCTGCCGTATGCCTCCGGTCAGTCACGTCACGGTAGAACATGGCCACCAACGGCTTACCTTTGTCGGAGTACTGGGTAAAGGCAATATCGACAATCAGGTTCTCGCTAATCAACATTTCCCGGCTGTCACCCACCAACGGGTGCCTACCAGTCGCGCGAAATACCGGCAGGTGTTCGGCAAAGCGGGTACGTACCACTTCATCGGGAATGAGCGTACTGAAGGCTTGGCCGATTACGTCCTGGCGGCGGCGACCGAACATCCTCTCTGCGCGGGCATTTACACGGACGACAGTCCCCTGATCGTCGAAAACTACGATGCCGTCCGACGCTACCTCCAATAAGTCGTCACGTTGTTCGGCTTCCTGCTTGTCTGCTCGCGCGAGGAGGCGTTTTAAGGTGGCGAACATAATAGGTCTCTCGCGTGCATTTGCGCTCTTTGTACCTTTCGGCAAATGTGCTGCCGATCATTACGGGCGAGGCCGGTCCCCGGATTCGCGCCCATAAACTTATCGGCAGCGGGCCGCCAACCAGTAAAGGGGCGTCGAAGAAGCTCACACAATTCTTGCTAACCCGTGCCAAGAGCCCGACCGGAGTAAAGAGCCTCACTGCACCGGCTCCTCCACCACAACCGGCTCCCCGCACTCGTCGCAGATGAAAACGTCAACGTCATCAAACTCTGGGAACTGGTTAACAAAGCGGCAGTGTGGAAATTTGACACACACGATTCCTGATGTCCGGTCGGCAGTCACCTTCTTCATTTCCGTTTCCACGACCTCATGTGCTTCCAAACGGCCACAAGCTCCTGAATGGAGCGGGCGGTCGGCACCCGATTGACAAATTGGCAGCGGCGATGAGCGGCATGGTAGAAGCTTTGGATGGAGCTTTCGCTCATCGTCTTGAATTGCGCTTGAAGAACCGCAAGTTCGTCGCGGGTCATTGGGATGTCGGGTTCGGGGTGGCGTGTCATATTCGCCTTGTATTCGCCATCGTATCATGGCTCCGTAGAAGCTCAACCCCACGGCCCCAGGGCGTCTTGTTTGACGGAGTTGTTGAGCCGATACCGTCGTGACAAACGGCGTGCGCTAGACCAGAAAATCCCTCTTTCCAATCCGTTCGTCTCTTCTCCTTCTCGCAAATGGCCGACGCCTAAAGCATGAAAGCTATTCTCGTGAAACCCGGATGAGCTAACGCCGCTTGGATGGTTGTATGTGGAGAATCGCCGACTGAAAAAGAAATCAGATTCTCAAAGCGAAGCCACGGCAACCGCTTTGAAAAAAACGGGCTGAAGCCGCTATCCGCTCCGCTCCAGAAGGGATAGAGCTTTATCAACCGGTGACACCGTTACAGTAGAACGGTCAACAGCGACAACGCGAGAGTTTCCGGTCAGGTGGTGTCACGCGCTTCTTCCCCCCCAGGTGCCAGTCGAAGACTGTAACGAATTCCCAGACATTGCCCGCAGGGCCCATGGCGCGGTTGCGCGTGTTGGAAAGGCTGATGTCGAACCCTGCACAACAGCCACCGCTTGATACGAAATTGTGAAGACGCCATGGAAGTCCTGAGCACCAGGTTTCCGTCAAGTCCCCCTAAACCTTTCTTTGGATTGAGCCAATACAGCCTGAGAGCGGGGAATTCATGATAGACGCAATCGAGCCAGTGAGAGGGAATTCAGGGACGGAATATACACCGGCAATCCCACCTTCAAAAGGAATCGGGGGTGATGGAGTTGTGCTTTCGGATACCGCCCAAGCCAGTTTGCTGGAGCAGGAGGGTATGAGTGTCTCTGAAATTGCTGTGGAACTTGGTCTCAAGCACAATAGAGGTACAGAATGACCTGGGAATTGCTGCCACGATCACCCACCCGGCAGGATCTACTGTGCAGCCCGATCAGGGCGGCGCTACGGGCACGGATTCTCAGGCCTGACGCTGTCGCTAAACACAGTCGGTCCCGACCAAATTCGCCGAAATCATTACCAAAGTCCTGGTACCAAGAGACCGAGAGTTTGAAACTTATCTCATCCTGAAAGGCGAGAATTCGAAAGCTCAGCCGGAACTTCGATAGCGAGGGAGGAGAATTCCCACTGATTATCGATTCAAGCTATCTGACCCACCCTTGTGAGGATGCCCTTGAGCGCTTCGTTATGGATCGGTGTTTCGAAAACGAACTCGCCTACGTGGAAACGCACATCCTATGTTGTGAGTCCTGTGTGACTTGCTTAGAGGAACTCGCCGTCGAAATGGCAGTCATGAGACTCTGTCTGCACGGAATGTCGCTGTCGCCATTGGCGAAGCGGGCCAGGTCGTCAGAATCGCTGCTGACGCTGGTTTAAACGTGTCCACTTCTTCAGCACCCGTTTCCATCGATCAGCCCACGGGTGGGCAGGGAGGCAATGAAGGCAAGGTTGGAAAGAGCGCTCTCAAGTGCGCGATACCCAGCGCCGCCAAGCCATACTGACAGGCTTGCTTTCCACCGGTCGAAATCCGATTTTTCAAGCGCGGCAGCCAGCGTCTCTTCCGCGAACCGGGTCGGGACGAATGTAGCCGACGAAGTGGACACGACATCTTCATCTACCGCAAATACGCGAAGGGTTGAATTCGAAGAAGTGCTGAGGGCGTCCCTGCCCCGATGGTATCGCTAGCTCAGATGGTTGCAACTCCCCTCCAGTCGTAGGGCCAATGTTGGTGCGCGGCTCCAACACAAATGAAAAGATCGGCAGGGTGAAAGCGCCGCTGGTCATTATTCATGGCGACTCCGATGAAATGGTGCCGTCTATTCAGGAGGAGAAGCTGTTTCGTTCGGCCAAAGAGCCCAAAACATTCTGGCCGGTCGCTGCTGCCCACCACAGCGATCTCATCTTCGTTGCGGTAGCGAATACGTTCGGCTGCTGCGAATGCTTTATGGTTCGCTGGAAGCACCGGAAGGCTAGGGGGGTTCGGGAGCGCAACCTTGCTGAAACAAATACCAGCCTGCAACAAAATCGAAACGCCGAACGACGCCGCGCAATCGCGAAGCAACTGAACCGCGCTTGTGAAATATTAATTGGAAAATTAGCTTGAAAAGTCAGCCATTCGGCGCTATAGCTAGATGCGGAGGGTCCTTCGGCATGAAAGACGCTGATGACGAACCCGCTAGCTTTTGGTGGGCGCTCTTTTTCCAACAATCAGTCGGAATTTGGGCGTATAATCTTTCCATCCGTCTCCGAACCGTGAAACCTGCCGCCCCCGGAGCTATCACGCTTTCTCCCCTTGCCCTTCGGGAAGTTTTATTTCTCAAGGAGAACAAAGACCATGAGTGCAGCAGCAACAGCACCTTCAGTTTTATTGGAAAAAGATCCCGAAATACGAAGAGAATTCAGCGTTTCGGAAACGCCGGTATATGAGGACATCGCCCTGCTTGCCTATACCCTTTGGCAGCGTCGTGGCTGCCCAAGCGGATCGGCTGAGAGCGATTGGTTGGAAGCAGAACGCACACTAGGGGAGCCAGGGGGCGGTGAGCGTGACGCTCGCGGCTAGAGTGAAGGCGTCTAAACGAAAACAATTCTACCTCGGTATTGAGGGGTTCCATTCTGACACCAATCTTAGATAACGTATCCAAGGGAAATTGTAGAGCAGTAATTTCGGTCAATAATGGAGTGTGAACGATTGGCTGGAGAACTTGACCATTTCGAACCGGGTCGGGTTGCGATTTCTCCTCACCGATCTGGGTGTCGCGATGACGTTCATGGCGGTCGCGGAAACCGCACAGAATGAGGAAGCCGTTCGCCGTAATTATGACAACGCCCGCAAGGCACATGACGCGGTTGTGCACCTTTTGGGAAAGCTGAGGCCGAATGCGGAGCAAAGAGGAAGCGATTGGGCGAAATTGGCCCTTTTGAAGATGCGCCTGCAAGCCGTCGGCTACCAGTTGTAACTCGTCCAGCCGTGCGACAAAGCGGCCCGTGCTACCCATCTAGGAAAAATCTTTGATCTTGTAGAAATCGCACATCGGGACCTAGGATAAATCCTACGCTGCCCGATCCCGATTCTTCTCCCGCAGACTTATATCGTCAAGCGCCCACTACATACTTTAAGGAACCGTACACATGCCAGAACGTAACCGGAAGTCCGAAGTCATTGAGCGACAGGGAACCAAGGAGTTGCTCACTCACTACCGCGCAACTTTGGCTAGCGTCGGGGACGGCGTTATCGTCACCGACATGGAAAGCCGTATCACATTCATCAATCCCGCCGCCGAACGGCTTACCGGCTGGCGCAAGAAGGATGCGCTCTATAAGCAACTCACGGAGATCTTCCAAATTGTAAACGAGCAATCCGTCAAGATGGAGAGTCCTGCCCTCAGAGCGATCAAAGCGGGCGAGGCGGTCAATCTCCCTGAACGCGCGATCCTGATCGCCCGCGACGGCAGCGAGTGGCCGGTCGATGACAGCGCCGCGCCGATCTTAGATGCCGTTGGACGCACTACTGGCGTGGTGCTGGTTTTTCGCGACATCAGCAATCGGCGGAAGATGGAACAGGAATTGGAGTCTTCAGAACTCCGCTACCGGCGATTGTTTGAGTCGGCGCACGACGGCATCCTTATTCTTGACGCTGCGAGCGCCAAGGTGGTGGACGTCAATCCATTCATGGGTGAGTTGCTTGGCTATCCCAAAGAACACTTTATGGGGAAGGAACTGTGGGAGATTGGGGTGTTCAAGGATGTCGAAAGCTCCAAGGAAGCGATGGCGACTCTACAGAAGGTCGGCCACATTCGCTACGAAGATCACCCGCTGCAACACAAAGACGGCAGACATATTCCTGTTGAGTTCGTCAGTAACGTGTATCGGGAAGGCCAACGGGATGTCATTCAATGCAACATTCGCGATATCACGGAGCGCAAGCACCAGGCGGAGGAACTGGCGACTGCCAGGGAAGGTGCCGAGGCGGCCAGCAACTCCAAGAGCGAGTTTTTGGCGAACATGAGTCATGAGATCCGCACGCCGATGACCGCCATCTTGGGATTTGCGGAGATGCTGCTGCAAAAGAGCCCGGAGGAGTGCGCCGAAATCGGCTGCGTCCAGATCATCCGCCGGAATGCCTCACACCTGCTTGAACTGATCAATGAAATTCTCGATCTGTCGAAGGTTGAGGCCGGACAGATGACGGTGGAACGGGCTCCCTGCGACCTTCCCTCGCTTTTATTGGAGATTATTTCGCTCATGCGCCCCAGAGCGCTGGAAAAGGAACTGGGTTTCGGCGTCACGTTTCAGGGTCCGATTCCGCGCCTGATCCAAACTGACACATTGCGCCTCAGGCAAATTCTGGTCAATCTCATCGGCAACGCGCTGAAATTCACCGACTCGGGTAGGATCGACCTGCGCATCATGGAAGCGGCAACCAGGGGGCCGAACATCGTGCTCCGCGTTGAGGTGATCGACAGCGGGATGGGGATGACGCCCGAACTGATAGAGCGTCTCTTTCGACCGTTCGCGCAGGGTGATGAGTCCATTACGCGCAAGTTCGGGGGAACCGGCTTGGGCCTGACCATCAGTAAGCGGTTGGCCAACCTGTTAGGCGGCGACGTCACGGTCCGTTCGCAACCGCGCATCGGAAGCACGTTCACGTTGACGATTGATGGCGGACCCTCCGCCGGTGTGGAACGATTGGACAATTTGAGCGAATCGACGCTGCCCAGAAGGATTGATCAAAGGGCGCAGTCCGAAATCTATCTTCGCGGACGCATTCTGTTGGTTGAGGATGGAGCCGATAATCAGCGGCTGCTGCGGATGCAACTGGGTAGCGCCGGAGCGTCGGTGGTGAGCGCCGTGAACGGGCAAATCGCCGTCGATTTGGCGACGACCCAGCCCTTCGATTTGATTCTGATGGACATGCAAATGCCCGTGATGGACGGCTACAGCGCCACTATCGAACTACGCCGCAGAGGCATGACAATACCAATCATTGCGCTAACGGCATATGCCATGGCGGAAGACCGCGCGAAATGCTTAGCCGCCGGATGCAACGCTTACCTATCTAAACCCGTTGCCGAGGAGACACTCTTAACGACGGTCAATCAATACCTGGGACGGCCCGTGCCCAACGATAATGCAGCAGCTATCTCAGTTGCGCCCCTCCCAGCTGACACCGGCACTGGTTCCGAACAAATTAAGAGCAGCTTAGCTGGCGATCCGCGCATGCTGAAAATCATTCCCCTATTCGTTGACCGGCTCCCCGGAAAGGTACACAAAATGCTCGAACTGCTGGAACACCGCAATCTAGTCGAGTTACAGCATGTCGTCCATGATCTTCTTGGAACGGCGGGCGGATATGGCTTTGCCGTGGTTTCTTCGCCCGCCCGCAAGGCCCAGCAATCGCTCCGGGCAGGTGCTGCCCTGGAGCCCATCACCGCCGAAATCAATTCATTGATTGAAGTAATCCGCCGGATCGAAGGATATGATGAATCCAAAGTGGTTGCCACAGAGAAACCGGGTTAAGTCCGATGCTTGAGATGTATAAGAAATTCTCGAAGCATTTTGAGGCGGGGACGTTGCCCAAAATGAGTGGCCGCAGCGTGACCGGTCGTCGTTCTCCGCCTTTCTACAAGGACGCGGTCCCGCCGCTCTCGTGCTAAATGGAACAGAGGCCAGAAAGCATTCATCGATGACAGAAAACGAATCCCTTTTGGCTTACCGAACGCTCGCCGAATTTCGTCATCAGATCCGCCAATTTCTCCATATCAGTGAACAGGCCGCTCGCGCCCAAGGCATTGAACCAAAAATGCATCAGGCGCTGCTGGCCATCAAGGGACTTCCTGAAGGGGCGAAACCAACCGTAACCGCGCTAGCGCTTAGACTCTGTTTGAAGCCCCACAGCGTGGTAGAAATGGTGAACCGACTTGCGGAGCGAGGCTTTGCCGCTCGCCGCCGAGGCCAGGAAGACCGGCGCGAAGTTCTGATTGAAGTAACGCCGCTGGGTGAGGAGGTCTTGGAAAAGTTAAAAGATGTACACCTTCAAGAATTGCAGATATGGAGCCCTGAACTTTGCCGTGCTCTGCAAGCAGTTATAGATAACCCTCCAAACGAAACTTGTAAAGCCAGAGCCGGAACCGCGCACTAACGTTTCGAACTCGGCGCACTTGCGGCATTTAAGTCTCTTGCATGACTCTGATGCTGGCACCAGCGGCGGCTTCTGGCAAAAATCGGAATCCTGCACATCATTTTCGGCGGCGACGGTCAACGGGGCGGAGGGAGTTAGCTCATGACCTGGTCGGGGGCGTTTGCGCCTGGTGACTCAGCTTCATGAGAATGAGGGTCGCTCTGTGCATTCGGACCAGTATGATGGATGATGATTGTTGAGAGAAGGTTGATGCCGCACGAACGCCGGGGTACAGCGCGTTTATGGATGAGCCGCTGACATCGCCACGTTTCCAAACTGATCCTTCACGAGCACAGAAATTACTTCTACTTTTTCGTGAGAAGGGTGCTTAACGAGTCTGCCACGGCGCAAGCTCGTCGTCCGTAAAGCGCCCGAGTGCTCTCCAGCACGTTTAGTTAGGAAGCCTACTTGAAGGCTAAACTGGAACCGAATGAAATCACGGCCAGCTTTAGGCGCATTCGCCGCGTGTCTCCAGCCGCCAGATGTGCACCCGCCTGACGACTCTGGCGGATGGGCGGGTCTATTCGGGCGAAGCCGCCGACGTTGATAAGCGAGTAATCTCAACTCGATGGGGTTGCCGGTGAACGTCGCCGCTAAAATGGGGATGCTTCTAGTGATTGCCGCTAACCATCACTCATATATCGCTAAAGCTGGATTCTCTTCAGCAATTGAAGCAATCTCAAGGCGCTTTTGATCGCCGCCTTAAGCTGTTTGTCAGTGAGTTTTTCGAACGTACTCAGAATTGTTCCGTCATTTGGGTGAACCTTTTGGTAGGTCATTTGGTCAATCTCTCTCCACGTAAACTCAAGAGGCACGTTGTCTTCCAATTGCCTTGTGTGAGCTTCAGCCACGTCTGGCCCGCGTGCATCTTCGTCGCACTGATCCCTTCGGCCTCGTCTGCTTGCCTTCTTCGAGTAGTTGTTTGGCCCTTTCGCCGTTCTGCCCTCACTTCGTCCGGCAACCTTGGATGTCGCCGCGCAATCTTCGGTTTTCGTTTGACTATGTTCAGGTTTTCTTATTGACCCGCCCTAACAGGGGATTGTAATGGGGCGAGTTATTCGCAAACGACAGCCTGTGGTCAATCCGACGGACGGTCAGACCCCTTGTGTCGCTTGCAGGGGCCCCTGCGACTGCACTATAGGAAACAAAAATGCAACCGATAGATGGCAAGGGGCAGGGATCGGTCTTGAGATATGGTTTGAAAGGAAAGCGTTTTAATTAGCTATGAAAGCGGAAGAAACACCACAGAGCGGCAGCAAAGCAGAGTCGCGTTGGAAATCGAGCGTCCGTGGGAGCACACGGCCCGCTGTCTAGGAGAACAAGCACGATGTTAAGAAATACTGCGGATCTGAAAGGTCTCGTAATCCGGGCCACGGACGGCGAACTTGGGGCGGTCGATCAGTTCTATTTCGATGATGATTCGTGGGCTATCCGGTACCTCACGGTCGAAACCGGTGGGTGGCTGGACGGTCGGTCGGTGTTGATCTCGCCCTACTCCATACTCGACGCGGACTGGGAAGCCAAGCGGTTGGATGTGGCGCTGACGAAAAAGCAAGTCGAAAATAGCCCTAATATCGGTACGCATCTACCCGTCTCACGACAGCAAGAGGCCACTTATCTCGGATATTATGGTTATCCTTATTATTGGGGTAGTCCACATCTTTGGGGTTTGGAGTTCTATCCGTCGAACTTGATTCCGGCAACACCCTCCACGCAAGCAGTGGCAGACACACTTCGGGAGCGACAGTCCATGGATTCGCATCTACGCAGTGCCGCATTCGTCAATGGCTATAACATTGAAGCGGCTGATGGTGAAATCGGCCATGTGGACGGGTTCGTTCTTGACGATGAAGCATGGGCTATCCGATACATGGAGGTGGCCACGCGCAATTGGTGGCCGGGTAAGAAGGTCCTGGTCTCACCGGCGTGGATTGACCGGGTAAGTTGGGAGGATTCTTGTGTGTTCGTTGCTCTATCCCGCGAAGCCATCAAGGATGCGCCAGAGTACGTCGAGTCGGGGTCGATCACTCGGGAATATGAAAACCTTCTTCACTCCCACTATGGACGACCGCCCTATTGGCTGCACCAAGCCGACTACGTGCGCTCGCATTCTCATAGCAGCGTTTAGTTTGCGTGTTGGGCATCTGGAACAACGGATGCCCGTTAACCTGACCTGCGATCCGAAACAAATTCCATAGAGTTTTTGTTCTGCTTGAAACCATCCGACAACTTGCCGGTGTCAGCCTTTTATTGACCTTACCGGTTGTACAGACGCTTTTCGTTTTCGCCTGCGGGCTACGTAAGCGGCGAGCAGGATGCCTCCCGCGACGAGCCATAACAAATACACAAAAGTATTGCCCGTATCTCAGTGATCGGCGGTAGGGCCGATCATCTGTAAGGGAACGTACTCTAAGGCGGTGACTCGACGAACGGGTATTCTACGCCATGACGCATATATGCAGCCGCGAAGGCTGCAAACAAGATCGCCGAGAAAAACGCCGCCACGCCCTAGCGCCCTGGCGCTTCCGCAAACTCCTTGCATCAATCAACTTGCGCATGACCTGCACCAGTTGCGCTCCCGATAACCGATCCTTCACCAGATATTCGTCCATGCCGTAGGCGGCTGCCGCGAAGCACGTTTCCTCCCGCGTGTCGGCGGTGAGCACGAGCACTGGCACTTCTGGTGCCGCCGCCCGAACCGAAGCTAGGGTGGACGGCCCCGAACTATCGGGCAGGCCCAGGTCCACCAGTACGATGTCCACGCCGCCTTTCGATAGTTGCTCCAGCGCTTCGCTCAAGCTTTCGACCCACTTGAGACGGTATCGACCTTCGCCGTATGTTTGAAGAGAATAGCGGACCAACAGCATCGCCTCTAAGTTGTCTTCGATCAAGAGAACGCATTCCTGGCATGCGTCGGTCGCTGCTGGCGTAACCAGTAAGGAATCCAAATCCGGTTCATTCGGTGCTGTCGGCAAATCATTCGCCTCTAATACCTATATCGGGCGATAGATCACGGGACTGAATAGCTTCCGGCTTTCTTTCGATTCAGGAAAACCCCAGCATGGTCACCGGACGGCGTCACTCGCACTGGAAGATCCCTCCACAGTTCTACGCGCCCAGGACTGGTCCGGCGCAACGACGACCGCGCCGTCACAGATGCACCACTACTGAGGACACGCCGGTTGATGCTAGCGCCACCAGCAAGGAATCCGAATCCAGTTCATTCAGGGCTGCTGGCATATCACTCCTCGGCAATGGAGCAGCCTATAAATGGACTTTCTGTTTGGCGGCGGGCGGGTGTATACTCCGCTAAAGACATTTGCAAGAGAGGAGTTTGAGCACGTGGCACGCACAAGTTCACATGATCCGATTTGGGAGTCCCCGCTAAGCCTGAAAAACGCTTGCTGTAATTGCATCGATAATAGGAATACTCATAGCTGTCTAATTGTGCTGGCATTCGCTGTGATCTTGAATCCCGGTTATGTCGCTGCCTCGAAAGTCAACTATGTGCCTGCTGAGGACGGGACCTTTCGAGTCCGCGCAACGTTCAAAGCTCCTAAAGCTGCGGAAGTCGTATTTAATGAGAAAGTAAAGAAGGGCCAGAAGGTTTCCGTTACGCTTCCGAACGATGCGACTGATGGCGATATGCTGCTCACCCCCGCTGGCGTAGCTTTTGCTCCTTCGTTGACTGAATATGCTGTTGTACAAGGAAGTCGCGGCAACCTAACGATGGCCGATCTGAACACGGGCATCTTTGCACTAATCGGATCTAATACAGGACTATTTCCAGTGCTGAACAACGACACCGCATCTTTGTTTATTGGTGTCGATCTCACGGCTTGGCTCCCGAACGAGACGCCATTTAGTGCAGGAGATATATTTACGTTTTCAGATGGCACAAGCGCCCAATTACCTGGTTTTTTGATTGGCACGCAAGCAATTAGCTTTGATAGCCAAAATGGTTTCACAACAACCGCCCCGTTCACCGGCTCTGCTGAGGTGCTCGGTACGGGTAGCGTTGCGGCGATTCCTGAGCCCACAACCTTGCTGGCGATTGCGTTATCGCTTGCTACCCTTTCGCGACTTGCCCGTAGACTCATCTGAAGGCCGGAATGCTGCCGTCCAGTCGGATGGTCGTGCCTAGCAGCCAGCCGTAGGGACGAAAGTCCTCGACTGTCAATGGACGAACGTCAATCAGTCTCAGTTGCGATGAATTGTGACTCATGATCTTGGCACCATCGCTTGATCGTAACCGGAGCGGCAGCGCGGCAAGATTCTCGCCAGAAGGATCAAAAGAGCTTGCCGTCAATCCACTTTGTTATTTCACCTTCAACATCGAACGGCTCCTTAGCAGTCAAATACCGCTGCTCCATCTCAAGAGCGCACCGCTCAAGGGGAATGGCATGATAGCCGCCCGCCGCAAAGAAGCCCTTTACGTAAAGCCGCGCGAACGCCTTCACGCCCAGGAG
>Ga0302319_10009497_pt1 | contig 18690 bp, 10 predicted proteins | sample Bog_T0_2_FD_203319 | JGI IMG/M metagenome (GOLD analysis project Ga0302319, IMG submission 203319) | Peat permafrost microbial communities from Stordalen Mire near Abisko, Sweden - Bog_T0_2 | ecosystem: Environmental > Terrestrial > Soil > Wetlands > Peat | place: Sweden: Abisko, Stordalen Mire... | reverse complement strand
CTGGCCACCATCTCCGGTTCGACGGTCACGCTTACCGGCGCAGGCTGGGTGCAGCTGACGGTGAGTCAGCCCGCCGCCGGCAGTTACACTGCGGGAAGCGCCGTTATCAACTTTGATGTCGCCGCACAGATGCCCTAGATCAAATTGGGACTCGAATCTTAATTGCCTATCCCAAAGACACGCAGGCAGAATAGCGACAGTTGCGCATACCTCCATGCAATGTCATCGAAATTCACGGTTCTTGAACCACCACTGACTCGACGCGGGATTCAGACGGCGCCCGCGCCTTTGAAAACGGCCGGAACGGTCTTCGCAAGAATCTTAAAATCCAACCAGAGCGACCATTCATCCATGTACTGAAGATCGAGAAGCATCCATTCGTCGAAGGAGATCCCGCTGCGACCATTCACTTGCCAGAGGCAGGTGATGCCTGGTTTGACGCTGAACCGTCTGCGCTGCCAATCCTCATGGAAGCCTTCATAGTCGCGCACAGGCAATGGCCTTGGGCCCACGAGGCTCATGTCACCGTTCAAGACGTTGAGTAATTGCGGCAGTTCATCGATGCTGCTTTTCCGTAAGAACTTGCCGATTGGAGTGATCCGCGGATCATCCTTGATCTTGAAAACGGGACCCGCGACCTCATTACGTGCCTCCAGAGCAGCCATTAGTTTCTCTGCATTGGGAACCATCGTTCGGAATTTGAGTATCTTGAAGCGTCGCTTGTTTATCCCGATTCGCTCTTGCATGAAGAACACCGGCCCCGGTGAAGTCAGTTTGATAGCGATCGCCGTCATCAGCAGAATTGGACAGAGGAGCACGAGAGCAGCGGTGGCTACGGTGATATCCAGAAACCGCTTTGCAGTCCGCGGCCACAGTTCGCTGGAGCCGGTGTAGGTCGCGATGTATTGGTCACCGTCAAATTCCTCTGCCCGCCAGCGGGCCGTCTTCAAGGCGAATACGTCGGAATTGAAACGCATCGTGATTCCATGCTGTTCACACAGGCCGGCAACCTCGGCGGAGTGCTTATAAAATGAGCCAAACGGCAAGTAAATGGCCACTTCGTCCACAACATTCTGTCGCAAATACTCCGCCAATCCCGCGAAATCGCTCTCAACCTTGAATCCGGCATTCTTTAGCCCGATGATCCCAGGCCAATCGTCGTCTACAAACCCAAGCAGGCGATACCCCCGCTGAGGTCTCCGCAAGAGCTTTCGCGCAAACTCGACTGCGCGTGGATTCGTGCCGAGAATCAACATATATCGAAGATCTCTGCCTTGAGTGCGAAGGTACCCCGCCAGATGCCTGATCGACAAACGGGCAGTGGATAGAAGAAGTGTGCTCAAGATCCAGAAAATGCCCAGGAATGGTATTGTGATCATCCGGATGGAGAACAACGAAGCAATTGCCACAAAGCAAGCCGTATTGATAGTCATGGCCTTCACAACGTCCATGACTTCGACACGGCGTCGAGAAAGCCTTCTCGAGCGATAGAGGCCACAAATCCGGAACACAGAATGACAAATAAATAGCGCTAGAGAGGCGATCACAAAATTTACGGCTCTTGTCCTCATAGAGAGAAAGAGCGCGAGGGAGACCCCGTGCTCTGCTTTAACGATCATGAAGGTAGTGAGCGCAAAGGCGAAACCAACAATAGTAAGATCAAACAGCTTCAGAAGCCCGATCGTTAGACGGTGCTTTTCATTCATGTTAGCACTCCCTCAATGCTCCCGGTCGAGTTCAACAAAATCGACGAAACACGGGTCCGGGGATGATTGTTGGTTCTGACGATGGAACAGCATTAGGCGTGAAGGACGCTCGGTGAGTTAAAAGTGTCCTTAGCAGACGTTCGAGATCACACCCGAGGACCGAGTTTGCCTTGAAGTCTTGTTCTTGGTAATCCAACGTGATCAAGGGAGAAAGGCGCACAGTTGAATTCAAGCGGCAGGCGGTTCGACCTGTGGAGTCTGGCTGGGCGTTTGCATCGGCTGGGGCCTTGACTGATTGGCTGAGCCGACCTCGGCCAGCTGGATCAAGCTGTGTCGTGTCAGAGCAAGGGAGGGGCGTCAACTGAGAGGGCAAAACAGCTGATCAGCAACTGAAGATCAGTCGGTTTCGGCACAAGCCGCCGTGAGTAACGATGAGTGGAAAATTCGCTACCCCGCTGACGACGACCTTTCCGAAGATTTCCGGGAATAGCGATGGCTCGCTTCACAAACGGACAGAATAGAAGCCCGCATCTATGCGGCCCGCTCGTTGAGTAATTCTACATCCTGCCTTGAGACGCTGACGGACAATGACTTGTGAATAATGGCGACTGATATCAACAGTCGTGACGTTGAATTGCAGTGAACGATTCGCCCCTCAACGCCGGTAAGCACTCCCCGCACTACACGTACGCGGTCACCCTCTTCAAGGAGTGGAAGCACTTTACATTCCACCCGCCGCGTAAGGACCATCCGTATGTCCTCGATTTGCTGCTCTGGAATAGGCAACGGTCCTATGTTATTTCCTACAAATCCTGCGATTCCAGGAGCCCTGAGCACCTGGAGCCGGCTGTCCTTCGTTGGATTCATCCGGACAAACAGATAGCCACTAAAGAGGGGAACATTCACCGTCTGCTTGCGGTCGCTCCATTGACGGACTTCCGACTTCAGCGGCAGAAAGTGTTGAACACCCAGAGTCTCCAACATAGCGGCAGCCACTTTTTCCTGCCGTGATCTGGTCCAAACCGCGAACCACCGGGAATCTGATGGATCTAGCTCAATTGGGGTATCCACGATCTATTTTCTCCAAAGCAGGATTTGGTCATCGTTCAAGAGTTGAGCGAGCCCACGCGGCTTCGCCCTCTCAGTCCCAAGATCGGTTTGCGATGCCAATCAGGACTTCCCGGACGCTCGTTCCACAGCCGGTTAGAGGAGCCACAGCGGGTAAGATGGGCGACTCTGAAAAAATGTTGCCTATGCCGTTAAGGCGTGCCGCGTGAGATGGTCGTCGTCAAATTTCCCGTGAACGCTGAAGCATCCGGCCTCCGTCGCAACCCGCTTCACTTTGCCGATACATTCGATCCGCAAGCCTTCGCCGCTCTGATCTGGCGAAGGAAGCAGAATCTCTATCCGGACCATGGAACCAAGTGGTGGACATTCGGTACTGAATATCAAGGCCCCGTCCAGTGCGACGTCTTTAGTGAAACCTCCCGCCGTGTGCTCAGTCCCATCCGACCAATGGAAAATGACTGGCAGCCGGAGCTTGTATCGCACGGTGTCACGACGTTGCGTACCGGGGTCATGGAGGACGAGGAGATGCATACTGAAAACCAGACTAAGGTTCTGTCAAGCAGTCGACAAGTGGCCGGTTGTTTGAAAAACCAGTGAGTGAATTGGACAAGTTAGGTTTCCGAGATACTCTATGCCAGGCCTGAACATGGCCCGGCCACGCCTTCGCTGCCGGAGTAAGCAACCCAACCAGTGTTAGAGATGAAAGTTTGTTTTCAAAAATAAATGATTACAAATCTAAGAATTCAAGGTAGAGTGAAGGAGTCAGCAGCCGTTTTGCTCGTGGCGACGAGCGATATGAAAAGCGCGGATCCTATCGCCCGTAGAGTTGATGATTTACCAGGTTTGAGTCCTCTCGGACACCTAAAAGTACCTGGGCCTTCGTTTGCTAGGTAAACGACATCAGTGACATCCAACTAACCGAGTCTGCATTGAGCCATTTGGCTCAAGCAGCGAAGGGGAGTCATCGTATGCCACAGTCCGCACTAGACCGACAGCAACCTTCAGTCAGAAACCCAGGCTGGAGGGAATCCAAAGCGAGCACGAAGGAACGAGTCGTCAAGATTACGCAACATGCGCAGCCTGCGCTTCGGGTCTTCATCGTTGATAGAGACTCTATGAGCAGCGATCTACTCGCGAGCGCGCTTGTCCGTGATCGTCAGTGCGAAGCGGCCGCAGTTCAACCATCCGATCTCCTGCGTGCGTTGGCAGCTACCGACGTCGATCTTGTGGTGATTGGTGTTGATCTCAATTCAAAATCCGGAAACGGTTTCGATCTTGCGAGTGCCGTTTGCCGCGCTCACCCTGATTCCTACGTTGTCATGCTTTTTGATCAAACAACTCACGAAATGGTCATTAACGCGTTTCGATCGGGGGCTCGCGGAGTGTTCTCTCGCCAACTACCCATGGCGGAGTTCCTCGATTGTGTCGAGCATGTGGCGAAGGGATTGATCTGGGCTGGAAGACAAGAGTCTACCGCACTTTTGGATGCGATCAAGAGTATCCCCGCTTCCAATGTTCTCTCAAGAACCAACGCGCCGTCTCTTACCGCGAGGGAACTGCAGGTTGTCCAATGCGCCGCAAAAGGCAAAACGAACAGGGCGATCGCCTCGGAGTTAAGCCTGAGTGAACACACTGTGAAGAACTATCTTTTCCGAGCATTCGATAAGCTCGGCGTTTCAAGCAGGGTCGAGCTCCTTTTCTATTTGACGATGCGAGGACACACATTTAGTGCGAGAAAAGTCGAATGCGAAAATGCGATTCCAGCGTCGAGCGATCTTGGGAGTTTGGCAGAAGAATTCTAACGGTGTTCGGTGAAGCACTTCTCTTATTCCGGAAAAGCGGCCTTGTCGGCCAGTTGAATACGCTACAAGAAGGCCCCGTCGTGGTCATGCTGCCTATCGAAACTTCTTGCAAATTTGAATTCAGTGGTGACTCATTGGAGCATTATCAATGTGTCCGGTAAAGTACCGCCAACCTAGAATTCTCGTGGAAGCACAAGATGGCCCGTGGAGATAATCAACTTGGCACCTGGTGCGATCACAGTTGTTTGCGAACCCGACTCCGTTGAGCGTCACCTAATCCAGGTCAGACTTTGGCCCTCATAGTGATAAGCGCGCTCACCCCGTGACTTGATGCTGCAGCCGTAACCAGCCCTGGTCCCTGAGCGTCTCCTTTCAAAAAGAGATCAGGCAGTTTGTAGAATCTCGGTCCTCCAGTGGCATTTTGGCAACGGACAAGAGAACCACGCTTACTCGGTGCCCACCGTGATGACAAACGTCTGCGAGCTCTTGCAGGCAGCCGCATTGGTGTAAGTGGCCACATACGTGTTAGCGCCCGCGTTCAAAACAGTGGTCCCAATCTGGCGCGCGGTGGATGTAAATCCACCGGGCCCCGTCCAGCTCCATGTCCCCCCGTCGGGCCATGGACCAAGATTCACGTTGGATCCAGAGGCTACGGTTGCAGTGCTGGCTTGCTGCCAGGCTCCTCCATTGACCTGGAGATATGGAGTGATCGCCGTCGGCACACAACTGCCAGTCACGGTCAGTGCGATGGCGGTGGTTGCAGTCAGTGTGCCGGACTTTCCGGTGATGGTGATTGTGGCGGTTCCAGCCGCAGCTGTGGCGCTTGCCGTGAGCGTGAGCACACTTGTCCCGGTTGTGGGATTGGTGCCGAACACGGCAGTTACACCGCTGGGCAGGCCGGATGCGGCCAGCGTAACGCTGCCGGTGAATCCGCCCGCGTCCTTCACACTGATGGTGTCGGTTCCGCTGGCGCTTTGGGCAATCGACTTCGTTGGCGCCGCAGGCGAAAGGTTAAAGCTACCCGACGGAACGGTTAACGTGAACGTCTGCGAGCTCTTGCAGGCAGCCGCATTGGTGTAAGTGGCCACGTACGTGTTAACGCCCGCGTTCAAAACAGTGGCCTCAATCTGACGCGCGGTGGATGCAAATCCGCCGGGCCCCGTCCAGCTCCATGTCCCCCCGTCGGGCCATGGACCAAGATTCACGTTGGATCCAGAGGCTACGGTTGCGGTGCTGGCTTGCTGCCAGGCTCCTCCATTGAGCTGGAGATATGGAGTGATCGCCGTCGGCACACAACTGCCAGTCACGGTCAGTGCGATGGCGGTGGTTGCAGTGAGTGTGCCGGACTTTCCGGTGACGGTGATTGTGGAGGTTCCAGCCGCGGCTGTGGCGCTTGCCGTGAGCGTGAGCACACTTGTCCCGGTTGTGGGATTGGCGCCGAACACGGCACTTACACCGCTGGGCAGGCCGGATGCGACCAGGGTAACGCTGCCGGTGAATCCGCCCGTGTCCTTCACACTGATGGTGTCGGTCTCACTAGTACTTGGGGTAACGGAAAGTGCTGACAGCGAAGACCCGAGAGTAAAGCCTTGCGGCACTAAGTCGATGGTGTAAGCGGCAGCGGCTACGGAGCTGTTGGTATAGCCAGTCGCGAAGGCAATGGCCTCCAACGTTTCCGTTGCGCTTACCGCGATTGCGGCCGTGTACTTTGTAGAAGCAGTTGTGGGCGTAGTCCCGTTGGTGGTGTAGTAGATGGTTGTGCCGGCCGTTGCGTCGGAAATGGCGACCGTCTGCGCCGTGGTGTAAGTACCCGCTGCTACTGAAAAGGTTGGCGTCGCAGCGGTGGGATTGGAACCGCCCGTGGTCGAGTATGTCAGTGCGATGAATGACGCTGGAGGAATCGTGTAGGTCGCTCCGCTCGTAGTTGTGGGTGTCGGTATGGCAACGACGGGAGCCACACTCGATGCTCCTAGATAGGTGTTCTCGTTGTGATCGGTAATCAGGTTGGACGGACTTGGAAAAGTCGTCTTTATAACGGATCCGGTAGGTGCTCCGGCCCCCGCCAGCGTCACCGTCTCGGCGGTGGTCAGGTTATTGTTGAAACAGATCGTCGTCCACTTCCCGCTTCCGTTGGAGTACGAGAAGCAGTTGACATAGGGCACCACAGCATTGGCGGCTATGCTGTTGGTCCCCGCTCCCCCCCATGGCTGGCCGCCGGCGTAACTGAAGGTCGGGGTTCCACTCTGTGTGATCGACATCAGGTTGCTGTTGGAGCCAATGGCATTGTTGACGACTTGCAGCGCAATCGAGATCGGGCGATCGACGTCCGTGCACGTGTCCAGTTGCCCAGGTCCGCAAGCCAAATACCGTTCAATACCCCAGATCGGCGCCACAACCCCTGAAATGCATCCGCCTCCGAAAAAGCAGTTATAGCTGAAGCTGTTCTGAGCGAGTTGGAAAGTGTTGATCGGGCCCGTTACTCCTCCATCGCGCTGCATCAACAGGAAATTCTCTGCCGTGTCGATGGCTTCACCCACCGAGGCCGCGACCTGATCGAGTTGCAATTGACTGATGGCCGAACCGCCTCCGGTTCCGGTGTTTGCCTCGTAGATGGCGCACGCTACTCCGAATGTCGCCTGCCCCCACTGGCAGTTGTGATAGACGGACGTTGAGGGATTGGAGGGGAGGGTATGAGTATTCAGGTTCGAAATCTCCGCCCACTCGTCCAGGAACGGTGCGCCGGTTGTGACGACGTTGCTGCCCGAGGTGTTAATGCTGGTCAAATCATTCAGCGTATAAGCAGCCTGGTCCATGACGTCCGGCAATCCGTTAGGGGTGCGTTGCGCAACCGTCAAAACGTTGGACAGCCAGCTATTGGTGCCTACCCCTCCCGCGAGACCGTTATTCCCCACGAGTTTAATCACGCTGCTGTTATAGCCGTTGGCTGCCCTCGCCGCCGCCATGTTGGGACCCAGGAAATAGCCGTAAGTCGTTCCGCCTCCGGCCCACAGTCCGCCGGTCGCTCCCGAGTTCCAGGCCTCATTGCCTTCTTCAAGGTAGATTTTGTGTCCCGATGCCGCGAAAGTTGAAATCCATCCCTGCGAACTGAGCCAATTGACAAGGGTGGTCCAGTCTGAGGGGAGATTGAACTGGCCGATGGTCAGCCAGCAGTCTGCGTCGACGAGAACACAAAGCTGGAGCTTATCTGTGTAGCCGAGTGGAACCTGCAACGCGGCGGGAACATACGTATTCATACCGCATGCGCGGTTGTTGCCCTGAACCTGCCAGGCCGCTCCCGATACGGGACTGACGCCAGCCGTAAGCATGTCCGAGACGTCGCTGCACCAGTCGCCTCCATCCATGAACCGCAGGGAGCCGGGTTTCAGGGCTTGAAGCTTCCTGACCACGGAATCACGATAGGCAGTGGTGTTTCCTGGCAATGTGGATCCTTCAATGACGTCCATGTCCTGCACCAGGACGGTACCGGTTGATGAAAGCTGGTATTGCAAGGTTCCTTCTGTAACGGCTCCCGTCTCGGCAGCCGAGAACGTAAAGGAATAAGTGTTCCATCCAGCCTTCGGAGTCACGTTCACAGTAGGAGTAACGGAGCTGTTGAGATAAGTGGTGCCACCCTTCCGGCCAACTGTGTAAGCCAGGCTGCACGCGCTCACGGGGCACTTGGCCTTGAAGGTGAAGGTGTAGTTGCCGTTCAGATTGATCCAGCCCACTGACTGCGGAGCCAGCGACGGATTCGTATTGGTTAAGTTTTGCACGCCCTGATCGGAGCCGAACTGCACAATGCAGGCGGTTGGCAACTGGAGACTCTGAATCGTGTTCGATGAGGCGGGAGAAGTATCGGACGTGTTCCAGGTGGCGCCCGAGCAAGCACCAATGCCAAAAGACTGCGGAGAAATCAACCCCGTGCGAGCCTTCGTAAATTTGACGATCAGCATATCCTGCTGGGCCGTGCTGCAGGCGGCACTGAGAGGCGTTCCCAACGTAAAATCGATGCCGGTCGATCCGGTGTTGGCGGTAGAGGCAGTTATCGTGCCGGTGCCATACGATGTGCCGTTCATGGCGCTGACCGCGATGTAAGTGGCTCCGACGAAGAAGTTGGCCGGATAACCGCCCGTGTCCGTGGCGGAGTTATACCAATGCGTCGTGTCGTTGGTGCCTCCCGCATTGCAGGGCCAACTGGTTTGCCAATAAGCGGACTGCATGTAACCGTAAGGATTGAAGCTCTTGAGAATCTGGCCCTGCCCGTAGGGCGCATCGCCCCCCATGTTAAAGCCGAAGCGATCGAGGTCAGCCTGCTGCACCGAGTTCGAGATTGTAACCAATGTTTGCCCCGACGATGAAACGGGAATGAATGCCATGATTGCTGCAGCAAGAACCGAAGCGACCAAAACCGAGGGGTTTCTCATCATTCAGACTCCTGGATAGACCGGCATGGGCGCGTGGAACGAGGGAGCGTGCATTGCGTCCAGTTTGGTGAGTATCCTGTTTGACGTTCGACCGAAGTATTGCCGGCCATCGAAGGACTGCGTGACCCGGTCCTGACCGGCGTGGATGAATCAGCTGTTGAGTTGTTGGTGAGACGGAAGCTGCGCACGGCCGAGAAACGAGCTGCATAAGACGAGTGAACCGCGGCTCGAAGATCTCTGAATCTGCCAAAGCGCAAGATTGAAATTCGACACTGGCGCAATCATCTGGCAGATGAGGATTCGATTCCGAGGTTCATTTACGCGATCAACGGGGCGAGAGCGGCTGATGATATTCCTCACAATTTGTGGCTCAAGCACTTATGCGGCCGAGAAGGGCGGTCTTCCATGGAAAAGCCCTCCACCAGGCCATAAGTTCGCTCCGATTCTATGGCGATTCGGCTCAAGAGCCGGTGCGGCCTGCTGGTCTCCACCTGAAGGAAAAACCAGCTCACATGCCCGACCGGATTTCATGAACCGAACCGTTCGCAGATACAGCCCAGTAGCGAACGCAGCGGAGACAGGAGCCAAAGCTAGTGGCACAGTTTCGCACCACCAGGGCACATGACCCAGCTCTCCTGTGGTTGACCAGGCAGGAATCGAAGCGTTGCAATTGAAATCAGGAAATCTATTGAGGAGTCATTCCGATCAATCGGACTCTTCCTGAGAAAAGACCAGGTTGCGGGCTCACGCGGTCAATATTCAAACGCGGGACCAAGAGTAGCTGACCCAAAATGACCACAATACCTATTTATTAGTCATAACCAAGGCCTACAACTGAATGCTAGCACCGTGCCTCGGCTTTTCGCCAGGAATATATGATTCAGCGGCCGCAGGCCGAATGTAGACTGGCAGTTTTGATCGCACTTTGTACCGTTATAAACTGCGATTCCCTGCGGAGTAATGCAAATGGAGATCGGATCAAATAAATGGAAATAAAGGATATATAATCCTGCCGTGCCCCCGATGTCGCCAACCCATACCGGGCCCGCGATGGGTCCCCAATCCACAGGAGTGCCCGCATGAGCAATGATGCGTTTCAGGCAATGCCGTGGACGGGATAAAATCGCACGTTCCAGCGTCGTTGCCCTCTCAGGTGTTACTTTACTTTTTGGCCGCGTTCGCGCCGGTGCCTTCGTACCGGAACCGTGAGCCGCGTTGTGGGGCACGTTGGAACTGCCGGACGGGGGCAGCTTCTGCGGGGTATGGTGCAGGCGGTCTGGTGGGTTGGACGAGTGGCTGAAAGGGTTCGGGAACAGAGCTTCTTATGATGGAATTTCACATTTCGCGGGATGCGCGTGCACGGTACAAGTTTGCGGAGTCGCTCTTTTCCTATGCGGGGAACGTTGTCTTCGCTAATTTGGCTGCGTGCCGCGAGTTTGCCCACCGCATGAACCTGGTGCGTGACGTTGAGAAGCATCCCGAACGCGCAGTACATGCCGCGGCGCTTTACGCCATGGGGCTGATTGACGAAGCGAGCCATGTGCTGATGGAACGGTATCGTGAGCAATTCGACCCCGAGGTGATGACCTCAGCCCTCGATTGGTTTTCAGCGCAGGTGGGTTCTGAGGCCCTGGACCGGATGCTGCTGACGTTTGTTGAGCAGTTTCCGGGCTCCAGCGTGATACGTGGATTGGAGACTCCAAAGCACTGGTTGGCCGGAACTACGGAGGGGACTCCGAACCGTGCAGCCGCGCTGGAAGAACTGCTGCTGCTTTGGACCGCGAATCGGAATGAAGCTTTCCGGCCTTTCGAAGAGCTATTCGAAGACAAGACTCTCGCGGAAAAGACCGTTTACCGCCGGGTTACCCAGCAGATGCCCGAATACTTTGCCACGCGACCGCTGATTCCGATTGAGGGGGCAAAGCCCGTGAACCTTCTGGAGCTTCTGCGTGCTCCGGCTCAAAATTCACCCGCATCGCTCAGTGACCAGCTTGCGCTCATCCGGCGCCTGTGGAAGCCGCTGCTGGGCGAAAGCCTGGAGCGCTTTCTGCTGATGGCGGGGGAGATTCTGCGCGAAGAAGAGCTTGCCATCTGGATGCAGTTCAATCCCCCTGACGCACAGGCTGAAGCCGCAGCCCGGCATCGCCGGGAGACGGGCCAGCAGCAGTGGCCTACCATCAGCAGCCACGCCGAGGTGCCGGTGTTTGGCGATCCGGCGCACGAGTATGAGAAGTTCAGCGCGGACACAGCCTGGATGCCCACCACGGTGCTCATCGCCAAGAGCACGTATGTGTGGCTGGCTCAGCTCAGCAAGCAATATGGCCGCAGGATTGCCCGCCTGGATGAGATTCCCGACGAGGAACTCGCAACGCTTTCGCGGCGCGGACTGAATTCGCTGTGGCTGATTGGTGTGTGGGAGCGGAGCCGCGCGTCGAAGACCATCAAGCAGCTATGCGGGAATCGCGACGCAGTGGCTTCGGCCTATTCCCTGTTCGACTATCGCATCGCAGAGGACCTGGGCGGCGAGGCAGCCTACATCAACCTGCGAGACCGCGCATACAGGCACGGCGTCCGGCTGGCCAGCGACATGGTACCAAACCACATGGGCATCGATTCGCCCTGGGTCATCGAGCATCCGGATTGGTTCATCTCCAGGCAGGATTCGCCGTATCCGGCCTACAGCTTCAACGGTCCGGATCTCTCCCACGACGGACGCGTCGAGATCAAGATTGAAGATCACTACTTCGAGCAGACGGACGCTGCTGTCGTATTTCGACGCCGAGATCGCTCGAGTGGCGAGACGCGGTACATTTACCACGGCAACGACGGCACCAGCTTTCCGTGGAACGACACGGCGCAGCTCGATTATCTGAATCCCGCGGTTCGCGAGCAGGTGATCCAGACCATTCTGCACGTGGCCCGGCTGTTTCCGGTGATACGCTTCGATGCTGCGATGACCCTGGCCAAGCGGCATTTTCACCGGCTCTGGTTTCCAGGGCCGGGAGCAAGCGGCGCCATTCCCTCCCGCGCTGAATATGGGATGAGTCAGGCAGAGTTCGACAAGCACATGCCGCAGGAGTTCTGGCGAGAGGTGGTGGATCGCGTGGCCGCCGAAGTACCGGGCACGCTGTTGCTTGCTGAGGCGTTCTGGTTGATGGAGGGCTATTTTGTCCGCACGCTGGGCATGCATCGCGTGTATAACAGCGCTTTCATGGTGATGCTGCGCGACGAGGAAAACGCGAAGTATCGCTCGGTAATCAAGAACACCCTGGAGTTTGATCCGGACATCATGAAGCGCTACGTCAACTTCATGAGCAATCCCGATGAGCGCACGGCAATTGACCAGTTCGGCAAGGGCGACAAGTGCTTCGGAGTGGCGGCGCTCATGGCCACTCTTCCCGGCCTGCCCATGTTTGGCCACGGCCAGATTGAGGGCTTCACGGAAAAGTACGGCATGGAATACCAGCGACCGCGCTATGACGAAACGGCAGACCATTGGCTCGTCGAGCGGCATGACCGCGAAATTGCGCCACTGTTGCACCGGCGCTCGCTGTTTGCGGAGAGCAGCAATTTTCTGCTCTACGATTTCTTTGAGGATTCCGGTTCCGTGGACGAGAACGTTTTTGCCTACTCGAACCGCAACGGCGGTGAACGCGCGCTGGTGGTTTACAACAACCGCTACGGGTCCACGCACGGGACTATCGATTTCTCCGCGGCGTACGCCGACAAGGGTGCGGCGCAACTGCGCCAGCAGCGTGTGGCAGAGGGTCTGGGACTTACCGGCGATTCTGCCTTCGTTCTTGCCTATCGCGACTCGCTCACGGGGCTCGAATATCTGCGACGGGCCAATGTTCTGGCCGAGCGTGGCCTGACGATCGATCTGCACGCGTACCAGTGCCACGTCTTCCTCGACTGGCGCGAACTGCGCGTGACGGCGGAGCGGCGCTGGGACCGGCTCTGCGATCAGCTCAATGGGCGAGGCGTCCCCAACCTGGACGATGCGCTGGTGAACCTGGAACTGCGTCCTGTGCATGACGCGCTTCGCTTGCAGCTTGATCCGGCAGCCGTGCGTCTATTTGCCGACCTAGCGGAGCATCCCCGAACGCTGGCAGGCGGAAGAGACAAGAAGATTGAGCGCGAACGTGTCGAGTTTTTTGAGCTGGCGTGGTCGCGCTGCGAAAGTTTTCTGCGTGTCGCACAAACCGCATATACCTCGCGCGTGAGTGGGGAGAAGCATCTCGCCCCCAGACCCACCAATCCGGCATTGCTCGGTCCGGCCTTCCGTGAGCGTTTGCGTGGGGCTATGCGGATTCCGGCAATTGAAGCGCTGTTTCCGTCGCCGTGGACCGCAGCCGCGCGCCGCGTCCTGCCCAGTCCCAGCCCGCAGTTCACGGCCACGGCAATGTGGGGGCCAGTGCTCGCGTGGTGTGTGCTGGAGTTGCTGGCAGAATCGATCGACGCGGATCATCCGGAGCAGATGGCGCTGGACCTGTTTGACCGGCTCCGGCTACGCGAGCCGTTCGCACAGGCCTTTGCCGTGCTTGGATTTGACGGTGAGGAAGGCTGGCGCGTGGCTGCGCGCATCAAGGTTGTGCTCCTCACCGGGGCAGGTGTTGGCAAGCTTGAGGCACCGGCCGTCAAGGTCCAGCCCAAACTGGCGGGGAAGACTGCGGCGAAGAATGTTGAAGGCTCGGCTTCGGCTTCAGAAGAGCCGGCAAAGACCGCCGAAGAGGGAAGTGAGATTCCGCCGGCACTCTGGCCTGCCTTGTGGAACGACCCGGATGTTCGTTGGCTCAGCGGCGTTCACACGGCGGAGGGCCATGACTACTTGGTTCGCGAGACCTACGAGGAGTTGCTCTGGTGGTTGGCTTTCCCATCGCTGCTGCGCCTGGGTTGCGAGGATGTGCCCAGTCGGACTGCGGTAGAGCAGCTTAGCCGGACTATCGAAGACGCACTTGCGAAGGCTGAAGCTGCCGGCTATCGCCTTGACCTGCTGATTGATCCGGGGTCTGCCGCACATCCTCCTCGGCCGCAGTCTGTTCCGGTTGCGTTGGGCGCGACGGAGAAGGAGATTGACCCACAGGCGGTCGTGCCGGGACAAGTCCAAGCTGAATCGGAGCAGCCGGAGCCGAAAGTATTTGAGGCCCAGGAACCCGTGATCAGCGCACCGCCTGCTAGCGAGACCAAGCCTGAGGAGCCTGCCTGAACGCTTTCGGCGCGCGGTCTGAGATTGAAGAACCGTCCGGAGCGGTTGGTGCTGTTCGCGCGCTGCCGAATCAAAGTCCTTTTTTGTCGCGAAATTCCCGGACAACATCGGCGGGATCGCGATGCTGGCCGTCGATGGCCTCGTTCATCGCACGCATGTCGTCCGCGGTGATTTTTCCGGCCAGAGCGTCGAGAGCCGATTGAATCTGCGGCCAGCGCTGAAGAGCCTCTTCGCGCACCAGCGGGACGGCCTGATACGGCGGGAAGTAGTGCTTGTCGTCTTCAAGCGCCGTGAGACCGAAAGCCTGGATCGGGCCATCGGTTGAGTTGGCGGCGATCATATCCACCTGGTGTGCGTTGAGCGCGCGGTACAGAAGTCCGAGGTCCATGGTCCGTGGCGGCGCTGCGAACCTTAGCCCGTAGGCCGTGCTCAATCCGGGTAGTCCGTCGGGCCGCTGCTCAAATTCGTAGCCAACGCCGAGACGCCATTGCGGGGTGTACTGCGCGGCCTGGCTCAGGGTGGTCAGGTGCAATCGCCGTGCATCGTCACCGCGAATCACCATGGCGAATGTGTTTTCAAAGCCCAGCGGCTGGGCGACGGCGACGTTGTACCGCGAAGCATAGAGGCGGCGGACGGTATCGAGAACGGACTGTGGGTTGCGTGCTTGGTTGGTATCGACAGGCTGCTTGAGAATCGCGGTGAGCGCCGTGCCGGTGTATTCCACATAGGCGTCGATGCGACCGGAGACCAGGGCCTGATGACAGATGTAACTCCCCGCGAGATAAAAGCGCCGCTCGACTGTCAAATTGGATTTGGCTTCGATTTCCTGGGCCAGAAGCTCGCCGAGAACAACCTGCTCCGTGAAGTTCTTTGCACCGATGACGGGATGGTCGGGGTGCGGCGGAGAGCAAGCGGTCAAGAGAATACACACCGAGACCAGGGCCGTTATGCAGATGCGGTGGATCATCGATCGGAATCCAGGCGAGCAGGAACCCTGCGCCAGCGTTCAAGCAGACCAAGAGCGCCATCGGCAGCCAGGGCGAGCAGCGCCGCGGGAATGGCTCCGGCGAGCACCAGCCTGTTATCGACAGATGCGACACCACGGAAAATGAGTTCGCCCAGGCCGCCCGCGCCCACGGCAGCAGCGATGGTCGCGATGCCGACGCAGGTAACGGTCGCGGTTCTCAAGCCAGCAAGAATAAAGGATGCGGAGAGCGGCAGTTCGACTTTGAAGAGCATTTGCCAGCCGGTAAGGCCCAGAGCGCGCGCAACTTCGATGACGGAAGGGTCAATGGCGCGGATTCCCGTATACGTGTTGCGCAGGATGGGCAGCAGAGCGTAGGCGGTGAGCGCGAGAATGGCAATGCGCGCGGCGCGATCTCCCAGCCACGGCAGCGGCAAGAGGAACCCGAACATGGCCAGCGATGGAATGGTTTGCAGAATGTTCGCGACGCCGAGAATCGGCCTCGCCCAGCGCGGTGAGCGCGTAAGCCAAATACCGGCCGGAATGGCCACGGCAGAGGCGAAGAGCATGGCTGCTCCGGTCAGCCAAAGGTGCTCCACCGTGAGCGTGGCGATCTCGCCGCCATACTGAGACAGGAAACCGGCGCTCATTCTCGCACCTCGGGCGAGGCAGTGCCGGAGGCCGCGCTTCGCTCACCGCGATGGAAGGCGCGGATATAGGAGACGATCTCCGGTTGGCTGGAATGAAGGAACTCCGCCGCGTCAAGACTGGCGATCAGCTTGCCATCGCCCAGAAGCACGATGCGCTGGGCCAGATAAAGAGCTTCGTCCAAATCATGGGTGACAAGAAGGACGGTCTTTTTCAGCCGGGCAAGAACGTCGCGGAGCATATCCTGCATCTCGGCGCGGGTGAGGGGATCAAGCGCGCCGAAAGGCTCGTCCATAAGCAGGATCTTGGGTTCGGCGGCAAGGGCGCGGGCGAGTCCGACACGCTGGCGCTGACCCCCGGAGAGCTGGTGTGGGAAGCGCTGCGCAAAGGTGGCTGGGTCAAGGCCAACGGTCCCCAGCATTTCATGACTGCGGCGGCGCCGATCTGGGCGCGGCCGGCCCTCGGCTTCGAGCACCAGTCCCACGTTTCGCTCGACGTTAAAGTGCGGAAAGAGACCCGTCTCCTGAATCACGTAGCCCATGCCGCGGCGCAGGGAGATGATGTGTGAAGCGCGGACGCTATTGCCGTTGACCAGGACCTCGCCGCTCGTGGGTTCAAGCATGCGGTTCACGGTTCGCAGAAGTGTGGTCTTTCCCGAACCGCTGCGGCCAAGGATCGCCGTGGTGGTTCCCTCTTCGACTGTGAGCGAGATATCGTCCAGCAGCAGCCGCCCTTGCGGAGTCGCAAACGAGAGATTCCGGAATTCGATGGCTGCGCCCATGGCCTCGGCCCTCTGTGCCTCATCAGTGTAAGGGCGAAACCCTTACTGTGAGGAAAGATTGCCTCAGGACTCATCGGGTGCGCAGGGGGCGCGCGGCCTTGAAGGGTGGTCTTTGGACCTTGCGCCTTCGGTCCTAACCGACACCCGCCCTTTCCGCAGAGAGCGAAAAGGGCGGGTGTCGTTTTTGGGGTCGTGCTTACTTCTGTCCCGCATCCTTGGCCATTTGCTCGTGTGTCTGGGCAAGCGCTTCAAGCTTGAGGGAGCGCGCTTTTAGCGACTGAGCAAGGTAGGCGCAATGGTCCACTGTGCCTTTCTCGGCCTTCGAGGAGTTTGTCGCCGGGTTGTTCCTGAACGTCTCGGCCATCTGCGCATGCTCAATCGATTGTGCGAGCAGATCCTGGGACTTCGCCTGATAGTAGTCCGCAATGCGCTGGTGCTCGGCGGGTGTCTTGGCGGTTGAGATCAATGCAGTGAGTTGCTTCGAGTTTAGTGCCTCTGCTTTGGGTTGGCGTGCGGTCTGTGCCTGGGCGGCGGTTGCGAAGGTGAGAATGGCAGCGAGAGAAAGAAAAACGAATGTACGTTTCATGGAAATCTCCTTTGCGGCGATCGAAGTCGCGGCAACATGGTTGAGTTTCGTTGCAATGCGCGTCACAGGGACCTGTATGGTCCATGCGGCTTGCTTCGTGGGCTCAAATGAACGGAGATTTCTAAATCCGGAAGACTTGAAGAAGGACGTATCGGGGAGTTGACGGAACAAACGCGTTGTTGGCGGGGGGTACCGAAAGGACAGGCGTCGAGACTGCGAAAGGCAGGGCAATTGCTGCGATGGCCGCGAGCCTGTCAACCTTCGACTTGTCCGGCGCAACCATTGGTGCGACGGTCCGGGCGGAGCCAACAGCGCAGGTGCTCTGACCACAGCTGGATGCAGAAAAGACGACGCTTGCAGAGGTTTGACTGGAGCCACAAACGTGGTGCGCTGGGGCAATCCTTGCCGAAGTGCAGCAGGCCTGGCTGCATCCATCGGCCGAGCCCAGCAACTGAGCGCAGCCGGGACTGGCCAGAACAGGCTGCGCGGCTACAAGAGCTGCCAGCGCTAACGCTACGACTTGGAGGACCCGTTTCATAAGTGCAATGAAAGTATGACCGGCTAAGTCCCGGTGATCTGTGAGCCACATCACGGCTAACGGATCGCCGGGACAGCGGAAGGGCGCATCTCCGGGAAAGGTGCCGTTGTTCAACCCTCGTGAAGGTCAAGGGCCAATCGAGAATTGCCGCCCCTCAGAATGGCGCGAACTTGCGCGGTATCGCGCAAGTTGATTTGTCCCAATGGCCCCGGACCCGTAGAATCAGGGATGGGCCGACGGCGACGCTGCCCGGAGCGGCACCAGGAATCGATGAGCGAACAAGAACCAGGGACCTCCAATCAAACGCCTGCGGTTTCGCCGGCATGGACCAGAATCGAGCGGGCGCGGCATCCCCAGCGGCCCTACCCCATGGACTTTATCGAGCGGGTCTTCACGGATTTCAGCGAGATTCACGGAGATCGCGCCTTTGGCGACGACGAGGCGGTCGCCTGCGGAATGGCGCGGCTGGGCAGTGAAGAAGTGTTGGTCATCGGCAACCGCAAGGGTGGCAGCACCAAGGAACGAGTGCGCCGCAACTTCGGCATGCCCAATCCGGAGGGCTATCGCAAGGCGTTGCGCTCGATGCGGATCGCCGAAAAATTTGGCCGCCCGGTCATCAGCATTATCGATCTGCCGGGTGCCTATCCCGGCCTGGGTGCTGAGGAGCGGGGCCAGGCCGAGGCCATTGCCCGGAACGTGCTGGAAATGTCGCGCCTCCGCGTGCCCACCATCTCAGTGATCAGCGGGGAAGGTGGATCGGGCGGTGCGCTGGCCCTGGCCGTGAGTGACCGTGTATTGATCTTGGAGAACGCGCTTTACTTTGTGATTACGCCGGAGTCCTGCGCGGCGATCATGTGGCGTGACTCAGGGCAGAAGCAGCTTGCCGCCGAAGCCATGCGCATTTCCGCGCCGGAGGTTGCCGCGCTGGGTTGCGTGGATGAGATCATCTCCGAGCCGCCCGGAGGCG
>Ga0302319_10009496_pt1 | contig 18691 bp, 14 predicted proteins | sample Bog_T0_2_FD_203319 | JGI IMG/M metagenome (GOLD analysis project Ga0302319, IMG submission 203319) | Peat permafrost microbial communities from Stordalen Mire near Abisko, Sweden - Bog_T0_2 | ecosystem: Environmental > Terrestrial > Soil > Wetlands > Peat | place: Sweden: Abisko, Stordalen Mire... | reverse complement strand
CCGTGCAGCCGATTCAGAACCCAACGAAGCACCGTTTGCAACTGGCCATTCGCCCGACGCAGTCGAGGTACAATGCGTTTGGGGTGAAGCCGGGCCGCTAGGCTGTTCGTTTCGGGACTTGGCGCTGGCCATCCCCAAGGCGATCCAGAAGACGGTGGCTCCCATCGGGCCCTCGAGCACGACGCCAAAGCAGGCACTTAGAAAGATCGAGATAGCAATGCACGCGAGACCCATACCGTCGGGTTCCCCGCGCCTGAGTAACCTCCAAACGAGCACCGCCATGCTGGATGTGACGGCGAGCCAAGCCGCAAGGCCAACCAGCCCCATCCGGCCCAAGACCGTAACGATGATGCTGTGCGGACTCCGCGCAGCGAAATTTTCGTCGTTCAAAAGGTCGTAGTCCGCCAGAAAGCGCGTAGACAGGTCGCTTCCAAAGCCAAGGCCCAACACGGGGCTTGTCGCCATCGTGTCCTCGATCACGTCGCGCCACCAGATAAGCCGGAAGCGGTTGTTGCCGCCGGGGTCGCCGCTGTCACCGTTGATATATGTGCCGGTGCCGGCCGGATCGAAAATGGAGACGGCGTGTTCATACGCCGAGTAGGGCGCCGAGGTCTTAAGGTCCCTGCCGGTGAGCACGATCGCCGCGAGAGACACGGCAAGCGCTGCCGCGACAAAGCAGGCCTCGGCAACAGCGATGCGCCAGCGACCGGTCAGCAGCCACAAGGCGGTTATCACTCCCACGGAAAACATGCCGGCCCGGGGCGAACTCATGGCCCCGATGAGCACCAGGCTTGTGCCGGCCGCCACCAACCAAGGCCTCCGCCCCGATTTTTCCCATCGAGTCCAGAGCCAGAAGAACCCCGCCGACAGAGATGATGCGATCAGGTCGCTCTTGTGAAAAATCAGCGGTATGCCCCTAAACGTGAGATGATCGACGAGGAAGTCGGGCGAAACGACAATGCTCACCACGACAGGCAGGAGTAGCAGGAACGACAGGGTGATTGCCCGCTTCATCAGCTTCTGGGACTCCTCGCGGCTGGCAATGTCCTGGGCGATGAAGAAAAAGCAGGCGTAGTAGATAGTCGCATAGTCGCGGAGCGCCATGACGCCGAACGTGTGCATGTCCATGGGAAGCCGGAGCGTGCCCACGATGATCCAAGCCAAGACTGAGTAATTGAGCGCGTCCTTTTGGATCCCCCTGGATTGCTTGAGCGCCATCCTGAACAGCAGGCCGGGGATTGCCACAAAGAGGACCGCCTCCGCCGGCAGTAGGGGAATGTTTCTTGCGGGCTGCAGCTGGGCAAAGCCGCGGTTGCCCACGATGTAGCCGACAAGGAGCACGGAGAGCAGCCACGCCTCGAGGACCGCTCTGCTTGAGCGCTTTATCACGAGCCATGCCGCGGCGATAAGGATAAGCGCGGAGACACCATAGCTCTCGTCGGCGATTTCGACGCCGATCGTGATTCCTAGTACCACGCCGGCCGCCAGAAAAAGGGTGAGGCGAAGCTTTGGATTCATGACGGTCCCGCCGCCGGCACGAGCCTTGCCCGGCAGGCAGCCTCGACCATCCCGACGGTCCAGTAGTTTAGGCAGGCCATGGGCTCTTCGGCGTTCACGCAGCCCTCCAACGCCTTGTTCGGCCTCTCGCAGGGGGCGCAGGAAAGGTTCGGGTGGCGCAAAACGGTCCATTTATCTCTGTGCCAGTAGGGATTCCAACCCATGGCCGAGGGCCCGGTGACCACGACCCCCGGGAGTCCCAAGGCGTTTGCCAGGTGCATCGGCCCGGAATTGTTGCCGAGGAAAAGGTCGCCTTCCGTGAGGCGGGCTGCCAGCTCCTGGATGGAGCTGACGGGGGCGGCGATGGTTCCTTGTGGTGCGGCGCCCGTCGTTCCCCCATGGGTGATCCAGATCACCTCATGATCCCTGGAGAGCGATGTTGCCACGGCTGCAAAGCGCTCCCTCGGCCACTGATTGAGGTAGCGGCTGGCGCCTGCATGGATAATCACGCGGCGCCCGATTGTTGAGGCCTGGGGACTCCTGGGAACGAGATGCCCGAGGTCGGGCGCCGGTGGGGACTCCGGCAGGTGCCGGCCCTTGCCGAGGGCCCTCTCGAGGGATTGCACCATACGCCAATGCCATGTCGCCGGACATGCGTCGCCTGGCATCGAAACCTCCTCCGTTATCGAACCGGCCACGCGAATGTGCTCGAGGTTCCCCCCAATGCGGACGCGTGCGCCGCAATGCTTGGCCACCACGTGGGCCGCCGTGGCTTGATCGAAGGAGATGAGGCAGGCGTCCGGACGAAGGCGGCGGATGCGCCACATCCAGTAAGCAAGCACCCAGGGCGCGCGGTAGGATTTGTCGAAACGCTCCTTGGGCGACACGAGAACCTCCTGCGGCCCGAGCGGCCCGCCGTAGAGCGCCGCCTCATTGGGGGTCGTGAGGACCGTCAGGTGCCAGTCCGGGTGCGCTCGCCTGAGGGCCTGGACCGCCGGAACAAAGACGACGTTGTCGCCAAGGTGATTGAACTTGAAGACGACGATCCTCATGTGCCGGCCTCCGTCCCAACCAGCCGCCGTGCTGTCCGGAACGATTCCCATGCCAAGGGCGGCAGGAGCGCGAGCCCCAGGGCGATTGAGCCTGCCCCCAGAACACCCGACACGGAGCCCGAGCTGCGCTCGAAGAATAGGGCGGCCGATGCCAGCAGCAGTCCCGGAGTCGCTAACCAGGCAAGCTGTCGGAGTCGACCCAGGCCCACCAGGTAGTAGAGGAACGGCTGGGCGGCCATTTGGAGGATGATCCACGCGGCCACGAGGGCGGCGAGCCCCTTCGGTACCTTGTCCGCCGAAATTCCTACCCAGACCGACAGTAAGGCGTGCGACTGCCATGCGACAAGGGCGACCCCTGCCGAAAGCGCTGCAAAGGCGCCCAGCGTTTTGCGCAGAGTGCGCTCGTTCCAGGAATGGTCCGCCCTCTCATGCGCCTCGGTGTAGGCCGGCCACACGGGGGTCAGCAGGATGATTTGGCCCTGCTGAAAGGGGCTGAAGAGCCGAAGAAGCAGGTTGTAGCCGGTTACGGCCGACGAACCCGCAGCCATCGAGATTGCGACCGCGGGCGCGGATTGGAGCAGCGCCATGCCAAATTGGGGGATCGCGTAGTAGAGGCTTGAGCGGAGCATGCCGCGTATCTCGGAGCCAGGGGCGAGACGGGTCGGGCGCATTGGCCACCCGAGTGACAGCAGCAGGTGCACGGCCATTCCGATTCCTTGCACCGTGGGCACAAGGAGGCTTGCCGCCAGAAACCACAGGAAGCCCCAATGTCCGGCTGCAGCGGAAATGACCAGGCAGAGCGAGAGTGCGCTGCCAAAGGCGATCCACCCCGCATTCATCCAGCCGCGTTGGAGCGCCGCGGCGAGCCGCGTTGCGGCGTTAAGCGGCAGGCCCACAACAAAGGCCACGATAGCAATCGAAAGGCCGTTTCCCACGTCGGCCCTAAGGCCCGGGTCGCTAATCCGAAGGATGTCCTGCCACGAGCCGTACCGCGCAAGGGGGATCCCGACAAGGAGCACGGCCAGCCCGAGGACCAGGAGCGCGGCGCCTCCCGTCCAGAAGGTGCGCCTCATCGACTCTATGTCGTCGTTTCCAAACGCCCTAGCCATCACGTGCTGCATGCCGACGCCAAGGCCAAAGTCCACCGATCCCAGCACGAGGACGATGCTTAAGAGCGTGATCCAAAGCCCGTAGGCCTCGGTCCCGAGGTAGTGCAATGCAACGGGTACCTGGGCGAAGGTGCACAGCATTGAGAAAGCCTTTGCCCCGACCGAGGCGGCGACGGTCAGCCGTATCGCCCGTTCACGGCGAACAACAGTGGTTGGGGGCAGAACGGACACTCCTTGCGAGGGTGGTGAGGTTCGGAGCGAGTGACAATACTTCGCGCTACAAGGGGCAATTTCGCTTGGCGAACGCCCGGGAGAGGTTGGAATGGGCCCATGTCCGTGAAGCTTGCCCTCTCGACGCTGTGCGAAAACCCAGGTCGGAGGACGGGCCTGAGCACGCTTTTCACGGAATTTGTCCGCAGCGCACGGCGTCTCTTTCCTGGCGTATCCTGGATTATCTTTGTGGGAGCGGATTCACCCTGGGAAATCGAGGATCCCGAGGTCGAGATATGCCGCAAATTCCCTTCCAACGAGCACCCGCTCCGGAGGCTCGCGGCCGACCACTTCCGCGTGGCCCCCGAGGCCCGAAGACGCGGCGCCGCGGCGCTCCTGACCGTTGGGTTTCACCCCATCGAGGACGAGGGGCTTCCCGTTGCCATGCATGTCTTTGCCCTCGGAGAGGCCTGCCATGGCGGGGGACTAAGGTCTGCATACCGGAATTGGGCTGTAGCGCGCGGGCTCGAGCGAGCCCGGCTCATCATCGCGAATTCCGAATGGACCAAGGCGCAGTTGGGCACAGCCACCGGAAGGGTCATCGTGAGTCCGGAGGGCCTTCGGCATGACCTGTTCAATACAGAAGGAGCCCGAGGGTCGCCAGGTGTCGCAGGGCGCTATGTCCTCTGGGCATCGAACCTTTACCCTTACAAGCGCATCGAGCTTGCCCTTGCCGCGTATGCGGGTCTTCCCAAGGAGACGCGAACGAAGCTTCCGTTCGTGGTGGCCGGGGGCGACTGGTCGGGCGGGCGCGCTCGCGCTCAGGCAACCGCGGTGCGCCTGGGAATCGTCGAGGATGTCCGGTTCCTTGGATGGGTGTGCGACGAGCTCCTGCCCGAGCTCTACCGTGGAGCCCAGGTGCACGTCCTTTCGACCGCGCATGAGACCTTTGGCAGGAGCGTCCTGGAATCGATGGCCTGCGGCTGCCCCAATGTGCTTCAAGACCTACCTGTGCTGCGAGAGGTCGCCGGCGACTGCGCCGTGTACGTGGATTTTGGAGCGGTACCCGCGGCAACGGCGGCGCTCGCCCTATTGTGCTCGGACAGGGAGCTTCAGGCTCAAATGGGAGCCGCCGGTGTTGACCGCTCGAAGAGCTTTAGCTTTGAGCGGCTGGCACGGGAGCGGGTCGGTGCCGTCCTGGCCGCGATAGGAAAGGGACCGTCGTGACCGTTTCGCCAAAGCTGACTCGCCTGTTCCCTGCAGCCGTAGCGGCTGCCGCGGGAGTTGCCATCTTCCAAATCTGGGGAAACGCCACGCACGGCTACATCGCCTCAGATTCGCTGTTCTACTGGTGGTTCTACCAGTGGGTTAATCCCCAGTCGGAAACGGAGCACGCATGGCTCGTTCTGGCGCTCAGCCCTTTTCTCCTGAGGCGAAACCTGATGAGGATTCCCCCGGGATATCGCTCTGAGGAGGCGAAGTCCTTGGCAGCGACCGTGGCGGGCCTTGCGGTCCATACAGTGGGCTTCGTCGCGCAGCAGCCGCGCATCTCGATTCTTGGCATGCTGATCTACGCGTGGGGTGTTCTGGCGTCCTTCGGCGGCCGCAGATGGGGCAGGGCTTCCGTGTTTCCCCTGGCATTCATGGTGTTTGCGATACCGGTCAACGCACTCGATACGGTGGGGTTCTGGCTGCAGATGTGGGTCGTGCAGGCCGGGGAGCGCATCGCGCACATGGCCGGCATCGGGGTGGTCCGCAACGGGACCCAGTTGTTCGGTCCGGACGGGCGGTACCAGTATGACGTCGTGGCCGCGTGCTCGGGCATCCGCTCGCTGGTGGCCCTCATGGCCCTCTCCCTTTTCGTAGGCTACCTTTGGTTCAGGCCGTTCTGGCTGCGCGCGGCGGTGTTCCTGCTGAGCTTCCCGCTGGTTTACATCGGAAACGTTGTGAGGATTTGCTCCATTATTTTCGCCGCGCAGTGGCGAGGACAGGCCTGGGGCGACCGGGTGCACGACATCATGGGTTTCGGTGTGTTTATCATCGTCCTCGGCGGCGTGATCGGGGCCGCGGAGGTGATCGCCCGGCTGAGGCCCGAATGGACGAGCGACCATGCGCCGCATCCCTCGATTGCGACCGCCGGCAAACCCGGTGGCGGGATGATCGCGTTCGTGGCCGTTCTCCTTCTGGCAGCGATTGCCGACGCCGCATTCCTGGCCCGCAGGGCCTCCCTTCCAACCGACGGCACTGCCGGTGTCGTCCTATCTGCGGACGGAGCAAATCCTGCTGAGCTTCCGACCTACCTGGGATCCGACTGGATGGGGCACCACGTCGAGCCCGAGCCGATCGAGCGCACGATCCTGCCGCCTGACACGGGGTTTTCGAGGAAGCTTTACGTGAACCTCGAAAATCCCAGCCGCCATGTGCTGCTATCGGTTGTGCTGAGCGGCAGGGACAGGACGTCCATCCACAGGCCGGAGCTTTGCTTGGTCGGGCAGGGGTGGACAATCGACCGATCCTCCACGCACCGTTTCATCTACCCGGCGCAACCGGGAGGGGGTTTCGAAGCCACCGTGCTGAGCGTGCACCGCGAGGTCACGGGCACCCGGGGGCGGCACTCTATACCGGAGATCGTCGTCTATTGGTTTGTCGGGGACGACCGCGTCGTCGCTACCCAAGCGGGGCGCATGGTGGACGACGCCTGGAGCCGGGTGGTCCGTGGCCGGTCACCGCGCTGGGCCTACGTGTTCCTCCAGACTGGGGCGGAGGAGGGCTTGAGCGCGGGCCTGGACCGGATGCAAGCGGTGCTCGACAAGGCGCTCCCTTCTTTCCAGCCGCCCTCGGCGGCGCGGCCGCGTTAGGCCGCCCGATGCGACGAGACCCATCGCTTACGGATGTGCTCAATGGGTTGGTCGAAGTAACGGAACACAACCAGTGAAAGGGCGGCGATTGCGAGCCATGCTACCAGCAGGGATGGTATGCGTGCAAGGGGCGCCAAACCCGCAAAGTAATGGGCGTGGAGCACGATCACCGGCCAGTGAATAAGGTACATAACGTAGGTGTACTCGCCGAGAGCACGGTCCGTTGGGCCTGACGGCCTGGTCACCGTGAATAAGGCGACGGGTGCCGTAAAGACAGCGAGTACAGCCTGCGCGATTCGCTTGTGATGGTAGTCGATGGCCGTGGCCCCATGTTTCTCGTTCTCAAAGAGGAAACGCCAGTCGGGCACGAACCAGCAGACGGCGACGAATGCCACGGCGGCACATGCGATAACCGAGACGGAGCTTCCCGAGGGTCTCCAATTTGCGCGGGCGGCCATTAATCCCAGGAAAAAATAGAGCCCGCAGCATCCCAGGTTCCGCGGGTTAGGCGAAAGCTGCACGAGGAATATCAATAGGCCCGCAACGCATGCTGCGCCCAAAAAGGCCGCCCAAAAAGCCGCCGAGCGCCCGCGGCTGAGCAGGGCCACGAAAACGGGGAAAGCGAGGTAGAATTGCATCTCCACGTCCAGCGACCATGCGACATGGAGGGCCCCTTGGGAGTGGGGCAGGCTGGAATACCCGAGTATCAAAAGATTGGACGCAAGGGCTGGGATCCAATTCCACCCCGGGACATTTGGGCTAAGGAAACTGGGGTCGACAAGACGTTGGACGATCGCGGCCACCAAGTTTGCCACCAGAAACACCGGCAGGAGTCGGACCAGCCGGGAAATGAAAAACACAAGGATGGGATTGTCCGTCCGGGAGTATTTATTTTCCCACATCCGGCTGATCCAATATCCACTCAATATAAAAAAGGAGTAGACCGCCCAATCGCCCGGATCGAACCGGCACGAGTGCGATACCAGCACGATGACTGCTAGGAAGAGCCGGAAGGCTCCGGGATGAAGAAAGCTGAGGACTCGCTTATTCAAGTCACGAAGCGGGCCATGGGCATCATTTGCCCGCCACCAGGATGGCAACTGCCTGCGTCGAGAACGCGAGGTAATCATATCGGATTCCGCGAAGCCGAACGAATTCCTGCCACGCCCGATATTCGCCGATCTTCCATCCACGGTACCCGAAATACTCGTCGAAGATGATCACCGTCCCGGCAGCAATGCGAGGCCCTATCAGGTCGAGAACGGTCTTCGTCGATTCATACGTGTCGCTGTCCATGTGGACCATGGAGAACACCGAGTCGGTGCCCTCCAGGAAGGCCGGGATGGTCTGGTCGAACCGGCCCTTCACGAGCTGCACGTTTGGGATCACCCGAGGCAGCCGGCCCCCTAGGCTGAAGGTACCCTTGGTCTCGGTCCAACCCGACCAGTCCTCCCGAAGGCCCTCGAAGCTGTCAAAGCCATACACGGTCACCGGGCTCATCCGCCTTGCAATGTGGTTTATCGACTGCCCCTTCCACACCCCGAACTCGGCGACGATACCTGAGGCGGGCGCTTTTCCCACGGCGTAGTCCCATAGATCCTTCCTCCGCGAGAATTGAAGCGCGGACGGCATCCTCGCCTCGACGTATTCGGCGCATTCCTGCGCTGTACGCCGCTCAAGTTCGCGGAGCACCGTAGTAACAGGGATGTGTTGGACGATGTAGCCGCAGAAGGGTACAACGGCCTCGTCAAGGATTCGCTTGGCCAAATTCTTCAAGGGTTTTAGCATATGAAGGAAAAGGGCATCATGCCGTCGGCGAAGCCCGGAGCAGAACGGGCAAGCTGGCAGTGCCGCAGGCAATTGGCAATTGCTCGCTTGGGGCATTTGGTGGTGTAAATCGCCGGCGGCGGGCGTCCTTTTGCCCCGGTAAAGAGTCTTGAGGTTTGTTTGAGGCGCCTCATTGTCGTCAGACCCAATACTTGGCCTTAGAAACCGTAGCCGAAACCACATCAAGCCTGTCAGGCGGATTCAATGACGCGGCCTTCCCCGTATCCCTATTCCTGGGAGCGCTGGCCGGCTTTGTCGTAGTCTGGTTTGTAACCCGTTACTCCCGAAGGGTTGCGCATGAGCAGGCGGCGGAGTTGATCGAGGTGGCGCGGCGCGAGGCAGCCGTGGCGGCTGGGGAGGTCAAGCAGAAGGCCGAGGCAGAGATTCACGACAAGCGGTCCGAGCTCAACCGGGAGTTCGACCGGCGAGAGATCGAGGCCGATGTGCGGCTTCGGGAGATCAAGGCTCACGAGGAGTCGCTCGGCCTCCTGGACTTCCAGCTGGAGCAGCGCCAGGAGCGCCTGAACCGCGAGAACGCGGCGATCCGCCAGGCGCGCGACGCGATCCGGGACCTTTCCAAGAACGTCCGCAAGCGACTTGAGGGCGTCTCGCAGCTCGACGGCGAGGAGGTCCGAAAGCAGCTCCGGGAGGAGGTTCTCCTGGAGTGCCAGGACGAGCTCCGCGCATTGCGCCGGGATATGCTCGAGAAGAGCGAGCAGGAGCTCCAGACCCAGTCACGCCGCATCCTTATCGCGTCCATGCAGAGGCTCGCCAGCAAGCCGAACACGGACCTGACCGCGTCCCTGGTCCATTTGCCCAGCGAGGACATGAAGGGGAGGTTGATCGGGCGGGAGGGCCGCAACATCAAGTCGTTCGAGGCCGCCACCGGGGTGACGCTCCTGATCGACGAGTCCCCGCAGCTGGTCCTCCTCTCATCGTTCGATCCCGTCCGCCGCGAGATCGCGCGCAACGCGCTCGAGGCGCTCGTAAAGGACGGAAGGATCCACCCGGCAAGCATCGAGGAGTACGTGAAACGGGCCCAGGACGAGATCGACCTTTCGACGACCCAGGCCGGCGAGGACGCCGTGAACAAGCTTAACGTGAACGGCCTCCATCCGGAGATCATCAAGCTCCTTGGCAAGCTCCGGTACCGCTTCTCCTACAACCAGAACGTGCTCGACCACTCGGTGGAAACGGCGTTCCTCGCCTCGCTGATCGCGAGCGAGATCGGCCTGGACCCGAACCTGGCCAAGCGGGCCGGCCTCCTGCACGACATCGGCAAGGCCGTCTCGGGCGAGATGGAGGGAAGCCACGCGGGGATCGGCGCGGAATTCATCAAGCGCCACGGCGAGACGCCGATCGTGGTGAACGCCGTTGCCGCCCACCACGAGGAGGTCAAGCCGGAGACGATCTACGCGGGCCTCGTAATTCTCGCCGACACGATCTCGGCCACCAGGCCCGGTGCGCGGGCCGAGTCCATGGAGAGCTACATCCAGAGGCTCAAGCGCCTCGAGGAGCTCGCCATGAGCGTGGACGGCGTCCAGCAGGCCTTCGCGATCCAGGCGGGCCGCGAGATCCGCGTGGTCGTCTCGCCCCAGGGGGTGACGGACGACCGCGCCCGCGAGATCGCCAAGGAGCTCCGGCACCGGATCGAGGCCGAGCTCCAGTACCCGAGCACAATCAAGATCACCGTGATCAGGGAGTCCCGCTACACCGAAACTGCAACCTAGCTAACGCGACCCCTCCATGGAAGCGCACCTCATTGAAATCCTCGGCATGCTGGTGCGCTGGCTCCACGTGATTGCGGGCATCTGCTGGATCGGGTCGTCCTTCTACTTCGTTTGGCTTGACCACAGCCTGGACCCGCCCGAACCGGACTCGGAGGAGGCCAAGAAGGGCGTGGCGGGCGAGCTCTGGGCGGTCCACGGGGGCGGCTTCTACAATCCCCAGAAGTACGCCGTCGCCCCGGCAAAGCTCCCGGAGAAGCTCCACTGGTTCATGTGGGAGGCCTACACCACCTGGCTTTCGGGCACGGCGCTCCTGGTGCTTGTCTACTGGATGAACGCCCAGTCGATGATGGTCGATCCCTCGATCGCGGCCCTCACCTCGGCCCAGTCCATCGGCATCGGCCTGGCGAGCATGGTGGTGTCCTGGGTCGTCTACGACCTCCTGTTGCGCTCGCCGATCGGCCGCCACGACGGGATCGTGGCCGTCATCGTGTTCGGTCTCCTGACGCTCCTTGCCTGGGAGCTCACGCGCCTCCTGGGCGGAAGGGCCGCGTACATCCACGTGGGCGCCTCGATCGGCACGATCATGGCCGCGAACGTCTTCTTCCTCATCATCCCGGGACAGAGGCGGATGGTGGCGGCAATGCGCGCCGGGCAGAAGCCCAACCCGCTCGACGGGATCCGCGGCAAGCAGCGGAGCGTCCACAACAACTATTTCACGCTGCCGGTCGTGTTCATCATGATCAGCAACCACTACGCGGCCACCTACAGCCATCCCCAGGCCTGGGCCGTGCTGGCGCTGATCTGCGCCGCGGGCGTCCTTATCCGCCACTACTTCAACCGCGAGCACAAGGGGGTCTATTCCAGGCAGTACCTCCTCGGAGGCGCGGTACTCCTCGGCGTCGTCGCCTTCTGGACCGCCCCGCACATCCAGCCGCTCCCCCCGGTGAACGGCCCGGTGACGCTTAACCGCGTCCGGACGATCGTCGGCCAGCGCTGCGTGGCCTGCCACTCGCAGTCCCCCACCTTTACAGGCATCACGCAGCCCCCGGCCGGCGTCATCCTCACGAGTTCCGCGGGCATCATCCAGAACGCCCAGAGGATCTTCCAGCAGGTGGTCGTGACCCGCATCATGCCGCTCGGCAACGCCACCCAGATCACCGATGAGGAGCGGGCGGTGATCGCCGCCTGGGTGACCGCGGGAGCCCCTGCCAACTAGGCCCGCTGGCCCTAGGAGCTGAGGGCGTCGATCACCTGCCTGTGCAGGGCGGCGCTCCCGGAGGCGACAATTGTCTCGGCCGGGTAGGCGGGCCCGCCCTTTGCGTCCGTGATGACGCCTCCGGCTCCCCGGATAATGGGCACCAGGGCCGCGATGTCCCAAAGGTGCATCAGGGGGTCGTACATCACGTCGGCCTTCCCCGAGGCCACCAGCAGGTAGCCGTAGCAATCGCCCCAGCTGCGTGTGAGCGCCGCCCGGTCCATGAGGCCGGCGTACCCGCGGCTTGCCGGCAGCCGCGCGATCATGGCCGGATCGCTCGTCAGGAGCGTCGCCTGCTCGACCCGCTCCACCGAGCGGGTTCGCACCGGCTTGCGGTTAAGGGTCGTCGTCTGGTTGTCCCCGATCATCAGCTGGCCGAGGATCGGCTGGTGGATGCAGCCGAGCACGGGCTGACCCTGGTGGAGGAGGCCGATCAGGGTCCCAAAGAGCGGGACCGACGTGACGAACGACTTCGTCCCGTCGATCGGGTCGAGCACCCACACGAACTCGGCCCCGGGGTTCTCGGTTCCGAACTCCTCGCCCACGATGCCATGGCCGGGATACCGCTTGTGAATCAGGCCCCGCATGATCTCCTCGGCCCCCCGGTCCGCGGCCGTAACCGGGGAAAGGTCGGCCTTGATCTCGACGGCCACGTCTGAGCGCCCGAAGAAGGGCGCAATGAAGTGGCCGCTCAGCTTGGCCAGCTCGACCATGAAGTCGCGGAGGGGATCGAGGTTCACGCCTACGGTTGAATCCGCGAATAGGACGAAAGACACGAAAAATTGAGCTCGGAGCCGGCGGGATTTCCAGAAACATCGCGAGATGACATGGACCGATCAGCAGGTGTTCTTCATCGATTTTGAGGGAAGCGTGTCGTCGGGGGTCCTTGAGTACGGCGTCGTGACGCTTCTTGGCGGCAAGGTGAGCGCCGCGGCAACGCGGCTCTGCGCGCCGACGGGGCGCATACGCCCCGAGGACACGGAGATTCATCGCCTGCACGAGGAGACGCTCGCCCGCCTGGAGCCCTTTTCCGCCGACTGGGAGCTTTTTGCGCGGTACCGCGAGAACGGCCCGCTCGCCGCCCACCACGCGGGCGCCGAGAACTCCCTCATCCGCGCGACCTGGCCCTATCCCCGGAACTCGCCCGACTTCGCCCGGCCGGGCTCCCGAGCCATCGACTGGGGCCCCTGGATCGACACGGCGCGCATCTACGCGCAGCTCTACGCAAAGCTCGACTCGACACGCCTGGAGTCCCTGGTCACGGCGAGCAGGCTCCAGGGCGAGCTCGACAAATTGGCCGCCCGCTATTGCCCCGTGGGCCGGCGGTTCTACCACGCCGCCCTCTACGACGCCCTTGCAGGGGCGCTCCTCCTGGCCTCCCTGGCCCGCCAGCCCCAATTGGCATCCCTCTCGGTCACGCAGCTCCTGGCATTAAGCACCTTGGATCCAGGAAAGCGGGATTCGATCCTGCAGCGGGAGCTTTTTTAGGGGGTGTGAAGACCTATCCCCAATAATCCGGGCCCACGGCGCGAGCGATCGCCTCTGGAGGCCTCTTGCCGGCCTTCTGGAGGGCGACCCGAACGAAGAATCCGGGACCCTGAACGAGGTAGCGCCCCGCCAGGCGCCCCGGCTCCTGGCCAAGGCGGTAAAGCCATTCCAGGCCCCGGTCCTGCATCCATCGGGGAGCCATGCCCCGGTCCCCGGACCAGAGGGCAAAGGCTGCCCCGACCCCGATCAGGGGCGCCCCGACCCGGGGCCTCATGGAGTGAATCCATGCCTCCTGCCTGGGGCAGCCAAGTCCGCAAAACACGATGCGAGCCCCGCTCTCATTGATCGCCCGGGCGTCGTCGCCCGCCTCCGTCTCCGTGACCCTGCGAAACCGAGACGCGCGCTCACCGACCACGCGCAGTCCGGGATGCGTGGCCATGAGGCTGGCCGTAAGCCGGCTCAGGGTTTCAGGGGTGGTCCCAAAAAGGAACACGGGAAGGCCCTCCCGGGCCGCGGCTGCGCAGACGCTCCGCATCAGGAAGGGCCCGTAAACGCGCTCGCGAAGCGCCGTCCCGTGGAGCAGGTTCATGGCCCAGCGCACGGGCTGCCCGTCCGGGGTCGCGATATCGAGCGCATTGAGTCGTGCGCGGTAATCGGGATCCCCGGACGCTTCCATGAGGGCGTGGACTGCAAGCGCCGACACGCCAAGCGGCGACCCCGACCTCGCAGCATCGATTATCCGGAATGTGACCGACTCCATGTCGGTTGCCGATATCCCCACGCCGAGCACGTTGTATCGCGGCACAGGGGGCAGGCTCATGGGCCGAACCTTGCCTGAAGCACCCCGAGTCGGCAATCCGCGAGCGAGCCCACCTCGAGGTCCACGTGCCCGAAGTCATGGTGGCTCGTGGAGGCATTGGGGACGGCCACGACCCAGAGTCCCGCCCGCTTTGCGGCGAGGGTGCCGGTGTGCGAGTCCTCGAAGGCTATCGCCTCGTGGCCCCGGAGGCCGAACTGGTTAAGGACCAGCCGGTAGAGGTCCGGCTCGGGCTTGGGCGACGGCACGTCCTCCCGGCACGCGACAAAGTCGAACCGGTCCGCGAGGCCAAGCGCCGCGAGGTGGCCCCCCACGTGCTCGTGGCCCGAATTGGATGCCAGGCCTATCCGAAGGCCGGCGCCCCTCGCCTCGGCCGTCAGGTCCATGAAGCCCGGCAGGACCCTCTGGCTGGCTATCCGCGCCTTCTTGAACACGAGCCTCTCGTCCTCGAGCCGCGGGCGGTCCGCCTGGGCACCGAAGGCCTTCCAGGGGTCAAAGGCGTAGTCGGCATGCCCGACGCTCCGCGCGAAAAGGGGCCTGTCAAAGGGCACGCCGTGGGCGGCGTGGACATCCCCATAGGCGTCAATGAGCGCGGTCTCCGTGTCGAGGATCAGACCATCAAAATCAAAGATGAGGGCGCGTATCATACAATGCAGGGCGGCGACTTTTTCGTTGCGCCCGGGCCGATGCAAGCGTTGACCGTGTCCCACCGATGATAAAGCGCCTCCTCCTGGTCATTGCTCTCTCCAGCGCAGTCCTGGCGAGGGCCGACGACTCCTTCACGAAAAGCCTAAACCCTGCGGACTTCCAGGCCGCGGGCCTCGGGAAATTGACGCCCGAGGAGATCGCGAAACTGGACGCGCTGATCCTTGCGCGGCAGGCCGGGGCCGTGCAGAAGGCGGCCGAGGACACGAAGAAGGCGGTGACGGCCACCGTGAGGGAGGAGGAGCGCGCCGCTGCCAAGAAGGAGGCGGCCTCGGGGGGCTTCATCGACAAGATGAAGGTGATCCTTAAACCCGGCACCCAAATCGACTACACGACCCTGGACGCGATGCTGCCCGCCGGCTACAGCGGCTGGACCAAGGGCCAAGTCCTGACGCTCACCAACGGCCAGCGCTGGCTCGTCATTGACGACGGGGGGGACTACGACCCGCCGTCGGGAAAGCCCGTGCACGTGCGGATCGTGCCTGGCTCCCTGGGCAGCTTCTTCATGGAGATCGAGAACAGCAGCCGGGTGCGCGTCCGGTTCTACGGGAACGTCTCAACTCCGGGGGACGCGCCGGCCGCCGGCCACTAGGCCGGCGGCGGGACGGCGTCGTCGAACGGGGTGCCGGTCTCCTCCTCGGTTTCGACGATCCGGGCGATCGAGAGCAGCTTGTCGCCCTCGGCGAGCGTGAGGAGCTTGACGCCCTTCGCGCCGCGGCCGGTCTCGCGGATCTCGCTCGCGCGGGTGCGGATGCTCTGGCCCTTGGCCGTGAGCAGCATCACCTCGGAGCCGTCGCGGACGCTCAGGGCGCCCGCCACGTTCACGGAACCGTCCTCGGGAAGCTCGATCGCGATGACGCCCGTGCCGCCGCGGCTAATCAGGCGGTAGTCCTCGAACGGGGTCCTCTTGCCGATGCCGTCCTCGCGCGCGATCAGGAGCCTGTCCAGCGGGTCGCAGACCTCGATGGCCTTCACGTAGTCCCCGTCGATCTTGAAGCGCATCCCGGTGACGCCCACGGTGTCGCGCCCCTGGTCGCGGAGGTCCTCCTCGTTGAAGCGGACCGCCTGGCCCTTGTAGCTGACGAGGACGATCTCGTTCTGGCCGGTCGTCAGGACGCAGCCGACGAGCGTGTCGCCCTCCTCGAGCTTGATGCCGCGCAGGCCCCCCTCGCGGGAGGCGTTCGTATAGTCCGAGAGGTTCGTCTTCTTGGTGACGCCGGCCTTGGTCGCCATCACCAGGTGGAGCGTGCCCTCGAAGTCCTTCACGCAGAGCATGGCTGCGATCTTCTCGCCCTCGGCGAGCCGCAGGAAGCTCGACACCGACTTGCCCTTGGACGCCCGCGTGCCCTCCGGCACGTCGTAGACCTTCTTGGCGTGGCACTGGCCCGTGTTCGTGAAGAACAGGATGAAGTCGTGGGTGCTCGCCGTGAACAGGTGCTCCACGAAGTCCTCGTCGTAGGTCTCCGTCCCGATGATGCCCTTGCCGCCGCGCTTCTGGGAGCGGTAGTCGGCGACCCGGGTGCGCTTGATGAATCCCAGGTGGGAGACCGTGATGACGCAACCCTCGTTTGGAATCACGTCCTCCATCCGGAACTCGCCCGCCGCGGCGATGATCTCGGTCCTGCGGGGGGAGAGGTACTTGGCCCTCATCTCGAGCAGCTCGCCCTTTATCAGGGCCAGGAGCTTCGCCTCGGACTCAAGGATCCCGCGGAGCTCCTCGATCAGCTTCATCAGACCCAGGTACTCGGCCTCGATCTTGCCGCGCTCAAGGCCCGTCAGCTGGTAGAGCCGGAGTTCCAGGATGGCGTCGGTCTGGCGCTCCGAGAGCGGGTATTTCGCCATCAGCTTCACCTTGGCCTCTTCGCGGTTGGCGGAGGCCCGGATGATCTTCACGAAGTCGTCCAGGTTATCGAGGGCGATGATGTAGCCCTCGAGGATGTGGGCGCGGTCCTCGGCCTCGCGCAGGCGGAAGCGGGTGCGGCGCGTGACGACATCGCGGCGGTGCTCGATGTAGCACTCGATCAGCTCCTTTATGTTCATCTGCTTCGGCCGCTTCTGGTCGAGGGCCAGGAGCGTGACGCCGAAGGACGACTCAAGCGCCGTCTTCTGGAAGAGCTGGTTGATGACGACCTTCGCCTGCTCGCCGCGCTTCAGCTCGATCACGATTCGGGTGTTCTCGTCGGACTCGTCGCGCAGGTCCCTGATCCCGTCCAGCTCCTTCTCGGAAACGAGCTCCGCGATGCGCGTCACCAGGTTGGCCCGGTTCACGTTGTAGGGGATCTCGGTGATGACAATCTGCTCCATGGCGCCCTTCATCTCCTCGGTGTGGGCTTTGCCCCGGATGCGGACGATGCCCTTGCCTGTCTTCAGGTAGCTTAGGATCGCATCGCGGCCGGAGATGACGCCCCCGGTCGGGAAATCCGGTCCCTGGATGATGGTGCAGATCTCATCCACGCTCACGGAGGGTCGGTCAAGGATCGCGCAGGCGGCGTCGATGATCTCGCTCAGGTTGTGCGGCGGGATGTTGGTCGCCATGCCGACCGCGATACCCGTGGAACCGTTCATCAGGAGGTTGGGGAGCGCCGCCGGCAGCACCGTCGGCTCCGTTGTCGACTCCTTGTAGTTGGGCGCAAAGTCGACCGTCTCCTCCTCGATGTCCTTAAGGAGCTCCTCGGCCGCCTCGTTCAGGCGGCACTCGGTGTAGCGGTAGGCGGCCGGCGGGTCGCCGTCCACGGAGCCGAAATTGCCCTGCGGGTCGATCAGCGGGTAGCGCATGACCCAGGTCTGGGCCATGCGGACAAGTGTGTCGTAGACGGAGGCGTCGCCATGCGGGTGGTAGTTCTTAAGCACCTCGCCCACGACGCCGGCGCACTTGTCGAAGGGCCGGTTGTGGACCAGACCCTCCCGGAGCATCGCGTAGAGGATGCGCCTTTGCACGGGCTTTAGCCCATCGCGGGCGTCGGGGAGCGCGCGGGCGATGATGACCGACATCGAGTAGTCGATGTAGGCCGTCTGCATGATGTCGGTGATGTTCGCCGACAGGAGTTTTTCGGAACCGGTGTACAAGGGATTAAGGGGGGGTTATAGTCTGCTTCTGGCTCGGCCTCCTAGACGTCCAGGTACTGCACGTTCAGGGCGTTGTCCTCGATGAACTGGCGCCTCGGGGGCACCTCGTCGCCCATAAGGAGCGTGAACAGGGCGTCGGCCTTCGCGGCGTCGTTCACGGCGACCTTGAGCAGCCTGCGCTTCTCGGGGTCCATCGTGGTCTCAAAGAGCTGCTTCGGGTTCATCTCACCCAGGCCCTTGTAGCGCTGGATCGTGAGGCCCTTGCGCCCGTTGGCCCGGATCTGGGAGACGATCTCGAGCGGGGCCTTGAGCTCCGTCGTGGTCTCGCTCTTCTGGCCCAGGTTCTCCGTGATCGTGTAGCGCGGCGCCTCGGTGGCGCTGAACTGCCTGACGTCGAGGCCGATCGAGGCCACGACCTTCAGGATCTTCATCATCTCGCTGCTCTCGAAGATCTCGTGGAGGGTGACGCGCTTCGGGGCCGCGGCGGGCTTTGCATCCGCCTTCGGCACGGTCCCGTCCGTCTGCTCGAAGAGGTCCGCGTCCAGGCCGTTCCTCAGGATGAACGCGGCCCTCGCCGTCTCGTCCTGCAGGAACTCGTGGGACTCCTTGTTGCCCTGGCGGATCCTTGCTATGTAGCGGGGCAGGGCATGGGTCTCCTTGTCGTGCCGGTCGAGGTAGTCGCTCAGCTCCACCCCGTAGCGGGTAACGCCCGCCCCGAGCTTCTCGAGCGCCGCCAGCGACTCGACGATCCGGTCGATCTGCTGCGGGGAGAAGACGTGCTTGTCCGAGAGGCGCGTGAGGACCACGTCCTCGGAGCCGAGCTCCAGGAGGATCCGGTTAAGCTGCTCGTCGTTGTCGATGTACTGCTCGCGCTTCTTGCGCTTGATCCGGTAGAGGGGCGGCTGGGCGATGTAGACATAGCCCCGGTCCAGGAGGCCGCGCATCTGCCTGTAGAGGAACGTGAGGAGGAGCGTCCGGATGTGCGAGCCGTCCACGTCGGCGTCGGTCATGATGATCACCTTGTGGTAGCGCGCCTTCTCCACGTTGAAGGCGCCCTCGCCCTCGGAGTCGCCGATG
>Ga0302319_10009495_pt1 | contig 18692 bp, 17 predicted proteins | sample Bog_T0_2_FD_203319 | JGI IMG/M metagenome (GOLD analysis project Ga0302319, IMG submission 203319) | Peat permafrost microbial communities from Stordalen Mire near Abisko, Sweden - Bog_T0_2 | ecosystem: Environmental > Terrestrial > Soil > Wetlands > Peat | place: Sweden: Abisko, Stordalen Mire... | reverse complement strand
ATCGAAACTTTCTATAACCGGACCAGACTGCATTCCAGTCTTGCCTATTCCAGCCCCGTTACCTTTGAATCTAAACTCAAACTAAATCACCCCTGCACTACTGTCCGATGAATTGGGGCAACCTCAACTCCAAGCATTTACAATAATTCCCCTTTCTTGCAAGGTAGCAGGCGGCCAACATCGATCCCCCCAATCTCCCCAGCCATGAAAAACCGCCTCTCCCAAGTAATCGCCCTTGCCGCATTGTTACTCGGCTCCGCGCAACTCTCCGCAGCGGAGCCAGCAGCAGCAGTCCCCCAATCTCCGCCTCGAAAACTACCAGACCTAAATTACAAAACAGTCGGCAAACATGCACTCAAGCTCGATCTCTACCTGCCCGATAAAACCCCGGCTCCCACGCCCTTGGTCATTTGGATTCATGGCGGCGGCTGGAGTGCCGGCAGCAAGAACGGCGTCCCGGTTCTCCCGTTTGTCTCGGCGGGTTTTGCCGTTGCCAGCATCGAGTACCGGCTAAGCGCCGAATCCCCGTTCCCCGCGCAGATCGAGGACGTCAAGGCCGCCATCCGCTGGCTCCGCGCGCACGCCGGGGAATACGGACTCGCCCCGGACCACTTCGGGGTTATCGGCCACTCCGCAGGCGGACACCTCGCGTCGCTGGTCGGCGTGACCGGACACAATTCGGTTTTTGATGTCGGTGATAATCTCGATAGCTCCAGCGCAGTCCAGGCCGTCTGCGTCATGTCTGGCCCGGAGGATATCGTCACGATGTTCGACGGGGCGGACGACTACCGGCGCAAGGCCCTCGTCGGTCTGCTGGGAGGTTCCCTCCCCGAAAAGCAAAAACTGGCGGAGGCGGCAAGTCCCCTCGCCTACGTGCAATCCGGCACGCCCCCGTTTCTCGTCATCCAGGGAGCCGACGACCATGTCGTCCCCGTGGAACAGGCACAAGCCATGATCCATAAACTCGAGGAAGCCGGTGTAAAACCCGGCGTCATCATCCTTCCCCAGACAGGCCACGATGTCTTTGCACGGAGGCAACAATTCGCCGACCAAATCAAAGACTTTTTTGCAAAAACCCTCGAAAATAAAAATCAGTAATTAGCATATAAGCGACGCCTCTCAGGCGTGATCAGAGCCTGTCGTGCTCATTATTTCGCGCAGCGCGCCATGGTAGGGTTTTACCCCATAGCGGAGCTTCTTGGGTTTGAGCCATTATGGGCGACGGGCACTATTTTATTCCGGTAAATGCGGTTTCAAAATCCGCCTGCTAGAGGGTGCCGCTGCCGGACCCAATACAATCAGAAGCAATCATTTAAAATATGAAAAAAACCAGATTATACCACGCCTCTGCGGCCCAAATGACAACCCCACCGATCCTTGCTGCCGTCATTGCATCACCGCAGCGTGCAAAACAGGCTATGCTCCTCCTTCCCGCAGTGGCGCTTTCAGTTTTGCTGGCAGTTTCCATGGCTGCAAAAGCACAAACCATCCCGGACCTTGGTGCGGCAGCCGGTTTTGAGGTCATCAGTTCGCAGGGCGTCACCAATTCCGGCCCCACTGTTATTTTGGGCAATGTGGCCCTCAGCCCAATCACCACGATCACTGGTTTTCCCCCGGGTCTCGTTATCGGGAATATTCACTACAACGACGCCCTTGCGGCGCAAGCCATCGCAGATGCGCATACCGCTTACAACAACCTCGCCGGGCAGCCTTTTCTTCCGGCCAACAACAAAACGGGCTTCGACCTGGGTGGCATGTCGCTCGCTCCCGGCGTTTATCATTTCAATTCATCCGCCGGTCTCACGGGAGCGCTGACTCTCAATACCGGCGCAAATCCCAACGCGGCTTTCATTTTTCAAATCGGCAGTACACTCACCACGGCCGTCGGATCCAGGGTAACGGTAACGGGTGCGGGCGCCACGAGTGACCCGAACGTGTTCTGGCAGGTCGGCAGTTCAGCCACTCTGAATTCCAACACGGCTTTTTACGGCAATATCCTGGCACTGGTTAGCGTCAGCCTTGGCACGGGCACCGTGATCGTGAATGGCAGGGTAATCGCACTCACGGGCGCTGTTACGCTGCTCGGCAATACCATTTCCATACCGCTTGCCACTTCCGGCGGTGGCCTCGGGGGCTCGGCGCTCCTCTTCCTCGCACCCGGCGAAAGTGTCTCCACTGCGCTCGGGACATTGTCGCCGCAGAAATACCAGTTTTACGGCGATCTCTCGATCTCAAATGCCACCGCAACCGTGCAGGAAATCGATGCCCGCCTGAACAATCTTCGCGATGGGAGCGAGAACATAGACACCACGGGCGTGGGCGGGGGATCGGACAAGGTCGCGTCCGGCGACGGCAAGGAAAGCAACGAAGTCGCACAGGTTGCCGATACCGGCAAACGCTGGGGTTTCTTCGCCAGTGGCAACGGCGGTTTCTTCCGGGCGAACAACAACGACGTGAATATCCAGGGCGCAAAGGCAAACACCGCCGGCACCATCGCGGGAGTGGATGCAAAGGTCGGCGAACACGTCGTGCTCGGCACGTTCTTCTCCTATGAGAATGCGGATGTCACCCTCGGCGGCGATGGCAGCCACGCGACCGTCGAGAGTTACACCGGAGGCTTGTACGGCGCATGGCATCAGGACGGCTTTTATCTTAATGGCCTCGCCGATTACACGCGTAACAATTACTCCAGCGAGCGCAATCTCGTGTTCCCAGGGTTTACAAATGTCGCCACGGCCAATACAAATGGCAGCCAGTACACTGCGGATCTCGACGGCGGCTACGACTGGCATGTGACCCGCCATCTCACCATGGGCCCCATCGCAGGGCTTCAATACGACCATCTCGACGTGGATGGGTTCAGCGAATCCGGAGCGGATCCCCAGAATCTTGCCGTGGGCATACAAACCATGAATTCCCTGCAATCGCGCGTCGGCACCCGCATGGATTACCATTTGCTCACCACCGCTCACGCCTCCTTCGCCGCGGAATTCCACGCCGCATGGCAGCATGAGTTCCTCGATGACAGCCACGGGATCAATGCCAGCTTCATTGGCTCCGGTTTTGCCCCCTTCACGGTTCAGACCACCGCGCCGCTGCGGGACGCGGCGGTGGTGGGCATAGGGTTAAATGTTACGTTCAGCGAAAGATTCACGCTCTTTGCCGACTACGAAGTCCAATTCTGGCGGGCGAGTTACTTCAACCAGACGATTAATGGCGGCGGCAGAATCAGCTTTTAACAAAAGCACCCATCACCACGAATAGCCAGGTTCCAGACAGCGTCACCCTCTCATTTCGTCATTGGTCATTCGTCATTTGAGATATTCTATCTCACCCCCTGCACTAGACTTGGTACTTTCTCCGGATCAAGCCACCTCAGCATCCGCAATAGATTCCCCTCCGCCATCGCCGTGCAGCCCGATGTCCCATGCCCCGGCCCGTACCAGATATGCATGAAAATGCACGACCCGCCGCCGGGAACATTATCAGGGTTATGCGCCACAAAAGCCCCCCATCGATAAATCCCATCCTCGCGCAGCATCGTCTCGCTGCTCTTCCAATCCCGCTCCACCTTATCAGCATCCACCACCCGGTTATAGTAACGCGACTTGCTATCATCCACCCCCGCTGAGGTCGCGGTGATCGGAACATACTTCAGCCGAATCCCGGGCGCCTTCGCCGCATAACCAAAAACATACGGAATACGAAAGATTCCCACCGGACTGCACCCGTCCCCCTCCCGCTTGATCCGAAACCCTGCCGGAGCCGCAGGCATGCGCTCCCCGCTTCCCCAAGCCATCCCATTCCGCCCCAGATTCACCGGAAACGGTCCCGCAACTGAAGTCCATGCGCTCGAAGAATCATCCCGTGCCAGAAGCCAAAGCCTCCCCTTGCACGATCTCTCCCCATCGCCTACCACAAACACCACCTGTCGGCATTCCGCAGGCAAATCCCGCGCAAACCCCTCCGGAATCGACGGCGGCCTCCGATCAACCGCCGCACAACCCACAAGCCCTCCGGCAAATAGGATCGCACACAGCATACCGAAAAATTCCCGCAAGCGTCCGGCATTCATAATCTCAACCCCGGCCATCACCGCACCGGCGATGGCTTGGCGGAAGGCGCAGACACCGGCACCGACGAGCGCTTGCTGGAAGGAGCAGCACCCGCATCCGGCTGATCCGAAACATCCGCCGAAGCCAGAGTCACGGGAGAACCCGGCACACCTATGGTCTGCGCCCCGGGCGAGAGAGTGACCAGATCGTACAGAATATTGAGCGCCTCGTCCTTCTGGGGATCAACCGCGGGCCGCTTGTGGCGGGCGGCGGCTGCGGCGGCAGCGTCATCATCCCCGCTGTTCCCCTCAAACACCGCGACAGGATCCGCATCCACGCTGGCCGTGGCATTTTTTCCACCCTCATTTTCAACAGGCTGCAAGTCCGGCTTGTCCACGTCGTCGAGCGTGATCTCATAGACTTTCTCCACGGGCGGCTTGGTGTTCATGCGCTCAGCGGCGCGCTTTTCCACCCGCGCCTTTTCCTGCGCGATCTCGGTTAGGCGCGTGGATTCATTCAGCGAAACTTTGTTCACAGCCAGCTTTTGCTTGATGAGATCGAGGTCCTCCTGCACATGGAGCAATTCTGTGTCAGCCGCCACGCGAGCCACGGAGTGCTGTCTCAATTCCGCGATGAAGAGCGGGCGGTCCGCGACCTTTTCAAACGGCGCGGCGTCGATCACGTCGTACGGCATCGGGCCTTTCAACGCACTCTCGCCAAACTCGTCGCGGTCGTAAATCGACGGGAGCGTGATGTCCGCGGAGACGCCGCGCAACTGCGTCGATCCACCGGCGATGCGGTAGAATTTCTCAATGGTCAGTTTCAATGCCCCGGCTTCGTTCCCGCTTACACCCGGGAGCCGGGAGTAACGTGCGATGGGCAATACCATCTGCACCGATCCCTTGCCGAAAGTATGCGTGTCTCCCACGACCACGGCGCGGCCGTAATCCTGCATGGCCGCCGCGAAGATCTCGCTCGCGGATGCGCTGAGGCGGTTCGTCAAAATAACGAGCGGTCCGTCGTAGGCCACCGCCGGGTATTTGCTGCGGAGGATCCGCCTGTTCCCGTTGCTGTCGCGTGTCTGCACCACGGGGCCTTTTTTGGTGAAGAGCCCCGCGAGGTTCACCACTTCATCCACGGACCCTCCGCCATTGTTGCGCAGGTCGATCACAAGGCCGGAGATTGCTTCCTTTTTCAGCCGGTTCACCAATGCCAGCACGTCGCGCGTGCAACTGCTGGAATCCTTCGAGCCTGGGTGCTCGCTGTCCGAGTAAAAACCGGGCAGCTTGATCCAGCCCAGGCGCCGGGGCAGGCCCGAGGGGTCGTCGCGCTCGATCACTTCCGCGCTGGCCGCCTGGTCCTTCAGCTTTACCGTGTCGCGCACGATCGCCACCAGCTTGATGTCGCTGGAATGCGCGGGCATCATTTTCAAGCGCACGGTGGTCCCCTTCTTCCCGCGGATCAAGCCCACCACCTTCTCGGGGTTCACACCTGTTACATCGACAAATTCCGCGTCGCCCTGCGCGACCGCGACAAAGCGGTCGCCCACGTTCAACCGACCGCAAGCCTCCGCCGGCCCGCCGGTCACCAGGTTCATGATATACGCGTAGCCATCCTTGCTATTGATCTCGGCCCCGATGCCCACCAGCGAGAGCTGCATCTGGATTTCGAAGTCATCCAACTGTGACCTGCTGAAATAGTTGGAGTGCGGATCGTATGTCTCCGCAAGCGCGTTGAGATAAATATCCATCACATCCCCCCTGGTCCGTCCACGGATATCCTTCAGCATCTCGTTATAGCGGCGGGTGAGGATCTCCTGTGCCGGTTCTGCGGTCGATCCGGCGGGATGCGCGGCTAGTTTTTCCCGCAATAATTCGCCCTCGATCCGGTCGTGCCAGAGCTGGTCTGCCTCCGCCTCGTCCTTCGGCCACGGCGCCTTCTGCCGGTCCAGCTCGACCGTGCGGTCACTCGCAAAATCGAACTTCTGCTTGAGCAGCTCCATCACCTTTGCCATGCGCCCGTCCGCCCGTTTCGCATAAACATCCCAGATGTCGGACGCCGCGTTCACATCGCCCAGCGGCACGGCGACATTGGTGGTTGCCGCTGTATATTTCGCCGTGAACCCATCCACGTCCCCCTGCGTGAAAAAGAGGTGGCTCGGATCCAGCGCCTCCAGGTAATTATTCAGGAACCGCTTTGAAATTTCCGCGTCAAGCCTGTGCCGCGTGTAGTGGCCCTGCTCCAGCAGCTTCGTCACCGGCGCGCTGAGCTGCGCCGGATCAGGCGCCGCCCCCGCCATAAAGGCAAAGGTAAAAACAACCGCAAAAGCGAACGCGGGATTGCGGAATGGTTTCATAATTTAAGAATTACTGGCGATCCTGTCTTGTTGAGCATCGATATAAGACAACATACGCAAATAATAAACAAGCCTCCCCCAACTAGGAACAAGGAACCAGAAACTAGGAACTTATTCCCCCACCCATCATCTCCAAAATCTTCCCCTCAAGCTCCTCCCCCGAACCAAACGCCTGGTCAAATCCCTCCCGGAACGGTGCCGCCACCGAAATGTTCGTGAGCCCGTATTCCGCAAAATCCGGCAGATACTCCGCAGCGTACCTCACACCCTTGATCGTTATATTCAGCACCACAGCCCCCGTAGGCAACTCCGTCACCTTCGAGCAAGCCTCCGGAAACCGCCCCGCAATACGTTTGAAAATATCAATCGCTCTCATCACCAATCACATCGCACCAGTTCCCTCTATTTTCAACAAATCAGATCCCTTCCAAACCCCCCTCGCCATTCCTCTCCTCCACCTTTCACATTCTATTGGCAATACGTGGCATAACGCCCCATTTATCGACGCGCTCCAGCCTCCGCTCTTCGCTATCTTGGCGCTCCTCATCATATAAAGAAAATCCCCCAACGGGAAAGCAATCGCGATTGTCCATGGACCATAAAAAGTGCTGAATGCGCCGGCTCCCATTCGCAGTCGGTTTCTCTCTTTTGGATAGTACCCCCCGACATGTGCATGAGAAATGTTTGCTCCCACAACTTTTACGGCCGTGAGTTCATCTGCCGGGAGTAACTTCCCCATCTTGACGAACACATCGTGCATCGCTCAGGCGTCCTGCGAGAGGATCAGGGGTTTGAGGCATGAGTTTCGTTTTTTATACCAGAATATTGATTCTTCAAGTAGAAATTATTTCCGTCTCATTCTACGATGATTGCGCAACAAAGCTGATTCCAAAGCACAATCATGAGCTATAATGCTATCGTGCCATCACCTGTCACCGACACCCAATGGAAGGAATACGAGGAAATTGGCTGGCTGAAAATCGGCCGCATGGATGAAGCCCAATTTCGAAAACTGCAGGATCGGGTTGACGCAATCATGCTGATCGCAGAGCCAAAACGAGCACGCTATGCCAATCGTCGAAAAACAATTCATGGAGCTAACCGCCGGATTCGACCCAAAGAGCTTTTGGGAGGAGAATTCCCGATGCACCCAGTTTACCAGGGACAAGCCCCGGTGTTCCGCTGCCCTTCCGGTTGACGACCATTGGCTCTTTGAGTTTCTGGATGTCCCCTCAACGGTGCGTTACTACCATGACAAGGAATACCGCGACAGCCTGCATTGTGAGGCAAATCAAGTCACGATGGAACACCTCGGTCGCGCATTTTTCGATGAGGACTCGTGGCGACATCAGCCCAGGCGCATCGAAAATCTATTCGGTTCGGAGTTTTCGTATAACGAGGGCGGAACTCCGTGGTGGATGCCGGTTACAGATGACCCACATGAGTTCGTTCGCATTCTTGACCTGGCTGAACGCATCGATTTGAAAACCTGGGTGCTTACGGAAGATTTTCTGAAAGAATGGGAGCGGCGCAAGCAGGCCGGCAAATTATTGCCGAAACTAGGAACCGGTAGCCGGGGCCCCGCAACGATCATGACTTCTGTGCTCGCGACGGAAACCGTGTTCTTCTGGATGTATGACGAACCGGAGCTGATGAGGCGTTTTCGTGATCTTCTCGCGCAGAAGATGGTAGAGCTGAACAGCGTACTCCGGGAGTTCAGCGGGAATACTGAACCGGGCTGGTGGATCACCGACGACAACTGCGCTTTATTTAACCGGGAATTATACCGGGAGTATTGTTCACCTGTATTAAGGCAGGTGCTCGACGCCATGGCACCGGGCGATGCGCCGAGAAACCAGCATTCTGACAGCGCAATGGGGCATCTCCTGGACGATCAGCGCGAGCTGGGCATTAAAGAAGTCAATTACGGTCCGACAGTGGACGCAGCCTTGATTCGCACAAAAATGCCGGAGGCGATGATTCATGGCCATATGCCGCCGTTTCTGCTACGTAATGGATCGCCCCGGGAAATTGAGGAACGAGTGATTGAAGATTTTAATAAGGCCGGTCGCACGGGGGGATTGAACGTCACCACCGCCGGCTCCGTGGCGGCCGGAACGGGTGTGGGCAGACTGCGCTGGTTCATGAAGCTAGCGCAGGATCACTGCCGCTATGCAGGATGATCTAAATAATAACAGCTGATTATGCCATTTGATTCCGAACTATCTGTGGATGGGTCACTAGTGTTTCCGTTGGGTACCGCCTTACTTCTTCCCGGATTTCCGCCGAAGAAAAGCCAGGCCTGCCGCCCCAACGCCCAGCAAGGCAATTGAGCCGGGTTCCGGAACTGCTTCAATCGAGACCTGCCCAACAAATGCGGCAGTCTGGCCGCCTGTATCCTCGACCTCAATGTAGGCTGTATTAGTCCCCGCAGTGAGGTACGCATCACCCATGAAAGTGGTTAAGGAGTTGAAACCAGCGTCTGTGGGACCGATTTGTCTGCCTCCGGTGATGGTTGGCATGTTCGGTGCGGACGTATCCACGGTGCCGCCGACGTAAAACGTCATCCCGTCGTCACCGGCTCCTTGAAAGTTGATATTGTAAAGCCCTGTGGCAGAAACCGTGAATTGCTGGGCGGCGATCCAAGTATAAAGCCCGCTTTGCAGTGAAGATGTGTTGGGCAATGGTGCCATCCAACGATAGCTATTGTCACCCATTGTGATACCGGCTTGATAAGCTCCAAAGTTAGGGTCAGTGGGACTGAAAGATTGGCCGCCGATATCGTTTCCGCCGACGTAAACCCCAGGCACAGCTTGGGGCACGAAAGGGTTGTATGGAACCCCGGAAGTCTCCGTGGAGTCACTACTGGGAACGGCCACGATCTGCCAATTGGGATCGGTTACAACTCCACTCCAGGAAGAGCCCCATGCCCCCCCTTGTATCACATGGGGCGCCATATCAACATTTTCACCTGTACCGTAGATGATATCTGCCACTGCGCTACCATTGGTCACGGCGCCGATCGCGAGGATTGCGAGGATTTTTTTCATTGATCTGTTTGTAATTTCCGTAATGGCCGAATTTTCACTGATTGAGCACCTATCAGCAGGTTCATCGGTAGATGCGGCTTTTTCTATAGCCGTTTTCCAAAACAAACAGCGGATGACTGGTATTTAAGCGATCGGGCGGAATAGGTATAAGGACCGACCCAAAGGGCGCCAATAGGGGAGCACCCTATTGTTTAAACAGGGAATACACCTATATACACAGCCACCACTTTCCGTTTATTCTGCAACCAGCAAGCGGAAGCATTTATGAGATACGCGTCTAACGTAAATGACCCCCATGGGACTTCATATCCCGGGGCTTTTCAAGCATGCAAAGCGAGAGCATTTGGATTCACCCTGCATTTTGCCCAATGCCTGACCGACCTGAAAATCTCGTGTCCGTATCGCCAGCCTGTCGCTTCGAGTCCTTTTTGCCGGCACCCGGATGCGAAAGCAATCATTGAACAGACCGACAGGGAGGGAGAATAAGTCCCGAGGTTGTTTTTATGCACGACACTCCAACACCGAGCAACCCATCCGGTTCATCGAAGACATATCCCGGAATGTTTCCAACATGCCGGGCCAAAGCGTTTAGTTTTACTTCGGTATATGCGGAATGCATAACCCTGCCACCAATCCCCTGCAAATATCGCAAGCCGTGGGGTTCGACTTATCTTTGTCAGCATCCTAACTGCAAATCCATTGTTGAAACATCCAACAAGGAGCGTGAACAGGAATAACGCAAAGAGCCTGTTTAACAAAGGTCCAGGAGCACAATACCGACTGAACCTCCGTATGATGATTGGCGCTGGAATTTAAATGAACGGCGTTCAGTTTGGAGAGGTGACGTAGGGTGACCAGAATGCGGCTGGAGCCACGTCTGACAGCACATTGAAAGCGCTATTAGGGACGCCGGGAATCGAATCGACGGTGAACGGCCCGTAGGAATCACCGAAAATGTCGTTGCCGGTGTTGTACAGGGTGGTGCCGGTTTTCAGGTAGTTCTTCAAATCGCCGAGGGCAGGATGCATGCCCGTGATTTTGTTGGTCTCGATGGCATACTGGTCGCCAGCGGAATCCAGTATGCGGAGGTCCTCTAGGATGCGCGTGGCCTGGGAGCGTTTACGGGCACGCAGAAAGTTGGGAACTGCAATGGACGCGAGCAGTGCGATGATTGCAACGACGATCATGATTTCAACAAGGGTGAAACCGTGTGAGTTTTTATAGGGTTTTCCGAGCATATGATTATTTATTCCAAAGTTATGATGTTGATGTATTACACTTGGACATAACAGCAAGCCGCGAGCCTTCCGTGCCGCAGGGGGGCAGTCTTATCGTGTAACAACAAACGCTACGGGATTTTTACAGAGGAAATGGTGTGAAATTGCCGCAAAAAGCCACTTTGGGCTGTGTGCCAACCTGTCACCCCGGCTGAGCAGGGGGATGGAGTCCGTGGCATTTTTGAGATTCAATTTCTCTTTAATGAGCCGCAGCCAAACACAAAGGAGAGGAAGAACGGAAGGCTGATGTCCGGCCTTATTTGGTCAATTTTTCTGTCCGCCATGTCTTTGGCGCGGTGCGTGTGAGGGGTTTTCCGGAGATGCCCCGCGTCACAATGAGTGCGACGACAGCCAAGAGAATCGTAAAGCTTACTTCGTAAACCAGAGCGTCCAGATCCAGAATCATCTCATTATTCAAGTGGGCGAGGGTGTGATATCCCGCATCCGGCTGGGAAGGCAGGGCATCATTTACGTAATCGCATGGCAAAAATACGGTTTCCAGCGCTATCAGCAAGGCAGCCAATGAAATGATGAAAATGCGGAGGGACATTTTTAGTTTAAAATGGACTGCAAAAATGCTTCAAAACCGATACCGCGCCCTCATTTTTGTAATCGAAACCATTACGCACATGTGGCGCGTCATTATTCAAGAAAATATTATCACAAGGTAATATTTCACTTGATCCTGCAGGACGAGCGATGGAGACGGGCACAAGGGGGCCAAGCCAGCCAAAGAGGGCATGCAATTACGCGGGGGCCTCCGGTGGCCGCGCGATGGGGAGTAGCAACCGCGTTGAGCAGGTTGTTCTCTGAGGGGGGTGTTGCTAAATCTCGAAGGCGGCTTCCCCGGGGGCCAGCAGCGGGAGGATATTGTCGAGGACGGTGGTGACGGATTCCGTGACGCTGAGGCGGTCGGCGTGGAGGATGAGCTCGGCGTTCTCGGGCGCTTCGTACGGGGCGTCGATGCCGGTGAACTGGGTGATCTCGCCTGCGCGGGCTTTTTTGTAGAGGTTCTTCGGGTCGCGTTTTTCGCAAACCTCGAGTGGGGTGGCGACGTAGATTTCGAAGAAGTCGATGTTGCTGTTCCGCGCGATTTCGCGGGCGACGAGGCGGTCCTTCCTGTACGGGGAGATGAATGCGGTGATGACGATGACGCCGCTATCCGCCATGAGCTTGGCGACCTCGGCGACGCGGCGGATGTTCTCCTCGCGGTCCTCGGGAGAGAAGCCGAGATTTGAGTTGAGGCCGTGGCGGACGTTGTCGCCATCGAGGACGTAAACGTGCATGTTGTGCTTGAAAAGCTCGCGCTCGAGGGCGCGGGCGATGCTGGACTTGCCGGAGCCGGAGAGGCCGGTGAACCAGACGACGGCGCCCTTGTGGCCGTTGCGCAGGGCGCGCTGGCGGGCGGTGATGTCGCCATCGTGCCAGTAGATGTTGTTGCTGGCGATGTTCCTGCGGTCGGCATAGACGCCGCCGAAAATGATGCCGCCGCCGGCGACGTTACGATCATCGACGATCACGAAGCGGCCCATGATGGGGAGGACGTCGTGGTTATCAAATACCAGGGGGCCGCGTGTCTGGAGCGTGATCTCGGCGACGTCGTTGCGTGCCACGTATTTGCGGTCCTCGGCACCGGTGGTGGTCGTCTCGAGGGTGGAGGCATCGATCACGCGATCCACGGATACGATCTCGCAATCGATCTCCTGCGTGGCGAGTTTGAGTTTGTAGCGAGGGCCGACCTGGAGGTGGTTTTTGCCCATCCAGAAAAGATTCGCCTTGAAGCGGTGGGCCTCGATGGGGGGGTTGCTCTCGTGCGAGGCGACGTGGCCGCGCTCAACGAAGATCTGCTCGGTGAGCGTGATGCCGATGGACTCGCCGGCGATGGCGTAATCGCGTGGAGCTGAGCCGGTGCCCCAGTGCTCGATGGATTTCACCACGGCGGATTTGTCATTGGGCGAGAAGATGAGCTTGTCGCCGGCCTTGATGGTGCCGGACTCGATGCGGCCGGCGATGATGCGGCGATCATCGAAGCGATAGACATCCTGCACGGGGAAACGGAGCGGCAATTCGCGCGAGGAGGCGGGCGGCTGGAAATGATCGAGGGCGCTGAGGATGGTGGGGCCGGTGTACCACGGGGTATTTTCGCTGCGGGCCTGCACGTTGCCGCCATTGCGCGCGGAGATCGGGACGAAGAGTTTTGCCTCGAGGCCGACCTGCTTGAGAAAGTCGATGTATTCCGTCTTGAGCGCCTCAAATTTTTCCTGGGACCAGCCGACGAGGTCCATCTTGTTCACGGCGACGACGACCTGCTTGATGCCGAGGAGGCTGAGGAGGTAACCGTGCCGGCGGCTTTGCTCGCGGACGCCTTCATTGGCGGCGATGAGGAGGACTGCGGCATCCGCGCTGGCGGCGCCGGTAATCATGTTTTTCAGAAATTCCTTGTGGCCGGGGGCGTCGATGATGACGTAGTTGCGTTTCTCGGTGCGGAACTGGATCTGCGTGGTGTCGATGGTGATGTTCTGCTCCTGCTCTTCGAGCAGCGCGTCGAGGAGGAATGAATATTCGAACTCCATGCCCTCGGCGTCACAGGCTTTTTTGATCTGCTCCACTTTTCCATCGGGGAATGAATTTGTATCGTAAAAGATACGACCGATGAGGGTGGATTTGCCGTGATCGACGTGACCGACGAAAACGATTTTCAGGCGCTGGGCCTCAGGCGCGATACTGGATTCTGGATTCTGGATACTGGATTCAGAATGTCCAGCTACGCTGGATGTTTGTGGCTGGATGCTGGTTGCTGTAGTCGTCATTTTTCGCTGATGTGGTCGCGTTGGATGGATTGGAGAAAGAGATTCAATTTTTTGCCCAAGGTTGAAACCTGGGCGGTCAATTGTTTGTAGGTTTCTTCATTTGTGAGTGAGCCTGTTTCGTGGAGAGTTTCGATGTGGTCCGCAGTTTCGTCGCACGAGGCGAGCGCGAACGTGAGAAAATGGATGAATTCCTGTTTGTAACGGCGGCGTCCATAACCTTCAACGATATTGGAACGGATGGATTTGCTGGAACGGCGAATCTGGCTGTCGGATTCGTACATTTCGAATTTTGGCAATTCCCGCAGGGTCATTGCGTGAACAGCCACGGAGAGATCGCGAGCGATCTTCCATATTTCCAAATCTCGATAGTTGGCCATCTTTATCCAGAATCCAGTATCTAGTATCCAGCATCGCCTTACATGAATCCCTTGGCGCGGAGTTTTTGCATGGCGTTGCGCTCGTAGTGATCCTGGGCGCGGCCGGCGCGCTCGGAGGTCTTCGTGATGGCGAGCTCGGCGATGATTTCGTCGATGTTCGCGGCAGTGCTTTCGATGGGCATGGTGATGGGCCAACAGCCGAGGGAGCGGTAGCGGTAGTACTTGCCATCCTTCCCGCTCTTGCGGGCGAAATACATCTGCGGGATCGGAATGTTCTCGCGCTGGATGTAACGCCAGATGTCGCTCTCGGTCCAATCGAGCAAAGGCTGGACGCGGACGTGCTCGCCGGGCTCACACGAGGTGGTGAACTGGTTCCAGAATTCCGGCGGCTGGTCCTTGTAATCCCACTCGAACTCGGCATTGCGCGGGGAGAAGTAACGTTCCTTGGCTCGCGTGGAATCCTCGTCGCGGCGGATGCCGGTGATGAGGGCGTCGAACTTGTATTCGCGCAGGGTCTGCTGGAGCGCGACCGATTTCAGCTCGTGGGTGACGGTGACGGGATCGTGGGTCTCGTAGCCGACGCCGCGGGCGCGGGCCTCCTCGTTGATTTTCACGATGAGATCGAGGTTGTATTCCTGCTTCGCCCACGTGCGGAACTCGAGCATCTCGGGGAATTCATACGTGGTGTCGATATGCAGCACGGGAAACGGGACGTGGCCGTAGAAGGCCTTGTTTGCGAGCCAGATGAGCACGTTGGAATCCTTGCCCATGGACCAGGGCATGCAGACTTTTTTGAAGAAGTGATAGGCCTCACGGAAAATGAAGATGCTCTGGTTCTCCAAGGCATCGAGGTGACTGCTGTGATCCTGATTTATCTGCGGTGACTGATTCATTTAGATGTTATCTCCCAAAAATGTGTGAATGCCGCACTCGGCTTTTTCGAAGCCCGTCCAGCGTCCGGCGCGCTCGTCCTCACCCGAGGCGGTGGGACGGGTGCAAGGCATGCAGCCGATGCTGCGGTAGCCGCGATCGGCAAGCGGATTGTACGGGATTTTGTTTTCCTTCATGTATGCCCAGACGGCTTCGCGCGACCAATTTGCCATCGGGTTGAGCTTCAGAATATAATGATCGCGCAGGACGTCGAAATGATAAAGTTCGAGGATCTGCGTGCGTTTGCGCGTCTTGGACTGCTGGCGGCGCAGGCCGGTGATCCATACCGCGAGCTGCTCGAGTTTTTTTTGCAACGGGATCACTTTGCGAAGCGTACAGCAAAGATCGGGCTTGCGGTTCCAAAGTTCCGGGCCGTACTCGACCGCCTGCTCGTCGGGGGTCTGCTCCGGAAAGAGGGACTCGATTTTGACCTCGAAGAAATCCTCCAGGCGTTTCTGCAATGCGATTGTCTCCGGGAAAAGAAGCTGGGTATCGAGAGTAAAAATGGGGAAGGGAAGGCCGGCCTTGATCGCGTGATGGATCATGACCAGACCGGCACCCTGGAAGCTGGTGCCGATGGCAGCACGGGGGCCGAAACGCTCCCAGGACCATTGCAAAATCTGCTCCAAGCCCGCGTGCTCGAAACGCTCGGCAAGCGAGTAAACCTCATCTTTACTGATCTCTTCGAGTTGTAGGGACATTTAAAGTTCTAATTGTCTATATGGATTATAGACAATTTGTCAAACGGATTATATTTAATACCTGTTTTACTATGAACCTTGACCCATAACTTGTTCGAAAACGGAAATAGCCGGAACAACCTTATATAAGCCGGAAATGATGCCCTTTCAGGGACTTAGGCTGGATTTGAAAGGACGGTTTTGAAAAGAAAAGATGTTCGATATTTTCCGTGACCCAAAACTTGTTCGATTTGCCTTTTAGGGCGTTTTTGGGGTATTTACAGAGAGAGTTGGAAGTCGGACGGCCAAAATCGAACATCTTTTGGGTCAACTTTAGGGGTGTACGGTGTACAGCGATTTGTTATGGAAATTATAGGATTTTGCCCAAAAAGTCGTTCCTCGGCTGTTCATGCAGGCCAATTTCAGGCCGTTTGCAGCGGCCATGCAAAATATTTTAAAATAAAAAACCGCCGCCGAGGTTTTCGCCAGGGCGGCGGTTTTTGGAGATGCCTATATGTATAGGTGCAGGGCTATCCGGGAATGCCCATGCAAGGCTTTTGCAGAGACCCTGCATCCGCTGTACAAAAAGAAAGGCCATCGGTCCAATTTTGGACCCAGCTTTGCAGCCAGAATCCTGGTCCCGATGGCAAAGAGAATCTATTCTCCTCTGCGGGGAAGTCAATGGAAAGCGCCATCGGTCGATTGCTCGCCACCCCCTCCCTCGCGCAAAACAAAAAAACCCCGCCTGGGGTTTAACCAGGGGGGCGTTTTTGGGGTTGCCTATATATATAGGTGGAGGGCTACCGTCGCAGGCTTTTCTTGTGCAGCTTCCGTTTGAATTTCAGCGCGATTTGGGCATCGATATATTCGGTCTGGTCGATCCCCTCGTCGCCACAATAATTGATCATTCTGGAAATCAAAGGCGACACATGCTCAATATTGGCCAGCGCGATCCGGACCAAACTGAGGGCCGCCTCCGAAGGCCGCTCACCTTCTTGCGGTCGGTTTCCATTGCGTTCTGAAGGGAAGAGCGCATCCATCTGTTTGAGAGCCTCTAAAATCGCAGGGGAGACTTCAAACGATACCCAGCCCCCTGGCGCGAGTTTCGATTTCGCCTTTTTCATGCAGCCCCCTTTGTTTGATTTAACGCGGACGCCTGTTGATGCAGCAATTGCATCCAGGCCATTGTTTTGCCCGTGCTTTCCATGAGACTTTCAATGACTTCACCGGAGATTGAAATGGTGCCACTTGCATAAACGCCGCCCTTGTCACCCTCATAGTTTCCTTCAAGTTCTTTGCTGTAAAGATCACTCAAAAGATTCAGCAATGTGGCCGCTTTGTTCGATGCATCTTCAATTTTGAACAAGGAAATATCGCTGTTCAGAATGGAATTCAGGAGCGGTTGAATATCCGGGACCGCTTTGCAGGCAGGCTTTGCAGCCGGTGCGCCTGATGATTTGGATTTATGACTTTTCATGCTACCCCCTTTCCTTGCATGTGAGCGGTGACGGCGAGGCGGAAAAACTCGTCACGAGTGATTTTAAGGGCCTTGCACGCCCGGCCTATTGCCGTTCGCAGTTCGCGCGACATTGGCACGCGGATCGTGACGAGTTTTTTACCGGCCGGGTTGAACTTTTTGGTTTGCCGCGATTGCGGCTTTGATTTACCCTGTTTTCGGGCCTGAATTTGGTTTTTCATTAGACGTGGATTTCTTTTTTTGGGCCTTTAGCGCCGGGAGTGTTCTAGCACTTCCGGCGTGTTTTTTTTGTTTTGCTTCCGCTGCCGTGGCCCAGTCCAGCAGATGAAGGGTAAATTCTCCCCCTGGCTCAAATCGTTGAGACATCCAATCCCCAAGCGTTGAGGGTAAAACCCCAAGCAATTTGGCGAGCGCAGCCTTTTCCCCATGATTGCGTGTTAGATGTTTTATTCTTTTAAATAAGCGATTCAAGCGAGGCGTCGAGCGTTTGACCATGTAATAAGTATGCGGGAATTCCCGTATATTGTCGAGAATTAATTTTTCTTAGAAAATGCCATGCTTACCAATTCTCTAGCGTGAGATTCCTCATGATGCTTCCGCGCATCGCGCTTTTCAGGCATATTGTGATCGTTTATTTCATTCATGTACTTACCGAAAATAGATTCACAGTGATCGCTCAACCCTTCACAAAATTCCTGCCAATGCTTATCGGGTAGAATCGTCAGCATTTCGGACACACGAAACATGATTTTATATAGTGTAAAATTGAGGCGATGTTGCTCTGCGGAAACCCCAATTGGAAGAGTCTTTAATTCAGGAGGAAGCGCCTTACTATATTTTTTCATCCATTCAAATTCATTTTCCTGGGACTGCTCAACATTTTTAATCAGACTGTTTAACAGTGAATCATACACTTCACTAAATAACTTTCGCGCAGGGATCGCCTTTTCCAGAGCCTGTGAAATTTTGAAGTTAGGACTCTGCGGCTTTTTACCGGTAGCCAACCAACGCTGAGATACGCCGAAGCGGGCACATACTTTCGACCCAAAGTCATATCTCAAGGGTGCGCGAGCGTATTCATAGCTGGCAAGCCGTTCACGGGTGATGCCAAATTCGAGCGCAAAATCAGACTGCTTCCACTTCATGCCGTTGCGAATTTCACGTAGGCGCACACAGATTTCCTCCTCCCGTTTTGGAAGCTTTGAATAACCGAGTTGAGGCATAGCAAATAGGATTTCACAAAACCGGTAAAATGAAAATTGACTTCTTTTCCCTTTTTTGGGAATCTCCGTTTTGTGAAATTATTCACCCCACCAAGCTCAGAGCGAAAGACAGCGCGATTTGCGATCCACCGTGCCCTCGCCGAAAAGGAATGGATCAGCGTTGACCTGTCGAAAGCCACAAAGCTTTCGCTCGGCACGGTTCATAATCTGGTTTCAGGGACGAACATTTCCAAAACAGGCCGGGCTCTGATCGAAGCCGCACTCGGCGTGAAAATCTGGAGCACAGAGCCAGCAAGCCCCGAGCAACCAGCCGGGCAACCACTCAAAAAGCAGCGAACATGATCCCCGCTTTCCCCGACCGCAAAAGACAGACCCGGAAATCCGCCGGTAAAGTCCTTTGCGGACTTGGGGAAACGCCAGTCGGGAAAATTTGGCTGCAAACGATTTTGCCCGGTCG
>Ga0302319_10009494_pt1 | contig 18697 bp, 5 predicted proteins | sample Bog_T0_2_FD_203319 | JGI IMG/M metagenome (GOLD analysis project Ga0302319, IMG submission 203319) | Peat permafrost microbial communities from Stordalen Mire near Abisko, Sweden - Bog_T0_2 | ecosystem: Environmental > Terrestrial > Soil > Wetlands > Peat | place: Sweden: Abisko, Stordalen Mire... | reverse complement strand
CGCGAGACCGGCAGCGCTGGTGACGTCATCGAAGAGGTTATTCCCGAGGTTTCGATAGAGCGTATTGATGTCGTTGGAGAAATTGGTCTTGAAAATGTCAAGGCGGCCGTCGCCTGCGTAGTCGGCGGCGGCGGCTCCCATGCCGGCCTGCTCGCGGCCGTCCTCGTTGACGGCGAGTCCGCTGGCGAGACCCATCTCTTCAAAGGTCCCGTCGTGCTTGTTGTGGAAGTACAGGCTGGGAGTCGAGTCGCAGGTAATAAAGATATCGGGCCAACCGTCGTTGTCGAAGTCGCCGGTCAGGACCGTGAACCCGTAATACTCAGGTGGGGTCTCGATGCCAGCCTGTTTGGTGACGTCGACAAAATGCCCATGCCCGTCGTTGTGATAGAGAGTCATGGTCTCGCCTTTGAGGCCGCGCGGACCGCAGGGGACGGGCATGCCTTTCCAGTTGCAGCCGCTCTGGGTGCGGGGCGGGGGCGAATCCTGCGCTTTGAAGTTGACATAATTAGCCACCGCCAGATCGAGGTAGCCATCGCGGTCGTAATCGATAAACGCGCATCCTGTGCTCCATCGCGCTTCAGGCCGGTAAAGACCGCGCTCTTTGGTCTCATCGCGGAAGGTGCCGTTTCCGAGGTTGTGCAGGAAGACGTTATGCCCCCACTGGGTGACGAACAGAGACACGCGGCCTTCGTTGTCAGGATCGCCGGCGCACACTCCCTGCGACCAGCCGAGGTGGCCGATGCCGGCTTTGGCGGTGACGTCCTCGAAGTGAAGGCCGCCGAGATTGTGATAGAGGTGCGGCGTGAGCGGCGGCCCCGAATCGTGCAGGCGGTCACCCTGCAGGAGGAAGATATCGGGGAGGCCGTCGTTGTCGTAATCGAAGATAGCGACGCCGGTGCCGGTGTTTTCGACGATGTAGGTCTGATCCAGATCGCCGGAGATGACCTTGGCGGTGAGCCCGGCCTGCGCGGCGATGTCGCGGAAGTCGACAACGGGCGCCTTGATGCCGGGAGGAAGTGGGCGCGCCGCCTGGTCGGTGGCATTTCCGGAAGCCATCTGGGAAAGCGCCTTGACCCCGAACAGGATCGGCGCGACCAACGCGAGTAGGACGGCGAGGGGGAGAAGACTGCGAATGGACCGCACTAATTCGCCTTCCCTTCGGCAGAGGCCGGGTGCTGGCTTCGCGCCTCGGCGATCAGCTGCAGGGCGCGTTGGATTTCCGGGTCCGTCGGCTTGAGGGCTTTGGCGGCCAGCAATTCCTTTTCACCGTTGTTGAGGTCTCCGGCCTGGCAGTTGATGAGGCCGAGTTTCTTATGAAGGTCGGCTTTGACGGCGCAGTCACCGCACTCGGCGATGGCCGCCTTCAACTGGAGGGTGGCCTGGGGCCAGTCGTGAGCCGAAGCGGCGACGACACCGTTGTTTGCCAGTGTGCCAGCGCTGTCGAGGATGCGTCGTTGCTTCTGGATCTCGACGTAGCGCGCCGTGAACTTGTCGGACTCGGCGCGATCGGACGACCGCAGCGCACGGGCCAGGCCGAAGAGCGCCTGGCTCAGGTTGGGATCGATAGCGATGGCCTGCCGCCAGGCCTCGATCGCTTTCTCGGTTTCAGACTGCTGCTCAAGGCACTGGCCCAGCAAATACCAGGCCATCACGTTGCGGGGCTGCAGTTTGACGGTTTCTTCGAGCAGGCCGGCCGCGAGCGGGAGTTTGCCCTCCTGCTTGTCGATGAGTGCGAGGAAATATTTTGGCTCCGGCATTTGTGGAAGCAACTGGCTGGCGGTTTCGAAGTCAGGCTGCGCTTCGGTGGTGCGGCCCAGGTCGAACAGGATGCGGCCGCGATAGAAATGGGCGACCCCCGACTGCGGAGCAAGGCGGACCGCTTCGCCCGTTTCTTCCAATGCCGCGGTCAAGTTGTAACTGTCAGCGAGGGCAAGTGCGAGGTCGAGATGGGCAGCAGCCAGGTCTGGCCGCAGCGCCGCCACCTTGCGAAGGAGCGCGACTCCCTCGCTCATCTTGCCAATCTGCATCTTGTTTTTTCCAACCATGGAGAGGATGTTGGCATCCTGAGGGGCCAGTGCAACGGCCTTGTCGAGTTCCTCCTCGGCGCTGGGTATTTTGCCTTGCTGAGTGAGAATAAGGCCGAGGTTCAGGTGGCCTTCCATATATTGCGGATCGTCTTCCAGGGCCTGACGAAGGAGCTTCTCGGCAGTCGCGAACTCGCTCCTTCCGGCGTAGATCATCGCCAGATTCCCGCGCGCATCGACGAGCTGGGGCTCGAGGTCAAGAGCGGACTGGAGCCACTGTTGGGCGGATTCCATGTCGCCGTCCGCAAATTTCAATTGGCCCAATTCGGAGCGAATTTTGGCCAGCTTGGGGTCGATGTCGATCCCCTTGCGAAGCGCTTCCTCAGCGCTCTTTGTATCGTGCATGGCTTCCAGGGCCAGCGCGAGGTTGTAAGCCGTCCATGCGCTGTCGGGGTCCTCATCGAGCATGTGGCGATAAATCTGCGCCGCTTCCTCTGCCTTGCCGGCCTGCAGCAGATCATTCGCCTTGATGCCCTCGGAAGTGAGCTGACTGTTGCGGAACTCGGTGTCGGTAGTTTTCCGAAACTGCTCGACGATCGTTGCAGACTCCTGGTTCTGGCCGAGAGCGCGCAAGACTGCGGCGAGCTGGAACTGGGCCGACTTATCCCCCGGATTGAGCGCGACAGCTTTGCGCAATTGAGGCAAAGCCTGATCGGGCTTTCCGAGCCTGGCCAAAACGAACCCGAGCTGGTAGCGCGCTTCAAAATCGTCTGGCGCTCTGGCGATTCCAATCTCAAGTTCCGGCTCTGCCTTCACGTAATCGCCGAGGCCGCGGTATACCATCCCGAGCAGGACATGGCCCGAGGGGTCGTCCGGTTTCTGACGCACGTATTCGCGAGCCGGAGAAAGTGCATCGGTATAAGCGGTTGCGTCGACGAGCACCTTGATCTCGGCGGACAGGGCGATCTCATCGGTTGGATCCTGGCGGACGACGACGCGGTATTCATCCGCGGCTTCGCGAAAGCGATGCTCGTTGGCATAGATGTTGCCGAGAGTGAAGTGCGCAGCTGTCATGCGGGGATGCTTGCCGAGCAATTCCGTGAAAAGGCGAATCGCGTCCGCCACGGTAGAGCCATCGACAGGCGTGAGCCCGTCGCCTTGCCTGGCTTTCGCAGCCTTATAGGTAGCTGTGGCCAAAGCGAGTTGCAAATCCGGGGCATCGGGTTGAAGCTGGACGGCCCGGCGCCAGTTATCGAGGGCGGCATCGTATCGTCCTCCGCTGAGCAGAACCTTGGCCAGCCCGTCCAGGGCGCAGACCAGTTGCGGGTTGACGGCGAGCGCCTGGCGAAACTCGGCTTCAGCGGCGGCGGGGTCGGGCAGCGCCGAGCCGAGAGTGCAATGCGCCTGAAGCAACGCGGGATCATATTGCAGAGCCAGTTGGAACTCGCGGATGGCAGCGTCATTCTGCTGCTGACTTTGCCGGACGAGCCCGAGATCGAAATGCGTCTCTGCCGAATGAGGCTCGAGCCGCAGCGCCTGGTCGAAGGCCGCGACGGCGCATTCGAAGTCGCCCTCTTGGGCGAACCAGACGCCGACCGCGTCGTAGACTCTTGCAGGGGGCGTGCCTGCGGGCGGGTTGGCGGCCGAAGCCGGAGGTGTGCAGGAAGGCGGCAGCTCAGCCCGAGCTGTTGCGGCGAGCAACAGCAGGAGAACGCTCCAGCGGACGAGCGACCGGCATGATGAAGCTGTCCTCAATCTAAACCCACCTCGCAACACCAACCTCGTTTGGCCAAGTCATTACTAATTTCCAGCGGCCGGCTCAGTGATGACCATCAGGCGATCGGCGGTCACGTCATGCAGCAACTGGCGCACGCCCGATGGCCAGCGGATCTCGATCTCACGAATCACGCGCGAGACACCGAGACCGAAGTGAACGCGGGGATCGCTGGATGCGGCATAGCCAGTGCTGGTCGTCGCCTCATTGTAGAGTTTCCTGCCGTCGTCGGTCGTTACGCGAACCTGTGCACCGATGCCCATCCTGTTGCTCTTGGTCCCGACCAGCTTGAGGAGGATCCAGTGGTTGTGCGTTTCGGTGATATTGCGAAGCACGCTGACCGGGGCTCCCAAAGCTGTCACCACGAGATCCATACGGCCGTCGTTGTCGAGGTCTCCGTAGGCGAGGCCGCGGTGCGGCGCGGGCCGGGTGAAATCGGCCCCGGCCGTGGCGCTCACATCTTCAAACTGTCCGTTACCGATGTTGCGAAAGACCGAGTTCGGTTCGGCATACTTAAAATGCCGGGAGATTTGCTCAATGTTGTCCATCACATTGCTGCGGGCTACGACGAGGTCCTTCCAGCCGTCATTGTCGAGATCAACCATGCCGTTGGACCAGCCGGACATGGGCCTGGTCAGATTCGCGAGCCGGCTAGGCTGGCCGGCATTGACGAAGCCTCCTTTGCCGTTGTTCAGGTACAGGGGAAACGTCTCGTTTTCGATGGCGGTGTGCCAGATATCCGGCAACCCATCGTTGTTCACATCGCGGAAGTCGACACCCATTCCGGCGAGGGCTGTGCCGTCTTCGTTGTAAGCCACGCCGGCCTGCAGGCCGACCTCTTCAAATCGCTTTCCTCCAAGGTTATGGAACAGGAGGTTGGGGCTGTTGTCGTTGGCCACAAAGATGTCAGGCCAGCCGTCGTTATCGTAATCGGCAAAAGCGACCCCCATCCCCCTGCCCTCGACCTTCGAAATCCCGGTTTCCGCGGAAACATCGGTGAACGTGCCGTCGCCGTTGTTGCGGTACAAAGTGTTCGTCAGTGGAGGGAAGCTGTCGGGGTGGCAGTAACCGCGGCCGTTCATACCCACGCAGGCAGGTTCGTAGCGCGGATCCCAATCGACGTAATTCACGACGAACAGGTCGAGCAGTCCGTCGCGGTTGTAGTCGAACCACCCGGCCGCGATGGACCACATCTTGCGGCCGTTATGCATGGCGCCGCTGAGACCGGCCTTCGCGGTAACGTCGGTGAAGGTACCGTCGCCATTATTATGAAACAGCTGGTTTCCGTTGACGTTGGCTACGAATATATCGGGCCAGCCGTCGTTGTCGTAGTCGCCCACGGCAACGCCCATCCCATAACCTGATCCCGCGACTCCGGCGTGCTCAGTGACGTCGGTGAAGGTTCCATCGCCGTTGTTATGGAACAAGCGGTTGTAATACTTCGGGCTGGTTTTTACCAGCGACGGCATCTCGGCGCCGTTGACCAGATAAATATCGAGCAGGCCATCACCGTCGTAGTCGAACAGCGCTACACCTGCGGGCATCGTCTCGGGCTGATGCTTCTGCGCGGTGGGAGAATTCTCCACCACAAAATGCACGCCGGCTTTTTGAGCAATGTCCTCAAATCGGATCGGCGGTGGTGCGACACCCTGGGCCAGCGCGACTTGACTGAGCACAACAGAGGAAAGCAGTGTGATCAACGCTAAACGCATTCCTCTTCACCGTCACCTTTTGGCGTAGTCCGAGGCCTCGAAAACAAAAGTGCCACTGCCGCGATACTGCGCGCGACAGTGACACCATTGTAGCTACAAGCCGCAATTCGGGCTAATAGTAGAACTTCAGACTCAATTGCAACTGACGCGTGCAAGGCAAGCCGTTCTGGCACGTGCGCTGGCTTGTGGCTTGCCCGTAATTCGCGTCCGTACTGTTCGCGTCCGGAGGATTGAAAACAACATTGTTGAAGAGGTTGAATGAGTCTGCGCGGAATTCGAAATATCGCTCTTCTCCAAGCCCCAAGTGGAACGTGCGGGACAGGGTCATGTCCAAATTGTTGTAATGTTGCGAAACCAGGGGGTTCACCTTTTCATTGCCATAGGTGTACCCGGTCGGCACCGTGAAGGCGCTTGTATTGAACCATTCCGCCTGAGTATGGATACCGGACCCGGCGTTCGGGTTGCCTACCTGGTTCATTCGTTCCTGGTTGATGCCCCCTACATTCTCCGGGTCGCCACCCGCAGTTACCGTGTAAGGCTGTCCCGAAGTGACTTGCACAAGTCCGTAAAGCGCCCATCCGCCGGCCACACTGGAGACCAGCTTATTGGGAGACTTGTTGAATGGCGACGCCGCGGTGAAATCCACCGTAAACACGTTCTTCTGGTTGAGGTCGGAGGTGCCGTAACTGCTGGCGCGGTCGTATGGATTCTCCTCGTCGCAGCTTGCACCCAGGTTGCAGCCGTCGGCGTTCGATTTCGACAGGGTGTAGGCGGCCAGGAAGGTAATCCCATGGGTTGCCCGTTCCCGAACAGTGACCTGCAAGGCGTTGTAACGGCTGTCGCCCACGCTCTGGTCGAACCATTGCGGCTGCATGTAGGGATACGGTCGCCGGGCTTGCTGGTTGCCAGGTCCCGGCTGCGGGACGTTCAAGGCCGGACCCCAGTCTTCATGCCTGCCGTTCGAGCCGACATAGTTCGCATCGAGAGTCATATTGGCCGGCAACTCCCGCTGGATACCCACGTTCCACTGGTCGTAGACCGGAGTCCTGAAGTTCGGATCCACCATCCACTGGCTGACCTGGCTGAAGTCGTTGATGGGATAAACGATCGCTCCGCCGTTGCCAAATTGCAGGGGGTCGGCGGCCGTCACTGTGGGAACAGCAGCGTTCAAATTGCTGTTGTCGATGGTGCTGACCGACGGCCAGTTCCCACCGAAGTTCTGCGAGAGTTGAGTGATGTCGGCCCACTCGTCGTAGAAGCGGCTATACGCTCCACGGATCACCGTCTTGTAGTTGAGGCGGTAGGCCAGGCCGAGCCGGGGTGCCCAGTCGAACAGCGAGTTCTTGACTACGCGCAGGCTCGAGCTGACGTAGGCGTTGGCGGGAAGCTGGCCCGTACCAGGCGTGCTCGATGCGGTGTAGATGCCGTTCGGAATACAGGGCGCGCCCTGTGTTGCGGAACAGACCGGCGGGAGCGCGTTGAGCTCGTACTGGCCGGTGATGGGATTGGCATTGCCGGTGTAGTAGTTCCCGCCATTGCCGGTCCCATAAATCGGCGTCCAGACCATGTCGTTGCGGAAGCCGAGATTGATGGTAAGGCGGCTCGTCGCCTTGAACTGATCCTCGACGTAGATCCCGTTGACATGGCCACCCCAAGCATCCTCGAAGATGTTCCGGTAGCTGCCTCCGTTCGGAATTCCGAGCACCAGAGACGCCCAGCTATTGCCACCACTGCTACTCGAGCCGAGGCTTGCGGTCTGCTGTGGTTCGAAATCATCGCCCGCGTATGCGATCGGCGAAGTGAAGTTGTTGGTCTGGAAATCGGCGCCGGCCTTGATCGTGTGCCTGCCCAGAATCTTCGAGAATGAGCCTCCGTATTGCCAGTTATCCGCCAACCCGGAGCCCTGCAACTGCGACCCGCCTAAACCAATGTAGCTACCCGCCGTATATTGCGGCGAATAGAGCGTGTTGTTCAGGGTCATCCAGTAAGTGGACATTCCGTCTTGCTGCAATTGCGACAAGAATGACGGGGTTACGCCGGCCCAACTGGTGCCGGTGGTCGTAAATCCGTAGTTTCTGCCGAAGTACACGTCCGAAAAGGTCGTCGGACTGAATTCGTGCGTCCAGTGCCCGATGTAGTTATGGCCGGGGACATGCACGAAGGCACTGCCAATCGTATCCGACGGCGATGTCTTGAACAGATCGAACTGGCTGTAGCGGAAGGAGACCTGGTTGTTATTGCCGAAGTTCTGGTCGAACCGAAGCGTTCCCGAATTCTGGGTGAAATCGGTGTTTTGGGGGTAGAAGAGGTTCTGCCCGTTGACCGTAGTCGCGCTGCCAGCCGGGATAATCGACATGTACAGCTTTGAGATGGGACTGATCTTGCTGCTTGGGATGCAGTTGACGTCGCCATTGCAATAGGATGCGTTGGGCTCGTCGTACTCCTGGGTGAAGCTTTGGCGAGTGTAATTGGTGCCGTTGAAAGTCGTCGTCGTCGGATCGTAAATGGTCGCACTCAGGGCGCTGAAGTCGCCGGCTTCCATCGCGGCTGTCGGCGCCAGCGCTCCGGTTTCAGTTTTTGATGCGTACCTGTAGCCTTCCCATGCCACATAGAAGAAGGTGCGGTTCTTGCCGTTATACAGTTTTGGAATCGAGACGGGACCGCCGGCCGAAGCGCCATACTGGTTCTGCCGCAGGGGCTCGACGGCATTCTCGAAATAGCCGCGGGAATCCATATCCCCGTTGCGCAGGAACTCCCAAAGAGCGCCATGGTACTGGTTGGTTCCGGATTTGGTGACCACGCTCACAGCGGCACCGGCGGCCCCGCCGTACTCGGCCAGATCGTTGTGCCCCTGGCTCTTGAACTCCAGGATGGCGTCCACGATGGGCGAATAGTTATACGTCCCGGACAACGTGTTCAGATCGTTTGCGCCGTCGAGTATGAACAGGTTGCTGCGGTTGCGGGCGCCGTTCACCGCCGGGAAGCTGAACTGGCCGATTGAAGCACCATTCCATCCGCCGCCTCCGCCCGAGTTCTGGTCCGTATTGAGGTTCACAGTACCCGGCGTGAGCAACAATAACTGGGTGAAGTTACGGCCGTTCAAAGGCAGGTCGTTCATTTCCTTCGGCGAGACAACCGTGCCCAATTCCGATGTCGAAGTCTCCAACGTAGGCGCGATGGCGTCTACAGTAACAGTGCTTGTCGCCGCACCGACTTTCAGTTGAAAGTCAAACGTCGCAGTCTGGCCAACTTCGAGGGCTACCGGTGGCTGCGACACCGCGGCAAAGCCGTTTGCGGACGCTTGCATGCTATAAGTGCCGGGCACGACGCTCGGGAAGACGTAAATTCCGTCGGTATTGGTTGCTGTTTTCCTCACGACTCCGGTATCGGCGTTCATGAGCTCAACTTGCGCTCTTTGAACTGCAGCGCCGGTTGGATCCTTGACGACGCCGTTGACGTTCGCGGTTGCCTGCTGTGCCATGGCGACCGGGGACGTCAACCCTGCAAGACTCAAAAGAATCAAAGCCGCTGTGAGATACCAGAGACGATTCCAGCATTTTCTGAATGACCCTCGCATAATTGCCTCCTTGGGAAAGTTTGCTTCACGATCAGGACTGATCCACTGACGCCAGCCTGAACTGGGACCTTGGTTCGGGGTTCCGCCTGTTTGGATCGACGACTACTTCAACGTTAACGTAACGCATGTTATGCGCGCATTCATAGGCGTGTCAAGGGGCTTTTCTCGGAATTTGCGAAGGTACGCGTGACCGCCACGGAATTAATCGGTTTCAGTCAATCGCGCAGGGGTTTTCAGGGTGTTTCCGCCGGCAGACGTGACCGCCTTCAGTCTCTGGAAAGTCCTGCGCAAACAACCGGGATTTTCTGATCTTGTCCCGGCGAAAACCTGTTCCGGATCGGATGTTCGCCGTCAGGCAATTCGAGAACCTGTCCCAAGCACGCTTACATCCCTGTCTTGCCAGAGCCAGCCGCAAAGTTCACCTATGCCCTTCAACAGGAGCAGTCCTTGAATCGGCCGACGGTTCAATACACGGAGCGAAGAGGACGGTAGCGCCTGGCGACGGCGATGGCCTCGATGGACTCTGTCGAGGTTACCGAGATGGCAGATGTGTATTTGGCGGATGCGGTGGTCGGGGTTGATCCGTCAGTCGTGTAATAGATGGTTGCGCCCGCAGTTGTATCCGTCAGCGTGACGCTGTGGGGGTGGCACTGGTGCCGACTGCGGGCTCCTAAACTGCACCTGGAGCATCTGAGCCTCCGGAACTTGTGCCATAGAGATTGCCGGCGCTATCGAAGACAGGATTACTGTAAGGATGGAAGCTGCCGGTTCCGTTCAGAGCGTAGTCGATGTTATAGAGGACCACCAGCTTCGATGCCGGGAACAATCTGGATCTGGGTGCTTTTACAGGCCTTGAAGGCATGTTGAACTGTCAGTGAGCGCCGAGGGATTCCTGCAGCTACTGTTGGGATTCAGAAATGGATTACCAAACCGGCACTGATGCGAAGGTTGTTCTGGTGATTATTGACTCCGTTGTCGAAGGTGGTGACGAGATAGTCGGCGTCTACCAGGCGGAAGGAGAATCGGCGGGAAGCGTGGAGGTCGATGCCGCCGCCGACATTGGCGGCAAAGGCGGCGCTGGCGTTGGCGACCGGTGAACTGGTTCCCTGGACCAGCGTCCCGCTGGCATGGGCTGCGCCGACGAGCACCTGGCCGAAGGGTTGAAGTCCGGAGTGGTGAAGTGGCGGGAGATAGCGGGCCCCCGCGGTAAACGAGCTGAGCGTGAGGCTCAAGCCGGTGCCGGTGATGGCCCCGGCTTGGTCAACGGTGACGTCACCCACGAGAGCAAAGCCCCCCGGCTTTACCGGCCAGGCAAACGTGGCGCTGCCGCCGTTGAGATTGAAGCAGCCGCAGCCGGCGGGGGGCGCGTTGCTGTGGAGATATGTGTAGTCCAAGGCCAACTCGGCACGGAGTGGGCTTACAGTCGCGGGAATTGGCTGGGCTGGGGCCTGGGCAGCAGCGGGCAGTGCGAAGACCGCGGCGATGATCAACACGAGGGCAGAGATAGCTTTGATCCTGATTCGCATGGGGTCTCCTTTAGTTCACTGTGAGCAGCACGGTGGTTGAGTGCGTGTCTGTTCCGCTGGTACCGGTGATGGTGAGCGTGTAGGTCTGCGAAGTTTGCGGGAGGGAGAACCCGCCCCCGCAGGCGGTCAGGGAAGCAGCGGCTGCGAGGGAAGCCAGGCCGGCTACCAGCAGGAGGAACTTGCCTTTCCATTCTCTGCGCCAGCGGCGGAACGGAAGCAGGAAGAATAATGCCATGACTGGTGAGGCGAGCGGCCAGAAACTGGTTTGTGACTTCGCTGCAGAAGTGGTCCCTGTTTGCAGAGTGAGCGTGGATGTGGCCGGACCGTCGCCGGGGTTCACCTGCGGTGGCACGAAGGTGGCTGTGGCGCCGGGTGGCAATCCGGTGGCGGAGAGGGTGACGTTGTTGCCGAAGCCATTGACCGAACCCACAGTGACCGAATAGGTGGCCGCTGCTCCCATCGCTACGGATTGCGATGCGGGAGTTGCGCCGATGGTGAAGTCTCCGGGCGGCGCGCTGACGACGACGGTTCGTTGGACCTGGGGCGCCGCGGAGTAGTCGGCGTTTCCGGCCTGATTGGCGTCGATGACAAGATTGCCTGCGCTGGTAACCGTCGCCGTGCTGCCGGAGATGGAACCGGTTGCGGTGCTGGTGGAGTCGATGGTAAAGACGACGGCGTTGCCTGAGGCGCCTCCTGTGGCGGTCAAGGTAATGGTGAGGCCGGCGGCGTAAGTGACGGGCGTGGTGGGCTGGGTGAAGTTGATGGCTTGTGGTGCCTGGTTAATGACGACGGTGCGTTGCACCTGGGGCGCGGCAGTATAACTGGCGTTGCCTGCCTGGTTGGCGTCGATGACGATGCTGCCGACACTGGTGGCTGTGAGCGTGCTACCGGAGATGCTGCCCGTGGCCGTGCTGGTGGAATCGATGGTGAAGACGACCGGAATGCCGGAGGCGCCGCCGGTGGCGACAAGTGAGATGGTGAGGCTGGATGCGTAAGTGATCGGCGTGGTGGGCTGGGTGAAGTTGATGGTTTGCGGACTCTGAGCGTTGACAGCGATGGTCTTTTGCGCCTGGGGTGCGGCCGCGTAGTTGGCGTTCCCGGCCTGATTGGCGTCGATGACAAGATTGCCGGTGCTGCTGACGGTCAGCGTGCTGCCGGAGATGGAGCCGGTGGCCGTGCTGCTGGTGTCGATGCTAAAGACCACGGCGTTGCCGGAAGCTCCGCCTGTGGCCGCTAACGAGATGGTGAGGCCAGTGGAGTAGATGACCGGTGTGGTGGGCTGGGTGAAGTTGATGGTTTGGGGAGCCTTATTGATGACGAGGGTGCGCTGCACCTGGGGCGCGGCCGAATAAGTGGAGTTTCCAGCCTGATTGGCGTCGATGACGAAGCTGCCGGCAGCAGTGACGGTGAGCGTGCTGCCTGAGATGCTGCCCGTGCCGGAGCTACTGGCGTCGACCGAGAAGACCACGGGATTGCCCGATGCTCCGCCGGTGGCGGTCAATGTGATGGTGAGGCTGGGCGCGAAGGTGACGGGTGTGGTGGGTTGGGTGAAGTTGATGGTCTGCGGGGCCAGACCGACAGCGACGGTACGTTGGACCTGAGGCGCCGCGGAGTAATTGGCGTTTCCAGCCTGGTTGGCGTCGATGACAATATTGCCGGTACTGGTTACCTTCAGCGTTGTGCCGGAGATGGAACCGGTTGCGGTGCTGCTGGCGTCGATGGTGAAGACGACGGCGTTGCCGGATGCTCCGCCGGTGGCGGCCAGCGTGATCGTCAAACCCGAGGAATAGGTGACCGGACTGGTGGGCTGAGTGAAGTTGATGGTCTGCGAAGCTTTGTTGACGACGACGGTTCGCTGCACCTGGGGAGCGGCGGTATAGCTGGCGTTGCCAGCCTGATTGGCATCAATGACGATGCTACCGACACCGGTGACGGTGAGCGTGCTACCGGAGATGCTGCCTGTGCCGGTGCTGCCGGCGTCGATCGTGAAAACGACTGGGTTGCCGGAGCCGCCACCGGTGGCGACCAGGGGGATGGTCAGGCTGGACGCGTAAGTGACCGGCGAGGCGGGCTGGGTGAAGTTGATGGCTTGTGGGCTCACCGCCGCAACGCCGGTGCCGTTGACGCCAAACGTCACTGTCTGGTTCGGGCCACCACCGTTGCTTGAGGCGGAGATGGTGACGGTGTCGTCGTAAGCCTGCGCGAGGGACGGATCGAAAGTGACGCTCAGCGCGCAGCTCGCACCGGGGGCGATGCCGGAAGTGCAGGTACCGAGGCTGACAGTGTAGGCGCTGTTGACGCTGGGAGCCCCAATGCCGGCGCTGTACAGGTCTCCATTGTTGGTCAGGGTAACAGTTTGGGCTGCGCTCGTAGTGCCGGTGGTCTGGTTTCCAAAGTTCAGCGGGTTAGGCAAAGCCGTTACGTAGACGCCGTAGACAAAGCCAGAGAGCGCGACGGTTGCGGTCGAGGCCGCAGTGTTGAGTGAGTTGGTGGTGAAGGTGATGGTGCCCGAGAACGTGCCTGCATGAGGCGCAGTCAACGTAGCCGCAACCTGGCAATATGCGCCGGGCGCGATGACCAGATTGTTAGTGCAGTTATTGGATGCGGCGGCCTGGATGGCGAAGCCGGAGCTTGCGCCGGTGAGCACAATGTTGGAGAGAGTCAGCGGCTTGTTGCCGCCGTTGTAAATCGCGACGTCCTGTGGAGCGCTGGTGACGTCGGTGGTTTGCTCGCCGAAGACAATCGCGCCCTGGGACCGGTCCACCTTGTCGAGATTGTAGTAATTGCCGACGTAAAGCGTGCCATCAGAGGCAAGCCCGAGGCCGAGGGCCGGGGCGCTCGGGTCGAGTTGGAAGAACGAGGTGGTATAGGCAGGCTCCGCAACCTGATAGACGCCCTCACCGGTGGAATAACGACCTACGTAAAGCGTGCCGGCTGCGTCCACGCCGAGGCCTTCCGTGCCGCCTGCGGTGTTGGGTTGAGTTTGTGTACCGGTGACGGGGATCTCGTTGATGGCGTAGCCGCCGACGAAGATGTCGTCCGCGCTGTCAATGGCAATGTAGCCGGGCTGGGTCATTACGGGATCGATCGCGGTGGTGACGTAACTTCCATCGGCTTTGAGTTCAAACACCTGGCCGCATTCGATATCCAGGGTAAAGATGTTCCCGACATCGTCGGCGGCCACCGACAGCAGATACTCAAAGCTTGAGCAAGGTACGTAAGGGGCGGGTGGCACTATGCCAAGTGTTCCCTGAACTCCAGTGACTGTGTTGTAGGTGATGAGAACTTTGCTATAAGTGTTCTGGGCGATATACAGGACACCCGCGCCGTCTATGGCGATACCGCTGGGGCCTACGATCCCTGTAATCGGCAGTTTGGTTACGACGCCTGCTTTTGTCACGCTAAAGACTGCATTATCGCCACCGGTAAGCGCATACACAGTACCGTTCTCATCGACCGTGGAGTCGTACAGATAAGGGTTGGCTGCAAATCCGCCGGGAGCGGGGTTGGTGACCAGACCGGGTTCTACCAGCGCAAGGGGTGCTTGCCCGATGCCACCAAGATAGACGGTAGCGAGGGTCGCGTTGCCGCTCGTGAGCAATAACGCGTCTTTGCGCTGTCCAGGCACCGTGGGAACGAACTTGACCGGAACCGTGCAGACTTCGATGGTGCCGCCGGACGTGCAGGTGACGCTGCCAACGGTGTAGTCGAGGCCGTAGTGCAGCGATGCTGTGGGCGTAGAGCTGCCCACGAGAGAGAACGTGGCAATAAGCTGCTGCGCGGAGCCGGACGCAATGCCGACCAGGGCAGGGGTAAAGGCGAGATAGGGCTGGATCGTGTAGGTGGCTGAGGCTGTGGCGCTGACGGAGTTCGCGCTGGAGTCGGCGATGGCTTGCACTTTGGAGCCTGTCTGCGAAACCGTGAAGGGCGCCGAGTAAGTGGCCGAAGTAGTGGTGTTCGGCGCTGTGCCGTCAGTGGTGTAGTAGATGGTCGGGCTGGGTGTGGAGTCGGTAATCTGGACGGCGATGGGCGCGTTGTACGTGGCGCTCGCCGCAGGCGCAATGACCGGGGTGGCTGCTGCGGTGAGAGCCGCCGTGCCGGTGCCGCTCAAACTGGCATACAGGTTGCCATAAGGTGCTGCGGTCACCTCCAGTTGAGCGGTGTAGGGGTTAACTGCGCCGGGCGGAGTGAAAGTGACATAGAAGTGGCACGCGGCGCCTCCATCCAGCGTGGATGGGCAGTCGGTGGACGCGAGGGCGAAGTCGGATGGATCGGTTCCGACAAACGCAGGGTTTGCGGCGGCCACAGTGAGCGGTCCCTCCCCAGTGTTAGTGAGCGTGGCTGTCATCTGGCCGCTGGTCACGGTGGCTGGACTGCTGAAGGTCAGCGACGAGGTGAGGGTCGCACTGTAAGTGGGGGTTCCAATGCCGGTTCCGGACAGGTTGATGGTGGAAGGCGAGCTGTTGGCGTTGCTGTCGAATACGACGTTGCCGGTATAAGCCTGGTCGGCGGTGGGAGTGAAGGTGACGCCGATGGTGCAGCTCGCGCCGGGAGCGACAGAGCCGGAACTGGAGAGATTGCAGGTTCCTGCGCCGGCGCCGGTGGCAAGGGCAAACGGGCCGGTGACGGCGGGTGTGCCGGAAAAGGTTAGAGTGACGCCACTGGGATTGAGGACAGTAATGTAGGCTGGGCTGCTGGTTGTATAGACCTGCTGTTCGGGGAAAACATATTGTCCCGTGGCGCCGGCTGAGGTGATGACTTCTCCTGAACTGTCCGTGGCGACAATGTTTCCGTGGATGTCCATTGCGAAAGCGTCGATTCCGTCGCCCGCACCGGTGTATTGTCCGCTCACAAAAATGGGCTCAGTGTCGGGCTCGCCAATGGATGCACTGCTGGTGAGTTCTCCGCTGGTGTTACCCAAGACGGTGTTGATATTCCCGGAAGAATCGACGACACGGATGATCTGGCCGAGCTCGTCGGAGATGTAGACGCGGCCCGCAGGATCTACATAGAGGCCGGCAGGGTAGCTCATTGAGGCATCGGTGGCTGGGACACCGTTGGTGGACGCCGAGTCGGCCCCGCCGCCTGCAAATGTTGAAATGATACCGCTGGAGTTGACGACCCGGATAATGTTGTTCTTGGCGTCGGCGATATAGGCATTGCCTTTGGCGTCGAAGGCAATGCCATCTGGAAAGCACAAGTGTGCCTCAGTCGCGGTATATGGCGGAGCGCTGGTGGAATAGAGTCCCTGCGGGCTGCAGTCGCCGAAGCCGCCTGCATCGGCGATATCGCCTGCGAAGGTAGTGATGATGTTGGTGGAATGATTCACCTCGCGGACCAGATCGTTGTAGCTGTCGGCGATGTAAATATTGTTGCTGGAATCGATGCCGAGGGCCCAGGCATTATTGATTTTCGCCGAAGTGGCAGGGCATCCATCTCCGATCGAATCCAAGGCGCCGGAGCAGGTTCCGGAGCCGCCACCGGCGTAGATGGAGATTGCGCCGGCAGGGGTTATTTTCCAGACGACGTCGTTGGATCGATCCGCGACGTAGATGATGTTGCTTGTGTCAATGACCAGGCCGGACAGCGACGTAAATTGAGCGTCCAGTGCCACCCCACCCCCGTCGGAGAAGCCAGGATTCGCCTCCTGGCCTGCAAAAGTGCTGATATCGCCCGTCGCGTGGTCGATTCTGCGGACGACGTGATTTTGTCCGTCCGCGAAGAAGAGGTTGCCGCTGGAGTCGTAAGCCATGCCGACCGGATAGTTGAGCTGGGTGGTGCTGGAGTTGGCCAGACCGCCATCGCCTGCATAGCCCGCGTGGTTGAGGCCTGAGACGAGGTTCAAAGTGGCCGGCACGAAAAGGATGGCGGACGATGATCCCGAAGAAGGAGGGCCGTACTGCTGCGCGAGGGCCGAGCCCTGGGCCAGACCGAGGGTGAGCGCGGCGGCTGCCAACTTCCAGAATTTGCGGATCATCGGATGCTCCTTGGGGTGATTTCTATGCAGGTTGCGAGGGCCGGGGATGGACCGAGGGGCGGAAGCAGAATTGTGAAGAGGCGAAGTTGCACTTGAAAGGAGAGGGCCCCTGGCTGAAACGGCGCCTCGGCCGCCATGGACATTCGGGCAGCCGGGGCGGACGAATCCGGGCCGTTTTTGGGGAGCCAACTCACGGTGGCAATCGGAAAACTCAAGATCTGGCAATTGAAATCTCCTCAAGTCCGGTGAAGCGATTGCATGCAAACCCACCATTCGCCAGCCGGGGATCGGTGGAGATGGACAGTTCCCTTATCAATGGCCTGCTGGAACTCGGACACATTGACACCCAACGCGGAGACCGTATCTGCGAGGGAAAGCAATTGAGAAGACCCGCAGGCTGGACAGGACGCAGGCTTGTCGCGCTGAAGTCCGCTTGCGTCCGGCAGGGCGGGCGCATCCTGATTTTTGGCAGGGCCTCCCGGCGACGCAAAGACGGAGATTTCGCGATGTTCGATGTGAAACTCGACTCTTCGTTTCTTCTTCAATCGACCTCCGAGTCACACACACTCGGGCCAGCAAATTCATGCGGCGATGCATTTGCCTTGTTAATCTCCTGGTGGGCCGGGGAGGGGATTTAATCGGCTTGGGATAAACTTGTGCCACACCGGGACAGGAATGTCCTAAAATTGCCTATCAAGAATTCTCAATTCTTCTCAAGGCCGGTAAAAGATTGTCAGGGAATGCCTTATTTCGGTTCGAGGGATGTGAAATTGATCCGGCTTCCCGCTCGTTGAAGCGGGATGGGCAAGCGCTTTCGCTCAATTCCAAAACCTTCGATCTGCTGTTGTACCTGGCTGAACACCCGCACAAGGTAATTACCAAGGAAGAGTTACTTGCCGCAGTGTGGCCGGGAGCCTTTGTTGAGGAGAGCAATCTTACACAGCATATTTTTCTGTTGCGTAAGGCCTTGGCCGCTGGTAATTCTTCACAGCGCACCGTCGTGACAATTCCCGGTAAGGGCTACCAGTTTTCGGCGGCGGTTGAAAGGGTTCCGAGGTTCGGGGCGAGCCGCGGGGCGGGCGAACTGGTGCTCCATTCCGTGCAGTCGGTCACTCACGTGGTGGTTGAGGAAGAAACCGATGACGAGACACCGGCTCAGCCGGCCCTGGCAGGTCAGCGCAAGAGCCACCGCGGCCTGGCTTGGGCAGCTGTCGCGATGGCAGTCGTGCTGACTGCAGGCTCCCTTCCTGCGTGGCGCTGGCTGCATCCTGTCCAGGTCGGACACATGGACCTGGTGCTGTCGGACTTTGCGAATGGCACAGGCGACCGGGACTTTGACCAGGTGCTGAACCAGGCGCTGGTCATCGATCTTGAACAATCTCCGTTTCTGAATCTACTGGCTCCGTCGAAGGTTCAGGAGACGCTTAGCGAGATGCAACTCAAGGACACCGAAGCGCTGACGCCCGCTCTGGCATTGGAGATATGCGAAAGGAATAATGCCCAGGCCACGCTGCATGGCGTGATTGAGAGTTTAGGCAGCAGGTATCTTCTGCTGCTTGACGCGGACAGTTGCGTGAGCGGCAAGCAGATAGCGGGCTACAAGGCCGAGGTTGCGTCAAAAGATGATGTGTTGCATGCGCTGGACTCTGCCGCGAGCAAGGTGCGCCAGCAGTTGGGTGAGTCTGTCGCTTCGATGGAGCGCTACCAGATTCCGATAACTCAGGCGACAACGCCTTCTTTCGATGCGTTGCGCACCTTTTCCGAAGCTGGGGAAAGCTTCAGACATGGCGACATGAAGGCCGCGCAAATATTGCTGAAACGTGCAATTGCGCTCGATCCAAACTTCGCTTCAGCGTACAGGGCGATGGGTTCAACCTATTACAATCTGGGCGACTATAACGAGGCTGCCGGTTTTTACAAGAAAGCTTTCGACCTCCGCGAGCATACAACGGAACGGGAGCGGTTGGGGATTGAAGTGATGTACTACGGCTACGGCGTGAACGACTACGAAGAGTCGATTCGCCGGACAAAACAACTTCTCCAGATCTATCCAAATGTGACGAACAGCTGGGTGAACCTATCGAATCTTTACACGAAGCTGGGCGAG
>Ga0302319_10009493_pt1 | contig 18697 bp, 31 predicted proteins | sample Bog_T0_2_FD_203319 | JGI IMG/M metagenome (GOLD analysis project Ga0302319, IMG submission 203319) | Peat permafrost microbial communities from Stordalen Mire near Abisko, Sweden - Bog_T0_2 | ecosystem: Environmental > Terrestrial > Soil > Wetlands > Peat | place: Sweden: Abisko, Stordalen Mire... | reverse complement strand
AATCATGGCAAAGGAAAAATTTGACCGCAGCAAGCCGCATGTCAACATCGGCACGATCGGACATATCGATCACGGCAAGACCACGCTGACCGCGGCCATCACGAAGACACTTTCGAAGCACAATCCGAAGAACAAGTTCCGGAGCTTCGATTCGATCGACAACGCGCCCGAGGAAAAGGCTCGCGGAATCACGATTGCCGCCTCGCACGTGGAGTACGAGACGGCCAACCGGCATTACGCCCACGTGGATTGCCCGGGGCATGCCGATTACATCAAGAACATGATCACCGGCGCCGCGCAGATGGATGGCGCGATTCTGGTGGTCGCCGCCACCGACGGCCCCATGCCGCAAACCCGCGAGCACATTCTGCTGGCCCGCCAGGTGGGCGTGCCCTACATCGTGGTCGCCATGAACAAGGTGGACATGGTGGATGACACCGAACTGCTGGATCTGGTGGAACTGGAAGTCCGCGAACTGCTGAGCAAGTATCAGTTCCCCGGAGACGATCTTCCGGTGTGCCGCGTTTCGGCGCTGGGCGCATTGAACGGCGAAGAGAAGTGGGAAAAGACGGTCGACGAGCTGATGGCGAGCGTCGACAAGTACATTCCGGTGCCGGAGCGTATTATCGACCGGCCGTTCCTGATGCCGATTGAAGATATTTTCTCGATCCAGGGGCGCGGGACCGTGGTGACGGGCCGCGTGGAGCAGGGGATCTGCAAAGTGGGCGAGGAAATGGAGATCGTCGGGTTCCGGGACACGCGCAAGACGGTGGTGACGGGCGTCGAGATGTTCAAGAAGCTTTTGGATGAAGGCCGTGCGGGCGATAACGTCGGGCTGCTGCTGCGCGGGGTGGAAAAGGACGAAGTGGAGCGCGGTCAGGTGATCGCGAAGCCGGGTTCCATCAAGGGGCACAAGAAGTTCAAGGGCGAAGTATACATTCTGAGCAAGGAAGAAGGGGGGCGTCATACGCCGTTCTTCAAGGGATACCGGCCGCAGTTCTATTTCCGGACGACGGATGTGACGGGGGTAGCGGAGATGCCGGAAGGGACCGAGATGGTGATGCCGGGGGACAACATTCAGTTGGTGGTGGAGCTGATTACGCCGGTAGCCATGGATAAGGGACTACGTTTTGCGATCCGCGAAGGCGGCCGGACCGTCGGCGCCGGGACCGTGTCGGAAATTCTGGATTAAGTAAGCGAGCAAAGGTCGACTAAATGGCATTAAAAGATCGCATCCGCATCCGGTTGAAGGCATACGATCATCGTGTGCTCGATCAATCGACGACCGAGATTGTGGACACGGCCAAGCGCACGGGGGCCACGGTAGCGGGGCCCATCCCGCTTCCCACGGTGATCAGCAAGACCACCGTTCTCCGTTCGCCGCACGTGGATAAAAAGTCGCGGGAGCAGTTCGAGATCCGGACGCATAAGCGTCTGCTCGATATTCTGGAGCCGACGCAGCAGACCGTGGACGCGCTGATGAAATTGGATTTGCCGGCAGGCGTCGATGTCGAGATCAAGGCGTTTGGCAAAGGGCAAGCCAGCAAGTAGAGCCGAGCAGGTAAGTAAGGAAATTTAGGTTTGCAGGTGCAAGAATGATTCCAGGAATACTGGGCAAAAAGATCGGGATGACGCAGTTGTTTCGGGCGGATGGCGTGGCCGTTCCGGTGACCCTGCTCAAGGCAGGTCCGTGCATGGTGACGCAGCGCAAGACGCCTGTGACGGACGGTTACGACGCGGTGCAGTTAGGTCTGGTGGAGTTCATCAAGCCTTCCCGCATCAACAAGCCCGAGACCGGACACACCAAGAAGGCCGGCGTCGAAGGCGCCCGTTTCCTTACCGAGTTCCGGATGCGTCCCGGCGATAACGACCTGAAGCCCGGCGATAAGGTTCTGGTCTCCGACTTCAAGCCCAACGACAAGGTGGACGTGATCGGGATTTCCAAGGGCCGCGGGTTTGCCGGCGTCGTGCGCCGGCATCATTTCCGCGGCGGCGATGCGACCCACGGATCGATGCATCACCGTGCGCCGGGTTCGATCGGCGCATCGAGTTTCCCGTCGCGCGTGGTGCCGGGTATGCGCATGGGTGGCCAGATGGGAACCGATCAGGTAACCGTGCGCAACCTTGAAGTGATTGAGATTGACGCCGAGGACAACGTTCTGGTGGTGAAGGGCGCGGTGCCCGGACCGAACGGCGCGTATGTTGTGGTGCGGAGGGCCAAGCGCTAACCAGCGCGGCTAAAGAACAATGCCCAAAGTTGACGTAGTGGATTTCAAGAATGCGAAGGTCGGTGAGATTGATCTCGCCGATTCGGTTTTCGCGGCGGAAGTGAACGAAGCGCTGCTCTATGAAGCGGTGCGGCAGTACCGGGCGAGCGAGCGCTCGGGTACCGCTTCGACCAAGGTTCGCGGCAGCGTGTCCGGGTCCGGCAAGAAGCTTTGGAAGCAGAAGGGAACAGGCCGAGCACGTGTCGGTTCGGTCCGCAGCCCCATCTGGCGGCACGGCGGCACTGTACATGGTCCGCAGCCTCGTGACTATTCCTATAAGCTGCCGAAGAAGATGGCGGCCGGCGCGCTACGCTCGGCTCTTTCCGCGAAGCTGCGGGACGGTGAGTTAGTAGTGGTGAATAACTTTGAGTTGTCGGATCACAAGACCAGGAATCTGAAGACCGCGCTCGATCGTTTCGAAGCCAAGAAGGTGCTGTTTGTGGAAGCGGGCGAGAACAAGAATCTCGAGTTGAGTACCCGCAACCTGCAAGGCGTCACCGTGCTGGCGAGCCGCATGATCACGGTTTACCATTTGCTGGATGCGCAGCGCGTGCTGGTATCGGAACAGGCGGCGCAGAAGCTCTCGACGGGACTCGATCCGCACCGCGCGAAGGCGGAGCGAAATCTCGATAAACAGCCGGAGCAAGCCTAATCATGACGATCTATCAGGTAATCAAGCGGCCCGTCGTCACCGAAAAGGGTGTCGACAAGAAAGACACCGAGCGCACCCTCTGTTTTGAAGTGGATCGGGACGCCAATAAAACCGAAGTTCGCCAGGCCGTCGAAAAGCTTTTCGGCGTGAAGGTGGCCGAGGTCCGGACATCGAATTTTTACGGTAAGCTCCGTCGGCGCGGCAAGTTTTCGGGCTACCGGTCCGACTGGAAAAAGGCTTACGTGAAATTGAAAGAGGGCGAGAAGGTGCCCGAGTTCGCCGAGATCTAGTAGGCGGGCGGAGAAAATATTATGCCGATTAAATCATTCCGGCCATTTACCCCCAGCCGCCGTTACATGACGGTGGTGACGCGCGAGGAAATTACCAGGCAGACCCCGGAGAAATCCTTGGTCGAGCCGAAGAAGCGCACTGGCGGACGAACGTCCAACGGCCGCATCAGCAGCCGCTTCATCGGCGGCGGCCACAAGCAGGCTTACCGCGTGATCGATTTCAAGCGTGAAAAGACCGGCGTTTCCGCGACAGTCGCGTCCATTGAATACGACCCGAACCGCTCTGCGCGGATCGCGTTGCTGAATTACGCCGACGGCGAGAAGCGTTACATCCTGCAGCCCGATGGGCTGAAGGTCGGGATGAAGATCAGTTCCGGTCCGGAAGCCGACATTCTGGTGGGCAACTCGCTGCCGCTGAAAAATATACCCGCGGGTACGGTGGTTCACGCCATCGAACTGCGGCCTGGCAAAGGCGCGCAGATGGCGCGCTCGGCCGGCACGCAGGCGCAATTGGTTTCCCGCGAAGGTGGCGTGGCTCTGCTCAAGCTGCCTTCGGGCGAAGTCCGCCGGGTTTCTACCGACTGCATGGCGACCATCGGCCAGGTGGGGAATACAGATCATGAAAATCAGTCGTCCGGTAAGGCCGGGCGCTCCCGCTGGTTGGGGAAAATGCCGCACAATCGCGGCGTTTCCATGAATCCGGTGGATCACCCGCACGGCGGCGGTGAAGGCAAAACGTCCGGCGGCCGCCATCCGGTGACGCCCTGGGGCCAGCCCACACGCGGTTATAAAACGCGCAATAACAAGCGCACAGACCGGTTCATCGTGAGCCGTAAGGCGAAGAAAAGATAAATAGGTCGAGATAACGAATGGGACGCTCACTAAAAAAAGGGCCATTTACCGACGGCCACCTCGAAAAGCGGATCGACGCGATGAACGCGGCCAATGAGAAGAAGGTGATTCGCACCTGGAGCCGCCGCTCGACCATTCTGCCCGAATTCGTCGGCCAGACCATCGCGGTTCACAACGGCAGGAAGTTCATTCCGGTCTACATCACGGAAAACATGGTGGGACACAAGCTGGGCGAATTCTCGCCGACCCGCACGTTTAAGGGTCACTCAGCCAAGAAGACCGAGAAAGGCGCCAAGTAATCATGCTCGCTAAAGCCGAAGCTAGGTACGTCAATATATCCCCGCAAAAGGCGCGCCTGGTTATTGATCTGGTACGGGGCCAGCGCGCAAACGACGCGATTCAGGTTCTCAAGAATACGAACAAGCGCATCGCGCCGTCGGTGGAAAAAGTGTTGCAGTCCGCCATTGCGAATGCGCAGCACCTCGACGAAAACGTCGATGTGGACTTGCTGGTGGTTGCCGAGGCATATGTCAATGAGGGGCCGCGCATGAAGCGCATCCGGCCCGCTCCCATGGGACGCGCGTATCGCTATCAGCGGCGCATGTCGCATATTGTTGTGAAGGTTTCCGATGAGGTCCGTCCGTTCCGCAGCTAGGGCGGCGCGTGTTTAGAGGAGCGAGGGGAAGAAAGTTTTAGATGGGACAGAAAGTACATCCATACGGGTTCCGGCTCGGGTTCAATAAGCCCTGGCGTTCGCGCTGGTTCGCGGGAGCGGACTACGCCAAGCTTCTCAGGGAAGACCTGGAGCTGAAAGAAAACCTGCGATCGCGTTTGAAATCGGCGGGCGTGAGTTCGATCGAGGTCGACCGGCCCGGCAATAAGCTGCGCGTAACGATCCGCACTTCGCGGCCAGGCATCATCATTGGCCGTAAAGGCGCGGAGATCGAGAAGCTGAAGCTCGATCTGGCGAAGCGGACCAAGCGCGAAGTGTTCATCGACATCAATGAGGTTCACAAACCCGAACTCGATGCGCAACTGGTTTCCGAGTCAATTGCGATGCAGCTTGAAAAGCGCGTGGCGTTTCGCCGCGCGATGCGCAAAGCGGTGGATTCGGCCCTGCGATTCGGATGCAAAGGGATCAAGGTTCGCGTTTCGGGCCGCCTGAATGGGGCGGAAATCGCGCGGTCGGAATGGTATCTGCAAGGCCAGCTTCCGCTGCATACGCTGCGCGCCGATATCGATTACGGACAAAGCGAAGCGCACACCACGTACGGGGTCATCGGAATCAAGTGCTGGTTATACAAGGGTGAAATTCTCGAGGGCCGGCGCCGGGCATACAACGCCGAACCGGAGCCGAGACGCCGGGAACGTCCCGATCGCGATCGTGGTCCTTCCGATCGTGGTGGCGATAGGGGTGGAGACAGGGGTGGCGATCGTGGCGGAGACAGGGGTCCGCGCCGTGAGCGTCCCGCGCAGGACGCGCAGCCTCACGCGCAGCAGCCCGTTGCGCCTCGTGTCGTGGAAGGTCCCGCCGTTCAGGCCATTCCGGGCGAGTTGCCCCGCCGGACTGGGGGGCCGCTCATGCCGCCCATCGCAGCGCCGCAGGGTGTTGCCTGGAAGCAGGAAGCGCGCGAACAGCGCCAATCGGATGTGGAGCATGCCGAAGCGCCCGTAGAGACAATCGGAGCGCAAGCGCCTGTGGAAGCTGTGGAGACTCCCGCGCCGGTTGAAGCCACGCCCGAAGCGAAGCCGGAAGAGGGCAAGTAGTTACCTGTTAGTGACGAGTTAGAGGATTACAAGCTATGTTGATGCCCAAGAAGGTGAAGTACCGCAAGCAGCAGCGCGGCCGCATGACAGGCAAAGCCTGGCGCGGCAGCGCCATCTCCTTCGGCGAGTACGGACTGAAAGCGATGGAGTGCGGCTGGGTAACGGCCCGCCAGATTGAAGCGGCTCGTATCGCGATGACGCGCTGCATCAAGCGCGGCGGCAAGGTATGGGTGCGCGTATTCCCGGACAAGCCGATCACCAAGAAGCCCGCTGAAACTCGTATGGGTAAGGGAAAAGGCGCGCCGGAAGAATGGGTTTGTGTCGTGCGTCCCGGCAAGATTTTGTTTGAGATGGAGGGCGTGGCGGCGGAGATCGCGACTCAGGCCATGCGGCTCGCGGCGCATAAACTGGCGATCCGGACGCGCTTTGTCGAGCGCGAGCGGACCGGCGTGGACGCGTAAGGGGAAACGAATGGCGAAGCAAAAATCAAAGGCGAAAACGCCGCGGGATCTGAACGATCTCGAAATCACGCAGCAACTCCGCGAGGCGGAGGAGAAATCTTTCCGGATCAAATTTCAGATGTCCATGGGGCAGACGGACGGATTGAAACGCCTGCGCGAGATGAAAAAGGACAGGGCACGGCTGCTCACCGTACGCCGCGAACGCGAACTCGCATCGGCAGGGGCTAAGTAAACATGGCGCAAGTGATTCACGAAGGCGGTCATAAGAACGAAAAGGTCGGAGAAGTGGTTTCGACCAAGATGGCGAAGACGATCATCGTCGAGGTCGCGCGGCGCGTACCGCATCCCCTCTATAAGCGCATCATGAATAAGCGGAAACGCTTTTACGCGCACGACGAAGAGGGCAAGGCCAATCTGGGCGATGTGGTCCAGATCATCGAATGCCGTCCCCTCAGCAAGCTAAAGCATTGGCGCCTGGGCGAGGTGATCCGCCGCGCCGCGCAAGTCTCGGTGCAGCCGAAAGACATCGAGAAGAAGGACATAGGATAGCAATTTTATGATTGGAATGAGAACCATCCTCGAGGTGGCCGACAACAGTGGAGCGCGGCGTTTAGCCTGCATTCTGCCGCGTGGCGGAGACCTCGGGCTGCGCGCCGGCCTGGGCGATGTCGTTACGGCGTCGGTCAAAGAGGCTGCGCCGGACTCGGCCATTAAGAAGGGTAAGGTGGTCCGCTGCGTGATCGTCCGGATGCGCAAGGAAACCAGGCGGCGCGACGGCACTTATATTCGGTTTGACTCGAATGCCGCCGTGTTGATCAACGAAATTGGGGAACCGGTGGGCACTCGCGTGTTTGGCCCGGTGGCCCGCGAGTTGCGCGACAAGCGTTTTATGAAAATCGTATCTCTTGCGCCGGAGGTCATCTAAACTCCATGTCGAAAATGACTTTCGGTCAATTGAAGGGCGTGCCGAAGCGCATCCGGATCAAACGGGATGACGTGGTCCGGGTGATCGCCGGCAAAGATAAAGGCAAGAGCGGGCGTGTTCTGGACGTGATTACCGCGACGGGCCGCGTTCTGGTCGAGCATTGCGGCATGGTGAAGCGCCACACGCGCCCCAACCCGCAGCGCCAGATCAAGGGCGGCATCGCCGAGCGCGAGAGCCCGATCCATATTTCGAATGTGATGCTGCTTACTTCGGGCGGTATTCCGACGCGCATCGGCAGCAAAGTGGAAACGCAGGGCGCCAAGACCCGCCGTGTGCGCGTGGCGCGCAAGGGCGGCGAGGTTTTGGATAAGAAGTAGGGTGAATTTATGGCAGCGAGACTAAGAGAACATTACGCAAAGACGGCGGTTCCGGCGCTCCAGAAAGAGTTCGGCTATAAGAACCCGATGTCGGTTCCGAAGCTGGAGAAGATCGCCATCAATATCGGACTCGGGGAAGCCACTTCGAACGCCAAGCTGATGGACGGCGCGGTAAACGAACTGACCGCCATCGCGGGACAGAAGCCCATCGTCACCAAAGCCAAGAAATCGATTGCCGCGTTCAAGCTCCGCGAGAATATGCCGATCGGCTGCATGGTTACCTTGCGCGGCGATCGCATGTATGAGTTTTTCGACCGGCTGGTGAACGTGGCCCTTCCGCGCGTGCGCGATTTTCGCGGCCTGAACCCGAAGAGCTTCGATGGCCGCGGCAATTACACAATGGGTCTGCGCGATCAGTTGATCTTCCCGGAGATCGATTATTCCAAGATCGATAAGACCAAGGGCATGAATATCTCGATTACCACCACCGCCCGTTCGGACGCCGAGGGGCTGGTTCTGCTGCGCAGCATGGGCATGCCGTTCAAAGCCTAAAAGGGAATAAATAATGGCAACAACCGCCAAGATCGCAAAAGACAATAAGACGCCCAAGTTCAAGTGCCGTCACCGCAACCGCTGCTGGCGCTGCGGCCGGCCTCGGGGATTCCTGAGTAAGTACGGTATCTGCCGCTTGTGTTTCCGGCTGCTCGCCCTGAATGGCGAGATCCCGGGCGTGACCAAAAGTAGTTGGTAGCAGTGAGTAACGCCGGTTGGTAGCAGTTAGTAACGCCGGTTGGTAGCAGTGAGTAACGCCGGTTGGTAGCAGTTAGTAACAAGAGAAAGGTTTGTTTGAAGTAAATGACCAGTGATCCCATCGCCGATATGCTAACTCGGGTACGCAACGCCATGATGGCGCGGCACCCGAAAGTGGATGTTCCGGCTTCGCGCCTGAAGGCCGAGATTGCCCGAATTCTCAAGGAAGAGGGTTACATTCTCAACTACAAAGTGGCCGAAGAGGGCGTCAAAAAGGTCATCAAGATTTATCTGAAGTATCAGCCCGACAAGACGCCGGTGATCACGGCGATTGAGCGCGTGTCGCGCCCGGGTTGCCGCTCCTATGTAGGCAAGAGCGATATTCCGCGCGTCCAGGGTGGGCTCGGAATCAATATCCTCACCACGCCGCGCGGCGTGATGACGGGCAAGACGGCGCATCGCGAAGGCCTCGGCGGCGAACTGCTGTGCCGGGTTTGGTAAGTAGTCGAGCAGTCAAAGGGTGATAAGGAAAAGCGAATGTCGAGAGTAGGAAAAAAGCCGATTCCGGTGCCCGCGGGGGTCAAGCTGCAGATCGGCGATCAACTCAAGGTAGAAGGGCCGAAGGGTAAGCTCACGGTCCCCATTCCGCAGGGCATCCGTCTCGAGCAGCAAAACGGTACGCTCGAAATCAAGCGCGAATCCGACGCTTATGCGGCGTTGCACGGGCTCACCCGGGCGCTGGCGGCGAATGCGGTGCAGGGCGTATCCACCGGTTTCACGCGGGAGCTCGATATCGTCGGCATTGGTTACCGCGCCGATGTGAAGGGCCGGGTGGCTTTGTTCACGCTCGGGTACTCGCATCCCATTGAATATCTGCTGCCGGAAGGCGTCGATATGAAGGTGGATAAGCAGACCCATATCGTCCTGACCAGTTTCGATAAGCAACTTATCGGACAGGTGGCGGCCAACATGCGGGCGCTCCGCAAGCCGGATCCTTATAAGAATAAGGGCGTGCGTTACACCGGGGAAGTGCTGCGTAAGAAGGTCGGCAAGACCGGTGCTGGTGGCAAGAAGTAGGTAAGAGGAACCAATGGTCAGCAAAAATCAAATTCGCGAGCGCATCCATACGCGCATCCGCCGTAAACTGCGCGGAACTTCCGAGCGTCCCCGTCTGGCCGTTTTCCGGTCGCTCGCTCATACCTATGCCCAGGTGATTGACGACACCGCGGGCGTCACCGTGGCGGCGGCGTCCACATCCGGCACCACAACCGGCGGCAACGTCGCGGCGGCCACCAAGATCGGCAAGGAAATCGCCCAGAAGGCTATCGAAAAGGGCATCAAGAAGGTCGTCTTCGATCGTGGCGGCTACCTGTATCACGGCCGCGTCAAAGCCCTGGCCGAAGCGGCGCGCGAAGCAGGATTGGAGTTTTAAACGGTAATGGCGACAATCACTCACAAACGCGTCGATCCGCAATCGCTCAATCTCAAAGAGCAGGTGGTTTCGATCAACCGCGTGACCAAGGTGGTCAAGGGCGGTAAGAATATGAGCTTCTCAGCGCTCATCGTGGTCGGCGACAGCAACGCCAAGGTAGTCGGGTTCGGCGTCGGCAAAGCGAAAGAAGTGCCGTCGGCGATCCGCAAGGGGATCGAAGCGGCCAAAAAGAACCTCCGGAAGATCGTGTTGCTGGATAACACCATCCCGCATCAGGTGCTCGGCCGTTTCGGCGCGGGCATGGTTCTGCTAAAGCCCGCCCAGGCTGGTACGGGCGTCATCGCGGGCGGTCCGGTTCGCGCCGTGATTCAGGCCGCGGGCATCCCCAACGTACTCACGAAATCGATTGGTTCGCATAACCCGCACAATGTTGTGAAGGCCACCATCGATGCCCTGGTGCAGTTGCGCGATAAGAATGCCGTTGCCGAAATGCGCGGCCTCACCGTGGAGAAAATGTAAATGGGCGACATGATCAAGATCAAGCTGGTCCGCAGCGTCATTTGCACGCCCCAAAAACATAAGGTGATTGTGCGATCCCTGGGCCTCAGGAAACTCAATCAGATTGTCGAGAAGCCCGACACGGCCGGCTTCCGGGGTATGGTCAAGAAAGTACCGCACCTTCTGGAACTGGTGGAAGGAAGTTAACCAATGAATCTCAGTAATCTCAAACCTCCCAAGGGACAGAAGCACGCGCCCAAGCGCGTTGGCCGCGGCATGGGTTCCGGAACCGGAAAAACGTCGACGCGAGGCTCCAAAGGCGCCCGGTCCGTTTCCGGCTACAGCATCATGCGCGGTTTTGAAGGCGGCCAGATGCCGCTGCACCGCCGTTTGCCGAAGCGCGGCTTTACCAATATTTTCAAGAAGCAATACGCCGTCGTCAACCTCGGGCAGATTGACAAGCTGGAAGGCAGCGAGTTCACCGTCGAACGCCTTATGTCTCTCGGGATCGTGAAGAAGCTGGGCGACGGGCTCAAGATTCTTGCCGGCGGTGAACTGACGCGGGCCGTCAACATCGAGGCTCATCTGTTCTCCAAAACCGCCAGTGATAAGATCACTAAGCTCGGCGGAACCGCCAAGACTTTAGGTGCTTAAGGTTAAAACGTCCGTTCACCGGGCAACACACTCCCGCATATGAATAAGATCTTCGAAGCTTTTGCGAACGTCTTCCGGATTCCCGATCTGCGCAAGCGCGTGCTGTTTACGCTCGGGCTGCTGGCGGTTTATCGTCTGGGAAGTTCGGTCCCCACGCCGGGCATCAACATCGTCAAGTGGACCGATTTCTTTTCGAAGAATCTATCCGGGGTGTTTGGCTTTTTCGATATGTTCGCAGGCGGCAATGTCCGCCGCTTCACCATTTTCGCGTTGGGCATCATGCCCTATATCACCGCGTCCATCATCCTGCAGTTGCTTACCGTCGTCGTGCCGACGCTCGAGAAGCTCTCGAAAGAGGGAGAGCTCGGGCGCCGCAAAATCACCCAGTGGACACGTTATCTCACCGTCGGTCTGGCCATTGCGCAGTCGATTGCCATTGCCACGGGCCTGCAGCAGATGGAAGGCATCGTTCTCAACCCTGGCTTCGGCTTCACTTTCCTCACCGTGCTCTCGCTCACCACTGGAACCGCTTTCATTATGTGGCTCGGTGAGCAGATTACCGAGCGCGGCGTCGGCAATGGGATGAGTCTGATCATCTTCGCCGGAATCGTGATCGGACTGCCAAACGCCATCGAGAACATCTATACGCACGTGTTCATCACCAGGGACTGGAACATCCTTACGCTCATCATCATCCTGGTCATGATGGTGGCTGTGGTCGCCTTCATCGTGTTCGTCGAGCGCGGCGAGCGCCGCATCCCGGTGCAGTACGCCAAGCGAGTGGTCGGGCGAAAAGTCATGGGTGGCCAGTCCACCCACATGCCTCTCAAGGTGAATGCCGGCGGCGTGATTCCGGTCATCTTCGCCTCGTCGATTCTGGCGTTTCCGCAAACCCTGGCGACGCTCCCCTTCGTGAAGACCACGCCGTGGCTTGCGAACACGCTCGGCTCCATCCGGCATAGCGAGCCGCTCTATCTGCTGCTGTTTGTAGCCAGCATCATTTTCTTCTGCTTCTTCTATGTTTCGATCATTTTTAATCCGAACGAAGCGGCGGACAACATGCGCAAGTACGGCGGATTTATTCCAGGTATTCGTCCCGGCCGCAATACCGCGGACTACATGAATAACATCCTGACCAAGATCACCGTGGTCGGCGGTCTCTATTTGAGTGTGCTGTGCCTCATCCCGGATATCATGATTTCGGGAATCCATTTGCAGCATTTGCCGCTGGTGGGGAATTTCATCGACCTGCACTTCCCCCGGTTCATCCTCGAAGGACTGGGCGTGAATTTCTACTTCGGTGGAACCAGCCTGCTGATCGTCGTCGGCGTGGCCATGGATACGGTGAACCAGATCGAAGCGCAGCTCATCATGCGCCACTACGAGGGATTCACCCCGCGCGCCGGCCGAATTCGCGGCCGGAGGAGTTAATTACCCGAATTGCCGCCGGAAGTCGTAGTCCCGAGCGCCGTGGCGCCTGATAGCGATCAAGCGCCCGTCAAATGCGCCATTGTTCTTTTTGGGCCTCCCGGTTCGGGGAAGGGTACCCAATCGCAGTTCCTCATCAAACGTCTGGGCATTCCCCAGATCTCGACCGGAGACATGCTGCGGGAACATATCCGCTGCGGCGACGATATCGGGCAGGCCATCGAGCAGCGCATGCGGGCCGGGTTGCTGGTTCCCGACGAACTGGTGAACGTTCTGGTGGCGGAAAGGCTCAGCCAACCCGATACCGGCCGGGGCTTCATCCTCGACGGTTACCCCCGCACCAGCGCTCAGGGACGTGTGCTCATTGATTTACTGGACCGGAATAATGCGGAAGCAGTGGTAATTCACTTGCTAGTGGATTACAATATTATTATCGCGCGGATTACGGGAAGACGGCAGTGCCCAAAATGCGGCACTCTGTACAACCTGCTTTCGCGCCCGCCTAAAGCCGCTGGTGTCTGCGACCTTGATGGCGAAGAGCTGATTATTCGAGAGGATGATCGCGAGCAGGTGATTCGGGAACGGCTCGATTCTTATGAGCGCCAGACGAGTCCCCTGATTGCATTTTTTCGGGAGACAGGCCGGAAAATGTACGAAGTGGATGCCAGCCGGGTGACGCCGGTTGCGTTGTCCGAGCGAATTTGTGAGTTGCTCGATTGTGCCGCGTGGTCTGGTAAGCAGAAAAAGCCGGGTCATTCGCAAGATGGAAGCCGGTCCTAAGCGTTGATGATCGTACGCAAAACGCAGGCTGAGATTGAGAAGATGCGGCGCGCCGGTCTGCTCGTGCATGAGATTTTGACTCGTGTTGGCGAGATGGCTGTGGAAGCCGTTTCGACCTGGGACCTGGAAGTTGCTGCGGCGAAAATGATGGATGACGCCGGCGCCAAACCGGCTTTCAAGGGCTATTATGTCCCGGCGGCTGGTGAGAGATACAAGTACGTGCTGTGTACTTCGGTCAACAGCGAAATTGTGCACGGGATGCCCTCGCCGAAGCGGGTTTTGAAGTCGGGGGATCTGGTTTCCATCGACACCGGCGTTTCGCTGGACGGATGGTATGGGGATTCGGCGCTCACCGTGGGCGTCGGTGAAATTAACGAGGAGGCCAAAAGGCTGATTCGGATTACTCAGGAGTCGCTGGAACTCGCCATCGAACAGGTGCGCGAAGGAAAGCGGCTGTTTGATATTTGTGGGACCGTGGAGAAGTACGTCGTTGAAAATGGTTTCTCGATCGTCCGGGAATATGTCGGGCACGGAATCGGCACCCAGTTGCATGAGGAGCCGCAAATTCCGAATTACGTGGATCGGCGTAATGAGAATCCGCGACTCCGCGAAGGCATGGTGTTCGCGATCGAACCCATGGTGAACTCCGGCCGGCCGGAGACGAAGGTTTTGAAAGATCGCTGGACCGCGGTGACGAAAGATGGCTCGTATTCGGCCCACTTCGAACACTGCGTTGCGGTAACGGCCAACGGGCCGTATGTATTAACGCGGCCATGAGACGCGTTAGTGATCATGCCCAGGCCATGACGGTGAAGGTGGATGCGGAAGTCCTGGAAGAGTTGCCCAGCCAGTTGTACCGTCTGCGGACAGCCAGCCAGCAGTTGATCGTCGGCCACCCCGTGGGGGCTGCGGAACGGAATTATGTCCGGTTGCTGAAAGGTGACCAGGTGGAAGTGGAGTTAAGCCCGCTGGATCCGGCAAGAGGCCGGATTGTCCGGAAGCGATAGCTCGTTGGGTTCGCTAAAGACAAAAGCGGGAAAGGAAATCGAGTTATGAAGGTCAGGGCGTCCGTAAAGAAGATGTGCGACAAATGCAAGCTGGTCCACCGCGAAGGCGTGGTGCGGGTGATTTGCCCCAATCCCAAGCATAAGCAGCGGCAGGGTTAGGCTCGTGGTTAACAAGGCGGAGAAAGAATAGAAATATGGCACGTATCGCTGGCGTTGATTTACCGCCAAAAAAGAGATCCGAAATCGGCCTTACCTATATTTATGGGATCGGCCGCACGCGCGCGAAGTCGCTGCTGTACCGCTGCGGGATCAGTTTCGACAAAAAGATCGGCGACCTCACCGAAGAGGAAGTCAACGCGGTTCGTAATCTGCTCGAAGAAGAGGGGCAGGTGGAAGGCGATCTCCGCAAGGAAATCTCGCTCAACATCAAGCGCCACATCGAGATGGGTTCCTACCGCGGCCTGCGCCACCGCCGCGGCTTGCCGCTGCGCGGTCAGCGCACGCACACCAATGCGCGCACGCGCAAAGGTCCGCGCCGCGGCACGGTAACCAATAAGAAGAAAGCGACGGGCAAGACTTAATGGCCAAAGCACCCGCCAAAACGACCAAGAAGAAGAGCTTCAAAAAGCGCGAGAAGAAGGTCGTTCACAACGGCTACGTCCACGTTCAGGCATCGTTCAACAATACGATCGTGACCATTTCAGATCTGGATGGCAACGTGATTTCGTGGTCCAGTTCCGGCTCGCTGGGTTTCCGCGGATCCCGCAAGGGAACGCCTTTCGCCGCACAGCAGGCAGCTCTCACGGCCGCCGGAAAAGCCAAGGAAAGCGGACTCCGCTCGGTGGAAGTGCGGGTCTCCGGCCCTGGTTCGGGACGCGAATCCGCGGTCCGCGCGCTGGCCACTGCCGGTATCGAAGTACGCACCATCCGCGACGCGACGCCCATGCCCCACAACGGCTGCCGTCCGCCCAAGAAGCGAAGAGTTTGAGTTTTTAGGGTAATTTTTTGGATTCAACAAAAGCGGGACGAAGCGAAATGCCTTTCTCAACGGAAGCTTTCGCGTAAACCGCACGTGACAACAAGGAAGTAAGGAGAAAGAATTTGGCACGTTATCGAGGGCCCGTTTGCCGGCTGTGCCGGCGTGAGGGCATGAAACTGTTTTTGAAGGGTGAGCGCTGTCATAGCGAGAAGTGCGCCATTGAAAAGCGCAACTTCGTCCCCGGCCAGCACGGCAAAGACCGCAAGGCTAAAATTGTCGGCTACGGTCTGCAACTTCGCGAGAAGCAAAAGACCAAGCGCGTCTACGGGCTGCTGGAAACCCAGTTCCGCAACAACTTTGAGAAGGCCGCGCACATGAAGGGCATCACCGGCGACAACCTTCTGAGCCTGCTGGAGCGCCGCCTGGATAGCGTGATCTACCGCATGGGCCTCGCGACCAGCCGCGCACAGTCGCGCCAGGTGGTCCGCCACGGCCATATTCAGGTGAATGGCCGCAAGGTGGATATTCCCTCGTTTGTCGTCCGGCCGGGTGAGGAAATCTCGGTCCGAGAATCCAGCAAGAACAACCCCACCATCCTCGCCGCTCGCGACGCCACGGCCCATGCGCCCAGCCCGAGCTGGATGGACGTCGATCGCGACAATCTGAAGGGCAAGATCTCCAGCCTTCCGCGCCGCGATGAACTGGTTCAGATCCCGATTAACGAGCAGTTGATCGTCGAGCTTTATTCCAAGTAATTAGACAGGTTTGCGGGCTCCGATGGACGCGGGTTTTGACTCGCGAATCGGGGGCTCGCGGTTAGGAATCAAATAAAAGATATGTTTAAGGGCTTCCAGAAACCCAAACGCCTTGTAGCGAACACCGATACCCTCACCGAGCGGTACGGTATGTTTACCGCGCAGCCGTTCCAGCGCGGATTCGGTACCACTATCGGCAACAGTCTCCGCCGCGTGCTCCTCAGCTCCATTGAAGGCGCCGCCATCACCGCCGTCCGCATCGCGGGCGCCGACCACGAATTTAGCCCCATCCCGGGCGTGGTCGAAGACGCCACCGATATCATCCTCAACCTGAAGCAGATTCCGTTCAAGATCATGGGTGAGGGCATGAAGACCGTCCGCATCGTGGTCGATGAAGCCGGGGAAGTGTTCTCCGGTCAGATCCAGACCGATCAGGACGTCGAAGTCCTGGATCGGAACCTGCACGTCGCCACCGTCAGCGAAGGCGGCCGGCTCGAAATCGAAATGCGCCTGAAACTGGGCCGCGGATACGTCAGCGCCGACAAGAACTTCGACGAGGATTTGGCCATCGGATACATCCCGATCGATTCCGTCCACTCCCCCGTCCGCAAAGTGAACTACACCGTCGAAGCCGCCCGTCTCGGGCAGGTGACCGACTACGATAAACTCACCCTCGAAGTTTGGTCGAACGGCGCTGTCAGCCCGCAGGACGCCATCGGATTCGCGGCGAAATTGATTAAAGATCACATGACGATCTTCATCAACTTCGAAGAGCTTCCGGAAGCCGAGACCGAGCAGCCGGAGCGCGGCATCGAACGAACGGGCGATCAACTGAACCGCTCCGTGGAAGAGCTCGAGCTTTCCGTCCGCTCCTACAACTGCCTCAAGAACGCCAATATCCAGACCATCGGAGAATTGGTGCAGAAGACCGAAGCCGAAATGCTGCGCACCAAGAATTTCGGGCGGAAGTCACTGAACGAAATCAAGGAGATCCTGGCCGCCATGGGTCTGAGCCTCGGCATGAAACCCGATGCTCACGGACGCCTGCAGCCGCCCGCCGCCGGTTCGCCGGAAGCCACCTTTAGCATCGGCGACGACGATCTTCCGGCCGAGATGTAATCAGGGCGACCTTACGACATGAGAGACAAAGCATGAGACATAAAGTAGGAACCGCCAAATTAAAGCGCGACGTCGGCGCGCGCAACTCCCTGCTGAAGAACATGGTGACCAGCGTCATTCTCACCGACTACATTGTCACCACGGTCCCCAAGGCCAAAGCGGTGAAGCCGCTGGTGGAGAAGATGATCACGCTCGCCAAGCGCGATACGCTCCATACCCGCCGCCAGGCTGCGTCATTTCTCGAAACCCCGGCTTCGGTGAAGAAGCTGTTTGATTCCATCGGCCCCAAATTCAGCCAGCGCAACGGGGGATACACCCGCATCGTCCGCCTCGGCTTCCGCAAGGGCGACGGCGCGGAACTCTGCAAGCTGGAACTGGTGGGTACCGAACTCGTCAAGCGCGCGGCGGAACGCGCCAAGCGGCGCGAAGAGCGTCTGAAAGCCCGGAGTGAAGGCAAGAACGAGGAAGAAGACAGCACCGAGTCGTAAAAAGCAGTATGATGTGTGAAGGGATTGAGGTGCTGGCTGGCATCTCAATCCCAAGATTATCTTCTACCGGTTCAGGCGGAAGACGGTCTCGACTGTGTAGCTGCGCCACACAATCTTCAAACGAAGAGGCATAGACCCTCCTTTTTGCTTCACAGAAGGAGCGAAAGCCCTCGCTCATACGGGGGCTTTTTCGCTTTGAAGCTCAAGTGCTTCGCCGCGAAAGCTTGCCCTTTCACCCCAGTGGCAGAAACAAGAGAGTGGGCGTGGAAATGAACCTTCTCTACAGGCTTTCGGGGTTTCGGCTCTACCGGGGAGTCTGGGTTACGAACGCGGAGCGTGCCGGGCCTTTAGTTCGACTGCGTTCGCCCGGCAGCTTGGGTTCGTTTCGCACTTCTCGACCTGCTGGGCCGGCGAAGCGGGTTCCCCGTACGAGCTTCACCCCAAACGAGTCCCAGACCAAACTCGCAACCCTCCGGGAATCAGCATCTTCCAGAGAAGCTTTGTTTTGATACTTTCAATTCTCCAGTCTACGGTTGATCTGTCAGAAATGGATAATCTCAAGCGGGCTGCGATCCCGATGTGAGCTCAATGTGATTCAGCCGTTCCCGGCTGGCGGCTTTTCCTGTGCTTGTGCGACCATGTCTGAAACAACAAAACAAAATGAAGCGGCCCTTCGTAATTCTTCCTCTCTTCGCCGTCCTTGTCTTCGCGGCTTTCGCCTACGATTCCAGCGTGAAGCAATTCGCGCGCGTCTCCGCCGTCCCCGTCGGTGACGGAGGAATGGTGGCTTGTACGCACACTGCCGCTCCCTATTGCGCCTGGAATAGCAACCAAACCGGAACGTATGAAATCTACGGCTGTGCAGGCAGTTTCGACACCGGTACGTTTCAGTGCACCGGCGCGCCCGCGTGCCTCACCTGTGGCAAAGACGCAACCCAGTTCGGCTACGCAAGAGCCGCTGGAAAGGGCCAGCCGTGGTTCGAGCCCACCAACAACAAGCAAATCAATCTATGGGTCAGCAATCCGAACTACACCACGGGTCGGTGCGCTGCGCCGCGTCCGGGCAGCGGGACCTGTGGCGATCTCTGGGTCATGAACATCAATATCACCGCGTCAGGCGCAACCTTGACGAACCCCAATCCGGCCTGCAGCCCGTCGTCCCCTTCCGCGTGCCTGCCGAATGCCAACATCACGCGGATCGCCGACCCGGCCAGTA
>Ga0302319_10009489_pt1 | contig 18699 bp, 15 predicted proteins | sample Bog_T0_2_FD_203319 | JGI IMG/M metagenome (GOLD analysis project Ga0302319, IMG submission 203319) | Peat permafrost microbial communities from Stordalen Mire near Abisko, Sweden - Bog_T0_2 | ecosystem: Environmental > Terrestrial > Soil > Wetlands > Peat | place: Sweden: Abisko, Stordalen Mire... | reverse complement strand
CGCGCTCGGTCGACTGCTCGGTCTTGATGGCGTCCAACTCCTCAAGGACCTCCACCGGTATGGCCAGGTTGTTCTCCTGGAATTTGTAAATCGATTGCGGGTCGTGGATGAGAACGTTTGTGTCCAATATATAGGACTTAACGCGCGTACCTGTATGTCTAGCTGCTAACTTAGAATTAGTTACATAGGTCTGCGCAGAACCATCAAGCGTAACTGTCTTCATAGTATTTTGTGATTTCTGGGCTCTAAACTTGGGTGGCCACTTTGTAGTTGGTGGTGAGTTTCCGAATAGCGGAGAGGGTTCCCGGCAAGAGAATTGGCCCCGGAGGTTTGCCATGAGCAGACCAGACAATCGAAGCGTGGCTGCCTTCTTTCCATCCGCGGCTCTTTAACCATTCCTGATCCAGGAGCGCGGCGAGCGCAGAGCGTTCCGTATCCGTTAGGGTGTCGGGCGCTGATATCACCTGGGGTTGATCGTTTTTCACAATCCTGCGCATGTCGATAGGCATTTTCGTTACAGCCTTTAAATCGTTGATCTCGGTGCGCAGCCGCTTCAGCTCGGCCAGCTTCATCCCTATCCTCTCCCGAGTGACGTTGTTGGGAATGGATGCGAGGAGTTGCTGGTCGTCGGTCGCCGGTAAGACCTTCGGTTTCACCGCCTCGACGCCGTCATATTCTGCCCATGCCTGGATAAGGTCGCGGAAATGCTGCCCTCGGGCACTTCGCAGCGAATTCGCCGCAGGCACGCTCTCTTTGAGGGCCTTTTTCGCCTGCAGCCGACGGCCAATAGCTGCGATGGAGTAAACTTTGTCGGAGGCGCAGACCTCGCGGCAGACCTTGTGCAATGCATCAAGATTTCTATGAGCCCGTTTATTGGTTCCAAACTTGGCCTTAAGTTCCGCCAGAACCTCGTCAGGGTGAAAGGAGTTCATTTTAGTTTCAGCGTCTGTTTCCCGATCAGCTTCAAGATAGGTTCCGAGTTCAGGGTTTCCCTAATTGTCTCTTTCATATCTTCCGGCAGCGCTGTCGGGCCATCGGACATCTTGCAGACGATTTCCAAGCCATGCTCAAACGGGAGTACTTGGCCGGGATACTGAATGGCAAATGATGCCTGCGCTTTCTTGACCATCTTCTTGATAATCTCGTTGCCGACAGCGATGGCCGTGTCCTCGTCCATGTTAAAGTAAATCGGTTGGCCAAAGTTCCGCTCCATCATCTGGTCGAGCAGTTTCGAGCGACGCAAAACAATCTCCCCAAGCTCGTTTCTCAGCTCTGGATAAAGTTTCGCTTCAAGCAATATGCCCGACAGTTGCAACTGCTCCGAGGAGACATCCCGCAGCACGATCTGCACGTCCTCCTTACTCCCGAAGGAAACAAGGGACTGTTCGCCGGAAGCTGTAGCAGGCAAGACTTCCGTGCAGCGATGGATGGCATAGAGCAGATTGTGGCAGGCCATTTCCAATTCGCGATGATCCGCCTCCGCACGAGCATGCAGTTTATGCGTTTCTCGAAACTCTTCGTAGCGGGTAAAGACGATGCCACTACCCTCGGCATGGGTCTTTGCGTTCTGGAGTTCGTCCAATCGCCTCACGCAATCCGCCAAGTGTTTCTCGACGCGCGGAAGGTGCGCGGACTTGATGTTGAACCAGTATTTGAGTTCATCTAGGAAGTTCGGCCCGGTGATGACGAACCGGCACAGGCTCATTACGCAGCTCATGATGGGGACGGACTCATGCACTCGCCCAGACGAATTGGTAGGGTGATCAATGATCACCTTGCCACCGTTATGGCATCCGTTTACCTGCTTGTTGAATTCCATTCGAGGGCAAGTGTTACAGCCAACCATGCACAAGCCGCCGTGAACCTTGACCCAGTTTATTGGGTTCCGGTCCGTAGGATTTAAGGGGATGCAAGACCGCAACGATGATGGGTCGAATATCACCGCCTTTTCGGCGATCTTATCGTAGCTAAGCTGTTTCAGAAAATTCACGACAGCGTGCTCGCCCTCGGACGCCATCCGCTTTGCCGCCGACTCCATTTCCTCGTGAAGCACTACCGGGCCGAATTTAGCATAATAAATCGCCATCCTCATGCTCGCGTGACCGGCAAGCTTCTGGAGAATCTCTATCTTGACCTTACCGTAGACAGCAAGGCCGGTAAGCAAGGAAACCCGCAGAGAATGGAGGGGATAGTAAACTGCCGATACCGCTCCATCGAAAGTCCACGCCTTGATGAGTTTTATCGGTTCACCATTCGCAAGCATTCCAGAGGTCCGAAGGTTTTGCTCATAATGGACTAGCAGTCTGTCCCAAAGCGTATTGACCATCGAATCCGTGATGGGCTTCATTTGGTCTTCACGTTGGCGTTCGGCGTCGCGCGATTGTTCGTTCCAGAAGTACCTAAACTCCTGAGCCGCATGCCGAAATAGGAAGCATGTCGGGGCCATTCTCTTGAGCCATTTTTCGCTCTTTCGACTACGCGTGTGGGCCTGGCTCAATTCAGCCCAAAGAGTGGGACGATCAATCGGGTTATATTTCTCCTGCCAATTGCGCAGTTTGATTAGCCACCGCAACACGGGCTTGTTCTCCCATTCGACAACGTATCCGCGATTGGTCCAATCCTTGTTGGTGTCGGCTGTCTTGTTCGTGTTTATATAGAATCCCGTAATATCCTCCTTGTAGAGCGATGTGCGGAGTTTCCGAAAAACACCCTGCTTTTTGCCCATCCGTATCGCATCATGCGGCTGGAGTCCTGCTACCAATTTCTCCCTCCGTGTGTTGGCGCTCCATACGAATCGGTAATTGGGTTTCCCGTCCAATCCGAGAGTTTCGATCAATTCGCAGCGTTCCAAATCCGCTTCGCCAGAATCGAGCATCCGGGTCTGGAAGGTGCGAAGTGGCATTTCCAGCTTCAAGAGAAGGGCGACAGCTCTCGTTGGGCACCACATCTCCACGGCATTGCGGGGACTATCGTAATCTATAAAAAGACGGCCGGACGAAGTGCGCTTCCATCCGTATTTTACCTTCTTACGCAGCACGAGGTCTGGATCTCGCTGTAGATGCCCGTGAGGGAGTTGAAGTTGAGAAACGATATCGGCGTCCGTAACTTCGATCCAATCCGCCTCAATCGCACTCTGCGCCCATTTCCAATCCGAGAAGTGCCTTCCTTCAGCGAGTATATCCTTAAGGGAACAAATGAAAGGAAAGGGCAACGGAGCCCACACTGATTCAATCTGTGATGGCATGCCCTGGGACGAGAGTTTGAGAAATGGGCTTCCAAACCCGGGCTGCAATGCCCACAGACCCGGCTCCTCTTCGTGATGGAAGTTCGAATCCCGACGATTCTCATCAAGGACCCAGGCCAGAAAATCGCAGACTCTGTTGTAGGATCCGATCCCTCCGGTATTCCGCGCAAAGACGTATCCCGTTCCAGTAGCTAAAAGCGGACCAGGCTGGGCGGATTCATCTCCAATCAACGGAGGGAGATCTTCTGCCTGCTTTCGATAGAGGACAGACGAAGGTTCATACAGTTTGTGTCTCCCAACGTAATTCTCCAAAAATATCGCTACTGCGTAGAGCTTTTCGCCATATCCCGGCTTACCATCAATGGAAGCGAGATACTTTTCGGCTAGACACCGCCATTTCTCTATTTCCGGCCCATAGGAAGACAGGGCCCATGCAAATGTGGGATCGGACGTCTTACCTCTGGTCTTTTTGTTTTTCAGCCTGATCTTTGCGACCTTCTCGGGCGGCAGTACTTCGGCTCGAACCTGGTCTCCCTTTCGTTCGGGGAAGAGTGCGGGATTTGTCGCAATGAATATATCAACCCGATTGCGCCTTACACCCAATTTGGCTGCGATCTCATCGCGAGAGAATCCCTGATGCCATAGGTCGACATACTCGCGATGCCGACTTTCCGGCCTGCTTCTCTTTCCATTGCCACGATCAGGGAAGAGGCTCAGGTTCCGATTGATGATGCGCGTGAGATTAGCGTATTTGACGCCAGTCCTCTGACAGATGTCAGGTCGCGAAAGACCCTCGTTCCAAGCTTCGATGATGGCCTTGTATAGCACCTCAGGCGGCTCCTGCGTGACTGGGTAGTTCAGTACTCCTATTCGTTCAGAGAATAGGTGCTTTTGATCGCGTAAAATAAGCCCGGCCACATTGCCTTCGGAACGGCCTGTTTCGTCAGCGATCTCAGGGATCGTTTTACCAGCATTCCAGAGGCTGATAAGTTTCGCATACCGAATCTCTGGAGCAACCTTGTCGGTGCGCTTGGGCTCGTTCCCGGCGGCAGGATCAAATTGCCGTCTAGGGAACAAGTGCCTCGTTCTCTTGCTGTGAATTGAACCCGCAACGGCTGGTACCGTGCGCTTGACGGCAGCAGCTATTTCTTCGGGTGTTTTTCCCTCTTTCCAAAGGGCGATCTCATGTGCGAGCCGTTGTTCCGCAGGGATGCCCTTTCGCTTTGCCGAACTCGCGCCGCCCCACCCTTTTCCGCGAGGTGGGAAAAATTCACGGTAATTGGCTAATATTCCCTGAACAGTCGCCTTACTCTTGCCTACGGCCACCGCGATCTCCTTTACGGGTTTTCCCTCTGCCCAGAGGGCAATTTCCTTGGCGAAAGTTTGGGCCGGTTCCTTTACCGGTTTCGGGCCACCTATACGATCCTTGAACAGATGGTGGTGTCCATGAATCGCGTTATTTATGGAAGACGTTGTGACTCCAAGTTCGGTGGCGATCTGTTTGGCCGTTTTATCGGTGTTGTTCCAAAGCTCGATAGCCTTCGCGTATTTAACTTCGGGAGGCGGTCCACGACGCTTCCCTTTCGCCTTGCCGTGCCCTTTTCCTCGCAGTGGAAAGAGTTTGCGATGTTTGTGAATTAGACTCGCCAGAGACCCCTTCGTCCTTCCAACGGCCTTGGCAATATCCTTTATGTCCATGCCTGTTGCCCAAAGTTCAATTTCCCGCTTAAACCGCACTTTCGGGTCAATTGATGTTTGCCCGGAAGTCATGATGTTGATGGTCGTTCCCACGTCAGTTGAGCTCCAAGAGTTGCACTAAGCGGTTGGATGCGTTTGAGGGTCCTTCGATTGCCGTACGTACTGCGTTCGGATCGCCTACCAAAACGGCCTGCTGCCTCGCTCGGGTAATTGCTGTGTACAGGACGGAGCGGTCGAGAATCTGTGACGGTCGCGGTACCACGATCACTACCCGCTCGTACTGCGAGCCCTGGCTCTTATGCGTTGTGATTCCGTGCGCCAGGTCGCAATCCCACAGGTCTAGGCCCTTTATCACCAGGTCGCGGCCATCGTCCCACCGTACCGTGACCGCCTTGCTATCGTTATCGACGGAGAGAATATGGCCCATTGAGCCGTTTTGGAGATTCAGCTCGGGACTGTTCCGCTTGAAGATGACCGGCTCTCCGAGTGCGAAGTTCAAAGCGGCGGTGGTTAGCCTTGGCGTGTCCGCAGGTAGCGTGGCATGCATCGCCCTGTTAACCGCTACTGCTCCGTGATTCGTCTTGAACAGCGTAAGGATTTGGACCCCTCCAGCGCCGGCCAGAATACCCGCAATGCGGATCGCCTCGGGAATTGCATCAGCCAAAGAGGTTTCAACCATCTGCACCCCATGCCCGGGACCATGGAATGACCCCAATTCGGGCCATATACCCTTCCTGATGGAATTAGCGGCCGTCGGTATGCCTGTTGCAGCCGCCTGCCGATAGACATGCTTCAGATCGGTGGTCGCGACAAGCTTGCTCTCCACAAGGCGGTGGAACACCAGCCCGCAGCCTACGGGCGGCAGTTGGCCGGGGTCACCCACCAGGACGAGGCGGGACTTCTTCGGCGAGCGAGCTAAAAGGTAGTAGGCGCTTTGCAGGTCTAACATCGAACTTTCGTCAACGATCAGCCAAGGCGAGCTGTCCCTCGGCAGCTTCTTCTCATCATCCATCTGTGAATGGAGAAACCCAGCGACAGTCTTGACGATGCAGCACGAAGCGATGCTTGGGCCGAGGGATTCTGCGATGCGCCGCGTGGCCTTGCCAGATATGGCCATGAAGCACGCTGTGCCGCTTGCATCAAGAATAAGCTGAGCAAGCAATTTGAGTACGGTGGTCTTACCAACGCCCGCTCCACCAGCGATGCAGTGAATGTGGTTACGGAATGCCCCGAGAATGGCCTCCCGCTGCTCAATGTTCAGCGTGATTCCAGCGGAGGATGCATGGTGATCTAAACGTGCCTCAACTCCAGCTTCGTGCATTTCAAAGTCGGACTGCCAACTATCCTTGCTCTGGGTTATCCTTGTCTCGATGAAGCGTTCCATGATGGCCGGGGCAACCGCCTGGATAAATTCGCCGCGCTGAAAAGCGCATTCCCTGCGCAGGGCCAGCGTGATGGCATCCTCCTCAAGGCCCTCAGTGACGGAGCGCAACGTCTGTTCAAGATAGGATCGGCGGACGGCCGTGTGACCGCGGTCCATGGCCCGATATAGAACGTTCTCGACGGCCGCCACTAGCCGATTCGGGTCGTCGTACGCCACGCCAAGGCGGACTCGGGCGAAGGCATCCACCGTTTGAAAAGGCATGAAGGTGTGGAGACAGTACGGATTGACCTCTAACATTTCGATGCTTCGGGCCCCATAAAGCCTGTGAATCTTGGCCGCCATCCTGACATCAAGGTTGTGCTGGGTGAACCACTTCACAGTCGCCGGCTCGATGGCCAGAGCCCTCCAGCGTTCGACTAGCTCCCAGGCGATCTCTTCGGATAGCCCGGAAATGCCCTTAGAATCGCCATTATCGAGCAAATCGACGAGATTGATACCATGGAGGCCATAAAGCTCAGTCGCCCTTTTAAGGCCTATTCCTAGGCCCCGTAAGGCCGGGTGGTGAGCCAATAGCCCAATCAGGTAGCTCCCGGATGGCTTGAGCAGGGTTCCGTCCACGACCTTACGCTGGTATGCCAGTTCCGGCCGTTCGGCATCTTGGTAGTGATCGTCACGATATTCGAGTTCCCAGCATTCTCCCGGTTGCGGGCAGCGGAAAAGAATGTCGTTGGAAACATACCTCTCCGATCTTCCGTTACTATCAGCAGCCCGAAAGATGAACTGCCTGCCCTGAGCGTACCGAATGCCGTCGTGAGCTATGGAAACTGTGGCTTTGTGGACGCCATATCGTAATCGCCCACCTTCTGAGGGCGTATCCATGTCGAGCAATTCGGCGTGCTGAGTCATATGATCTCCATGTGCGAATAGCTCATGGCAAATAGGACCATTCCGAACGTCGGCTCCGTTAGGTCGCAAAGATCGATACTCTCGCCGCTCTTCAAAACAGAGAGAGGACTCCGCCCGGCTAGGTTTCTATTGGGTTTGGTCCACCAGTAACCCCATTTCTTATGACCATCAGCTGATGCAATCGGAACAAAGGCCTCCTCCATTTTTCGCATCCTTCGCCCGATTTCCAGCGCGACACTGGGTTCCTGGCGTTGATCAAATTGCCCCCGTTTTAGTTTCAGGAGAATGGAAACCTCAGTCGGACTTAGACCCGACCGCTTCAAAAATCCTCGACGATCTCGAACCAGGGAGCGTCCGCCAGTATACCAGACTGCGACCTTTACTACTTCAGCGTGAGTTTGGTCAGCATTTTCGAATCTCCCATCATGTTCACGAACGACATAGAGTCTGCACCGAATCTTGCGGGCTACCTTTTCGAGAACTGGTTTATCCCTAGCAAGGTCGAGGTCTCCCCACCACACCTTACCTTGCTTCCCCGTGAACACATTGGCATTAAATATCGCTTCCGCCTTAGGATGTGCTGCGGCATAGGCCGATTTGGAGCCGAAGCTTCTGCCAAACGAAAGGCCATGGGCCTTGAAGGCTTCCGATGCTGGAACCGGTTTGAACTCGAGATCGACAGGTAGCGGCGGGCCCGAAATCGATATGACTCTAACATCTGATTGATCGTCTCGAATCTTGACCATGATGGGTTTTATCAAGAGCAGCTAAAAATCGATCTTTTCGAGCTGGGTAAGCCCACCCGGATTTATGATGATGTTCCCACATAGCGCAGGCACCTCATCGTTCTTGTAGAAAGCGACCTCGACTGGCTCCGTTCCAGGATTCAACCAAATCCATTTTCCAATGCTGTGAAACGAACAACGTATTCCCTTATCCCACGTCAACCCGGGTGCGTTTCCGCGGATAAATAAGAAATTTCCTATTCCGATATAGGCCGTTGCAAGAACGATCCCGAAGGACTTCGGGTACTTCGTGACGTTAATAGCCTTCTGTTCCGCTGGGTTAATCGAAATCATGCCTTCTTCGGCAAATTCGATTTCATCGTTATCATATAGTCTTACTTGGACCGGGGCGACGGCATCGTTCGTTCCCCAAAACCACTCTCCGGAGCCGTTTCCCATGCATTCAACGCCTTTGTCTAAGTTCAGTCCTGGCCCGTCTCCTCGAACGAACAGTCTAGAACCTGGTCGTAAAATAACCTCTATCGAAAGTTGCGTTGAAAACTTTGGGGCCGGCTTCGGAAGAGCGTAGGACTGATTTGTTCTAGCCTTACGTATTTTTCTTCTCCGATATTGTTTCTTTTCAAGAGACTCTTCCGCGGGCTGTGCGGTTGTTTCGATAGGGCTAACTAATTCGCCTCGCAGGCCACTAGCGAAAGCAGCATCAACGATTTCAAGCGGGAAATCTGGGTCGGTCGCCGAAATATTCACTCTCGTTTCGACCAGATAACCAGAATGCCCTGGCTGAGAAATCCCCCATTGAACATATCCAGCATATTTCGTACTCCAGCCAACGAGCTCGAAACCCATCCGCGAGAACTGAGCGACAACCGCTTCCTCCACCTTTGGTGAATTAGCGCGCGTTGGGACTGATAACGAGTCTGTGCTCATACAGAATTGGATTGGCCGCACATTAAGGTAAACGCGGTGGGTTACGCATCGTCTCCATCATGGTCTCGAATACCCGGAGCTGGGTGCTGTTCTCCACTGCCTCTTTGCGGCGCTTTTCTAACTCGACCGCCCGTTTAGCAGCTAGGTCGCGAAACTTGGAAACTTCGGCTTCTAAACGCCGAATTTTCTCCGCCGCTTGAGCATCGGTAGCGACCGCAGGGAGCCGCGTTTGCCGAGAGGCGTCACCGTATTGAGCGAGCAGTTCGGCGGCGGAAGGATTATTTTCAAATACCTGCCGATCTAGTCCAGCATCTTTGGCTATACGTGACTTGTTTAGCTTTCCATTGAACGAAGGCAGGCTGCCTGCGTTCGCTTCCAAATAACGGCGAAGCTTCTCGACGTTCTGCTGACCTAGCTGCTGTCCGTTTAGACTCATTAGGGAGCGGGATACGGCGTCATCGCTTCGAAGCCTTTCCCCCATTGCTGCGCCGCCGTTAGGTTAACCAATTTTGCCTGACCGGTTGTCGTGTCGATAACTGCAAATCCAGTGGCATCCGTGACCATCTGGTAACGTCCGATTGGGCTCGTTGCAGACTTTTGACCGAGCATCAGAATCGCGCCAGCACCAAGCGCCAGGCCGATGAGGAGTGAGCGAGCATTTATGTTTTTCATTCGAGGAAAGCCAGTTTCACAAGTTTAGGGCTTCGTAATTCTCAGAACATGCCATTCACTTTCTTCGCGGGAGTGGCGCTCAACACGCACCGTAAATTGCATCAAAGGGCCTCTGTAGTCGTGTGCCGTGGCCTTGACCTCCATTGTGTACTCTTTGCCACACTGGAACGACACATAGCTGTGGGATAGTGAACCATCTAAATTCGCCATGCGTAGAACGCCGTACTTTTCTCCATTAGGAGCGTACGACGGAGCGGAAAAACTCGCCGCACCAATCGGGATCGAAAAGGTTTCATCCGGATTCAGTCGATGAACCTTTTCGCTAGACTTTAGCGGCCAAGGGAAAGTTGCGTCCGTATTACGCTTAAGAAATCCCTTCGTCGGCGCAGGTAAAATCCTTTCAATTATCATTCCAAGGCCGTCTATGCTCGAATTGCTCACATTCTTTACTTTCGCTTCAAGGTTTGGCTCCGGATGATAGGTTTCCTCCAAGCGCAGTAGGGGAAATTCTATTTCCATTCTTGGTATAGCCGTTGCCTCCCACTTTGCCTTCAATTGTCGAATTTCTTCCTTGGCTCCTTCGGTCGCTCTCAGTTGGTCCCTCCATGCGAAGAACGCTCCAAACGTTATGGCGATGACAGCCGCCATCCCATAGACCAACGGCGCGACGGTCACACCGCTAACCCCCAAGAAGAGGGCAAAGAGTCCTTCGCCGACAATGCAACTGACGACCTTTCTCCACTGTTTCGCGAGAGCGATCAGGAATGCCTGGACCTGTCTGTCCGTCTCCGACGACGGAACGGGATAGGGGTCGTTATTAGACATAATCCTGGTCGCTTAGCCTGCTGTGCTCCCTGGCGTGCTTGAGGGGCATAAGTCTATTTCTGTCCCAGAACCCTAAGCAATTCTGGTTTAACATCTGGAATTAGGATCGCATTAGCCTCGGTGGTTGTTTGTCCGGGAACATCGAATTGGAGCCGGACATTTCCATTTAAAACTACGACCACCTTACCGCCCAGAACAACGCTACCCTTCGGCATACTCACAAAGGATATTTCCAGATAATCAGCATCCAACAATGACGAGAGAATTTGGTCTTGTGATATCTTCGAAGAATCTGCGCTGAATGCCAATGAGTACGAGACTTGGTCATTTCCCAATTGGCGTTTCAAATACATTGGACCGGACGCTAAAAGAATGGCCTTTGGACCTTGTCCAAAACCAACGAAGCCACCGCCAAAAACATTGGTGTTGGCCTGTTCATTCGAAGAAACAAAAACCTCGGCGTTAAATGTGGCGCCAACAAGCGATTGATTTGCAATCGGACTGTTCTTAGGCGCCCCTGCACTCTCCTTGATCGTATTGATTATGGCGTCGGTGTTAGCGGCCTCAAATTGCATGATCGCCTTACTGCTCTCTTGCATGCCCTCAATTAGAGTGTCGGCTCGATCAAACAACAGATCGAGTCGCTTATTGAGAGGGGCATCCCTGAATTCCTTGTTCGCCAATTCCATCCATGGAGCCAGTTCTTGCTGCGCTTTGTCCCTTTCGCGTTTCGTATCATCCAACTCTTTTACCGTTCCACGCCAGATTAGGTCTCTTGTATCGATTTTTCTCTCGTAGTCCTTTAGTGACGCCTTCTCTTCTTTGTCATGTTCAGAAGTGAGGTGTGTGGCCGTAAAGGAATAAACGATTACGCCGGTTCCGACGGAGATAAGCATCAGGAATCGAATTGCCGCAGCCTTTTTCACGGCGTTACCGTGGGTCTTGATTTCGTCGGCAACGAAATCGAGTCCGAACCACCTCCAGAATAGATCGTGGCATCCTCCAAAAAGCTCGCGCCAGAACGAAGGATTTCCCGATTTTGGCCTGTTATGTTGTGTCTCAGCCATACGGTAAGTTCAAAATGGAAAGCACTTGCCTCAAGTCACGACGGGCAAACGAGAGCGTCTCAGAATCGCTGAGACAAATGCCTTCGGCTCACTTCTTGATTTTAATGCCATTGATGGTGAGGACCTCAGCGCGGGTATTGAGCGAACCGCCTAACAACCGTTTCCTGTCCGCCAAAACCTCCGCTCCTCGCCCCTGGCGATAGAGTTCGTCATCCTCACGACGGAACTCAGCCTTCAAGGCTGCCGCCTCACGAGCTGCCTTAGAGAGGTTCAGTCGAGAAAAAGCAGTAAATATGTGGCGCAGGTTAATGGCGGGAAAGTGAATCGAATGGAGGACTCGGTCAACTCGACGGAAACCCACAGTGAAACAAAGCTATGGCTTGGAGATCGGCGGCCTTCGAAACAGGTACTTGAGGCAAGTGCATACCACGTAAATGGAATTAGCGGCGTTCATTCCCTCGCCACCACAGTGTCGTATAACCCGTAGTGTGTGAGCCCCTCGTGGCTATCGATGCCCGTATAGGCGAGCGAGGCATCCTCATACCGACGGAATGCGAACACGGCCTGATTCATCTTCTCGGTATTGAATACCTTGAGCTGCACGAGCAGGTCGAAATCCTTTACCGTCAGACCTGTCACGGTCAAAAACAAGTCGGTCTCAATCTTTGTAATGACATCCTGAAGTGTATTCTCCCGAAAATCGGTCAGATACATAAACGCCGGGATGCGTGTAGCGAACTTGATGAGTTTTTCCTGCACCATCTTCCGCTTGGACTTGTATTCCTTCTCCTCCTCCGTGAGCTGCTTTTTCTCTTTTGCAGACAGGGCTTTTCCCTTCGCCTTATTTTTGAGGTCTTTGACCACGTCGCTCTTGTTGATGATTGTTTCGAGCACGTTGTCACCGAGCGAGCGCCAGCCTTCGATGCGCTCGACGGCAGCCATTGCGTCGGGGTTGTCGAGGACACGGCGCAGGGTGTCGTTATCCACGTTCACCAACATGGCCGATTCCCACTTGCGCGCGAGCAGCGTGGCCGAAGTTCCGGCCATCGCCATGTCGAGGATGCTACCCGCATCAATCTGCATCATGTTTGCGCCGTCGTAGGCAAGCACGGGCAGGAACGACACCAAGTCCTTGACCGCGTTTTCGGGATTCGATTCGCCGGGCGAAAGACCGATCCCGTATTCAGACAGCTGCCGCAACGCGCGCGTGGGAGCAAAGTCGAATACGAAGCAGACAGGTTTGAGGATTTCCTCCGATTTCGGGTCATCACCGTTGGGGTTCCTGACGGACCAAGGCGATTGCACGCGAAACGCCGCCTGAAAATAGGTCTCCGGCGACTTGAGATTGCGCAGCATCAGGATGGATGACCACTGCGGCACGGTGACACCGGTCGTGAGCTTGCCGCAGGAGAGCGTTATAGTTTTGGTGTCGAAGCCGCTGCCGATGGCCTCGCGCACGGGCGGGAGCGCGTTCAACCCGATGCCTGCCGAAGAGCCGGCGGCGACGATTGCGTCATAGTCATGCCAGAAAACGTTTTGCTTTTCGGCCAGCAGGTTCGCCATGGCGTGACAGGCCGCGACGTTGGGCAGAAACCAGAACGAGTGCTGGAGATACGCCAGCAGACGCACGTCCGAATAAGGGAACGGCGGGCGCGTGCCGGTCTTGAGCTGCTCAACCGTCTGGGGCGCATATCCGCCGCGGATGATGTCCAGCCACTTCTGCACGTCGTTCTTGTGCTTGAACTGCGCGTTTTTCCCCTCGCCGGAGGCCTCGAAAAAAGCGTTCAGGTCGAACTCATTGAACTCCCCGGCACTCGCGATCGTTACCAACTCGTCCGGCATCTGGTAGGTGAGCAGCCGCATCTGGGGCAAGGCGCCGTAAGGATTCCATTTGCCGGGATTCTTTTTCTCGAACTCGTCCTTGGCGCGCTGCTCGTCGGTGTAGGTCCAATTGAAGATCTGTTCCTCGATGAACTCGCCCGTCGAGAGCGCCTTGAACGGCGTGCCAGAGAGGTAGAGGTAGGCCTTGGTGGTGATGGGCAGAAACTCGGTTTCCTTCTCGGACAGAACCGTGAGGTCCTCGTTCACGCCTTCGAGACCGGCGGCGTATTCGAGCTTCGATTCCTTTTTGGCGACCGTGTCTTCTTCACCCTCGAACAATTCTTTGGCTGTCTCACGCCATGCGCCAAAGTGATATTCGTCGAACACGACCAAATCCCACTTCACCTTGTGCAGCCACTCGTTGTTCGGTTTGATGTTTCCCGCCTCGTCGCGGCCCAGCAAATCCTGGAACGAACCGAAATAGACCAGCGGCTTCTTGGCGGAAACTTGCGTCGGGTCGCTGCCGGAATTGCGCGACTGATACTGCCAGCCGTCGAAATCAACGTGCGATTCGAGGTCCGTCTGCCACGCATCTTCCACGGCGGGCTTAAAGGTGACAACGAGCACGCGCTTCGCCCCGAGTTTCTTGGCGAGCTGATAGGTCGTGAAAGTCTTGCCGAAACGCATCTTGGCATTCCAGAGGAAGCGAGGAACCGCGTGCATGTCCTCGGCCCAGCGCGAGTGAAAGTAGGCGTGCGTTGCTTTTACCGCCTCTGCCTGCTCCAGGCGCATGGGAAAATCCTGGTCGCGCGTTCCCGCGATTTGCTGCCCCTTGCGGAGCGCGATCAGCACGGCTTTCAATTCCTTAAGCGTGCATCGCATCCATTCCAATTCCGCGTTCTCGAATTTCTTTTTGCGGAGTGCGGCACGCACGTCGTGGTCGGTGAACCTTGTGCCGTCGCTTCGCTCGGCTAGTTCGTCCAGCTCGATTTTGTAATTCTTGATGTTGGCGGTCTTGAGCTGTTCGGCGACGCGCTGCTTCACATCGCGCGTGGTCTGGCCAACCTTGAGAAGACCCGCGTGTGCCTTGTCGTCTATCGAGTAGGCGTAAATGCGTGGACGCGCCTCCGGCTTCGGCGTCAGGATTTCTTCAATCGTCTTACTCATCGTCTTCTGTCATCGGACGCATCATCGATTCGATAAAAGCGATCTCTTCCGAGCGTAGACCATACTTCTTGTAGAGTTCGCGATCCGTCCACAGACGATTCATTGCGATATCTGGCACGAAAGCGAACCTCTCACTATACAGGTGATGAGTATTGGTGCGGAGCGCGATGAGGAATCGAACGAACTTCGTCCGAAGGTATCCGGCGAAATTGTTTGCTTCAGTCTTTTTTTCGAAACGATTGGCGACTAAGTATGTTTCCGTGCATGCAGTGCCGGGAGGAAGCACGCGGACGCCAATCAGTCCGTAGTAGCGGCCATCCTTGTCGGGTCGCCCTCCCGCGGGGACCGCTCCACCGACAATAACTTTCCATTGATCAACCCAGTCTACATTTCTAGGGATTGCGCTTCGTTCGATAAACGCCGTGCCTGTGCTTTGGTAAAGCACAACTGGTTCCGTCATGCCTTTACTGACCGCAGCGCCTCGGAAATTTGTGCGTATGCTGAATGGTTGAATCGGGGCAACGCAACTGGCAAGACTCTTGAAAGTTTCCCCGTCAGTTGTCGCAAGCACGCGATGCAGAATTGAGACCGCCTCATTCTGGCGCACGAGAATATCGTATTCGTCCAGATAGCGGGCCATCTTAGGCCCAGATACACCGCCCCTAATGGTGGTCACTTCACACTTTCCCTTCCATCCCGAATCCCAAAGGAAGTACGAAATCCCGCCAGCAATATCTACTCCCGCGAACACTTCGCGGGATTCTGGAAAGTCAATCAAGGCGCGCAGACGCCGGTCCGCAAGCATCTCCTGGCGGAATTCGTCGAGTCCGCGTCCACCGGCGAACCATCGTGATGGCGTCACCATAACCACAAAACGAGGAGCAAGGCTTTTCGCAGCATCCACGAATTTTTGGTAGACCGGCATCGCGAAACTGCCGACCGCTTCGCCTCCACTTTGTCCGAGTTGATATGGCGGATTCCCTATGATGACGTCGAATTGCATGTTGCCTCCAAAAATCTCGGCGAGCCGAGTCTTGATGTTATCAGTGTGAATGAATGCATAGGCGTGGGTTTCGAGTCCCGCCGCCCGGTCGTAATCCCGGCGATTCGCTCCGCAATATTTGCACTTGTCGCCATCCCAAGTGTGCTCGATGCGTTTGAACCAGATGTTGCCATCGTCGCTGGTGAACGATTTGGCGATGGAATGTTTGCCAGTCGCGTGCTTGGAGCAATAGGCGCTGCGCCTCGCGAGTAGGGTCGTGATTTGCGTGATGCCGATGCCGAAAACTTGATTCGTTAGGATGTGATTTATCCGTTTCTGCCGATCTGGAAATTCCTTTTCCAAGCCGTTGTTTAGGCGACCAGTGATTTCGCGCAGGAACACGCCGGACTTCGTGCAGGGATCGAGGAACTTTACAGTCTGGTCGGCCCAGATATTTGCTCCCTTGTGGTTCGCCGCCCACGCTTCGGCCAGCGCATCGAGCATCCGATTGGCAAACTCGGGCGGGGTGAACACCTCGTCGTTGGAGAGGTTCGCGATGCACGTCAGCACGTCGGGGTTGCGCCCGCGCAGGGTGAAGCTGGCCTGTTGGCTCATAGATTCGTTTGCTCCATGATTGTCGCGAGCTGGCCTATGGTCATCAGCGGGTAGGCCTTCGTTGGCGCAAAGATTTCGTGCTTTCCGAGGTCGGCGAAGAGCGACCCCTCGGTGCTGAACTCAGATGAATACGTCAAACTCTCGAAACGAAAGTCCCGCCGCTGAAACCGGCCCTGGCCTACATAGCCCCACTCCGCGAACGCTATCGGACTGGTGTCGAACATCCGCATCGCGAGGGCGTCACCATGAACTAGGTTTTGCGAAAGCACGTAGAACGCTGCGCGATAGAGGTCGTCCGACGGGGCGAGGTTCAGATACTCGGCGAAAGGCTCCAGCAGGCTCGCACGACACTCGGCGATGTTGTCCGGCAGCAGTTCAATCCCATAAACGCACATCAAACCGAGGAGCGCGTAGTGCCGGCGCTCGAACTCAGATTGGCCGTATTTGAGTTCCACCGCGGCTAGCTTTCGCCGCAAGACTGGAACGAGGAAGTTTCCGCTGCCACACGCAGGCTCAAGGAAGCGCGAGTCAATACGCTCCGTCTCGGCCTTCACCAAGTCGAGCATGGCCTCGACCATCCAAGCCGGGGTGAAAACTTCCCCGTGATCGGCGACGCGCTGCTTGGATTTGATCAGTGTCATGCGAATAATTGAGGCCAAAGAAGCAAAACGGAAAGAGTCACGATTATGAGGGTTTGCGTTTGCCGGAGTGGTCAGACGGGGAGCAGGCGATGCTCGAATTCAGACACCAAGATGGTAGTAAATTTACGGTCCTTTTCTTTCCGCTACTTCTTTTTGGTACCCTTCTTCCCGTGGTTAATGAGCCTCTTGTTGTAAGCTACCGTATCCGCGAGACTCTTATGACCCGCCAGCTTCTGGATCACTTCCAGAGGAACTCCGGCAGTGAAAGCTTCATTCAGTTCTTGTATGGATGGTTTCTTGTTTTTCATGGTTACGAGGCCGTCGTTTTCTCCCATTAAGCGGCGGTCAAACAGGGAGCAAAAGATGCTCGAATTCTGAGACTAACGAGGCTGAGATCGACCGGGAGGCATCCTGAGCTCGCTCATATCCCTCTGTCAGCGCGTTGTTCATCTCGATATACTCTTGCTCGGTGTAGACTTTTTGAGATTCCAACGAGGCGTGATGAAGGCACCTCTGGATGTACATGGGCTTCAGTCCTCTCTTCTTGAGTCGAACTGCATAACCATGGCGCAACCCATGCGGGTTGTGGCCCTTTGAAGGGTCTTGGCGTAGACCTATGCGTTGAAGCGCGTCTATAAAATTGGAGCGGAAATCACCGATGGCATACGGTTGTCCATAAGTTTCGCCGTTGCGCTCGACGATGAATGCCCAGGGATGAGATGGATTGATGTGCTCTATGCTGGCCAGGTACCTTTTCCAAAGCGCGAAGAACAGTCGCCCATACTCCGGATCACTCCAATGAATCTCCAATTCGTATTTCCGATCCAGAGCGGGGTTCTTCCAACCCGCGCGCCGCGTGCCAAGCACCATATCGCGAGGTTGGAGACCTAGCGTCCGGAGATATTCCGCCCTAGTACCTGACCGCAAAATATTCCCCTCGTACCATAGTTTTTTCTGGAGGCGCGGGTGGCCGATACGAACCCAAGCAACGGTTGGGTCTTCTGGATGCTCAGATACGTCCTCAAGCCAAAGGTGGAAGCACTCGCTCGTCCGGACACCACCACCCCACATGAGCAAGGTGAGCATCGTATCCTTCAGGTTGATCCTGTCTAACGGGTCGGCAGCGTATGGGTTAACCTCAAATCCTTTCATCAGCAGCCGAGGGAGATCCTCGTCCGGAAAATTGACATGACCATCGGAGTAAACAGTGACTTCGTCTCCGGTTTCATACACTTGGCTTACCTGGCCACACGAGTCGCCTTGACGTGGTGAAGTATCAAGATGCTTGAGGAAGCTGTTGTCGGACCGATAACGCGCCGCTGCCATCTGGAATGTCCGCTCAGACGTAGTGGCTTCCCTTAGTGGATTCAGCTCTTTGGTTCCGTAATACTTGGATAGGTAGCGAGAGAAGTCCGTGACCTTGGATAGGATCTCCCTGACCTCGCCGTTTCGCCGTGGTTTCCAGTAGAGCATTGCCGGGTCGCTACCATCCTGGTCTATCGACCCATCCCTTAGCCGAGTAGCAAAGCAAAGGAACAACTCTTCGGGATCACTGCATAAGTCGGGATTAGCCTCCGCGTATTCGAGCAGAAGCCTCACGCTGAAAAGCAGTCGCTCATGCCACGACGTCTTCTGTTTCAGATGCTGGAGCTGGAACTTTAAAAGGGGCAGCATCGGTTGCCCTTGTGACGAAAGAACCGGCAATTCCCTCGGGAGATTGCTGCGGTCGAAGTAGATCAGCGCTCGAACCGTCGTCACGTCGTAGTTATGTACTAATAACCCATAAATACGCAATAAAGAAACATATAGAACCGTCTAGTTATGTATCAAATGTAGCGAAAACAGGGCTAGTTCTGACGGCGAACCGACCCCTACTAAGTCCAACACGAACGTCTTAACCTTGGCCGTGACCCTGATCCGCGAATTGGAGGCAATTGCCCCGCGCAGGTTTTCCATCGGTTGGTTGGGAATATCCTGTGAATAACTGTGCACTTTACCGACCCT
>Ga0302319_10009487_pt1 | contig 18700 bp, 10 predicted proteins | sample Bog_T0_2_FD_203319 | JGI IMG/M metagenome (GOLD analysis project Ga0302319, IMG submission 203319) | Peat permafrost microbial communities from Stordalen Mire near Abisko, Sweden - Bog_T0_2 | ecosystem: Environmental > Terrestrial > Soil > Wetlands > Peat | place: Sweden: Abisko, Stordalen Mire... | reverse complement strand
CCCGTCGCCGCCCACACGTACGGTGCGACGCCGCCCCCCGCCGTAATCGTCGTCGCCGGATACGCCGATCCTACCGTCCCCGCCGGCAGCGTAGCTGGCGCCGCCACCGTCAGCACGCCGCTGATCGTCAGGCTGTAACTCTGCCTCGCCGTGGCGCCGCTGCCATCCGTCACCGTCACTTGCACCGTGTATGGGCTGCCGGCGCTGGCCGTCGGCGTGCCCGTGATCGCGCCGGAGCCTGGGTCTATGCTCAGCCCTGGCGGCAAACCCGTCGCTGAGAAGCCATAGTTCCCGACACCACCCTGGACCGCGATGTAAGTTGCCGGGTAGGCCACGTTCAAGAACCCCGTAGGCAGGCTCGGCGGCCCGGTAATCGACAGAGGGAGAGCGTTGACCGTCAGCGTGTAGCCGCGGCTCGCGCTGGAGGAGTTGCTGTCGGTAACCGTCACCTGCACATTGAACGGACTGCCCGCGCCAGTCGTGGGCGTACCCGAAATGAATCCCGCTGTGGAGTTGAACGTCATGCCCAAGGGCAATCCCGTCACCAACCATGTATAGACTCCGCTCCCTCCGGTGGCGGAGAGATTGGTAACTGGATAGGCTGTGTTCGCCGTTCCCGACGGCAGCGAAGCCGGTCCGGAAATCGACAGCGGGGGATTCACCGTCAGCGAGGCGCCGCGGCTCACGGAAACCGAGTTGCTGTCCGTGACGGTCCATTGCACGCGGAACGGGCTGCCGGTGCTCGTCGTCGGCGTGCCGGTGATCGCACCGGTAGCGGTGCTGAACGTAAGTCCCGTGGGCAGCCCTGTCACCGACCACCCATAGCTGCCGCTGCCGCCGCCGGCCGCCGGTGTGGTCGCCGGATATGCCACGCCCACCACGCCCAAAGGCAGCGAGGCGGGTAAGGAAATCTGTAGAGCGGCGTTGACCGTCAAGGTATAGCTCTTGTTGGCCGTCGCCAGGTTGGCATCGGTCACCGTCACCGTAACACCGAACCCGCCGGAGATGGTTGGCGTACCCGAGATCGCGCCAGTCGTGGCGTTGATGCTCAATCCGCCCGGCAAGCCTGGTGCGGACCAGGCGAGAGGCGCCGTCCCACCCGTGGCCGCTATGTTGGTGGCCGGATAGGCCACGCTCACCGTTCCCACTGGTAGCGTTGACGGTCCGGAGATCGCCGGCGCAAGGTTGATGGTCATGGGATAGGTGCGGCTCGCTGTGGTGGGGGTACTGTCGGTGACGGTTATCTGCACGCTGAACGAGTTGCCGGTAGCGGCCGTCGTTCCCGAGATGGTACCCGAATTGAGACCTATGCTCAACCCGGATGGCAATCCGGTCGCCGTCCACGTATAAGGCGCGGCGCCTCCCGCGCCCGTCATCGTGGTCGCCGGGTAGGCCACGTTAGCTGTGCCGGCTGGCAGGGAGGCCGGCGTCGACACCGCCAGGGGCCCGTTGACGATCAGGGAGTAGCTCTTGTTGGCCGTCACGGAATTGCCATCGGTCGCGGTCACGACCACGGCAAACGGGCTACCGACGTTGGTGGTGGGAGTGCCGGAAATCACGCCCGTTGCCGTGGCGATGGCCGTTCCGGGCGGCAGGCCCGTGGCCGACCAGGTGTAGCTGCCGCTGCCCCCCGAGGCCGATACGGTGGTGGCTGGGTACGCGGCGTTGACGGTTCCCGCGGCTAGCGAAAGCGGTTCCGAAACCGTCAGCGCTGTATTGACCGCCAGGTCGTAGCTCTTGTTGGCTACTGCCGAATTGTTATCGGCCACCGTTACTTGCACGCTGAACGGGCTGCCGGCATTGGTTGCCGGCGTCCCGCTGATAATGCCCGTGGCCGCCGCCACCGTCATACCGTTGGGTAGCCCAGTCGCCGACCAGGAATATCCGCCACTGCCTCCCGTGGCAGTCAGGTTTGTCGACGGGTATGCCGCCTTGGCTGTTCCCACAGGGAGCGAAGGCGGGCCCGAAACCGTCAGCATTGCATTGACGGCTAACGGGTAGCTCTTGTTGGCCGTCACCGAGTTACTGTCGGTCACTGTCACCAGCACGTTGAACGGACTGCCAGTATTGGTCGTTGGCGTTCCCGTAATCACGCCGGTGCCGGATACTAACGTCAACCCGCTCGGCAAACCCGTCGCTGACCAGGTGTAGACCCCACTGCCTCCCGTGGCAGTCAACTTGGTCGCAGGGTACGCGGTATTGGCTGTTCCCACAGGCAGCGAAGACGGAGCCGAAATTGCCGGCTGTCCATTGACCGTCAAGCTGTAGCTCTTATTCGCGGTGACGGCATTGGCGTCGGTCGCAGTCACCAGCACGGTGAATGGGCTGCCGAGGTTGGTAATAGGGGTGCCCGCAATGAGCCCTGTGTTTTGGGATATCGCCAACCCATTCGGTAACCCCGACGCCGTCCAGGTATAGCTACCGCTCCCGCCGGTCGCGGATACGGAGGTAGCCGGGTACTCCGTATTGGCAGTTCCCACTGGTAACGAAGATGGGCCTGAGATCACGAGCGCCGGTACAACCGTAAGACTGTAGCTTCTGTTCGCCGTGGCCGAGTGGCTGTCGGACACCGTCACTTGCACGGCGAATGGGCTGCCGCTGTTGGTCGTCGGCGTCCCACTGATAATGCCCGTGGCGGCCACGATTGTCAGCCCGTTGGGCAAACCTGTTGCCGACCAGGTGTACGTCCCGCCACCACCCGTGGCGGTCACCGTTGTCCCCGGATACGCAGCGTTGGCGGTTCCCACCGGCAGCGTGGATGGCGCCGAAACGGCTAGGGCTGCATCCACCACCAGGGTGTAGCCCTTATGAGCCGCCGCCGAGTTGCCATCGGTGACTGTTACCTGCACGCTAAAGGGGCTGCCGCTGTCGGTCGTCGGCGTCCCGCTGATCACGCCCGTGCCGGGAGTAATCGTCAACCCATTGGGCAAACCTGTCGCCGACCAGGTGTACGTTCCGCTGCCGCCCGTCGCCGTTGCCGGAATCGCAGGATACGCAAGATTGGCGGTTCCCACCGGGAGCGTGGACGGCGCAGAGATGCCCAGCGCTGCATTGACCGTCAGATTGTAGCTCTTGTTCGCTGTGACCGAGTTGCTATCCGTCACCGTAACCTGCACGTTGAAGGGACTACCACTGTTGGTCGTCGGCGTCCCACTGATAACGCCCGCGGCGGCCGCCATCGTCACACCGTCGGGCAAACCCGTCGCCGACCAGGTGTACGTCCCGCTGCCGCCCGTCGCCGTTACCGTCGTCGCAGGATACCCGGTGTTGGCGGTTCCCACCGGCAGCAAAGACGGCCCCGAGATCCCCAACACTGCATCGACCGTCAGACTGTAGCTCTTGTTTGCGGTCACCGAGTTGCTATCGGTCACCGTAACCTGGACGTTGAAGGGACTGCCGCTGTTGGTCGTCGGTGTCCCGCTGACAACGCCGGCGCCCACGGCTATCGTCAAACCGTTCGGCAAACCCGTCGCCGACCAGGTGTACGTCCCGCTGCCGCCCGTTGCCGTCATACTCGCCCCAAGGTACGCGGAGTTGGCTGTTCCCACAGGCAGCGAAGACGGTCCCGAAACCGTCAGCGGTGCATTGACCGACAGACTATAGCTCTTGTTTGCGGTCACCGAATTGCCATCGGTCACCGTCACTTGTACGCTGAACGGACTGCCGCTGTTAGTTGTCGGTGTCCCGCTGATAATGCCCGTGCCCGTAGCGATCGTCAAGCCGTTGGGTAAACCCGTCGCCGACCAGGTGTACGTCCCGCTGCCGCCCGTCGCCGTTGCCGGTGTTGCCGGGTACGCCGCATTGGCGGTTCCCACCGGCAGCGAAGTTGGCCCCGAGACTGCAAGGGCTGCATCGACCGTCAGACTGTAGCTCTTATTTGCCGTCGCCGAATTGCCATCGGCCACCGTCAACTGCACGCTGAACGGACTGCCGCTGTTAGTTGTCGGAGTCCCGCTGATCACCCCGCTGCTGGGAGTGATTATCAACCCGTTCGGCAAACCCGTCGCCGACCAGGTATACGTCCCGCTGCCGCCCGTCGCCGTCACCGTCGTCGCAGAATACGCCGTGTTGGATGTTCCTACCGGCAGCGTAGACGGTCCTGAAATCGCCAGTGCAGCGTCGACCGCTAGACTGTAGCTCTTGTTTGCCGCCACCGAGTTGCCGTCGGTCACCGTCACCTGCACGCTAAACGGACTGCCACTGTTAGTCGTCGGTGTCCCGTTGATAACGCCCGTGCCGGCAATGATCGTCAAACCGTTGGGTAAACCAGTCGCCGACCAAGTGTACGTCCCGCTGCCGCCCGTCGCGGTTACCTGCGTCGCCGGATACGTCGTGCTGGCTGTTCCTACCGGCAACGTAGAAGGCCCCGAAACCACCAGCGCTCCATGGATCGTCAGACTATAGCTCTTGTTTGCCGCCACCGAGTTGCCGTCGGTCACCGTCACCTGCACGCTAAACGGACTGCCGCTGTTGGTCGTCGGTGTCCCGCTGATCGCACCGGTGCCGGGAATAATCGTCAGCCCATTCGGCAAACCTGTCGCCGACCAGGTGTACGTCCCGCTGCCGCCCGTCGCCGTCACCGTCGTCGCGGGATATAGTGTGTTCGCTGTTCCTACCGGCAGCGAAGACGGCCCCGAAATTCCCAGCGCTCCATTGACCGTCAGACTGTAACTCTTGTTGGCCGTCGTCGAGTTGCTATCCGTCACCGTCACCTGCACGCTCAGAGGGCTACCGCTGTTGGTCGTCGGCGTCCCGCTGATAATGCCCGTGCCGGTTCCCATGCTTAACCCATTAGGCAGCCCCGTCGCCAACCAGGTATAGCCCCCGGTACCCCCCGTTGCCGTAAGGGTCGTCGCCGGGTACGCCGCGCCGACGGTTCCCACTGGCAGCGAAGAAGGTCCTGACACCGCCAGGGCTGCAAGAACTGTCAGGCTGTAGCTCTTGTTGGCGACCGGCGAACTGCCATCGGCAACCGACACCTGCACGCTGAACGGGCTACCGTTGCTTGTTGTCGGTATCCCGCTGATAATGCCCGTGCCCGCCGCAATCGTGAGCCCGTCCGGCAAGCCCGTCGCGGACCAGGCATACGTCCCATTGCCGCCCGTTGCAGTCACCGCCGTCGCCGGATACGCCGTGCTGGCGATACCAACCGGAAGCGAGGACGGTCCCGAGATCCCCAACGCTGCATCAATCGTCAGGCTGTAGCTCTTATTCGCAATCGCCGAGTTCGAGTCTGTCACCGTCACTTCTACGTTAAACGGGCTGCCGCTGTTGGTTGTCGGTGTTCCACTGACCACGCCGGTACCGGGAACGATCGTCAGCCCATTCGGCAAGCCTGTCGCCGACCAGGTATACGTCCCGTTGCCGCCCGTTGCCGTCGCGAGCGTCGCAGGATACGCCGCGTTGGCTGTTCCTACCGGCAACGAGGATGGCCCAGAAACCACCAGAGCCGGATCAACCGTCAGACTGTAGCTCTTGTTTGCGGTCGCCGAGTTACTATCGGTCACCGTCACCAGCAAACTGAACGGACTGCCGCTGCTGCTGGCCGGTGTCCCGCTGATAATTCCGGTGCCGGTCCCGATCGTCAATCCAACCGGCAACCCCGGTGCGGACCACGTATAACTTCCTACTCCACCCGTTGCCGTCACCATGGTCGCCGGGTAGACCGTGTTGGTTGTACCGACCGGCAACGAAGTCGGTCCCGAAACCGCCAGCAATGCATTGACCGACAGGCTGTAAGTCTTGTTGGCGGTCGCCGAATTGCTATCGGCTACCGTTACCTGCACGCTGAAAGGGCTGCCACTGGCGGTTGTCGGCGTCCCGCTGATGATGCCTGTGCCCGCCGCGATGGTCAACCCGTTCGGCAAACCTATTGCCGACCACGAATAATTCCCAACGCCTCCGCTACCTGTCACAGCGGTCGCCGGGTATGGGGTGCTGGTAATTCCCGCCGGAAGAGAAGCCGGCCCCGAAATTACCAATGGCGCCACTACCGTAACCGAACCGTCGCTCGATCCCAGAGCCAGAAGATGCCCGCTGGGGTCCGTCGCGGACAAGTTGCTAAACGCCAGGGAGTAGTTCCCCGGGGTTGCGTTGGCTGCAATTTGAATCGACAGATCCAGGACATCGCCATCGGAGATCGTAGTTTGGTTGAAACCGGCGATGATCACTCCCAGGCCGTTGGAACGGTTCGTGACAGAGGCGCCCTTGCCGGCTGAACTGGCGGCCGAACCGATGCCGGCCGTAATCGTAAGCGTATTGGTGTCATAGATGAGATAGAACCCTAGACCGGCGACCTGCGCTCCGCCTGTGTTCAGTTGCACGTTGAGGCTGGCTGTCTGCCCAGGTTTGTTTGATGCGGCGCCAAGCGTCAACTGCTGCGCCCGAAGGCCCAACGTCATTCCCAACAAGAGGGTAAGACCTGTCAATCGCTTCATTGCGCGTTCCTCCTCGCCTCAGCCACAACACCGCCGCCCTTCCCGCAACAGCCGACGTGCCCGCCTGCTTGGTTCGTCCCTACCTGTCAGCACGGAAGCGACCGACGCTGCCGTGCCAACCTTTCCATCGGCATTCGCGGTAGTTGGGATTAGGGTTTGGTTGAGAGTTTTCGGTAATTTTTTTGCACGATGGCGCTTCAGAGTCAAATGCCGGAGCGGAAGTGCCGCGGGACTCGGCCCCCGGAGGCGAGATCGCGGCCCTTGAGAGCCTGAGCCGCTGCCGGTGTACCTTAGATCTATGGCAACCGTAGACGCGAGGAAACTGGCGGCCGCCGAGGCCGCCGCAGCCCTGGTAGAAGATAGCATGACCGTCGGGTTAGGCAGCGGATCCACAGCCTCGCTGGCGGTCTCGGCCGTTGGCCGGCGCGTGGCTCAAGGCCTTCGCATTGTGGCCATTCCCACTTCGGAAGCGACGGCCGACCAGGCCCGGGCCCTGGCAATTCCGCTCGTCACCTGGGATGAATGCCGTCACATCGACCTGACCATCGATGGCGCCGATGAAGTGGAGCACGGTTCGCTCGACCTGGTGAAAGGTCTGGGTGGAGCGCTCCTGCGCGAGAAGATCGTAGCCAGCGTGACCACCCGGCTGGTGATCGTAGCCGACGAAAGCAAACTGGTGGACCGCCTGGGCGCCGGCGGGCGGCCGATCCCGGTGGAAATTGTGCCGTTCGGCTGGCAGACCACGGCTCGGCGCTTAAGTGCATTGGGGGCAGAGTGGACGATGCGCCTAACCGCCGCCGGACAGCCGTTTATTACCGACGGCGGCCATCTTATTCTGGATTGCCGGTTTTCGGGGTTGGGCTCCGGCCGCGAATTACAGCGGCGTTTGGACGCCACGGTGGGCGTTGTGGAGCACGGCTTGTTCCTCGACATGACCAGCGAAGTAATCGTGGGGCGTGGCACGGGGGAAGTCCTCAACCTGCGACCAACGGGCAAAGCGTGATGCGGTGACAGTCGGACGAGGCTGCGGAAACGCCTCGCCGGGCGGATCTTTCTGCTAAAGATTTTGATCCCTTCATCCGATAACCAGACTGAGTGAAGAGATCGCGTGGTGGCATGCACCACGCTCACGAGCTCCCGCACCCCGCCGCCGGGTGCCGGTTAAACGACGTCCGGGGACCGAATGATCAAGCAAAACGCAGAAATACACACCAACGGCGCGCCCGCTGTGCCCAGCCGTTTGGCCATGAACCGTCTGGGGCCGCAAAAGAGTTCTGCAATGCCCGCGCCCGCAAAGAAAACCGCGGAGACGAATGGACAAAGCGACGACCTCGCTCAGAACCGCCTGACCGCCAAGAAACTGGCGGAAGAAAAGGCGCGCGCCCGGACCGTGGCCCGCGCTCAGGCTGTGGCGGAGAAACTGTCGACAGCGACGGATCAGGTGTCCAGCGCGATTGCCGAAGCCACCGGTGCGGTGGAGGAACTGGAAAAGACGATGCATACCATCGCGGCCGGCGCCGACCAGGCGTCGACTGCGGCGGAAGAATCCCGCGCGGCGATTAACCAGATCGAGAAGGCGTCGGACAACGCCAACGGCCGGGCGGAAGTATCTCTGCGGAGGGTGAATGAGTTGCAGGCGCTTGCCAAGTCCACCACGGCGGATATCGAGGCCCTGATCAAGGGCGTGGGAGACGCCGCCGGCGCGAATCTCGAATCCGCCAAAATGATCGGCGAATTGGAACGCCAGTCCGAAGAAATTGGCAAGATAGTCCATGCCGTAACACGGATTGCCGACCAGACCAATCTGCTGGCACTCAACGCAGCCATCGAAGCTGCCCGTGCCGGGGAACATGGCAAAGGGTTCGCCGTGGTGGCCGACGAGGTGCGCAATCTCGCGGAGATCAGCGAAAAGAGCGCGCGGGGCATCCAGGAAGTGGTCAATGAAATTCAGAACCAGGTGAAGGTGGTTGCCGCGGACACTGAAACGGCGGGCACGAAAGGCCGCGAGGAGGTGGAAAAGGCCAAGGTCGTCACTCAGGATTTGCTCAAGGTCGCCGCGGATTTCGAAGAAATTCAGGCCAACTGCGCCGAGATCCAGAAAAACGCGACGGAAGCGCTGGCCGGCGCCAAGACCTACCTGAAAGGCGCCGAGGAGATTGCCGCCGCCGCCGAAGAAGCCACCTCGGCTTGCCAGGAGGCGCAGAAGTCTACTCAGGAGCAATCCAAAGCATACTCGGAAATGAGCGACGCGGCCCGATCCCTGGCCGAAATGGCGGAGGCATTGAAGACTTCGACCAACGCGCAGAAGTCCGCCGAGGAACTGGCTGCTACCGCGGAGGAACTATCCACCAACGCCGAAGAGCTGAAGGCCTCTTCGCAGCAGATCTCCACGGCCATCGAACAGATTAACAAGGCGGCTGGCGCCCAGGCGAAGGCGGCGGAAGCCTCCAACGCCGTGGGCGCTCAAATGCGGCATGCCGCCAAAGGCATGGGAGACCGCGCCGAATTGAGCGTGGAGAAAGCTCTGGGCACGCAAAAACTCATGGCCGTCAACAAGGCGAACGTGGACACCTTGATTGTCAACGTGGGTAGGAGCGCCGACGCATCCGCCGAATCCGCCAGGAACATTCTGGAACTGGAGGAGCGGACGCGCCGCATCGACAAAATCGTCGATGCCATCGTCATGGTCACGGTGCAGACCAAGATGCTCGCCGTCAACGGCAACGTGGAAGCCGCACGCGCCGGCGAATACGGGAGGGGCTTCTCGGTGGTGGCGGGAGACATCCGCTCGCTGGCCAACGAAAGCAGCGAAAACGCGGACCGAATCAAAGATCTTGTCAAGAACGTGCAAACGCAGATCACCAAGGTTGCGGGGGATATCGAACTGGCCGGAAACAAAGGGCGGGCCGAGGTGGAACGCGCCAAACTTTCGACGGCGAACCTCGAGCGGATGGCAAGAGAGAGCGACGTAGTGATAACGGATATCCGCGAAATCTCGAAGGGAACAGGCGAGGTTGCCGCCGGGCTCGAACAGGCGGGCAAAGCCAGCCAGCAAATCGCCGCCGCCGCCGAGGAAACCGCGCGTGCTTCCACCGAAGCAGCCGGCGCCTCCGAGCAGGGATTGAAAGCCGCGCAGGAAATCGCCCAGGCCATCGAGGATATCGCCTCCCAAGCCGATGAGCTGCAAAACGGGTAGAGGCTCTCATCGAAGGAGATTCGCCATGCAAACAGACACTCTACAGTCATCCACCGGCCTGAAGGAAGAAAGCCAACTGGTTACGTTCCTCTTGAAGGACGAAGAGTTTGGTTTCGACATCATGTCGGTACAGGAAATCATTCGCCTTCCCAAGATGGCGAAAGTTCCGCGCACTCCGGCTTACGTGGACGGCATCGCCAACCTGCGTGGCGTCGTGCTGCCGGTCATCGACATGCGCGCCCGCTTCGGCATGGAGCGAGCCGAAGAGACCGACCGCACTCGTGTACTGGTCGTCGATATCGACGGCGTCAAGACCGGTCTTCGCGTGGATCGGGTTAAACAAGTGACTCGCGTATTGCGCAGCGAAATCGAACCGCCGCCGGCGGCGATCCGCGGGGCCTCCTCGGACTACCTGGAAGGGGTCGTGAAACTGGACAAAGGGCAACGTATCGTCATGGCACTGAACGCGGCCCATGTCTGCGAAATCGGCGTCACTCGCAAATCCGCTTCCGCGAATAGCGTGTCTTCGGGATCGGAAACCGAGAGCGGGCTGGCGTCCCGGAAATCGCGGAGCGTCGACGCCGAAGTCCAGAAAATGGTCACCTTTCGCATCGCCAAGGAGGAATTCGCCTTTCCGATGGAGCACGTCCGGGAGATTCTGCGCGTGGAGACCCCCAACCAGGTGCCCGACGTACCCGACTACGTTCTGGGGGTCTTGACCGTTCGCGGTCAGATTCTTCCCGTGATCGACCTGCGGCGGTTGCTGCAGCAGCGGTCCCTGGCCGATGAGCTTGCCGATAACGGGCGGCCGTTGCGGGAGGGGTATGAGCGCTGGATCGACCAGACGGAGAAGTCCTTCGCCGGGGGCTTGCAACACAAGGTGGATGGTTCGGCGGCGGAATGTCTCCGCAAGTGGCTCGCCGAAACCAACAGTTCCAGCCAGGTATTGATGGAGTCACTGGCCAAGGCGCGCGGATGGAACGAGAAGGTCATTAAGCAACTCCAGGTCCGCACGAAGTGTGAAGAGCGCGGCGATCGCGAAGCGGCGCGCGTCTGTGGCGACGAAGCCGTCTCCGGGGGCCGGGAAGCGGTAGCCGCCTTGCGCCGGTTTGAGGAACAGATCGCTCAGAACATCCGGGAAGACCAGCGAATCATCGTGGTGGACGCCGAAGGCTTTGTGCTGGGGTTGGTTGTGGATCACGTTCACGAGGTGCTCAACGTTCCCAAGAACCTGATGGAACCGCCGCCGCACATCACCTCGAATGGCGGGATGGAACTATCCGGGGTCGCGAAGCTGGACGACGGCTCGCGGCTGATCATGTTATTGGACGTTGCTCACCTGATGAGGGACCAGAAACTGCGGGATGTGCAAAACTCCTCTCAGGGCGCAGTCGAAGCGGAGAAGACCGGGGAACTGCTCAAGACCGGAACCGAGGGGCAGGAAAGGAGCGAAGTGCAACTGGTCACGTTCCTGCTAGGTGCGGAGGAATACGGCGTACCGATCTCGCAAATCCAAGAGATCGACCGCCTTGCCAAAATCACCAAGGTACCCAAAGCCGCGCAATTCATCGAGGGCATCACCAACCTGCGCGGGGAGGTCATCCCCGTGCTCGACACGCGGAAGCGCTTCGAGCTGGAGGTCAGGCCGCCCGACGACCGCACGCGCATCATCATCGTGGATCTGGGCGGCGTGAAAACGGGCCTGGTGGTGGATTCGGTACGGGAAGTGCTGAATCTCGCCAGGAAAGACATCGCCCCACCGCCGGAGGCGATCGGCTCGGGAATCGATCAGCGGTTCATTTCCGGTATTGGCAAGGTGGATGCGGGTAAGCGCATGATCGTGCTGCTTGATGTGGAGAAGATTCTCTCCCGCCAGGAGCAGGCGCATCTTTCCGAAATCACCGCGTAGCTGGGATGGTGGAGCGGCCAATTCCGTCCCGGCTATAGGGCGCCGGCACTTAGGCCGCTCCGCCAAAATCGCGTTTCGATGCAGGGCGGCAACACTTTCAAAAGACATGGGCAGAATACGTGTATTGGTAGCAGACGATTCCGCTTTGATGCGGCAGACTCTCAAACGAATCATAGCGGCGTCGGCCGATCTTGATTTGGTGGGGCTCGCCCGGGATGGCGAGGACGCCGTTTCGAAGGCTCGGGAATTGCGGCCCGATGTCATTTCCATGGACATCAACATGCCGAAACTGGACGGAATCACCGCCCTGCAAGTCGTCCTGCAAGAGAAGATCTGTCCCGTGGTCATGGTCTCATCGCTAACCCAGCAGGGTGCTTCCACGACCTTTGAATGCCTGGAGTTGGGCGCCTTCGATTTCGTCGCCAAACCGGACGGCACGGTCTCCTCCAATATGGGCGTGGTAGCCGCCGAACTGCTCTCCAAGCTGAAAGCAGCCGCGTCCCGGGGAATTGTCGACCGCCTGCGGCGCAACCGCGAGCGCCGCCAGCCAAGCCGGACTCCGGCGCGCGATACATTTGCCGGCGTAACGCGAAAGAGGGCGGTCGCCATCGGCATTTCCACCGGCGGGCCGGCTACTCTGCAAGAAGTGTTGCCGCAAATCCCGGCGGACGTGCCCGCCAGCCTCTTCCTGGTACAACACATGCCACCGGCGTTCATTGCCTCCTTTGCCAAACGGCTGGACGAGCACTGCGCTCTCCAGGTGGTGGAAGCGCGCTCGGGCATGACCGTGGAGTCGGGAGTCTGCTATGTGGCACCCGGCGGAATGCACCTGTGCCCGCATCGCAAGATGACGGGCGACGTTGTGATTCGCACGCCCAATGTGCCGGCAACGCTGTTCGTGCCTTCGGTGGGCGTGATGATGGAGTCTGTTCTAAGAGTTTACGGCAGGGACACTGTCGGCGTCCTGATGACTGGCATTGGAGACGACGGCGCCGACCAGATGGTCGCCATCAAGCAAGCCGGAGGGCACACGATCGCGGAAAGCGAGCAGACCGCCGTGGTTTACGGCATGCCGCGCGAAGCTGTCGAGCGCGGGGGCGCGTGCGTGGTGGCGCCCAGCCACCAGGTGGCCGGAGAGATCCTCAGGGCAGTACGGAGAACCACGGAATGAGCAGCCTCCAGGAATACGTAGAGAAGTTGGCTTGCGCCGACGAAGCGGAACGGACATTTGCGGCCGAAGACATCGGTTACTTGAACGCACCCGAAGGCGTGCCAGCGCTCCTCCGCCGGTTGGGCGAGGAGGAGTCCCGGGCAGTGCGCGACGCCATATTCCAGGCCCTGATCCGCATCGACGCGAATGCGGCCATCGAGGGTTCCATCCGGCTGCTGGCGAGCGACGATCCGCGGATCCGCAATCACGCCGTGAACGTATTGCGCCGCAAGGCCGTCCGCGCGATACCCTTCCTCAATGCAGTCATGCGCGACGGCGACAAGGATCTGCGCAAACTCGTGCTCGACATCTTGAGAGGAGTGCCCGCCGGCGGCGTAGAGGCGATTTACGAGGCGGCGCTTGGCGATAAAGACCCCAATGTAGTGATCACCGCCGTAGAGAATCTGGGACTGTTACGGGCGCGGGAGTTCCGGGGCCGGATCGAAGAACTGCTCCAGGCGGGCTCGCACCCCATGCAGGTCGCCGCGTGCGTAGAGGCCCTCGTGGGGATGGGGGATCCATCCTCATTTGGAATGATCCGCCGGCGTTTCCCCAATTTGGCCGTACTGCCGGATTTTCTCCTGGCGGCGTTCTTGAAAGCGATGGCCGTCTGGGGAACCGCCGAGGACTTCAACGAGGTGGCGGCCCTGCTGCCGCTTCGCGGGCCACACCTCCGGTCCGCAATCCTGGGAGCGCTCTTCGCGATCCGCGCACGATGTCCTTCCGCCGCCGCCAACACTGGCGCTTTACTGGCGGCCTTACGAAGAATAGTAGAGGATGGCGACCCGCCCCTGTGCCGTTACCAGGCGGTGCGGATCCTGGCATTTCTGGCCGCTGAGGACGATGTTTACGCTTTTCTTGTTGCCTGCTTGTCGAGTCCCGAGCGCCTCGTTCGCCTGGCGGCAGCGGAGTCCCTGCGCGCCGCCGGCAGGCCGGGGCTCGAACCGTTGTTGGCCGCGCGCGCGAATGAAGAAACCGATGAGGAGGTCTTGCAGGCCCTGAGCTGCTAACCGAAACGTCATGCCAGACCTCTCGGTGGAACAATTCCAAACGCTGAGCCAGCAGATTTATCAGAAACTGGGGCTGCATTTCGACGACAAGAAGATCTACTTCCTGAAGACGCGGGTGGCCAGGCGCATGGCGGCGCTAGGCATCGAGGACCCGCGGGAATATATCTTCATGGTCAGCTATGCCGACCCGCAGGGTTTGGAAATGCAGGCGCTGGCCAATCTGGTCACTACCAACGAGACTTATATGTTCCGGGAGTACGACCAGTTGCAAGCATTCGCCAATCACTGTCTGCCGGAAGTACTCTCGGCTAAGCAGGCCCGCGGAGAACGAACCTTGCGGATCTGGTCCGCCGGTTGCTCCTCCGGGGAAGAACCGTACACGCTGGCCATGATCCTGCAAGAGGTTTTCCCGCAGGCGCAGTCCTGGGACTGCAGGATTACGGCGACCGACATTGACGAGAACATGTTGCGCAAGGTTGTGGCGGCGCGCTACGGATGCCGGTCGGTTAACGAAGTTCCCGATCGATACCGGGAAAAGTACCTGATTGAGGATGGCGACGAATACGTAGTGCGGCGGAGAAGCGCGGCTCTGGTGCACACCCTCCACCTCAACTTGCACGACCGGATGGCGATGCGGGCCATGCGCGGCTTCGATTTCATTTTCTGCCGCAACGTCCTGATCTATTTCGACGATGATTCCCGCAAGGCGGTGGTCGATCACTTTTACAACGCTCTGAATCCGGGCGGCTACATTTTCCTGGGGCACTCCGAATCGGTGGGACGCGTGACGACCGCCTTTCAGTTGAAGCGGTTTGAAAACCACCTGGTCTATAGGAAGGAATAGCGTCGTGGATACTCAGAAGAAGATTCTCATCGTGGACGATTCGGAATTTGTCAGGAGCTATCACTCCTACATCCTGGAGCAAGCGCACTTTCAGGTGATTACCGCAGTCGATGGCAGCGACGGACTGGAGAAGCTCTACACCAACTCCTGCGACCTGATTCTCACCGACATCAATATGTCGAATATGGATGGCTACGAATTCATTCGGAGAGTCCGCGCCGATGCCAGGTACGGGTCGCTTCCCATCATCATCGCGTCCACGGAAAGCGAAGGGCGGGACAAGACCAAGGGGTTCGAGGCGGGAGCCAATCTATACATCGTGAAACCCTGTTCGCCGGAGATGATGGTCGAGAACATCCGCATGATTCTAGTTGCCGCCTGAGGTTCGAAACAGAGGAGGACCGCGATGCCGTTTTCTATCGATAACGAATCAGACAGGCAAGTTCTGAGACTGGCCGGCGCGGTGACGGTTCGCGACGCCCAGGACCTATCCGCGAAACTTGCCGAATGTCTGGAAGACGAGACGATGCTGGGAGTAGATACCCGGGGATTGGAAGATATCGACACGTGCATTCTCCAGCTACTATATTCGCTACGCAAGGCATTTCCGGCACTTTCCTTCCATGACCCGTCGGAGGCGTTCCTCGGCGCGGTGGATCGCTGCGGGCTGCGGCGCGAACTGCTCGGCGCCCGGGAGGATTCGTGAGAACCATCATGACGGTGGACGATTCGGCGAGCCTGCGGCAGATGGTGAGCGTGGTTCTGCGCGGCGGCGGCTATGAGGTGGTCGAAGCCACGGACGGAGTAGACGCACTGACGAAGCTGAAAGGGCGGGAGTTTCACCTCATCCTGACCGACATCAACATGCCTCGGATGGATGGGCTCGAGTTTACGCGCCAGCTTCGCGCCCTGCCGCAATACAAATTCGTCCCCGTGATTCTGCTGACCACCGAATCCCACCCGGAGAAGAAGCAGGAAGGCAAGGCAGCCGGGGCAACCGCCTGGATCGTAAAGCCGTTCAGTCCGGACCAACTTCTCGCGGTGGCGAAAAAGGTGATGCGCTGAGGCCGGGGCGGGAAAGGCTATTTCACCATGTCCATCGACATTATCGAGCAGATGCGGATCGGATTCCGGGCTGAGGCTCTGGACCTTCTGATTGAACTCGATTCGGCTCTCCTGGCGCTGGAGACGGAACCGGGCGATTCCGCAATAGTAAACCGTGTTTTCCGGGCTATTCACACCATCAAGGGGTCGGGGGCGACCGCCGGCTTCGTCCGCCTGGCCCGGTTCGCGCACAAGATGGAGGAAGCGTTTGACCTGGCGCGCGAAGGCCGTCTGGCCGTCACTCCGGATTTGATCGATTGCGGGCTCAAAGCTTGCGACGTACTCCGGCAGATCCTCGCAGAGCGGCAGGAGGAGGCCGAAGTCCCAGGAGAGGCGGAGGTAACCGAGGCGTTCGCGCGGGTGCTGCCGGCGCATGAAAACGCGTCCCCGGCGGCCACAACGGACTCCCCGTCGAGCACCGCGGTTCGCGCGGCCTTTGAGATCACTTTCAAACCCAACCGCGAGATGTTCTATTCTGGCGCGGATCCGGTCACGCTGCTCGACGATTTGCGGGAATTGGGGCAGGCATACGTCACGGGCCACGGGGACCAGGTGCCACCCTGGCCGGCGATCGAGGCGGAGCATTGCTATCTCTGGTGGGAGATCCTGCTGATCACGGATCGGGATCTGGCGACCATCCAGAACGTATTCGTGTTCGTCGAAGGCGATTGCGAGGTGCGTATTCGTCCGCGGGGAGATCAGACCTCGGCGGTGGCTCTGCTTGGTTCCATTACCCCGGAGGACTTCGCGCTGTTTGTGGCGGAGTGCCAAGACCACTTGCTGGTGCTGGAAAGGGATGCGCTCGCGTTGGAAAACAGGCCGGCGTCGAAGGGCAACCTCGATTCCCTCTTTCGCAGTGTCCATAGCATCAAGGGAAACGCCGGCTTGTTGCTGGGACACGTCAATGGCAGCGTCCTGGCCGCCGGTCATCCGCTGCAATTGCTATCGCGCGTGGCCCACGGACTGGAGTCGCTTCTCGATCCGTGGCGCAGCGCGACTGCCGGACCGGTACCTCGCGGGACCATCCAGACGGCACTCGATGCGGGCGATGCAATCCGCCAGTTGTTGGCGAGCCTGGTGCACGACGGCGCGGGTGAACCGGTGGCAGTCCAACTGCTCGAACGTTTGGGGGCTGTTGGCAACTGCGCGCTCAACGGCCAGGCGGTGGACGGCCGCGACGCGGCGTTCCTCAACACGACATCCCAGTGCATGGAGATGATAGCGGGCTGTTTCCGGCGCATGGAAACCCCAGGCGAACCCGCCGGACCCGTTCTCGAAACCTACCGGCGCGGGCTGAAGACTTTGGCGTCCGCCGTCCAATACCGGAGATGTCCGGAGATGGCAGAGCCATTAGCGCAGCAACTGCGAATCCTGAATGAGGCGATAGCGGCCGGCGAAGGTTTGGGCGGTGAGGAGCGCACTCTGCTGGGGGCGGCGTTTCAGGCGGCCCGTTCCGTGCTGAACCGCATCGTGTCCCCGGCGGCCCAAGCCGAGCGCCCCCCTGAACCTATGGCGGCCACACCCTCCAAACCTTCGGCGGAACGGGCGGACGGCGGCGCCTCTCCCTCGACAATTCGCATCGAGCAGAACAAGCTGGATCGTCTGATGCGGGTGGTCGGGGAATTGCTGGTCGCCCGCGGGGCATTCCCCCTGCTGGCACAAAAGCTAAACAACGGCGATGGCGCGGGAGTGGGAAAAGAGCTCAGAGAGGCCGGCTCGAATATCTCCCGCATTGCCGACGAACTGCAGGCCACCGTGATGTCGATTCGGATGCTGCCGGTCAAGACGGTTTTCCAGAGATTTCCGCGACTGGTGCGCGATCTTGCCCGTTCCCTGGGCAAGGAAGTGCAACTCGTCATTGAGGGAGAGGGGATCGAACTGGACAAGACCATCCTCGAACAGATCGGCGATCCTCTGGTCCACGTCATCCGCAATGCGGTTGACCATGGCCTGGAACCGCCGGCGGAACGGCGGGCACAAGGAAAGGACGCCGCCGGACAACTCATCTTGCGGGCTATGCGCCAGGCCGGCGGCGTGACGATCGAGGTTACCGACGACGGGCGGGGGCTTGACGCCGCCGCGCTGAAGCGGAAAGCGGTCGAGAAGGGTCTGCTCACTCCGGAAGTGGCTTCTGGCATGAGCGAGGAGGCTGCGTTTCAGTTGGTGTTTCTCCCCGGGCTGACCACGGCGGCGAAGGTCACCGACGTTTCCGGCCGGGGAGTGGGAATGGATGTGGTGCGCAGCAACGTGGGCAACCTGCAGGGCACGGTCGAAATCCGATCCCAGGCCGGCCGCGGCACAACCTTTCTGATCGAACTGCCCACCAGTCTCATGATCTCCAAGGGCATCCTGCTGGAGGCCGGGGCTCAAGAGTATATCCTGCCGCTCGGAAACATTCGCGATATGGTCAAGGTGCCATTGGAGGCCGCCCACCAGTATCGCAGCCTCACGCTGGCGCAGGTGCGGGGAACCATTTATTCTCTATTCAATCTGGCGGAACTATTGGGCCTGGCGCCTGCCGAAACGAGCGAGATTTCCATCGCCATCGTGGAAGCAGGTACGGCGAAATACGGCCTTGTGGTCGATAAGTTTGTCAGCGAAGTGGAGGTATTGGTCAAACCGCTTACCGGTGGCTTGGAGCGATGCCAGGAATTTCAAGGCGCGGCGATTCTGGGCGACGGACGAGTAGTCCTGGTCCTCAATGCGCTGGAGTGCCACAGACTGGACCGCACCGCATGAGGTCGGACGACCCGGCGGAGGCCGGAGCGCCGCCTTCCGAGATGCAGTCAAGGCCGCGCGGCGGGGCGCGATGGCTCCGGTGGCGTCCCCTATTCCGGCTGAAACCGGGCTCGGGCTATAAGCCCGCGGGGGGCTGGACCGAAACGGTCGGTAAGGTGGTCGCGGATCTCGACCGTTTGAATCGCCAAACGGAGCAATACTTTCTGAGAATCGGCGCCAAGCTGGCTGAGTTCATCGACGCGATCGGCTTC
>Ga0302319_10009486_pt1 | contig 18700 bp, 17 predicted proteins | sample Bog_T0_2_FD_203319 | JGI IMG/M metagenome (GOLD analysis project Ga0302319, IMG submission 203319) | Peat permafrost microbial communities from Stordalen Mire near Abisko, Sweden - Bog_T0_2 | ecosystem: Environmental > Terrestrial > Soil > Wetlands > Peat | place: Sweden: Abisko, Stordalen Mire... | reverse complement strand
CGACGCTGACTTCACCGCGAAAGGGGTAGTCAAGCGCGATGATGAGGACAAAGACCAGGGCGATGGTGGTGGAGATGAGGCCGGTGATGGAGAGATGGATGCCGAAGCTTTTGGCGCCGAAGAGGTATGTGTAGCCGACGGCGATGGCCCCGGCGAGGAGCAGAATCTGCCAGACGACAGCGGGCAGGTGCTCGCCGGCAGCCTCAATGCGGTTGCGGCGGGCCTTGATCAGTTCGTCGGCGGCCTGCATCATGGCGCCCTTGTTGACGGACTGGCCGAGAGTGGCAGGGTTGAAGGCGGCTAGGGAGGTGCTGAGGTTGCCGAGGGAGACCCAGCCGGGCTCGAAGACCTCTTCGCCGAGCTTGCCGTTCTGCTGGCTGGGCCACTCCTCGTGAACAACGATGTCGATGTACTGGTTGAGGTCGGCGCGGATCTTGTCGCCGAGCTCTGGAGGCAGACCGTTGGCATCCAGCATCAGGTTGCTGAGCTGGTTGGCCTCGGCGGTGGCGATCTCGTCGGCTTTCGCAGCGCTTTCAAAGACGTTGACGACGATGAAGGCGATAAGGACGGCGTAGACGACGGCGACGATGGCGTAGGTGAGGCCGACGGTCTCGGTGTCTTTGTGACGGAGTTCAACAGAGACAAACCGATGGAAGATGATGAGGCCGAGAAGAGAGAGGCCGGTCCAGATGCCGATGACGATCAGGCCGATGAGCCAGGTGGGGTGGGAGTACAGAAAATCTGCGAGCAAGGGATTCCCCTTAAGTGAGGCGGGACGATGGGTTGCTGAACGAGGAAGGCAGAGCCCGGCAGATGCTGTAGCACCTGCCGGGCTGCTATTGGGCTAGTGAAGAGGAACGCGCCGACTAGTCAACGGTGGCGGTGGTCTTGTCGCTTTCCTTGTTGTAGTGGAGGGTGACGGTGTTGATGTCGCTCAGCTTGAGGTTCGTCCACTCGACGGTGCCGGAGCCGTCAGACCACTCGACCTGGATGTCCCAGTGCTCATGCTCCTGCTTGGGAGAGAAGGTGATCTTCAGGGTCTCGCCGGAGGCGAAGGTGCGGCCGTGCAGGACGTCATCGTCATCGGACCATTCCTTGTTGCCGGACCAGCTGATGCGGACGGCCTTGATGTCATAGCCGGTCTTATTGACGAGGTCGAAGTTCAGGTCGCTTTCAGCGGCGGCCATGTGTAGTCCGGCGGGCGCAGGTGTTGCGGCGACCGCGGCGGAGCTGAAGCTGATAACGAGTAGTGAGGCGAGCCCGACTACAAATGCTTTATGTCCAGTCTGGAGAAATTTCATAGGGTCCCTTTCGATCTTTAAACGAGTTCGCTCCAGCTGATGGTCTACCTTGCCGGAGTGTTCGATCAAAAGGACAAAGTTTTTCAGTAGAAGCTTGCAAGAAGCGTACTACAACGAAATGGATGAAAGGGCCAACTGGGAAAAGTCTCAGGCAGATTCGTGACAAGATATTTTCGTGGCACGATACTTTCCGGGCTTGAAGGAGCAGGACGCGTACTGGAGTGACTGAATGAGAGATAGGCCGATGCAAGTTTGCAGGCTCGGTCAACTTCCTATGTGAAAGACGATGCTGAAGGTGGTTTCCACCTCAGTGGGCTGGCCATTGAGCAGGTAGGGGCGATAGCGCGCGGCGCGTACGGCCTGGAGGGCGACGTCCTGCAGTATCGGCGGGCCGCTGATCACACGGGCGCTCTCAATGTGGCCGGCCTTCGAGATGATGGCCTGAATCACGACCGTGCCCTGGGTACCCGTGAGTCGTGCCATCTGTGGGTATGCAGGCTGAATGGGCGCGAGCAGGTTTCCCGTCAACACACCGGTAGAAACGTGCAGGGGAGTGGTGGAGTTGCCGCTCACGGGGCCGGCGACCGCGCGCGGGCCGGAGGGGCCGACAGTGCCCAGTGCAGAGAGAGCACTGGACGGCGCGCCGTTGGGGTCACCAAACGGCAGCAAGGGGGCTGCACCCGGAGGCGCGTCGCTGAGCGGTGCAGGATGCGAGAGTATAGGGGCCTGCATGGGAGCGGCCGGGGCCGGCTGCGATGCGGCCAGCGGCACTCGGACCGGTTGTGTGGGCGGGGGTGGTGGTGCTGGATGGGACAACAGAGGCGGGTCGAGATGCGAGAGCTTGATAGGGCCGTTGGGCAGGACCTCCGGATGCAGGATGGGAATGGCGATGAGCACCGCGGCAACGATGGCCTGCGTCGCGAATGAGATGAGCGCCGGCCAGCGGTTACGGCTGCGCAGCAGGGGCGTGGATTCGACGAGAGAGTCCTGAAACATGGCGGCACCTCGAGAGCTTCGATGTGCGCATTCAGGCGAGGAACGCGTCTGGAGAGTTAGACACCGTGGGACAGGGGAGTGTTCCACTGCGGCCGCCTTCAGGCGTTACGATGGTGGGATGGCCGCCGCCACCATCCCGCAGACGGAGAAGATCATGGTTGCGCCGCAGCGAGTGCTGTCGGTGGATGTGCTGCGCGGCATCACCATTGCGTTCATGATCCTGGTGAACGATCCCGGCGACTGGGATCACCTGTTCACTCAGCTTGACCACGCCCCATGGAATGGATGGACTCTGACAGATTTGGTGTTTCCGACGTTCCTGTTCCTGGTGGGCGCGTCGATTGTATTCTCGCTTGAGTCACGCGCTGCCAAAGGGGATTGCTGGAAGACGCTAACCGGGCATGTCATCGTGAGGTCGTTTAAAATTCTGCTGCTGGAGTTTGTACTGGTGTTCTTCCCGCGCATGCACTGGACGGGGATGCGCCTCTATGGCGTGCTGACGCGGATAGCGCTGTGTTACCTGCTGGCCGGGCTGGTGATGGTGGCCGTGATGAAGATGCGGCAGCGGGTGCCGCTGCTGATTGGCATCGTCGTATTCCTGGTGGTGGGGTATTGGGTCTTGCTGCGCTGGGTTCCCGTGCCGGGCGCGGGGATGCCGGGGCGGGGTATACCGTTACTGGATCCGAACCAGAATCTGGCCTCATGGATGGATCGCGGCGCGATGGCGTGGACTCAGCACTGGCTGCACACGGGAGCGCTGTACAGAAAGACGCGTGACCCCGAGGGGCTGTTGAGCACGCTGCCGGCGGTGGCGTCGACGCTGCTGGGCTCGCTTGCCGGGATGTGGATGCGGCGACCGCGCGGCGTCCGCGGCAGTGCAGACATGCAGCGGATGCAGCTTGGGCTGGCGGCGGCGGGCGTGCTGGGAGTGCTGGCGGGTGAGTTGTGGTCGTTGTGGTTTCCGATCAACAAGAACCTGTGGACGAGCAGCTACGTGCTGCTGGCGGCAGGATGGGCGGGGTTGGCGCTGGCCATGCTGTCGTGGCTTGTTGACCGCAGAACGCAACCCTGGCCGCGGTGGCTGCGCTGGAGCACCTGGCCGTGGCTGGTCTACGGATCGAATGCGATTGCGGCGTTTACTGTGTCCGTGGTGATCGTGAAGGGAATGCTGTACTACAAAGTCGTGGACTCCGACGGCGACCTGCATAGTTGGTGGGAACTGGCCTATGAGCGTGGCTTTGCGCGGCATGGATCGACGGAATGGACATCGCTGGCGTTTGGGCTCAGTTTTGTAGTGGTATGCTTTCTGCCGGTGTGGTGGATGTGGCGGAAGAAGTGGTTCTGGAAGATGTAATCGTAAATGGGCAAAGGCATAAAGCTTTCACGCAGAGGACGCAGAGGGAAAACGCGAAAGGTCGCAGAGGAAGGCAGAGGCAACGAGTTGGCATACGAGAGTTTGCGGGATTGGGTGAAGGTGCTGGAGAAGGCGGGCGAGTTGAAGCGCGTGAGCGCGGAGGTGTCGCCGGTGCTGGAGATGGCAGAGATCGCCGACCGTGCGGCAAAGTCCGGCAAGGGGACGGCGAAGGCGGGTGGGCCGGCGCTGCTGTTTGAAAATGTCTCTGGCTACCCGGGAAAGCACGTGCTGATGAACCAGTTCGGCAGCGAGAAGCGGATGCGGATGGCGCTGGAGGTGGAGTCGCTGGACGATGTGGCCAAGCGGATTGAGACGCTGATGCGTCCGGTACTGCCGACGGGGATGCTCGATAAGCTGAAGATGCTACCAATGCTGGCTGAGGTGGGCGGGTACTTCCCGAAGACGGTGGAGGCGAAGAAGGCTCCGTGCAAGGAGGTTGTGCTGCGCGGCGAGGATGTGGACGTGCTGAAGTTTCCGGTGTTGCAGACGTGGCCGCAGGATGGCGGACGGTTCATCACGCTGCCGTGTGTGGTGACGCGTGATCCGAAGAGCGGGAAGCGGAACGTCGGCATGTACCGAATGCAGGTTTACGACGCCAAGACGACGGGGATGCACTGGCAGCGGCAGAAGGTAGCCGCAGAGCATGCGCGCGACAGGATGCGGTCGGCGGCTGAAGATAAAGCGGGCCAAGTGGAGATGATGGCGCTGACCGCCGGCGGGACGGTAGCGGCTCCCGATAGTTCCCCTATGCCGCGGACGGTGGCAACGAAACTTCGCGGCGAGCGGATGGAGGTGGCTGTGGCGATCGGAACCGATCCGGCGACGACCTTTGCGGCGATCGTGCCCGCGCCGCCAGAGATTGAGGAGTACCTGATTGCCGGGTTCCTGCGCCAGCAGGCGGTGGAGCTGGTGAAGTGCGAGACCATGGATCTGGAAGTTCCGGCACATGCGGAGATCGTGCTGGAGGGCTATGTCGAGCTGGGCGAGCTGCGCAGCGAGGGGCCGTTCGGCGACCACACGGGCTTTTACACCATGCAGGATGAGTATCCGGTCTTTCACATTACCTGCATCACGCACCGCAAGGACCCCATCTATGCAGCTACGGTGGTGGGCAAGCCTCCGATGGAAGATGCGTGGATGGGCAAGGCCGTGGAGAGAATTTTTCTGCCGCTGATGCGGCTGACGCTGCCGGAGATCGTCGACGTGAATCTGCCGCCGGAGGGCGTCTTCCACAACCTAATGATCGTGAGCATCCGCAAGAGCTACGCGGGACACGCGCGCAAGGTGATGAGCGGCATCTGGGCGTTGGGACAGGCAATGTTCACCAAGTGCGTTGTGGTCGTTGATGAGGACTGCGATGTGCAGGACCTGGCTGAGGTGACGCTGCGCGTGACCAATAACATCGACCCGGAGCGCGATATTCAGTTCATGCTGGGGCCGGTGGACTCGCTGGACCACGCGAGCAGGCTGCCGAACTACGGCAGTAAGATGGGCATCGATGCGACGCGCAAGTGGGCCGCCGAGGGGTTCACGCGCGAGTGGCCGCAGATGCTGACCATGCCCGCAGAGGTGAAGGCCAAGGTGGAGAAGATCGTGAGAGACCTAGGGCTCGCGTAGAGTCAACGGCAACGGCAAACGCGGAGGTCGCCAAGGACGCGGAGGTTCGCAGAGGAAGGCCGACGGTATACTTGAGGGGCGCTGTAGCGCGGAAGTTTGATGGGAGATTGGTTTGGCGAAGGCAGAGATTGGGATCATCGGCGGCAGCGGGCTGTACAACATGGACGGCCTGACCGAGGTGCATGAGGAGCAGGTGGAGACGCCCTTCGGGAGCCCAAGTGAGGTGTTTCTGCTGGGCAAACTGGAGGGGCGCGATGTGGCGTTCCTGGCGCGGCATGGCAAGGGGCACCGCATCCTGCCGAGCGAGTTGAACTTCAAGGCGAACATCTATGCGATGAAGAAGCTGGGAGTGACCAGCATCCTGAGCGTGAGCGCGGTGGGTAGCCTGAAAGAGGAGCACAAGCCAACGGATTTTGTGATTCCCGATCAGTTTATCGATAGGACCTTCGATCGCAAGACGACGTTTTTTGGGAACGGCTTGGTGGGGCACGTGGCATTTGGCGATCCTGTGTGTGGAGTGGTGAGCGAGGTCTTCGCCAAAGCGTGCGAAGAGGTAGGCGTGGTGGGCAAGCGAGGCGGAACCTACGTGTGCATGGAAGGGCCGCAGTTCTCGACGAAGGCGGAGTCGCGGCTGTACCGCAGCTGGGGCGCGGATGTAATCGGAATGACCAACCTGCAGGAGGCGAAGCTGGCCCGCGAGGCGGAGATAAGCTACGCGACGCTCGCTATGGTGACGGATTACGATTGCTGGTTTGAGGGTCACGATGCAGTGACCGTGGAGCAGGTGATTGCGGTGATGCACCAGAACTCTGGCAACGCGCAGAAGGTGGTGAGAGCCGCGGTGCGGATGATGCCGAAGGACCTGAGCGCAGCGCCTGCGCAGACGGCGGCGAAGTTTGCGATTATGACGGATCGAGCGATGATTCCGGCGGAGACGAAGCAGAAGCTGGAGCTGCTGTACGGGAAGTATTGGTAGGTTTTGGTTCTGTTGAGTTTCGAGTTGTGAGTGTTTGAGTTGCGAGTTAAGAATGGAGACAGATGGCGATTCTAGTAGTTGGTTCTGTGGCGTTTGATTCCCTGGAGACGCCGAGCGGCAAGCGCGAGCGCGTGCTGGGTGGTGCGGCGACGCATTTTGCGTTGGCGGCGAGCTTTTTTACCAAGGTGCGTGTGGTCGGCGTGGTGGGCGAGGATTTTCTGCCTCAACATGAGGCTGTGCTGACCAACAAAGGCATTGACACGACAGGTATCGAGCGTGCGCCGGGTAAGAGCTTCCACTGGACGGGAAGCTACGTGAAGGACATGAACGCCGCGGAGACCCTGGCGACTGACCTGAACGTGTTTGCCGCGTTCGAGCCAAAGATACCGGAGAGCTATCTCGATTCTGAGTACCTGTTCCTCGCGAACATCGATCCGGTGCTGCAGGCCCGCGTCCGTGCGCAGATGCCTGACGTGAAGATGGTGGCGGGCGACACGATGAACTACTGGATTGCGGCACACCGCGAGAACCTGCTGAAGGTTCTGAAGGAGCTGGATGTGCTGCTGATCAACGACGGCGAGGCGAAGATGCTGAGCGGTGAGTCGAATGGACTGCGCGCCGCGAACGGTGTGCGGGCGCTTGGGCCGAAGGCGCTGATTGTGAAGCATGGTGAGTACGGAGCTACGGCTTACACCAGCGGGCGTCCGTTTCGCGCTCCAGCGATGCCGCTGCATGATGTGGTGGACCCGACGGGCGCAGGCGACTCGTTTGCCGGTGGCTTCTATGGCTACATTGCATCCCAGCCGGAGCTCACGCCGGAGGTCTTTCGCCGTGCCATGTTCTATGGCAGTGTGATGGGCTCGCTGGCGGTGGAGAAGTTCGGCACGGAGCGAATCCAGGCGACGACGCGCAAGGAGATCGACGAGCGCTTTGAGCATCTGCGGGAGATTTCGCACCTATAGGCGTGAAATTTGTGGCGGTGTGAGAGAAAAGTTTTCACGCAGAGGGCGCAAAGAGAAACGCAAAGGGCGCTGAGGAAAACGCAGAGGGCTTGGAGGAGATTCGCTGGCAGCGAAGAGGACATTGACGCGGGGCGGGCGTTCCAGAAGGCAGACGCCGTTGTGGGTGCCCGGCGATCCGGAGGCGGTGCGCCCGTTGCAGCGCGGGGAGAGCTACCCTCTATTTGCAGCGGCAGTGATTATGGGCTTCATCGCGCTGTTCGTGTGCTATTCGCGCGGCTATCTGCTGTTGTACGGCGATGCCGTTGCGCATCTGGCCATTGCACGGCGGATACTGGACGCTCGCTGGACGGGGATTGCGCAGTTGGGAGGCGTGTGGCTGCCGCTGCCCCATCTGTTGATGCTTCCGTTCATCGGCAACATGCGCATGTGGCAGACCGGGCTGGCGGGCGCGCCAATGGCCATGCTGAGTTACGCGCTGAGCGTGGCGGGTATATGGCGGCTGGCGCGGCGGATGATGCGCAGCCGCTGGGCGCTGGTGGCGACCACGTTTTATGCGCTGAATCCGAATCTGTTGTATCTCGCGACCACGGCGATGACCGAGACGCTGTTTCTGGCGCTGCTGATCTGGAGTGTGGTCGCAACCATGGAGGGAGTGGGGGCGCTGCGCGCCGGGCAGGCTGCGAGGGCGAACGCGCGCATGGTGCTGGCGGGGCTGTTGGTGCTGGGGCAGGTCTTCACGCGCTATGACGGCTGGATTATCGGTGCGGTGATATGGTGCTGTTTCGCATGGACAGTCTGGAAGTGCGAAGCCCAACTCCGGCGACGCGTGCTGCCGGCGTTCCTGTTTTTTACAGCACTATGTATTTCGGGGCCGCTGCTCTGGTTCTGGTACAACCAGCATTTTGAGGGCGACTGGCTGGACTTTTTGCGCGGGCCCTACTCGGCACAGCAGATTGAGCGCAAGACCGCGCCTCCGGGCCAGCACTATCGCGAGTGGCACCGTCCGCTGCGGGCGCTGGTCTTCTTCACACGGACCGCACAGGTTGACGCCGCCGCGTGGGAGACGGGCTTCGGACTGCTGCTGGCGGCGCTGTTCGGCTGGTGGTTGACCTGGAAGCGTCGCGCGGTTGCGGAGGTGCGACGGCGTGGCGAGGCGTTTGCATGGCTGTTGTGGGTGCCGCTGCCGTTTTATGTGTACTCGGTGGCGTATGGCTCGGTGCCGATCTTTATTCCGCAGCTGTACCCGCACTCCTACTACAACGCCAGGTACGGGATGGAGATGCTGCCCGCGCTGAGCGTCTTCGGCTCGTTGGCGGCTGAGCGGCTGGACGTATGGCTGCGCGGCAAGACTGAGGGATGGGCCCGTGTGGGAGCGCGCTTCTGGCAGCCGCTGGGGATGATGTTGTGCGTGGCCAACTGTATCGCCATGATGTACTGGACGCCGTTGGTCCTGAAAGAGGGCATGGTGAACGCACGGACGCGTGTGTCGCTGGAGGAGTCGCTGGCGCTGGAGCTGGAGCAGATGCCCGCTGACGCGCCGGTGATGATGGCGCTGTCCGCGCACGTGGGTGCGGTACAGACGGCGGGTCGTACGCTGCGCAGCATGGTAAGTGAGAACGACTCGCAGAGCTTCGATGCCGCGCTGCAAGACCCTGCGCATCATGCCGCGTTTGTGATTGCGATCGCCGGCGACCCGGTGGCAAAGGCCGTCGAGGAGCACCCGGAAGGGCTTATGGAGATCGCGGTGGTCTGTACGACCGGGCAACCCTGCGCCCGGGTGTACCAGTCGCAGGTGTGGAACGGTGGCGGCGGACGCTGAAGAAACGCTGCGCGGGCAACCTGCATCCTACCGACTGCGCCGCATGAAGACCGCGGTTCGCGAGTGGCGAGGAACGATCCGCCGGACGACAAATTACAAAGCAGGAGTAACAGGGCCATGGGAATGTTTTCAGCAGATGTAGAAGACCTGCGCGCGCTTTATCAAACGGAGCTGCAACGCGCGCTCAACAGTGAGAAGCAGATCGTCGAGAAGGGTCTGCCGGCGATGATTGAAAACGCAACGAATCCGGAGTTGAAGAAGGCGTTTAAGGCTCACTTGGAGGAGTCCAGGGAGCATGTTTCGCGCGTGGAGCGGATACTGGACAAGCTCGTGGGCGAGAGCAATGAGAGTAAGTGCAAGGTCACGGCGACGCTCATCAGCAGCACGGAATCGGACGTGAAGGGCGCCAAAGACAAGCATCTCCGCGATGTGGTGCTGATCGCGGCGGGCAACCAGGTGGAGCACCATGAGATCGCGGTCTATGGCACATTGCGTACCTGGGCCGAGGTGCTGGGCGAGGATGTCGCGGCCAAGCTGTTGCAGAAGACGCTGGCCGAGGAGGAGAAGGCTGACGAGCTCTTGAGCGGGCTAGCCGCGAAGATCAATGTTGAAGCGCCGGTGGCATAGAGCGTAAACAGCGAGCATTGGATTGGCCCGGGCCGCACAACGCGGCCGCGGGCCGTTCTTTTTGTGGACTCAAACTCGATTCCATATGGGGATGCCTTACTACCGCTGCACAGCGGAGTAGTATTCTGGCTCGATGGTAGTGCCTGGCCATATTCATTTTTCGTCTTTCGAGCAGATGTTCCTCTCCCGAGCGGCGGCGACGCGGCTGCTGGCGGCGTGTGCGCTGGGCGGAGCCGTCGGCATGGAGCGCGAGTGGCGGCACAAGGACTCCGGGCTGCGGACGAACATGCTCATCTGCATGGGGTCAGCGCTGTTTACGATGATGAGCGTGGTGCTGGCGGGGGACTCAACCGCGAACCACGGACAGGTGGCGGCGAACATTGTGCAGGGAGTTGGTTTTCTTGGCGCCGGGCTGATCCTGCACACCAAGAACCGGGTGCTGGGGCTGACCAGTGCGGCGACGGTCTTTGTGGTGGCGGCGATCGGGATGACGTGCGGGGTGGGCCTCTACATTGAGGCGCTGATTGCGACCGTGCTGGTGCTGCTTGCGCTGCGGGCCGTCGGTGCGGTGGAAAGCCAGCTGGGATGGAAGAGGTACCCGATGATTTACGAGGTGCGTGCGGATGTGGGAGCGACGCTGCCTAGTTCCATCGTGGGAGCGGAGCGTGCTGAAGCGCTGGCGGAGGATGTTGCTGCATCGCAGCATCGGATGCTGCGGGCGATTCTGCGTGTTCTGGACTCGGCGGGACTGCGCCTGTATGTGCGGGAACGTGACAATGTGGCGGGGATGGAGCGTGTCTCCTTTGAGGTGAGCGCAACGCGCAGGGAACATGTAAGGCTGTTGGCAGACCTCCGCGCCAGCGACGCAACTGACCAGGTGGTGGCTTTCCAGGACCAGGAGGAGGATTGAGCGGGATTAAGTTTGTCAAGGCACACGCGTTCGGCAACGACTTTCTGATCCTCGAAGAGAGCCTGGCGCAGGGGCGACATGCCGCGCTGGCGCGCAAGCTGTGCGCGCGCAATACGGGCATCGGAGCGGATGGAATCGAGTTTCTTGATCGGCGCGCGGACGGGACACTCTTTCTGCGACTGTTCAATGCAGACGGGATTGAGGCGGAGCTGAGCGGGAATGGGACGCGGTGCGTGGCGGCCTGGCTGGCGCAGAATGAAGGGCGGCAGCAGGCGGACTTTGGGACGCACGGCGGGGTTCGGAGTTGTCGCGTGGTGAGGCGTGAGGGCGCGGCATGGTGGATCGAGAGCGGGATGGGCGTGCCTCGAGTGATGCCACGGAAGATTGAGATTGCTGGGGTGGAAGGTACGATCGATGGGGCGATGGTGAATGTGGGGAATCCGCACTATGTGATCTTTGTGGAGCGCGAGGACTTTGGATCCCATGGGATTAGTTGGCAGGATTTGGGTGCGAAGGTCAGTGTCGATTCGATGTTCCAGTTCGGAACCAATGTGGAGTTTGTGCGTGTGCTGTCGCCGACGGAGATTGCGTTTCGGATCTACGAGCGCGGCTGTGGGCCGACGTTGTCGAGCGGGACGGGGACGTGTTCAGCGAGCGCGGCGGCGATAGTGCTACGTGGCGCTGCGAGGGAGTTGACGGCGACGGCGCCTGGCGGGGCGCAGCAGGTCGTGTGGAGAGACGATGTGGGCGAGATGATGCTGACGGGACCGGCGGAGATTATTTGCGCGGGGGAAGCGGAGTTTGAGGAGTGAGAGAGGTTTTTGAGGGTGCAGCTTCCAGCCGCCAGTTGCCAGTCGACAGTTTGAGGAAGGGAAGCCGCGTGGCGGTGGTGTCGGCTGCTTCGGCGGCGAAGCCGGAGTTGGTGGCGCGCGGCGTAGAACGGCTGCGGGCGTTCGGCTATGTGCCGGTGGTGATGCCCCATGCGCTGGCGCGCGGACCGCTGTACTACGCAGGATCGGCGGAGCAGCGGGTTGCCGACCTGCACGCAGCGTTTGCAGATAAGAGCATCGACGGCGTGATCTGCACGCGAGGGGGTTGGGGATCGGCGGAGCTGCTGCCGCTGCTGGACGCTGCACTGGTGCGCGAGAATCCGAAGGTGTTTGTGGGCTACAGCGACCACACCTCGTTGCATGTGTGGTTTTGGAATGAGTGCGGGATGCCGACGTTCTATGGTCCGATGGTGGCGGCGGACTGGGCCAAGGACGATGGCGTGGATGAGCGGACGTGGCGCGCGGCCTTGGAGGGCACAGGTGCGTGGAGCGTGGGGGCTGCGGATGGTCTGCGAGTGCTGCGCGGCGGCCAAGCCGAGGGCCGGCTGCTGGGTGGCTGCCTGTCGATTCTGGCAGAGGGTTTGGGAACACCGTGGGCGCTGCGCATTGACGAGCCCTACGTGCTGTTTGTGGAGGATATCGGGACCAAGCCGTATCAGTGGGACAGGATGCTGCAGCATCTGCGTTTTGCTGGATTGATGAAGAACGTAACGGGCCTGGTGCTTGGAGACATGAGCGCGAACGTGGATGCGCGCGATATGGAGTTGCTGGAGGGCGCATGCCTGCATGCGTTGCGCGAGTTTGACGGGCCGGTTGCAATCGGATTGCGGAGCGGGCACGTCGAGTACGGGAACCGGTCGGTGCCTTTGGGGGCGTGGGTGAAGTTACTGAACGCCGAGTTGAGCGCTGCCGGATAAGGTCAATCAAAGACGAACGCAATGGACGCAAAGGATGGCGCAATGGACGCAATGAAGAGGCCACAGCATGTTCATCTGATTGGGGTCTGCGGCACGGCGATGGCATCGCTGGCGGGGATGCTGCGCGCGCGCGGGCAGCGTGTGACGGGCTCGGACACCGCGGCGTATCCGCCGATGAGCGACCAGTTGCGCGCGATGGGGATCGTTATCCTGGAGCCGTACCGTGCCGAGAACCTGGATCCGAGGCCGGATCTGGTGGTGGTGGGTAATGCGATCTCACGCGGGAATCCGGAGCTGGAGCGGGTGCTGGATCAGCGGATTTTGATGACATCCATGGCGGCACTGATCCACGATGAGTTCCTGCCGGGCCGCGAGAGCCTGGTGGTGTGCGGAACGCATGGCAAGACAACAACCACGTCGATGCTGGCGTGGATCTATGAAACAGCCGCACGGAGGGACGCAACATGGAAACCGTCCTTCTTGATTGGCGGTGTAGCGGAGAACTTTGGGACGAGTTTTCGGGTGCAGGAGGATACGCGACCCTTTCTGCTGGAGGGCGATGAGTACGACACCGCGTTCTTCGATAAGGGGCCGAAGTTTCTGCACTACTTTCCCGACGCAGCGATTCTGACGCATGTAGAGTTCGACCATGCGGACATCTATCCCGACCTGGAGGCGGTAAAGACCGCCTTCAAGCGGCTGGTGAACCTGATTCCGCAGCGGGGACGGCTGGTGGCGTTTGACGGCAGCGAAAACGTAACGGAGTGTTGTGCCAAGGCGTTCTGCGCGGTGGAGCGGTATGGAATGGCGCAGGACTCACACTGGCGCATCGCGGATTTGAAGCTCGGCCCGGTTTCCGCATGGACGCTGCTGCACGAGGGCAAAGAGCTTACGCGGCTGACGCTGCCGATGGCCGGAGAGCACAATGCGCTGAATGCGACGGCAGCCGCCGCTCTGGCAGCTGGGCAAGGTGTTCCGGTGGAGGCGATCGTCGAGGCGCTGGCCACGTTCAGGAGCGTAAAGCGGCGGTTGGAGGTGCGCGCGGAGGTCGCAGGCATAACCGTAATCGACGACTTCGCGCATCACCCCACGGCCATCCGTGAGACGCTGCGTGCGCTGCGGTCGGCATATCCGGGACGCAAATTGTGGACGGTGCTGGAACCGCGTTCCAACACGTTGCGGCGGAATGTCTTTGAGCGCGAGCTGGTGGAGTCGCTGGCGCTGGCTGATGAGGTGGTGTTGGCCGCGGTCTTCAAGAGCGAGGCGGTCCCCGCTGCGGAACGGCTGGATCCTGAGCGGGTGATTGCCGCGTTGCGGAAGCGCGGCGTCCCCGCAGTGTTGTGCGCGGACGCGGACACAATTGTCGCAGAGGCAGCGCCGAGGATGCGGGCGGGAGATGTAGTCGCGATCCTGTCCAATGGTGGATTTGGCGGGATCTACGAGAAGTTGCCCGCAGCGTTGGGCTAGAGGATCTTGTCCATGCGGATGATAGGGAGCTGTTCGCCGTTGGGCAGAACGACGCTGGAACGGGCACGTTCGAAGTAACCTTTGAGGCTATAAAGCGGAACTCCGGTGATCGTGGAGCCCATCTCAAAGCGCGTGAAGCCGGCGGCATGGGCGGCGGACTCGCAGTGCTCAAGGATGAAGCTGCCGAGACCACGCCGCGCCCACGCTGGGTGGACGAAGATCGCGCGGATCTTCGCGAAGTCGGTTGCGGGGTCGAGTGGCGTGCTATCTCGGTTGGCGTGGCTATCGCTGCCGTAGAGGGTTCGACGAAAGCTCCAACCACCGCAGGCGATCAGCACTGTGGGGTCATCGGCCGGCGTGGCTACAAAGTAGGTCTGGTCCTCGAGCAGTTGGCGGTCGATGCCGAAGGCGCTGCCGATGGCGCCGTCGATCTGCGCGGGAGTGTAGTCGTGCTTCTGGAGCTGTCGGACGGACTGTTCGATGAGCGCTTCGAGGGCCGGGATATCGGCGAAGGCGGCCGGACGGATGGTGAATTGCGAGGTGCTGGACATCGGTGCTTCCATGGTATCGCCGCCGACGCGTTATGCTGGGGCGGTATGTGGGCTGGATTGCGGATGCTGTTCGTATTTATCGTGCTGGGGACGCCGGCGGCGCTGGTGGGCATTCCATGGTCGGCTTTGGGTGGGGATTTTCGCACGATATACGGCTGGGGAATGGGGATCATCCGGCTGGGAGTGCGGTTTGCGGGCATCCGTGTGCGGCTCGAGGGGATGGAGAATATCCCGGTGGGCCGCGCGTGCATCTTCCTCAGCAATCATGTCTCGAATCTGGATCCTCCGGTGTTGCTGCCGTCGATTCCGGGAATGACCAGCGTGTTCCTAAAGAGGTCGTTGATGAAGATACCGCTGCTCGGCACGGCAATGCGGATGGGGAAGTTCGTGCCGGTCGCTCGCGGTCACAGCCGAGAGGAGGCGGAGAAGAGTGTGGCGGCCGCGGCGGAGGCGCTGCACAGCGGTCTGCACGTCACCATCTTCCCGGAGGGCACGCGGTCGCCCGATGGACGGCTGCTGGCGTTCAAGCAGGGAGCGTTCTTTCTGGCCGAGGAGACGGGCGCGTCGATGGTTCCAGTCGTAATCCAGGGCACAGCACAGATGATGCGCAAGGGCAGCCTGAAGATCTATCCTGGGGAGGCCTTAGTCCGGTTTCTGCCGGCGGTGTGGCCGAAGAACTTCGCCAGTCGCGAGGAGATGATGGCCGCGGTGCGCGCGGAGATGGAGAAGGCGCTGCTAAAAAATCTGTAGATATCCGCTATTTGATGATGGGGCTGTACCCGTCGGCGACCAGACGCTGGCGCATGACGTCGGCGTCGTGTCGATTGTTGAAGGGGCCAAGCTGAATATGGATGAGCTTATCCGCCTCCAGAAAGGCCGATGGAGCATACCCCTTGACGCGTAGCGCGTTCATCAGCAGAGCAGAGTCCTGTTGATGGGAGACTGCGGCGATCTGGACGAGGAATGATCCGGTGGCCGCGGGTGCTGCAGGCGCAGGTGCGGGCGATGCGGACGCCGGAGCGACAACCGCGGCATGGGCGGGCGCAGACGGCGCGGGCGGTGTGGACGGCGCTATACGGACGATGGGCGCGGGTATTACGCCGGTGGACGCAGGCCGATCTGGGCTCTTCGTCGCGATGGAAGCGTCTGTCGTTGCCGGAGTGGCAGGATGAGGCGTCAGAGGGACGCTGCTGGGCGTTCCTGCGGGCAGGCCAGCGGCCGGCTTAAAGGCATTGAAGTTGGCAGCGACGGGGGCGCTCTGTGAGTTCTGAGCGGTGGCCGGCGCGGACCTGTGGTTGCCTACGCTGTAGCCAAAGCCGAAGAAGAGGCCGCAGAGCAACACCAGGCCGAAGAAGATGCCGAGGATGGAGCCTGTGCTGAGGGTGAACTCGCGCTCGGCGCGGGTCACGACATCGTCGTCATCGAGAAGATAGTTCATATGCCTGTCGTATCTGACTCAGGATGGGACCCGGGCTAGTAGCGCAGGTAAAAGCCTACCGCCGGCTCATAGGTATTGGAATGCTTCAGGATGGTGAGGTAGTTCAAGCCGTAGTCGGGGTCGAGGAAGAACAGCTCGCGGAAGCCGGCACTCAATCCGAGATGCGGTGTAATGTCCTTTTGTACGCCGACAGAATAATAGTAGACGGCGCGCGCATGCTTGCTGGCGCCTTCGCCGCCGTGGGCGGTGGGTTTGAACTCAATGGAGCCCGCGCCGGCGCCGAGGAAGGGCTGGAGGCCGAAGATCGGATGCGGCGGATGCGCCACGTAGCCCAGCGTAATCTCGTCCGCGCCGGTCTGAATCTGGAAGTCGTTGCTGGAGCAGCAGGCGACGGCTCCGGCACCGGTGTAGTTCTCGGTGTAGCGGGCGTAGCCGTAGTTGAACTCGAAGCCGATGTACGGCTTGGCCGTGTAGCCGATGGAGACCAGCGCGCCGAGCGTGTTGGAGCCGTACTGTGTGATCGACTGGCCGGTGTTGGAGGCGAGCGGCACCACCGGGCCGGTGACCGTGGAGTTGAACTCGCCGACGCCCGTTACGCCAAGATCGAGGCGATGGATCTGGCGGATAAACGGCGTCTCCGGCGTTTCGGTCTGGGCGGCTGCGGCGGCGCCGAGGCTGCAGGCAAGTAGTGCGGCGGCGAGAAGAGGCAAGGCTTTGCGAATCAAGTCGTGACGGCTCCGGGCGCGAGATGGCGCTCTGTGTCTAGTCTAACGCTTTGTTGGCGCGGGCGCGGCGGGCGATGCGGGTGAGCGCCGAGGTTCCGCCCCCTAGCAGCAGGCCACAGGCGATGGCGGTCGCTGCGTGCACGCGCCCTGGAGCTGGTCCGGCGACCAGGCGGTCAAAGCCGAGCACCAGCGCGAGCGTCGCAGCCAGACCGACCAGCAAGGGCGTCCGGCGCAGCAGGTCGAGCAGCAGGAGCGCCACCGCAGTGGCCAGCAGCGCAATCGCCGCGAGGCTCAGATTCTGCCGCAGCAGCGAACCCACCGCGAACAGCACCATCAGCAGGCCGAGGGCGCCGGGAAGGACCCATCCAGGACGGTTGAGTTCTACGCAGACCAGCAGCAGGCCGAACGTAAGCGCCAGGACTGCGGCGTCCGGCGCCAGATGGACCGCGGCCGCCGCAAGGCTCATGGCACGGTCTGGCCGCGCTGCCGTAGGGCCTGGCGCATGGCGAGCGCCGCGAAGTTACTGGGCTCAATCAACAGCGCGTGGGCAACGTCGTCGGCGCTTGCCGGCAGCAGATTGGCGGCCAGATCGAGCCTGGCCAGCACCATCCACGCATCGACATTGGAGTGCAGATGGAGCGAGACGCCCGCCTCGCTGCGGGCCTGCGTGGTGTCGCCGCTGTACTCGCGGACTTGTGCCAGACCAGCGTGCGCCTCGGCGGAGTTGGGGTCGGCGGCGAGCGCGGACTCGAACTGGCTCTCAGCCTCGGGAAGCAGACCCTGCGCAAGATAGTCGCGGCCGAGTTGCACGTACTGGGTGGCGCGCTGGACGGCTGGAAGCGTAGCCAGGCGAGCTGCGCGCATCTGGTCCAACTGGAACGCGGCCTGGCGGAAGCCGGTCTCCGAGTAGTTGCGGCGGATGCGCTCCACCGGGCTGAAGCCGCTGGCCGCGTTCGTATTGAGCCGTGTGCCGGCGGGCGCGAGCTGGAGCTGGCCAAGCAGCTCCACCGCTTCCTTGTCGGCGGGCTTGAGCTTGAGCGCCGCGTTCGCCTCGCCTATCGCCTGGTCGTTCGCTCCCGTGCGGAAGAGCGCGATCGCGAGGTTGTAGTGGTAGTCCTCGTCGGAGGGATCGGCCACGGAAGCGCGGCGGAAGAGCACCACGCCGTCCTTGCCCTGGCGGCTCATGGCAACGGCCTCGTCGTTGATGACCTCCGGCAGCGGCAGCCTGGTCTCGACGAAGTTGAAGGCCTTCTGCGCCGCGGCGTAGTTGGCGGAGTTGAACATCGCCAGGCCGCGATAAAAATTCGCCTCCAGGGCGAGCCGGTCAGTGGGCGGGACCTTCGCCAGGGTCGATGCGGCGGCCGCGTAGTCGCGGGCGGCATATTGCTCCTTCCCCAGGGCGAGCAGGGCGGCTGGGTAGTCCGGCGCCTGGGCCACCGCGGACTGCAGGCGCTTCAGGCGCTCCTGCGCGGTGGGAGCGTTGGCGCCGCGGATGTAGTCCTCAAACGCGGGCAGCGGCACCGCGCCGGGCGCGGCGAGGAAGGTCTGCTCGGCCACGTTGAACGTGGGGTCCATCTCCCGGGCCACCTTCCAGGCGATGGCGTTCTCGGCGTCGAAGAGGCGGTTGAGCTCGGCGCCGTCCTTGAGCGGAGGCGAGAGCGTCAGAGCGTCGACGGAGAGCACCTGCGCCTGGATCGCGATGCTGTCCTTGCCGCCGCTGGTCGAAGGTTTCATGGTGTAGCTGCCGACGACGACGAAGTTGGCGTCCAGCTGCTGCGCGATGCGGATGGTCGTCGCGCGCGAGGGACGAAAGCCGGCGGGAAGCCCGAGGTGGTCCAGCGCGAAGGCCCGGTCGTCGCGGGAGATGGTCAAAAATCCGGACGAGTTCAGGCGCTTGTCCAGCGTGTCCGGGAACGAGTCGCCGATCCAGCCGAGCGACGGGTTGCCGGAGCGGTTGTCAAAGGGCAACACCAGCACCACGCGGCCCCCGGGGGCGGGTCCCTGGGCCTGAGCCGGGGCGGACGCGGCGATGGAGGCGAAGACGCCCGGCAGAGCGAGAGAGAGGGCGAGACGCTTCAACAGAGGCCGCATTGGGTCGATTATAGGCGTTGGTGCCCTGTGGTTACGCCGCTCTGCCTACGGGCTGGAAT
>Ga0302319_10009483_pt1 | contig 18704 bp, 15 predicted proteins | sample Bog_T0_2_FD_203319 | JGI IMG/M metagenome (GOLD analysis project Ga0302319, IMG submission 203319) | Peat permafrost microbial communities from Stordalen Mire near Abisko, Sweden - Bog_T0_2 | ecosystem: Environmental > Terrestrial > Soil > Wetlands > Peat | place: Sweden: Abisko, Stordalen Mire... | reverse complement strand
AACGGAATAAACGCATTGCCCTGACTCTGGCTTTCCGCATAGTAACGGTGAACTGCGGTGGGAATGGTGAAGAACTGTGTGGAGTATTGGTCCCAAATATCAGCGAGAAACGCATCCAAAGCGAAGCCCGTGGTAGTCCCTAAGACGGCGTATGGCCGCAGATAGGCCAAAACAATGTATAAAACATTTTGCACGCCCACCGTATTCAGGCAATTGCGCACTGGATTACGAACGAGGTTTACATAATCGCTATAAGTTAACGTCGGACCAGTCGGCGCAGAAATAGCGCAAAGATTCGCGCTCGGTACGCCGCGCGCTGTCTGGTAATGAGAAGCAACCGCCGTTGAATTCGGGTCGGACGGACTGTATACGATAAGGACGCGCGACGCCAACGAACTCTGCGCCACGGATAGTTGCGCAGCCACCGCCAAGACCGCTAGCATCCGCAGATAGATCGGTACAGGCATAGACACCTAGATCTATGCTACTGCGATGCCACCCGAGTTGCCGTCTTGGTCAAGCGCCAAAAACAGGCTTGATGTGCCGATCATATAGGTTTTCCGTCACATTCTTGCCAATCGTGGGAGCAAACTCATCGAGAAATGACAGGTATTTGGTGCCGAGTTTGGCCGCTACTTTAAAACCCACGTGCAGGAGCTGCCGAACATCGCTGTTGAATTCAACATTCGATTGCACGTGCCGGAGCGCGTTCTGATATTGTTCCGAGCTCCAGCCGTTCACCTTTTCAGGCGACGGCAGCTTTTTCACGTCGATACTAATCACCGCCGCATAGGGCGCGCAGAGTGCATCGCGTTGTTCGTAGGCGTGGGCGTAAACATCCTTGGCCAGTTGCAAGCCATCGCCACCCGCTTCGGCCAAGCCGATCAGTTCTTCCAACCACGTTGTTCCCGCCGTTTTCAAATGCACACCGGCATTGAACTTCGCCAGTGCTTCGCGCATGGGCTGGTAGATGGAAAATTTGTCACTGCCTGAGTGCACGCTGAGTTTCAGATTGGCCGGCAGATTGTAATTCTTTACGGCAAACGCAATAGTGGCCAGATCGTCTGAAAACTCTTCACTGAACTTGGTAACATCACCCTGGTAATCTACGCCTTTATTAAAGCGACCGGTAAACTTGGGCGCAATGGTTTGAATGGGGATGCCTTCATCCGCAATGGCAACAAGAATGATAAGCAATTCCGCGGGCGTTTGCGGGCTGTCGGTTTCATCCATCGAAACTTCCGGAATGAATTGTCCCTTGCCTTTGCGTTCTTCAATCTTGCGGTAGATTCGGCCGGCTTCTTTTACAGCGGCAAGATATTTGCCGACGGTACGTTCTAAAAAGTGTGCGTCAATCTTCGGAGGCTGGGCAATTCCAGGAATAGCCACTTCGCCTACTAACTCCGGGTGACGCTTCACAAAGCCGGCAATGTCCGCGGGATCTGCGGGCTTGGCAATCCAGTCCGCCACGTCGATGGTGTAGAAATCGCTGGCGGCTAAAAATCGATCCACGGTCTCGAAATTGATGTGATCGGCGTCCACATGATACGGATGCTTCCAGCTGGCGTCGCGCACGGCTTTATCAGCAGCAGCGCGCACGCTGCTGGGTTCGGAGCCAATAATATTGTGTTCGCGATTCGACTTATTCCACACGGGTACAACCGTGACGCCGTTCTCCTCCGCCTTCATGCAGGCGTGCAATTGAGCAGCAGCTTGGTGAGCAAAACGATCGCCTACGCCGAGCGAATTCTTACTGAGAATGAGTGTTTCCGACATATATTTGATAAATCCTTTAGGCCCGAATCTCTGCTTCTAGGAGAGTGGCAATGGAACGGGTGAGCGCCCGTGGATATTCCGTTTTGGCCATGGCCAGCGCTTGCGTTCGAGCCAAGCGGCGGCCCGCCACGCGAAAAGTTTCGAAGAAACGCGGTTTAGCGCGCAACGCAAACTCGGGCAGCATCGAATAGCCAAAGCCCGATTCAACCAGCCGTTTAATGGCTTCGGTGTCGTCGGCTTCCATGACTACTTCGGGTGACACATTCAAACTTCCGAAAAACCCATCGATCATGGTGCGCATGTTGCTGCGTTTCGGATAAAGCAAGAACGGCGCCGCCGCAACTTCTTCGATGGAAATGGAACCGACACGCCACGCTGTTTGGCCGCGCGTGGTTGGCTTGAGAATCAACAACTCTTCCTCGAACAACGGAATCAAGCTGAGTTGTTCTTCCGAGAACGGTAACGAGATTAACCCCAGGTCGAAGCGGCGGTCTAACAAACCAGCCACGATTTCTTCGGTGGGTAATACAGTTACTTCCACGTGCGTGTTCGGATATTGCTTGCGCAACGCACGCAGTGGTTTGCCCAAGCGGTGAATCAGCGTGGTGGCGCCAGTGGCGAAGTGAAAAGGCTGATTGTCAGTGAGCGGATTATTCGCAAATTCCTGCCGGATCTCGCGCATTTGTCTAACCAGCGAGCGCGCGTGCGAAGCCAGACGAAGCCCGGCGGGCGTGGGCACCAGTTGGCGGCCTTGGCGCACAAACAGTTCCGTATTCAATTGCCCCGCCAAATTCTGTAGCTGCAAACTGATGGCGCCCGGCGAGATGTGCATCTTCTCCGCGGCCTTTGTCACGCTGGATAAATCCACTACAGCGAGCAGTAATTCAAGTTGCCGGATGTCCATTGATCACACACTTTGGGACCAAACTCACTGCCTAGTGACGCTCCTCAAACAGCTTCCCATCTACTGTAACGTTACGCAACCTGACGCCTTCGACATTTTCAAAATGTGTTCCTTCCGCACAGTTCGCGAAATTGCAGTTGGCGACCGTCACGCCGCCGACGGGCGAATTTTTATATCCGCGCATAAAGATCGCATGCTTACTCTTTTGGCTTGTCACATTCGCTATATCAATGCCGCGCACGCTGGGCGTGAAAGGGCCACCTTGGCCTTCCTGATAAAAGTAATCCACCTCAATCACCGCTTCTCTCACTTCGCCCACTGTCACGTTGCGGAAGCCAATATTTTCGATCACTCCGCCGCGGTAGGAATTGGTTTTGATGCGCAGCGCGCGTTCCAGGTTCGGACTGCTCATCTGGCAATTCTCGATTAAAACATTGCGGATGCCGCCAGACACTTCGCTACCGATGGAAACGCCTCCATGGCCGTCTTTCATCACACAATCTCGAATCAGCAAGTTCTGGCAGGCAACGTTCACGCGCCGGCCATCGCGGTTGCGGCCGGCCTTTACGGCAATGCAATCGTCGCCGGTGCTGAACGTGCAGTTGGTGATTAAGGTGCCATCGCAGCTTTCCGGATCGCAGCCGTCGTTGTTCGGTCCATGCGAATCAATATCAATGCCACGCACTGTCACGTTGCGGCAAAGCACCGGGTTCAGTTCCCACATCGGTGATTGAACAATGCGGAAACCTTCCAGCAAAACATTCGTACAGCGGTAGGGCTGAATGAAGTTAGGCCGCAGCAGGTGTCCTTCGCCAAACACGCGTTGCTCTACCGGAACATCTTTGTCTCCCATAGCGGTTAAGGCGTTGCGGTCGTTCTCTTGATTTGCCGTACCGCGTTTCCAACCCATGCGATCCTTGCCCGCCCAAGGCCACCAATGTTCGGGTCCAGCTTGTCCGTCCAGCGTGCCTTTGCCCGTAACGCCGATGTTGGTTTTTTCGAACGCGTAGATGAAGGGCGAATAGTTCATACACTCCGTGCCTTCAAAACGCGTGAAGACCACGGGTAGATAATCCTTCGGATCGGTACTGAACGCCAGCGTCGCTCCCTCTTCAAGATGCAGGTTGACGTTGCTATCGAGATGAACGGCACCGGTTAGGAAGCGGCCTTTCGGGATAATAACCGAGCCGCCGCCTGCCTGATTGCAGGCGCGGATCGCATCCGCAATGCTACGAGTACATAGCTTTTCCCCATCCGCCACCGCGTCGAATTTCGTAATCTCAAACGTACGAGTTGGAAAGACAGGCGCATAGATGCGCTTGAGAATAGAATCGGCATCAAGCACTTCACTCGCTCTGAGCGCCACGGCACCCCCGAGCATCGCGGCCACGCTACGGCCCAACATTTCACGACGATTCATTTCTCTTACACTATAAGTGCCCAGCCCAATCCATTTAGCCGACCGTTTAGCGGAACGTAACCCTTCGTTTAATATTTGTGGTTGATCTTCAAAGTGCCGCGCAATACTATGGTCGTTTGGTAACGCAATGAAGCAAACCCTCGAAGCTACCCTCACGAAACAAAATCTTCTTCCGGTTGTGGAGGAAGAACTCAACGCTACTCAAATAATTGACATCCATACTCACCTGTATAAGCCGTCATTAGGGGCTGTCGGTCTCTGGGGCATTGATGAGTTGGTGACCTATCACTATCTGGAAGCTGAGTTGTTTCGCTCGAACGACATTACTCCCGAAAAGTATTGGACCCTCACTAAGCGCGAACAAGCCGACTTGATTTGGCAGACCCTGTTTGTCGAGAACCCGCCGGTTTCTGAAGCCACACGTGGCGTGATTGCAGTTCTAAAGGCGCTGGATTTACCCACCGACGCCCAAGACTTGAGCGAAACGCGCAAATTCTACGCGAATCAGTCGCTGGAGACTCATATCAACAAAGTGTTCCGGCTCGCGGGCATTAGCGAAGCCGTGATGACCAACGATCCGCTCGACCCTGCCGAAGCGCCTCTTTGGAAGAACTCAGAGCCGCACAAAATGTTCCATGCCGTCTTGCGGATTGATCGCGTGCTCGAAAAATGGGCTGACCACTGGCAGAAACTGCAGGCGGAAGGTTATCAAGTGGAAGAGAAGTTGACTCCCGCAACCATTGCCGAGGTGCGACGCTTTCTGACCGATTGGTGCAAAGTGATGGAGCCTGTGTATATGGCAGTTTCGCTTTCCGACGACTTTGTTTATCCGGAAAATTCGGCGCGCGCGCAGTTACTGCGCGAGGCTGTCTTGCCGGCTTGCCGCGAATTCAATATTCCTCTTTCGCTGATGATCGGCGTACGGCGGCAAGTGAACCCAGCCATTCGTCTGGCGGGCGACGGCGTTGGCAAGGCGGATTTGCGTGCGGTGGAAAACCTATGCCGCGAGTTTCCACAAAATCGTTTTCTTGTCAGTCTGCTAAGCCGCGAAAACCAGCACGAACTCTGCGTATATGCGCGCAAGTTTGCCAACCTGATGCCGTTCGGTTGTTGGTGGTTTCTAAACAATCCGTCGATTGTGGAAGAGATGACCCGCGAACGCATTGAGATGCTGGGCATGTCGTTCATCCCGCAGCATTCTGACGCGCGCGTTCTTGAGCAAGTGATTTATAAGTGGCGCAACACACGCCGAACGATGGCCCCAATACTGGCGAACAGCTACGCGCTGCTGGTGGAAGACGGGCGGCCTGTTACACGTGAACACATTCGCCAGGATCTAGACCGGCTGTTCCGCAAGAACTTCCAAAAGTTCGCAGGAATCAAAAATTAATACAACTCGCTTCCTGCCTCCGCGTCCAGCGCTCTGAGGAACGCTTCTAAAACGGCAATTCGTGGTGCCGCCAGTTCGCGCGTGGACGCAAGATGAATCGCTTTCGGTAAATGGGCCAGCGCCTTCCGGAGTGATGCCGCGGACGTAGTGAAGCCGGGAAAGCGCGTGTCGCGGCCGACCTTGCACACTTGGCGCATGATGCCCACCGCGCCGAGTTGCTCTAAGATGTCCGCGTCACGGAGAATCTCGCCCTCGATCGTAAGCGGAGAACTGGCGGGCTGGTGTGTGCGAATCGCCTCAACCACAGCTGCGTGCTTCGCAGAGGGAAATCCCACGTCCGCTAAGATCCGCGGCGCTTGGGCCATAGCGTACGCAGTGTTGTCCCAGGCCGCGAGTGCTTGTGGATCTTCCGGCCGGTGCCCCGTGAACACTCCCAGATCATGCAGCCAAACCGCAGCGAAGACTACCTCATCGTCGTAGGTCAGATCCCGGCCGATCTTCCGCGTCAGCGAATAGAGCCGCGGCTGATGCCCAAACTTCTCAACGGGCCGCGCCTGCTGTCGGATGTATTCTTCAATGCGCTCACGATAAGTACTCATAGCTCGGTCCTACCAATCTAACCTTAGATGCGGATGAGTGTTTCAGCGCACTCACCTAGGGGAGTGAGTGAAGTTGCGCACACTGATACTGCCTAGGCGCGCGCAAACACTGTAGTGCTATGAGGTTACGAGTGGAAAGGTAAATGCTTCGTTAGTTTTATGTTTCAAGTCCGGATTCATGGACGCGGTGGGCAAGGTGTGGTCACCGCAGCGGAGATTCTCTCCATAGCCGCCTTTCTGGAAGGAAAAAACGCCCAGGCTTTCCCCACGTTCGGCTCCGAGCGAATGGGCGCTCCGGTTACGGCGTTCTGCCGGATTGACGACAAAGCAATCCGCCTGCGCGAACCAGTGGTTACCCCTGATGCTTTGATCATCCAAGACGCGACGCTTCTCCACGGAGTGGCCATCTTTGACGGCTTGGCTAAAGCGGGTTATGTTCTCATCAACAGTCCCAAGCCATTTGCAGAACTGGATCTGGGCTCCGCGCGCGCTGCACTGCAAGAGGAACATTGCACCACACTTCCAGCCACGAAACTCGCCTTGGAGTTCGTCGGCCGTCCCATTCCCAATGCTGCGCTGCTCGGCGGTTTCGCAGCGATGACAGGCCTCTTGAAAATTGATTCGGTGGCTGAAGCGATCATGACAAAATTTCCGCGCATCGTTGGCGAGAAGAACGTGGCCGCTGCCCGTGCCGCCTATCAGTTAGTCAAAGAAGGGACGAAGGTTCATGCGCAAGCAAGTTGAAACCTCCCGCGCGATCGCGGAAACGATTGCACTTTGTAAGCCGGAAGTCATTTGCGCTTATCCAATTACGCCGCAAACACATATAGTGGAAGGTTTGGCGCAAATGGTCCAAGCTGGACAATTGCGCGGTTGTGAGTTTATCAATGTGGAGTCGGAGTTCGCGGCTCTGTCTGTGGCCATCGGCGCGTCGGCGGCCGGTGCGCGAGCTTATACAGCAACCGCGAGCCAAGGCCTCCTCTTTATGGCTGAAGCTGTTTACAACGCGTCCGGTCTGGGCTTGCCCATTGTGATGACGATCGGTAATCGCGCTATTGGCGCACCGATTAACATTTGGAACGACCATTCCGATTCCATGTCGATGCGTGATGCCGGCTGGATTCAGTTATTTGCCGAAACTGCCCAAGAAGCTGCCGACCTTCACATCCTGGCCTTTCGCATTGCCGAAGAACTCTCCTGCCCTGTCATGGTTTGTGTCGACGGATTCATCCTGACGCACTCCTATGAGCAGTTCGATATCGTCTCCCAAGCCGACGTCGACGCGTTTCTTCCGCCTTATCAGCCGCGCCAGGTTCTTGATCCCGCGCACCCAGTTTCCATCGGAGCCATGGTGGGTCCGGAAGCCTTCATGGAAGTTCGCTACCTGGCTCATCACAAACAACTGCGCGCGCTCGAACGCATCCCTGTTCTTTCGGAAGAGTTTCAAAAGAGATTCAACCACACCACCGGCGGCTTACTGCGAACTTACAAGACGGAAGGCGCAGAAACGATTGTCGTCGCACTCGGCTCGGTCAACGGAACCATTCAGGACGTGGTAGACGACATGCGTGCCGAGGGCTCAGCCATCGGTTCTGTCAGTATTGGTTGCTACCGGCCTTTCCCCCTGACAGAATTACGCGCGGCCATTGGCCATGCGAAGCGTGTTGTAGTGGTGGAGAAGAGTCTTGCCCCCGGCATTGGTGGAACCCTCGCCACTGACGTTCGTACGGCGCTCACAGGCACTGGCGCCAGTATCTTTACCGCCATCGCGGGCCTGGGCGGTCGCGCCATTACTAAGGCTTCCTTAACTGGTCTATTCAAAAAAGCCGAAATGGGCACATTAGATGACCTGCTCTTTCTTGATCTCAACCTCTCACTCATTCAGCGCCATCTCGACCGTGAAAAGACAGCCGGCCACACCGGACCCACTGCGGAGCATCTGCTTTCGGATATTCGTATTTTGGCCGCTCAGATCGGATAAGAAATTCGCATGCCAGCAAATCTCATCAAGTTTTATCAAACGGGCACCTTCACCATCGGCAACCGCCTATTGCAAGAAGAAGGTGCATCGGTGCAATCGGCGGAAACACGGCCTAATGTTCTGACGTCAGGACATCGGGCGTGTCAAGGCTGTGGCGAGGCGCTCGGCGCTCGTTTCGCGCTGGACACCGCCATGCGGGTGGCTAACAATCAACTGATTGTCGCCAACGCTACCGGCTGTTTGGAAGTGTTCTCCACGCCGTATCCCGAGTCGTCCTGGCGCGTCTCGTGGATGCATTCGCTGTTTGGCAACGCGGCGGCCGTCGCTACCGGTATCGCAGCGGCCATGAAAGTGAAAGGCCGGAGCGACGTCCGCGTGATCGCACAAGGCGGCGATGGCGGCACTACCGATATCGGTCTCGGTTGTCTTTCTGGCATGTTTGAGCGCAATGATGACGTGCTTTACATCTGCTACGACAACGAAGCCTACATGAACACAGGCGTGCAGAGATCCAGCGCCACTCCCGCTTCCGCCAGTACCGCAACAACTCCCGCCGTTGGGCTGCATCCGGGCAATTCCCCGGCTCACGGCAAGAGCGTTCCGCTCATTGCCATGGCGCATCGCATTCCCTACGTCGCCACCGCCTCCGTGGCCGACCTCCGCGATCTTGAATACAAAGTGGAAAAAGCCATGCATCTGCATGGAGCGCGTTATGTCCACATTCACGTTCCCTGCCCTCTCGGTTGGGGTACCGAAACGAACGCTACTGTGCGCGTGGCCCGTATGGCCATTGAGACGGGCTTATTCCCTCTTTTTGAAGCAGAAGAAGGACAAATTACGGAACGTACGCCCATCCGCCACGTAAGACCCGTGGAAGACTACCTCCGCATGCAGAAACGCTTTGCTCATCTCTTCGCGAAAGATGCCGACCCGCAAGGTGTGGTCACAATTCAAAAGATAGCCGACCGGAACATCAAGGAATTCGGTTTGCTCCCGCAGGTGAATCATGCTTAAACCTTTTGCCATCACCCTCGAAGTTGATAGCAGTTTAGCGAACCGCACGGGTTCCTGGCGCACAGAGCGGCCCAATTATCGAACGCTGCTGCCGCCATGTAACAATGCTTGCCCTGCTGGGGAAAATATTCAGAAGTGGCTCTACTACGCGGAGTCGGGAGATTATCACAACGCCTGGGAGGTCCTGGTTGAGAACAATCCTTTGCCCGCCATCATGGGTCGCGCCTGCTATCACCCGTGTGAGACCTCTTGCAATCGCGGTCAGTTAGACAAAGCCGTCAACATTCACGCCGTCGAACGTTTTTTGGGAGATTTGGCGATCGAGAAAAACTGGCAGTTTGACCCGCCACCCACTTGGACCGGCAAACGCGTTCTCGTGGTGGGTTCCGGGCCCTCTGGGCTTTCGGCGGCCTATCATCTCGCCAATTTCGGCCACAAAGTCAACATTTACGAGGCCGAATCCAGGGCCGGCGGCATGATGCGCTACGGCATTCCGCAGTACCGGTTGCCACGAAACATTCTCGATGCGGAGATTAAACGCATCGAAAACCTGGGAGTGACTATCGAACTCAACCAACGAGTGACCGACCTCCCATCGGTCATGGCCAGTGGGAGGTTCGACGCGGTGTTCCTGGCAGTCGGAGCTCATTTGGCTAAACGCGCCTATCTGCCGGCAGGAGATACCGGCAAAATTCTGGACGCACTCGATCTCTTGCATGACGTGGAGTACGGTCAAGGTCAAGGCACGAGAATTGGGAGACGCGTGGTGGTTTTGGGGGGTGGCAACACCGCTCTCGATGCGGCCCGCACAGCGAAGCGCCTGGGTGCAACCGAAGCAGTCGTAGTTTATCGGCGAACCCAGGACAAGATGCCGGCGCACGGCACCGAACTGCAGGACGCGCTGGATGAAGGCATCAAATTCAAATGGCTTTCCACCATGAAATCTCGCGGCGAAAATGAAATTCAGATCGAGAAGATGAAGCTTGATGAAAAAGGCTTCCCCCAACCCACTGGCGAGTTTGAAACTCTGGCTGCGGACAGTGTCGTTTTGGCCCTTGGTCAGGAATCTGATCTGAGCTTTATTGGGAAGACGCCCGGAATTGAAGTATTGGACGGAGTGGTCAAAGTGGACTCGCAAATGATGACGGGTCACCCCGGCATTTTCGCCGGCGGCGACATGGTTCCTGCTGAACGTTCCGCCACCACGGCAGTCGGTCATGGCAAAAAAGCGGCTCGTTACGTAGACGCCTTCGTTCGCGGCGTTAAGTATGACCCAACTCCTAAGCACGAAGTCGTCGCATTCAACAAGCTCAACACCTGGTACTACAGCGATGCGCCACAAGTCGTTCAATCTAATTTAGAAGGCGCGCGCCGCGAGTCGAGTTTCGCAGAGGTCGTCCATGGCTTGGACGAAACCAACGCACTCTTCGAAGCACGCCGCTGCCTGTCTTGTGGCAATTGTTTCGAATGCGACAACTGCTACGGCGTCTGCCCCGATAACGCGATTGTCAAACTGGGAGCCGGCAAGGGCTTCCGCATCAATTACGATTACTGCAAAGGTTGCGGCCTGTGTTCGGCCGAATGCCCTTGCAGCGCGATCGAAATGGTTCCTGAAACTGCCTAAGTCTTATTTCGGAACCGTCACGATCGGGACGTTGGCCTCCCGCACTGTCTTATTGAAGTGCTCCACGTCCTCACTCATCAACCCGTTCAATGCACGAATCTTGGCGTTAACCTGTGTCGCCAAGTCTTCATAGACGACGTAAGACTGGGAGGTCGGTTGGCTTTCGGAATTCGAAACTGTCCCCAGAACGTAAGCAATTTTATTGTTCAGCTTGATCGGGAAGTTGAGCGGATCTTCGCTCGCTCGATTCTTTGTTTGATATAAATCTTCCTCGATTGCCGTGAGCTTCGTGATGAGTGACTTCGCCGCGGCCGCCACCGTCTTATCATCGCGCTTGCTGAATTCTTCTAATTGGCGGCGCACCTCTCGGATACGCACGACCGCCGAATTGGTCTCGGAGAGTTTGTCACGCAGTTGCAACGCCAGCGACAATTGCTTGGCGTATTCTTCAGGCGTCGTGGCCAGTCGCGGATCGGCCTTCACGTCGAAAGCAGCCGTCTGCGTCTTCTCGCCAACAGTGATTCTCACTTGGTAATGCCCCGGCGAAATGCGCGGTCCTTGCACGCCAGCCGCCCACATGATGATGCCCGGAAACGTGGTGGCGTCGGGATAGCGCATGTTCCAGACAAACTTATTCATCCCCGCATTCGTGCTCACGCGCGCTGGCGGTGGCGCACGAAAACCCTCTTCCTCGCCTTCTTCCGCTGCAGCAGGTGCCGGCGCACCCGCACCACCACCGCGCCGGCCTGGCTCGGCTTTCGAGGAGAAGTCGCGCACTAACTTACCGTCAGAATCAAGAAACTCAATCTTCACGTCGCCCTTTGGCTTCTCTTTGAGCGAGTAGTAAACAACTACGCCCGCGGGGGGATTTTCGCCCGCCGCTGGCGCCGCACCTCTGCCACCCCCGCCGAATCCACGACCGCCGCCACCGCGATACGCATCCTTCGGCTGGTAGAGATGCAGATCTTCGTTGGCCTGCTTGGGGTCGAACTGATAGAGCATCGGCATGTCGTCAAAAATCCAAAATGCCCGGCCTTGGGTCGCCACTACCAACTCTTTCTCAGCCTTGTGAAACATCAAATCAGTGATGGGAGTAACGGGCAGATTGAACTGGAAAGACTTCCAATTCTCGCCATCGTCATAGGAGATGTATAAACCGAACTCTGTGCCGGCCACCAACAGACCCTTGTGATTGGGATCTTCGCGGATCGCGCGCGTGAAGTGTGTGTCGGGAATTCCATTCACGATCTTCTTCCAGGTTTTGCCGTAATCGTTCGTTTTGAATAGATAAGGATGGAAGTCGTCCTGCTGATAATTCGTGGCCGCCACATAGGCCGTGCCCGCCTCAAAGGGCGAAGGTTCAATCGCATTTATGCGAATCCAATCGGGCATGCCTTTCGGCGTGACGTTCGACCAGTTCTTTCCTCCGTCACGTGTAATGTGAACCAAGCCATCATCAGTTCCCACCCAAATCAAGCCTTTTGCCAAGGGGGATTCCGCCACCGTGAAGATGGTGTCGTAATACTCAATGGACGTATTGTCCTGCGTGATCGGACCGCCCGACGTTTTCTGTTTCTCCTTGTCGTCGCGTGTTAGATCCCCGCTGATGTTCTGCCAGCTCTGCCCCTCGTTCTCGGTTTTCATGAGCACGTTCGAGCCAATGTAGAGTGTCTTCGGATCATGCGGCGAAAAGACAATCGGGAAACTCCATTGAAAGCGGTACTTCAGCGCATCCGCTCCATAGCCCATCGGATTATCCGGCCATGCGTTAATATTGCGCATCTGCCCGGTATGGTGGTCCTGGCGCGTAATCAGGTTTCCGTAGGAACCCGCATAAACAATTTCCGAATCGCGCGGATCGGGAGCAATCCAGCCGCTCTCGCCGCCACCTACGTCATACCAGTCACGGTCCGTAATAGCGCCCGTCGCTGAACGCGTAGCGGTTCGCACTGTTGTGTTGTCCTGCTGTGCGCCATAGGCGTGGTAAGGATAATCGCTATCCAAAGCAACTCGATAAAACTGCGCCGTGGGCTGGTTATCGACCGAAGACCAAGTCTTGCCGCCATCCAGTGATACGGTCGCTCCACCATCATTAGCTGCGATCATGCGGTCTGAATCATTCGGCGCAATCCAGAGATCGTGATTGTCGCCATGCGGCACAGGCACAGTCGCAAACGTCTTGCCTCCGTCAATCGACCGGAAGAAATTCACGTTCAACGCGTAAACTTCATCAACGTTTTTTGTATCGGCAAAGATGTGCGAAAAATACCAGGCGCGCTGTCGCAAGCTGTTCTGCTCGTTCACACGCGCCCACGTTTTGCCTGCGTTGTCAGAACGGTAAAGGCCGCCGTCCGAGGCTTCCACCATTGCCCAAACACGCTCCGGGTTCACCGGCGAAATCGTCACTGCGATCCGCCCTTCCACTCCTTTTGGGAGGCCATCAGCGTGGGAAATGTCGGTCCAGGTGTCACCGCCATCCGTTGTCTTCCAGAGACCGCTGCCCGGGCCGCCGCTATCAAGACGCCAAGGTTTACGGCTGACTTGCCAAAACGCCGCATAGATAATCCTTGGATTTGTCGGATCCATCGCCAGATCAACTGCACCCGCCTCAGAGCTTTTCGTAAGAACTAACTTCCAGGTCTGGCCACCATCAGTCGAGCGATAAACCCCGCGCTCCGGGTTTGGTCCCCACAAATGCCCCAACGCCGCCACATATACAACGTCCGGGTTTTTCGGATGAATCACCACTGAACCAATGTGATACGTCTGCTGAAGTCCAACATTTTTCCAAGTGCGCCCGCCATCAACCGACTTATAGACGCCGTCGCCATTCGAGGCGTTACCGCGTACGCAGGCTTCCCCCATGCCCACGTAGAGCGTGTTTGGATCAGACTCCGAAACCGCAATCGCACCTACCGAAGACGTTTTGAATTGTCCGTCAGAGATGGGCGCCCATGATCGGCCCGCATCTGTTGTTTTCCAAACGCCGCCGCCCACAGAGCCGAAGTAGAACGTCTTCGGATCGGAAGTTACGCCAGTTGCAGCGATGGAGCGGCCTCCGCGAAATGGGCCGATCAGGCGAAAACGCAGGTCTTTCAGAAGATCAGGCTGCTCGGCGGAAAAAGCGATGTTTACAACTATAAATAAAAGAGGCCAGATGCGCTTCATGATTAAAGCATGATAGCAGCCAAGAGGTATTTTTAAGCTATTTGTGATTTCAGCCAGCGCAACACTTGATCCGCACTTTCGTTTGGTGGAAATACCGGGTAAAACACGTGTTCGATTCTACCTGCTTTCACAATCAGAGTCAGCCGTTTGAGCAGTCGCACTCCTGAAGCTTCAAAGGTAGGCAACTGCAAAGCGTCGCACAACTCAAAGGCCTCATCACTTAATACGGCGAACGGCACGTGCAGCCGTTCGGTCATCTCGCGCTGGTAATCGGTGCTTTGGGTACTCAAGCCGAATACTTCAGCATGTTCCGCCTGCAGTTCTTTGTAACGGTCGCGAAAGCCACAGGTTTGCGGTGTACAGCCGCGGGCGCCCGGAATCTGATCCCAACCGTCAGGCAGCGGTTTAAAGGGAACTCCTGTCATCGGGTAACAATAAATCACAGACCGCACGGCGCGCAAATCAGAAACGTCGACAATCTCACCCGCTGTGGAACGCAGCAATATCTTGGGCATTCTTAACCCCACTAAGTGCTTCGCTGAACCATCGTCTTTAGGCTCCGGTAAATCTGCGGGAAGAGGAAAATCGATCTGCTGTTCCATTCTTCTATCTAAGCTCACTCCATGTTGGCACTGCCGTCTAAACTGCGCCACAAGTACCAACTCGCCGCCGTGCAATAAGGGTGCCACGGCTTGGCTATCGCCCGCAACTCGTCGGGCTTGGGCAATTCCTTAAGCCCATACGCCTGCCGAACTGCGTTGCGCACTCCAAAATCGCCACAAGGCAAAACATTCGGGCGCTGCAAAGCGAACATCAAAAAGATTTGCGCCGTCCATTCGCCTATGCCGCGCACTTGCGTTAGAGCATCCACCACGGCTTCGTTCTCCATCTCTGGCAATTTCCTGAAGCTAATTTTGCGGCTCACTACGTGTTCAGCCAAATCTATCAACGACGCCAATTTCTGGCGCGACAGACCGCAGGCCCGCAGCGCGGCTTCGTCAGCTTTTAGAAACGCGGTAGCCGTAAAACTACGCCCCACCGCCTTTTGAACCCTGGCGAAAATTGTACTGGCTGCCTTTCCGTGAAGCTGCTGGAACGTAATAGACCTGGCTAACGTCTCGAAATTTGGCTGCAATACTGTCAATTCGCATGGACCAACCCGTTTTACGATTTCCGCCAAAATCGGGTCGCAACGGCGAAGATGAGCAACGGCAGCTTTCACTTTTAAGATAATCATAAACGAGATGCGCAGATTCCTGACAACCTATCTAGCGGCTATAGCCACCGCGTCCTCCTTGGCCTTTGCCCAACAGCAGCCAACCAACACTGTAAGCCAAGATCAAGTGATTAGGGTTGACGTTGACTTGGTCAACATTCTTTTCAACGTGAAAACCAAGAAAGGCGAACTGATTCCTAACTTGGAGAAAAGCAGTTTTACGCTCCGCGAAGATGGCAAAGAACAGACGATCAAAGCCTTTTCACGAGAGACCGATCTGCCCATTACCCTTGGCCTCCTCATTGATATCAGCGCCAGTCAGGAAAGGCTCATCGATACTGAACGAGACGCCGCGACCCAATTTTTTTCTAACGTCATTCGGCCTAAGGACCAAGCTTTTTTAATCTCATTCGGCAAGGATACCGAGTTGCTGCAAGACTTCACCAACTCCCCGCGGCAACTCATCGCTGGCCTAAAAGACCTGAAAGGCGACGGCCAGCCTCCGCGCATCGGTCGCAGCCCGGTTCCTGTTAACACTGGTCCTATCCCAGACTATGGGACAGCCAAAGGCACGCTTCTTTACGATGCCATCTATCTCGCCGCCACGGAGAAATTAAAAGATCAGGTCGGTCGCAAAGCGCTTATCCTGATCACGGACGGCGGCGATCAGGGCAGCACATACACCATCAAACAAGCCATTGAAAAAGCGCAGAAATCCGACGCGATTATCTTCAGTATTTTCTACGTTGACCGCGCCGCTTACGGGGGCATGGGGCTGTCTTTCGGCGGCGGCGATGAAGGCGGACTCAAGAAAATATCGGAAGAAACCGGCGGCCATTGTTTTAGCGTAAGCCGCCAGCATCCGCTCTCTGAAATCTTTAAAGAAATTCAAGAAGAGCTGCGCAACCAGTATTCGATCGGCTACACGCCTACCAATGCCAATCGCGATGGGAGTTTCCGCAAGATTGAGATTAAGACGGACAACTCCGATTACCACGTCCAAGCACGCGCCGGCTATTACGCTACGAAGAACGATGAGCAATAGCGTGTTCGCGCGCGTTTAAATATGCTTGCACTGCATCGCGAAACTTCGGCATCGGCGTAATACCAGCTGCCTCAAGCTTGCTGTTCGAAAGGGCCGAGAACTTTGGTCTACGTGCCGCGGTTCTATACTCGCGCTCGTCCGTCGCCTGTAAAGACGGCGATAAGCCGGCTAGTTCGAAAATCAACTTCGCATAGTCATACCACGAAATAGCTTCACCGCCCCCTAGATGGTAGACACCGCCAATCTTCTTCTCCACCATATCCACAGTCCGAACCGCGATGGCAGGGGCGTAGGTAGGAGACGCCACATGATCGTGTACTACGCGGATCGGATTATTCGCCTTCGCCATCCGTAACATCATTTCGACAAAGTTTCCGCGTGGCGTGAACATGCCGCCTGGCCCGAAGACGCCGGAAACGCGGATAATCAGCGGATCATTCAAATATGCCTGCGCATACAACTCGCCAGCTAGTTTTGACACCGCGTAGGCTCCCAGAGGATGGCATCTGTCCGTCTCCACATAGGGCGAACCCTTTGTGCCGTCGAAGACATAATCGGTGGAGTAATGGACCAAGCGCGCATCCGCTTGCCGGCAAGCCATCGCCAAATTGCGTACCGCCAGGGCATTCGTCTGGTACGCCGTCAGCGCCTCTGTTTCCGCAATGTCCACCTGATTGTAGGCAGCGGCATTCACCACAACTTGCGGATCCGCGTTCGCCACCGCCGTTTCCACCTGCTGTGGATTGGTAATGTCTAGCGCCTGACGGTCGAAACGAACCACACTCCATTGCCTGCGTTCAAACTCGCGGCACAGTTCCACTCCCAACTGACCGCCGCCTCCGAAAACAATCACCTTACTGTTCATTCATTCGCAGGATACCTAATCGGCTCATCGTGTTCTGGCGTTCCGTGGAGCACGTCTTTCGCTAACGCTATCCTTTAAACATGCGCGCGTCAAGACTCATCATGATTCTTGTGGCGATTGCTTCCGCATATATGGCCCGCGCGCAACAGCAAGCACCGGAGCCAATGGAACTGCTGACGCAGATTCGTAAAAAGGTCGCAGATGGTATCGGCCGCATGCCTCGCTATCTCTGCACTGAAAAGGTGGAGCGCCGCAAAGTTCAGCTCCCCTCCGGCATCAATCGAGAGGTTCCCTGCCCTGAACTCATAGAAGCATTCGATGTTCAAGCAAAACGGGTGCAACTGGTATCTTCCGACCGGCTTCGCTTGGACGTCGCCGTTATCAATAATCACGAGACTTACTCGTGGGTCAACGAAGGCCGCTTTGGCGACAAATCTTTGAGTGACCTGGTGCGGTCTGGCTTAACAGCGAATGGCTCTTTCGGCTCTTTCCTAAGAGCGATTTTCGCCTCAGACCTGGCAACATTCGCTTACGTGGGCGAATTCCAGCTGGAGGGCCGCCGTACGCTGCAATATTCGTTTAGCGTTCCCCTTTCCAAAAGCGCCTACCAGATTAGTAACGCGGTTCTGGGCAGACTTGTTCCGTATAGTGGCACCTTTCTGGTGGATCCGGAAACTCTGGATTTGCGAAAAATCGAAATTCACGCCGACGATATGCCGCAGGCGCTCCACTTCTGTCGAGTCTCGAACGAAATGACATTCGCCAAGCTGAAGATTGATAACGTCGACTTCATGCTGCCTTCCGCGGCCACAACAACGGTCGTGAATGACAGTGGCGCTCGCGCGACAAATAACTTGGTCTTTAGCTCCTGTCATGAGTTTTTGGGCGAATCCAAACTCCTTTTCGACGATCCCACACCAAACTCGGCCACTGCCGAAGCCAAGCAGAAGCAAATTGATATTCCAGCTGGCTTAACTTTCCTGATCGCTTTGAGCCAGGCAATCGATCCGTCCACCATGGCAGGCGGCGATCCCATCAAAGGCTTTCTCAATAGGGCTGTTGCGCTACCCGAGCTCAACACGAACATACCGAAAGGCACCATCGTCCATGGCCGAATCTTTGCGTTGCTGATGGATTACAGCGAGGGGGCCGACCTGCGGCTCTCCGTAAAATGGGAGAGTGTGGATTTTGGCGGGGCGCAGCAGCCGCTGCATCTATCGCTGGACGGAGCGACAACGAAGACGGCCAAGACCTACGAGATACTCATCCGGCAGTCACAACCGCGCTTCGGTGAAGAGACGGACGAGACCATAGGTAACTTGGAGTTTGTGTCTGTTAAACGCAAATATCAAATACCGGTCGGCTTTGAAACTCGCTGGCTTTCGTTAGAAAGCCACCAGGTACAAAACCAATAACGCAGCGCAGTAAAATTAAAGTGTGGGTGTCTGCCCAGGATTGCATTTTAGAGAAACGAGGCGTTGAAAGCAAACTCTTTTCGTGTCCCACTCGGGATGAGTTTCGGGGCTCTTTAGGTACTGCCCCTTCACACCTTTGTTGGCCGCTATGCCAGCTTCCAAATGATACGCGATTTTAGATCCGGGCTCCGGCAGTTCGTTCACAAGCCTTTCTTCTCAGCCCTGATTGTAATGCTGGTTGCCATTGGCATCGGCGCCAATATCCTCATCTTCGGACTGATCGATAC